>VOFF01000940.1_pt1 | contig 92001 bp, 110 predicted proteins | sample 5384061 | NCBI WGS metagenome assembly VOFF01 (sample SAMN12384725, study PRJNA508395) | human gut metagenome | isolation source: healthy gut E | host: Homo sapiens | reverse complement strand
GATAGGAAGACTGGGCCAGCGCCTGATCGACCTCCCCTCGGACATGCTGGAAGAAGTCACCCGCATCGCCACTCTCAGCCGCGGCATGTTCCTCCTCAACCCCCTGCAACTGAAGGACGAGCTGACCAGCATCCGCCAGCTTTCCCCGAATTCATCCCTGGTCAAATACATGTCGGAGCTGCGCGGCTCCCCAAATGTTCCCGTTCATTCCATCATTGGAGACAGGGGCAGGAACGACACGCCCAATTCCTCCGACGGGTGGTCAAGTACCACTCATCCCACCTGGACTGGAGCGCCAGTGAAAAAATCGTTCCGTCCGGGCACAGCGTGCAGGATGACCCGGCCTCCGCCGTGGAACTGCGGCGCATCCTCCGGGAACACCTGGTCAAGGTCAAAGGCCGTAAAACGCTCGAAGAAGCGGACGCGAAAGCCGCCACTCCCGTATGGCAGGCCAATCCCTCGCCGCCTATCATCCTGAAAAGGCCCTGATGCAGGGGACTGTTTCTCCTTGTCCATGCAAGGCCTCCTTCCCTTCCCCCTTCTGCTGTTCCTGCTGATAACAGCAGCCATCTTCCAGTCAAACGGCCACGCCTCGGCGATCCTGTTTCCGGGTTCCTGTATGTCCCGGCTTTAACGGTTGGAACGCCCTCGTTCATCCACCCTCCCTGCCGCTCCCGGAAAAAAACAGGAACCGAACAGGATTTACCTTGCCGCGGGCATCTGCGGCAAATCAAATGCAGCGATGCCGTGGATTCGGCAGTCTCCCGCGCCATCAATCCGGATACCCGGGAACGCTACCGGGACCTGGGGGATTTCATCACGGATCTGGATAAAGCCATTGCCAATCCTGCGGGAAGAAATGCGGCCTCCATCCCTCCGCCGCCATCTTCCCCGGCCATTCCGGCCCTGAACATGCAAAAAGGGCAGTCCAACATCTATTACTATCTCATTCCGGCCCTGATCGTGGGCATTGTGCTGACCTATACCTGCATCCTGTATAAGAAGGATGTCGTTAGAATGCGCAATGATTATAATGAACAGGTGCAAAAGGAAAATAACGCGAAAGCGGAAGCGGCAAGACAAGCGAACAGGGACGCGCGCCGCCACGCTCCGGCCACCGCGCAAAACGCCGTTGCGGCCATTCCTTCACCTGTTCCGGCCGCGCGTCCGGCGCAGGCGCCGGCAGTTCCCAAAGTTTCCGCGGAACCCGGCAAAGTCAATTGGAGCCTTCAGCCCGGCGTCAAGGTTCGCCAGAGTTCCAACCGCAACATGCTGGGAGCTTACGGTCCGGAAAAGGCCGTTGACGGCAATACCAGCTCCAAGATTTCCGACGTTTCAATCAGCTCCACAGGCGTGGTTGAGGGAAAAACCGCCTGGTTCGGCATTGACTTCGGCAGGGAGACCAACCGCACCATAGAAAAGGTGGTCATTTACACGCCGGCCAACCTGACGCTGCTGGGCACCATGGAAAAATTCAAGGTAATCCTCTACGGCAATGACAAAAACGTGCTGGCGGAAAAAACCTTCAGTACCACTCCTTCGGAAAAATCCACCAACGTCACTTCCTGGAAACTGGACGCTCCGGTCAAGGCGCGAGCCCTGCGCGTGGAATCCGCAAATCCCTCCCAGCCGCTGGCGTTGACGGAAGTGGAAGCGTACGGACCGGAAGATGCGGAGGACACACCGGCTCCCGCACCTGCGGAAAAATAATTATCCACGCAGCCCTGCTCCCGCTTACCCCCCTCCGGGGCCATGCTGAAAACCGCCGTTTCCTTTCCCCTTCCCGGAAAGCAGGTTGGGGCAGGGCCTGATGGAATGTCACACGCTAAGTTCCTGGTTTGGCTTCGCGTATGAAATTTTCCGGTTTCTGCTCCATTCTCCGGAAGCCATCCAGGCCCGGACGGAGGAAAATCCGAAAAACGTATTTGCGCCGGACCGGAAATAGCCGCCCCTCTCCACCTTCCCCACCCCGGAAAAACGCTCTCATCCCCATATGGCTCCCGGGGAAATATCCTGAAGCGGCTGTCGTCCCTGTGGACCCCTTTCCCATTCAGGAAAAACAATACTCCGGAAATAAAAAACCCGGCGCCGCCTCACGGCGGGCCGGGCCAGCAAAATAGCAATTCTTCCGATTACCGGTTGGCAGACTTCACAATCATGGCATCCTTGCCGATGCGGCCGCGCAGATAGTGAAGTTTGGCGCGGCGGACTTTGCCGCGGTTCACGACTTCAATCTTGGCAATGCGGGGAGTATGCAGGGGGAATACGCGTTCCACGCCTTCACCGTAGGAAATTTTGCGGACGGTGAAAGCTTCATTGATGCCGGAACCGCGCTTGGCGATCACAATGCCCTGGAAAATCTGGATACGTTCCTTGCCGCCTTCAATAACACGAGTGTGAACCTTGATGGTATCACCTACGTTAAATGGGGTCACATCCGCCTTGAGTTGCTCTTGCTCGATTTTGTTGATAATGTTCATCTTGTGTTATCTATTGCTGGTGAATATCAGTAAAAGGAAAACTTACGGGACGCAGAATATGAGCCATAATCCCCTAAAAGGCAATCCAAATTTGCCGTACGTCCTTAATTTATTTTTCCGGCGGGTCCGGCGGCGGAGCCACCCTGGCAAGCCATTCCTCCAGCGCCGGAAGAAAAGCGGAGGAAGACATGAGGCCCCGGATGCCGTCCGCCCGCTGCAGAAAAGCCTTGTTGCCGCCCCGGGCCCGTTCCGCCATCAGGATTTCCAGCAGCAGGCGCGCACGGGTGCGGGCGTCAGCCGCGCCGTCCAGGGCGGAGGAAAGGAGAGCTCTCCGGCGCGGGCCGGTTCCTTCCGGTACAGGCATTCCAGCGCCAGAGCTTCATAAAGGCAGGAAAAAGGGGCCTTCCGGGCGGACTCCATCAAACGCGCGGAACGGTCCTTCCAGCGGTCTCCGAACTGCACGGAGGAAGCCCACCACCCCTGGAAATAACGGTCTTCTTCCGTCGGCTCCACGTCCATATCCTTCATGCGGGCGTATGGACGGTACAGGGTCTCCGAACACCAACCCCTGCCAGGACAGCACAGGCATGCTCATCCAGGAAGCCTCCGCCACGGTATAGCCGTCCAGGAGGCGGTCCACAAAAATATCAAAGCGGTGGCAGGCGCCCAGGAACGGCTCATACACGTTCCCACCGTCACAGCAGCCCCCTTCTCCAGCAGGGCGGAACTCCATCCCCTGCCGGGGACCTTGAAATCGGCGGCGCTGAAGGAATGCAGATGCATGGCTATCGCCCCGGGCCGGAAGCGGAACGAAGGATCCGAAAACGGTCCGTTCGCATTCCCCCCGCATACCACCCGCAGTAAAGAGCCGTATCCCGGCTCAAGGGGAATTTTTCCGGCAGGGTCTGGGGCCAGTCATCCAGATAAGCGGGAATGCCCGCCTCCCTTACGCGCTCGAACACGTCGTCCAGCCACCGGTCCCCCTGGGCATAGGGGCCGCCCCGGTCCACAACGGCCCACCCCCATAAACCTTTTTTCTCCACGTTCGCCGGTTCCGCCACCAGCCGCATGCAGGTATCGGGCGTCAGTCCGTCCAGGCGGCATACCAGAAACGAAGGAAGGCCGGAACCCACAAAATCCTCCCTTTTATTAAAATAGGGATTCACCTGCCAGGACTTCCTTTCATAACCGCCCACCGCCAGCAGAGCCAATTCGGAATCCACCGCAGCGCGATCCGTCTGCATCTGGTTGACGCCTTTCCCGGGAAGGGGAGCGGGCGTTTCATGCCGTATCTTCATCGGCAGGTCCGCCATCAGCACCAGCACAAAAATCTTCCGGTTCATCAAGGGGGAGGACGCAATGCCGGAAGGCACCCACCACCGTTGTTTCCGCGCCGCCTCCAGCAGCGGGACGCGGATCGTATCCTCATACTCCTTCCGCGAAATCTCGCTGGTCGTGGGGCAATCCAGGGAAACGAGATTCCCTTCCGGAACGCCGCGCACCCGCGCATACTCCCTGGCCATGCGGCGGCTCAGCTCGGATTTTCCGTTATAAACCACGGCCACATGAGCGGGCAGCAGCTCATAGGCACACGAGGCGGAAAACCACGACGCCAGCAGAAATAACACGGCTAATCCACTCTTGAACATGCCCCTACCATACCTCATCTTCCGGGGCAATCAAGCAGGTGAAAGGGGCGGCCACGAATTCGCCATTTTTCCGCTTTTCGCTTCACATCCTAAAAAAATACGCTTTAATAACTCTTGATGTATTGCAGGCCTCCCCCCTGCATTCCCTATAACCATCACACGCATATGATTCAGCAAATTGACCATATCGGCATCGCCGTCAAGAGCCTTGACGCCACCGTCCCCTATTACCGCGATGCGCTCGGGCTCGGAGAGCCCCACATTGAGGAAGTTCCCACTCAAAAGGTCCGCGTCGCCATGTTTGACGTTGCCGGAGTCCACATCGAACTGCTCGAACCCACCTCTCCGGAAAGCGCTATCGCCAAGGCTATTGAGAAAAAAGGGGAAGGCATCCACCACATCGCTTTCAAGACCAATGACATCGCCGGAAATATCTCCCAGGCCAAGGAAGCAGGCCTTACCGTGCTGAACGACCCGCCCGTCCCCGGCGCTCACAACACGCAGGTCACCTTCCTGCATCCCAAGTGCACCTTCGGCGTCCTGACCGAATTCTGCCAGCACCCCGGCGGCTGCGAATGCGGCAAGTAACATTCTCCCTATTCACCATACCACTATACCAATGGCTATTGATCCCAAATTGATTGACGATCTGAACAGCCGCCGCAAGAAGGTAATCCTCAGCGGCGGTCAGGAAAAGATCGACAAGAGACATGAAAAGGGCGAAATGACAGCCCGCGACCGCATGGGGTACCTCTTTGAGGAAGGCACCTTCTCGGAAATCGGCATGCATGTGCGCCACAACTGCCACAACTTCGGCATGGGCAAGAAGGAAATCCCCGGCGACGGCGTCGTTTCCGGCTTCGGCCTGGTGGACGGCCGTCCGGTGGCCTGCGCGGCCTCCGACTTCCTGGCCCAGGGCGGGTCCCTCGGCTACATGCACGCCATGAAAATTGCGGATGCCCAGAAGTACGCCCTGAAAGCCGGCATCCCGATGGTGACCGTGAACGACTCCGGCGGCGCGCGCCTCCAGGAAGGCGTGGCGGCCCTTTCCGGCTATGCCCAGGTGTTCTACAACAATGTGCTTGCCTCCGGCGTGGTTCCGCAAATCTCCATGATTCTGGGTCCCTGCGCGGGCGGCGCGGCCTACTCCCCCGCCCTGACGGACTTCATCATCATGCGCAATTCCGGCAACGCCGGCATGTACATCACCGGCCCCAAGGTGATTGAACAGGTCACGTATGAAAAATGCACGATGGATGACATCGGCTCCGCCGCCATTCACGCCACCGTATCCGGCAACGTCCATTTCGTAGCGGACAGCGACGCGCACGCCATGGACATCCTGAAGAGGCTGCTTTCCTTCCTTCCTTCCAACAACACGGAAGAACCGCCTCACAAACTGGACACCCCGCTTGACCTGAGCGCAGACGAAGGTATGAGCGACCTGATTCCCGGCGACAACCGCACGCCGCTGGACGTCCAGCCCATCATCAGCCGCCTGGTGGACAACGGGGACTTCCTGGAAGTGCATAAGGACTTCGCCAAAAACGTCGTCGTCGGCTTCGGCCGCATCTGCGGCGTAGTAGTCGGCATCATCGCCAACCAGCCCAACGTGAAAGCCGGCTGCCTGGATATCGACTCCTCCGACAAGGCCGCGCGCTTCATCCGCTTCTGCAACGCGTTCAATATTCCGTTGGTGAACCTGGTGGACGTGCCCGGCTTCCTACCCGGCAAGAACCAGGAACGGGGCGGCATTATCCGCCACGGCGCCAAACTCATCTTCGCCTATTCCCAGGCCACGGTGCCCAAAGTCACCCTGATCATGCGGAAAGCCTACGGCGGCGCCTACATCGCCATGTGCTGCAAGGACCTGGGCGCTGACGCCGTCTTCGCCTGGCCCGGCGCGGAAATCGCCGTCATGGGCGCGGGAAGGCGCCGTTCCGGTGCTCTACGGCCGTGAATTGAAGGCTGTGGAAGACCCGGCGGAAAAAAAGCCAGCGACAGGGAGAACTCCTTGAAGAATACCGGGAAGCCTTCTACAACCCGTATGTGGCGGCCGGCATGGGACAGATCACGGAAGTCATCAATCCGGAAGAAACCCGCGCCAAAATCGCCTTCGCCCTGCGCACCCTGCTGAACAAGAAGGAAGTGCGCCCGGCCAAGAAACACGGCAACATTCCGCTCTAACATCCATCTCAACGGATTCATATGTTACTCACAACACTCGCCTTTGCACAGGGCATCGCCAACGTCATGAACAATCTGAACTATCAGATTGTCGGCATTATGGTGGTCATGATGTGCCTGGGTGGCCTGGCCGTCATTCTGACCATCAGCGGCTCCATCGCCGCCGCCATTCAGAACAGGGCCAAAGCCAAAACCGCCGCTCCCGTGGCCGCGCCTGCCGCCGCCCCCGCTGCGGCGGGCAAACCGGGCATGACTCCGGAAATGCTCGCCATCCTCTCCGCAGCGGTGGACTCCGCCATGACGGAGCTCACGCCGGAAATGGTGGCCGTCATCTCCGCCGCCGTGGACGCGGGCCTGACGGCATGAGCCACCGCATTGTGGAAATCAAGCAATCCCCGGGCTCCGGCTATGCGGCCGCAGGCAGGGCGGAAATCTTCGCCTCCCACCGCATTCGGCCTTCCCGTTGAACTACAGCATTATTCACCCCTTACCCTGCCCCGGCGGGAACCATTTAACTTAATACTCCATACCATACATTATCATGAAGAAACTTCGCATCACCGTAGACGGCAAGGTATTTGACGTATCCGTAGAACTCCTGGACCAGGTATCCTCCACTACCGCAGCCCCGGCCCCCGCACCTGTGGCCGCTCCCTGCTCCTGCCGCATCCGCACCCGTGGCCACCCCGGCCCGGCCTGGCTCCCGCACCTGCGCCTGCTCCGGCCGCCGCCGGCGCAGGAGACGTTACCAGCCCGCTTGCCGGGAAGGTCGTCTCCCTGGACGTGGCAGCAGGCGCACCCGTGAAGGCCGGTGACCAGATTCTGACGCTGGAAGCCATGAAGATGAACACCATCATCTACGCTCCCGCCTCCGGCACGCTCACCGCTTTCTGCGTGAACCCGGGCGACACGGTTCAGGAAGGACAGGCACTGGCCAAAATTGGTTAATCCCGGCGGCGGCAGCCCGGAAACGCCAACAGTCCTGGCTCCGGCTCAAATAATAAACCGCTACAATAACATTCCGTATGAGTCTTTTGATTCATTAATCACCTTTTTACAGGGGATGGGCGTCTTCTCCCTATCATGGCAGATGGTAGGGATGTGGGGGCATTGCCATTCTCCTCCTGTATCTGGGTGTAGCCAAGCAATACGAACCGCTCCTGATGGTTCCCATTGCTTTCGGCGCCCTCATCGCCAACATTCCGGACAACGGAATGCTCATCACCCAGCTGAACCAGCAGGTCATCTCCTCCAATGAACAGGGGGAAGTAACCTCCACGTCCCTGAACAACGTGGGCTACCTGCGCGTTCATGTGGCTCCTCTGCAGCAGACGCCCGCCAAGGTGCCGGCCAATCTGACCACGCCGGAAGCCCGCGCCCAGTATCTGGAAACCATGCAGCAGCCCACCCCGGCAGCCAGCTGACCGTTTCCAAAATCAAGTCCGTGCGGGAATCCCAGGAAAACCAAAGCTGACGCCGCCCGCCTGGAGACGACAGTCTGACGGTGGATCCCAACCTGAAGGACTCCCCAGAACGTGACGGAGGAAACGGCAATGAGCCGGTCTTCCTACTCACGAACGGAGAAGGAACCACCGTCGTCCGCCAGCACGGCGTCAATTACTTTGACACCAGCGGCAACCGTGTTCCCGTGGACCTGAAAACCTGGAACCCCTGGTCCACGGGGGCAAATACGTGGCCGTAGGACATACCCAGGAACTGCTGGTCACCTCCATCCACGGGGCCTGTATGACTGGATCGGGCTGGGCATCAAGGCTGAAATTTTCCCCGCCCATCATCTTCCTGGGCGTAGGAGCCCTGACGGACTTCGGCCCGCTGCTCGCCGCACCGCGCACCCCTGCTTCTGGGCGCGGCGGCCCAGGTGGGCGTAGCCGCCACGTTCTTCATGGCCCTGTTCATGGGCTTCAACCCGAATGAAGCCGCCTCCATCGGCATCATCGGCGGAGCTGACGGCCCCCACTTCCATCTTCCTGACGATGAAGCTGGCTCCGCACCTGCTGGGCGCCGTGGCCGTGGCCGCATACACGTACATGTCCCTGGTTCCGCTGATACAGCCGCCCATCATGGCGTTGCTGACGACCAAGAAGGAGCGCCTCATCCGCATGAAATCCCTGCGGACGGTCAGCAAGAGCGAAAAACTGTTCTTCGCCGTGCTGGTAACCATTGTCACCATTCTGCTGATTCCGGACGCATCCCCGCTCATCGGCATGCTGATGCTCGGCAACTTCCTGCGCGAATGCAAGGTGACGGAACGCCTGGTTCAGGCCTCCCAGAATGAAATCATCAACATCGTCACCATCTTCCTGGGAACCTCCGTGGGTCTCACGATGCAGGGAGACCGCTTCCTGCAGGCGGAAACGCTGCTAATCATTCTGCTGGGCATTGTCGCCTTCGGCGTAGCCACTGCGGGCGGCGTCATCGCCGCCAAGCTCATGAACCTCATCTGGCGCAAGAATCCGGTCAACCCCCTCATCGGGTCCGCAGGCGTCTCCGCCGTCCCGATGGCGGCCCGCGTCTCCCACAATGTGGGCCAGAAGTACGACCCCTCCAACTATCTGCTCATGCACGCCATGGGCCCGAACGTTGCAGGCGTGATCGGCACCGCAGTCATCGCGGGCTACTACATCGCCACTCTGGCGAAATAACCAGAATTGAAAATTACTCCCGGCCTCGGCCCGTCCCATGAATTCCGCAGCCTCATTTTCCACCCCTCCGGAGGAGGAAGGACCATGCGGCGACTGGACTTATCATGAATGGGCCGAGGCTTTTTCCACCAATGACCTGGCCCGCTCCCTGCCCCCGGGGCATATTGCCGTCTGCCGCGTTCAGACAGGAGGCCGCGGCAGGTTCAACCGCAAATGGATAGGGGAGGAAGGCGGCCTGTGGGCATCCTTCACCGTTCCCCTGTCCGCTCCTGCGGATACAGCGGCCGGCGTGCACTGGGGCCATTTGCCCCTGGTTGCGGGGCTGGCCCTGTTCAACATGCTCCGCGGCATGGGGCTGGATTCCGTGCGCCTGCGCTGGCCGAACGACCTGCTGGCGGGCAAATCCAAACTGGCGGGAATACTGGTGGAACGCCCGGCGGAAAACATGGCCGTCATCGGCATCGGCATCAATGTTTTCAATGATGTAGCCTCCATCGCCGGGGAAATCAAGGACCCTCCGGCAAGGCTGGCGGATCTTGTTCGGGACTGCCCTTCCCTGCACGCCGTCATGGCTTCCCTGGGCAGTCATTTGAACCAGGTTCTTTCCGTCTTTTCCCACGGCGGCGTCTCTGCCCTTCAGGAGGGTCTGTCCTGGGCATGGGCCGGAGAAAGGCCGGTTTCCATTCTTACGGATGACGAAACCGTCCGGGGTATTTTTACAGGGATTGACGATCAGGGCAATCCTGTGCTATCCCTTCCGGCCGGCGCCGTCCGCACCATTCCGGCGCACCTGATTAACAGGCTCCTCGAAGAATGAGCCTGCCGCTCCGTTTTTACACGGGGTTTCTTTCTTTTTTCATCCAACAAAAATCACTGACATGAGTTACAAGGTACTGACACCAGAAGAAGCAGCAAGCCTGATCAAGCATGGCCACCATATTGGGCTGAGCGGATTCACGCCCGCCGGAACGGCCAAAGGCCGTTACGGCCGCGCTGGCAAAAATCGCAGAAGCGGAACATGAGAAGGGGAACCCTTTCCAGGTGAGCGTCTTCACCGGTGCTTCCACCGGCGATTCCTGCGACGGGATCCTTTCCCGGGCCAAGGCAATCGCTACCGCGCTCCCTACACCACCAACGTTGATTTCCGCAAGGCGGTGAACAACGGGGAAATCGCCTATAATGACATCCATTTGTCCCAGATGGCCCAGGAAGTGCGCTACGGGTTCATGGGCAACGTGGACATCGCCATTATTGAAGCCTGTGAAGTCACGGCTGACGGCAAAATTTTACCTGACGGCCGCGGGCGGGATCGCTCCCACCATCTGCCGCCTGGCAGACAAAATTATCGTGGAATTAAACGCCGCCCACAGCAAAAACGCCATGGGACTGCACGACGTTTACGAACCCCTGGATCCTCCCTACCGCCGCGAAATCTCCATCTTCAAACCCAGCGACCGCATCGGAAAGCCGTACATCCAGGTTGACCCGAAAAAGATTGTGGGCGTTGTGGAAACCAACTGGCCGGATGAAGCCCGTTCCTTCGCCGCAGCGGATCCCCTGACTGATAAAATCGGGCAGAACGTGGCCGATTTCCTGGCTGCCGACATGAAACGGGGCATCATTCCCTCCACATTCCTGCCTCTCCAGTCCGGCGTAGGCAACATCGCAAACGCGGTGCTGGGCGCCCTGGGCCGCGACAAGACGATTCCCGCGTTCGAGATGTACACGGAAGTCATCCAGAACTCCGTCATCGGCCTGATTCGGGAAGGCCGCGTGAAATTCGGCAGCGCCTGCTCCCTGACCGTGACGAACGACTGCCTGGAAGGCATTTACAGGGATATGGACTTTTTCCGCGACAAACTGGTGCTCCGTCCCTCGGAAATATCCAACAGCCCGGAAGTTATCCGCCGTCTCGGCGTCATCTCCATCAACACCGCCATTGAAGCCGACATTTACGGGAACGTCAACTCCACGCACATTGGCGGCACGAAGATGATGAACGGCATCGGCGGGTCCGGCGACTTCACGCGCAACGCCTACATCTCCATTTTTCACCTGCCCGTCCGTTGCCGGGGACGGCAAGATCAGCGCCATCGTCCCCATGGTTTCCCACCATGACCATACGGAACATGACGTCAATATCATTATTACCGAGCAGGGGGTCGCGGACCTGCGCGGCAAGAGCCCGAAAAGAACGGGCCCAGACCATTATTGAAAACTGCGTCCAATTACAAAACATCCTCTGGGATTACCTGAAGCTGTCCGACGGCAAAGCCCAGACGCCGCAATCCATCAGGGCCGCTTTGGGCATGCACGCCGAACTGGCCCATGAAGAATGTCGATAACCAATTCCGCATGCCGTCACTGCATTGGCATCCATGAATTCACGTTAACCCCTCAGGACCGCTTCCGCAAAGGGAGCGGTCCTTTTCCTTTTTTCTATCCCCTCTACTCCTTTTTTCACCATGAACTGGATGATTTACCCGGCAGCCAGGGCTTTCATCAAAGTCTGCGCCGTTCTTTTTCGGCGCGGGCGCAACAGCAGCAGCCCTCATCCATCTGTTCATGCCTTTTTTTCCTCCGCTCTCCCCGGACAGCCGCGCCCTTCCTGCTTTTTGGGAACAGGGGCGGAATTGCTCTCCATCCTTTCCCTGTCCTTCCTCATGTTCTGGGGCGCCAGAGTTCTGCTGGCCTCCCGGGGGAAGCAAGATAACAAGAAATCTGAGCATGCTGGCCTTCCTGCCCGCCCTGTACGCCCTCCTCATTCCGTTTGCGGGCATGCCCGCCTCATCGCAATATACGGAAATGGACAGGGTTTGGGAGGCCTTCCTCCTTCTGGCGATGGCTGGCCGTTCTTTTGTCCTGCGGCCTGGAAATCATGCTGGCGGCCCTTTCCGTCATTCTGGCGCGGCGCCTGTTTAAAGTCATGTCCATAGCGTCCATGCCGGAATCGATTGATCCCTCCATGCCGGGCAACCGCTTCACCCTGCCTTCATGCAGCCAGTTGGAAGGGGTTCCCCCAGTCCGCGGCATGAATACCGGAACCGCTCACGGCAGCCTTCTTCCAACCCGGCTGCCGCATCCCGGCATGAAAGGCTTTTACGGCTTTGCGCAAAAAGCCGTCCGGAAATTTCCGCCGGTGGAACGGAATCCGTATGGAAAGCATTGCCGGAAAGCAACCCGCCCCACCCCGGAAAGCCGCGGGTTCGCAGGAACACCCCTCCCGTTTCCACGCCGGCGGCAGACAGCCCTATTTCACCAATTCATCCAGATAACGGCCATAACCGTTATTATTCATGGCTCCGGCCTGGGAGCGCAGCGTTTCCTGGGAAATCCAGCCGTTATTAAAGGCTATCTCCTCCAGGCAGGCTACCTTGAACCCCTGGTGGTGCTCCAGAGTACGAACGAACATGGAAGCCTCCAGAAGGGTATCGTGCGTGCCCGTATCCAGCCACGTATAACCGCGCGCCAGTTTTTCCACGCGCAACAGGCCCTGCTTCAGGTATTCCTGATTCACAGAGGTGATTTCCAACTCGCCGCGGGAAGACTTGGGAATCCGTTTGGCTATCTCCACCACCCGGTTGTCGTAAAAATAGAGGCCCGTCACCGCAATATCCGATTTGGGCCTGAGCGGTTTTTCCTCAATGGAAACCGCCTTCCCCTCCTCATTGAATTCCACTACCCCGAAACGCTGCGGGTCATGCACCTGGTAACCGAAAATGGTCGCTCCGCTCGTCAGTTCGGCGGCCCGCCTCAGCTTCTCCGTCAGGCCGCGCCCGTAAAAAATATTGTCCCCCAGCACCAGGGCAACGGAATCCTTCTATGAACTCCTCTCCAATAATAAAGGCCTGAGCCAGCCCCTCCGGCCTGGGTTGTTCCCTGTATTCAAAGGAAACGCCGAACCTGCTGCCGTCCCCCAGCAAATCCCGGTACAGGGGCAGATCCCGGGGCGTGGAAATAACAAGGATTTCCCGTATTCCGGCCAGCATCAGCACAGAGATGGGATAATAAACCATCGGCTTATCATAAACGGGCAGCAATTGCTTGCTGACGGAAAGCGTAACGGGATGCAGACGCGTGCCGCTTCCCCCGGCCAGAACAATACCCTTCATATCAAATTCCTAGCCATTGGTTCCAAGACGTTCCAGGCGGTATTCCCCGGACAGGATGCCCCGCCACCATTCCTCATGGTCCAGATACCACTGAATGGTCTTTCTGAATCCGGAAGAATGGTCCTGGCGCGGAGTCCACCCCAATTCCCTCCGTATTTTGGAAGCGTCAATCGCATAGCGCAGGTCATGACCCGGCCTGTCCTGCACAAAGGAGATTTGCTCCCGGTAGCTCCGGCCGTCCGGCCGGGGCCGCAGTTCATCCAGATGGGAACACAGCAGCTCCACCAGCTCCAGATTGGTTTTCTCGTTATTGCCGCCGATGTTGTACGTTTCCCCGGTTTTCCGCAGGAAACGACCGTCAACAGAGCCTCGCAGTGATCCCCCACATACAGCCAGTCCCGCACGTTTTCCCCTTTGCCGTATACAGGAATGGGTTCCCCGCCCAGCGCTTTCAGGATAACGACGGGTATCAGCTTTACCGGGAACTGGTAAGGGCCGTAATTGTTGGAACAGTTGGTGATCAGCACGGGCAGTCCGTACGTATCGTGCCAGGCGCGCACCAGGTGGTCGCTGGAGGCCTTGCTGGCGGAATACGGGGAATGGGGGCGATACGGCGTGGACTCCGTGAACAGGCCTTCCTTTCCCAGGGAGCCGTACACTTCATCCGTGGAAATGTGGTGGAAGCGGAAACGCTCCTTTTTCTCTCCCTCCAGGGAACGGTAATATTCCAGGGCGGACTGAAGCATGGAAAAAGTGCCCATGACGTTGGTGGTCATAAAATTTCCCGGATCGTCAATGGAACGGTCCACATGGGATTCCGCCGCCAGGTGCATCACCCAGTCCGGAGCGTACTCCCGCAAAGTGCGCCGCATCAGGGAAGCGTCCCGGACGTCGGCGTGCAGAAAGAGGTATGCCGGAGAATCCGCCGAGCCGTCCAGTGAATGGATGTTGCCGGCATAGGTCAGGGCGTCAATATTCAGGACTTCATGGCCGCGCTCCAGCAGCAGCCTGACCAGATTGGAGCCGATGAATCCGGCGCCGCCCGTAACGATAACTTTCATAGCACTGTTTTCAGGGAAAGATGCGGCGCCATCATACAGCAGCGGCGTTTTTTTTCAAAACAAATCCGCCCATGCCGCGGGAACGTGGCGGCATGGGCGGGAAAAAGCGGGTTCCGTAACCGCTGAGACGGCTAGCAGCTCAGCTCCCGACAAAGGTTGATGATATCCTGGTTCACGGAGTACTGCTGCCCGGCTACGGAATCCAGGGAGGCATAGCCGTACTGGCCGTCATGATACACCATGATCTGGTTGATGTCCCCGTTGTTCAGAGCTTCCACGGCGCGGGTGGCAAAACGGGTGCCCATCAGGCGGTCACGGGCGGTGGGGGAACCGCCGCGCTGCACATGGCCCAGCACGGTCAGGCGGGTATCCATGCCGGCGCGTTCCGTCAGCCAGCGGGTCAGGTACTGCGCCACGCGGGTGCCTTCCGCCACCACGGCAATGATGCAGCTTCCTTCCTCATTGATGACAGGCTGGAGGCGCTTGTAAATGGATTCCAGGTCATACGGAATTTCAGGGACAATGCAGATATCCGCCGCGCTGCAAAGAGCGGTGGTCATCGCCAGATAGCCGCAGTCCCGGCCCATCGTTTCAATCACGAAAGCGCGGTGATGGGAACGGGCCGTATCACGAACGGAATCAATGCAATCCAGAATCACGTTCTGGGCCGTATCCACGCCCAGGCAGTAGTCCGTGCCGGCAATGTCGTTGTCAATCGTGGCCGGAATACCGGCAAAAGGCACTTCAAAATCATTGAAAAAGTCGTTCAGGGCGCGGAAGGAACCGTCCCCGCCCATGATGATGAGCTTGTCGATGTTGCGTTTCTTCAGATGTTCGTAGGCCTGCTTGCGGAATTCGTAGTCGAAAAAGCGCTTGGATCGTGAGGAACGGAGGAGAGTTCCGCCCCTGTAGATCATATCGTTGGTCAGTTCCCGGGTGGCTTCCTTGATTTTTCCATCGATCAGCCCTTCCAAGCCGTCATAAACAACGTACGGGTTCATCCCAAGCTGGCGGGCATGATCCACTGCCGCCTTGATCGCCGGGTTCATTCCGGCGGCATCACCGCCAGATGTCATAATGGCTATTCCACTCATAAGTAATAAGGTTAACTTGTCCGGGGGGAAATGTTACCGGGCGGAACAAATAATGCAAGCGCGGAGTTTTTACTGGCGCAATAAACGGCAACACTTCATGATGCGGAGGCATGAACGACACTGCAGCAGCCATTCTGAAAGCCACGGCCGCCCTCCGGGACGGCACGGAGAAGCTCCGGTTCGAATCCCCGGTCCATGTTACCTACAACCCTCTCACCTATGCATGGGGGCCGCATGAACAGTATGTGCGCACCTACGGAAACGGGGAAAAGGGCCATCTGTTCCTGGGCATGAATCCCGGCCCCTTCGGCATGGCCCAGACAGGCGTCCCTTTCGGGGAAGTGGACGCCGTCGTCAACTGGCTGCACATCCGCGGAGAAGTCGGACGGCCGGAACATACCCACCCCAAACGTCCCGTGGAGGGTTTCGGCTGCCCCAGGTCGGAAGTCAGTGGCCGCCGCCTCTGGGGACTTTTCGCGGAAGCTTTCGGCACTGCGGAAAACTTCTTCCGTCACAATTACGTGGCCAATTACTGTCCGCTGATCTGGATGGGAGCCACCGGAGCCAACATTACGCCGGACAAACTGCCGGCGGAACAGCGCGCCGCCGTGGACGCAGTATGCATGGAACACCTGCTTTCCCTCATCACCATCCTGAATCCCCACACGCTGGTGGGTGTGGGTGCCTACGCCACGCAGAAGCTGCGGGACGCCGCCTCCCGGCTCCCCGGCAAAAGCTTCACCATCGGCACGTTGCTCCACCCAAGCCCCGCCAGCCCCATCGCCAACAAGCTCTGGCCGGAACGCCCCATCCAGCAGCTTAAGGAACTGGGCATTTTATAAAAAGAGCGGAGGAGGTAGAGTGGAAAGCTCCGTGACATGGAAGGAATCACCATAGCGACAGGCCGGAAATCGGCAGTTCATCTTGTTCCCCTCCAAAACTACATCGCTTTGAAGGAATATCCGGCCCCCTTCACTGGCTTGATTCGCCCAGGGACACGGCCTTCCTGACGGAAGAAATGCACGCCGGCATCTACCGGGACGGAGAAGAACTTAAACGCCTCCCCCACCTCCGCCACAAAATCCCCCCTCCAAATCAATCATCATTCTTAGTCTGAAAACCCTCCGCTCTCCCCCGCAGGCCTTTTTACTGGACAGGGAGAAAAGGGTTCCGTACAGTTTCCGCGATCTTCAAGCGTTCCGAATTTATGGCAATTTCAGATTACATCGTGACCATTGGCCTGGAAGTCCACTGCCAGATCAAGACAAAGAGCAAAATGTTCTGCTCCTGCGAGACCGGCTTTGGCTTTGAACCCAATACGCGCGTGTGCCCCACCTGCCTGGGGCTGCCGGGCGCCCTGCCCGTCCTGAATGAGTTCGCCATTGAACGCACGCTGCTGACCGGCCTGATGCTGGGATGTTCCAGCCCGGAGATTTCCCAATGGGACCGCAAGAATTATTTCTATCCGGACATGGCTAAAAATTACCAGACCTCCCAGCTGGATCTTCCGCTGTGCCTGGGAGGGGAAGTGCCCCTGTACCCTGGTCCTATCCGAATGACGTGATCAAAGCCGGCGTCCCTCCTTTCCGCACCGTGAAGCTGACCCGCATCCATCTGGAAGAAGACGCGGCGAAGATTACCCATCATGCCAATTATTCCCTGATCGACTACAACCGTGCGGGGTCCGCCCTGATGGAAATCGTTTCCGAGCCGGACATCGACACCCCGGAAGAAGCCTACGCCTACCTCAAGTCCCTCCAGCAGATTCTGAATTACGGGGATATCTCCGACGCGGACATGGAAAAGGGCCAGATGCGGTGCGATGTGAATATTTCCCTGCGTCCCCACGGGCAGGAGGAATTGGGTGCCAAGGTGGAAATGAAGAACATCAACTCCATGTCCGCCGTCCGCAGAGCCCTTCATTATGAAATCCGGCGCCAGGCGGAAGAACTGGACATGGGCATTCCTCAAATCCAGTCCACCCGCCGCTGGGACGACGAACGCGGAGAAAGCGTCGTCATGCGAACCAAGGAAGACGCGCACGATTACCGTTACTTCCCCTGTCCAGATCTGGTTCCCGTACGCACGGCCCCGCTGGTGGAGAAAGTGCGCGGTCAGATTCCCGAACTGCCTCAGGAACGGCAGAAACGCTTCATGGAAGAATACGGCCTGAGCGAATACGACGCCAACGTGCTGGTGGGAGACCTGGAACTGGCACACTTTTTTGAAGAAGCGGCGCGGGGAACCGCCAGCGGCAAAAAAATCGCCAACTGGGTGATTAACAACATTTCCGCCGTGCTGAATGAAAAAGGCATGCGCCCGTCTGAATGCCCGGTGAAACCCGGCACCATCCGGGAGCTGATCGCCATTATTGACGACGGCACCGTTTCCAACAACCAGGCCAAGGACGTATTCGCCAAAATGTGGGATGAGCCGGCCCTCGCCGCAGCGCAGGCCGCCAAGCTGCTGGGCTTTGAAAAGGCGGATTCCTCTTTTCTGGACGGCATCGTGCGGGAAGTCATTTCCGCCAATCCGGACAAGGTGGCGGAAATACAGGGGGGCAATGAAAAACTCCTGAACTGGCTTACCGGCCAGGTCATGAAGGCCGCCAAAGGCAAAGTCAACCCGAAAATCGTGACGGAAGCGCTGAAAAAAGCCCTTTCCATGGAGTAACCATAAACAAAGAGCCGCTTCCCTTCCCGGTGTCCTCTCCTTGCCCGCAGGGCATCACGGTTTGAACAGCTTCCTGTTTCCGGCCAGGGTGTTCCATACCTGCTTCACTTCCCCGGCCAGCGTCTGCTTCATCATGGCAAGGGAAAAGTCCGCCGCCTGGCCCATACTGATATAGGGAGGCAGGGCAAGGGCGTCCCTGTCCACATGCGCGTCCAGCAGAGCGGCGCCCGGATAATTCAGGAACATGTTCACCATCTGGTCCACCTGGCTGGATTTGTCCAATAAAAATCCCTTGATGCCGACGGCATCCGCCACGGCGGCAAAAAGAGGGATTGTTCAGGTTGATCTGCCACGGAATCAGCCCGGCCGCCTGCATTTCCAATTGGATGAAATCCAGACAGTCATTGTTATACACCACGATTTTCACCGGCAGCCTGTACTGGACAATCGTGATGAGATCCCCCAGCAGCATGGACAAGCCGCCATCTCCGCACAGGGCAATTACCTGCCGTCCGGGGTATTCCATCTGCGCCCCAATAGCCATTGGCATGGCATTGGCCATGGAGCCATGATTGAAGGAAGCCAGCGTCCTCCTGCCCGGCGTGGCGCACAGGAACCTGGCGCTCCAGATACAGGGGGTGCCGGTATCTACCGTAAATACGGCGTCGGATGCCGCATGCCTGTTCAGGGCGGTCGTGAGCTGTTCCGGCCGGATGGGAGACTCCTTGTCATTTCCTTCCATATAGGCGTTCATCTCCTTCACGTCTCTGGCGTGGCGGTTCAGGGCGGAGTCCAAATGCCCGGAATCCGTCTTTTCCTGCACCATGTTCAGCAGAGCCTCCGCCGTGACGGAAACATCCCCGCAAATACCCAGGTCCAGGCGGCAGCGGCGGCCCAGCACTTCACTGCGCCTGTCAATCTGCACGATTTCAGGTTTGGTGGGAATGAAATTGAAATAGGGGAAATCCGTCCCCCACAACACGAGCATGTCGCTTTCATGCATGGCCTTGTAGGCATCTCCCCATCCCAGCAGCCCCGTCATGCCGATGCCCAGGGGATTGTCATGTTCAAAATAATCCTTTCCCCTCCATGTGTAGGCAATCGGAGCTTTCAGGCGGTGCGCGAGCCGGACGACCTTGTCTTCCGCTCCCGCGCAGCCGGCGCCGCAGAAGAAAGTAATGCGGCGGTGGTCGTCAAGCATCCGTGCCAGAAGGGATACGGATTCATGCTCAGGAACAACATTCTCCCGCGTGTAGGAAGGAGGATGCACCAGATTCTTCATCTCCGCAGGGGCGTCCGCAATGTCTCCGGGCAAGACGACGACGCCTACGTCGCGCCTGGCCCACGCGTGCTGAATGGCGGACATCAAAATGCACGGGGCCTGGGAAGCTTCCGAAACCAGTTCCGCATATGCACTGCATTCCTTGAAAAGCTGTTCCGGATGCGTGGACTGGAAATATTCCATGCCTACCTGGCTCTGCGGGATGTGGGAGGCAATGGCCAGCACCGGGGCATGGTTGCGGTGGGCGTCAAACAGGCCGTTGATCAAATGGAGGTTCCCGGGGCCGCTGCTGCCGCAGCATACAGCCAGATTCCCGCTCAGCTGGGCTTCCGCGCTCGCGGCAAAAGCCGCCACTTCCTCATGCCGCACATGAATCCATTCAATGGTCTTCCTCCTCCTCAAAGCGTCCGTAACGGGGTTCAGGCTATCCCCCACAATGCCGTAAATCCGCTTAACTCCCGCCTTCTCCAAAATTTCAACAATCTGATCGGCTACCCTGTACATGCAGATTAGACACCAGCCAATCTCCAACGGATTCATTCTTATGTGTCATCCCCTCCATCTTTTCCGCACCGGAAAAATGCCTGAGGATTTCCCCTGATATCATAAGGCCGCCGCCTTTTCAGGCAGCGGCCTATGAATTACCAGTTCTCTGGTGGAAAACCGTCAGGAACGGCGGCGGCGCATCATCAGAACGGCCAGGCCCAGGATTCCCAGAGAAGCCGAGGCCGGTTCCGGAACCTGAAGGCCGGCAAAACCGGCAATCTGTTCCGCGGAAAGTTTTGTATCCGTCCACTGAATTTCACCCCATGTAAGATTGGGATTAATCCATCCTTGGATATCAGTGCGATTTCCGTTCATGTTGCCGTTGTAGGACAACGTGTCAAGCAAGGAACCATTCACATAGACCTCCACAGACTGGCTTTGGTTTGCGCCAGTAACGGCTAGAGTCACGTTAAGAAAACCTCCCTCCAAAACAACGGAAGTTTCAGAAACGTCTCCACGGTTTTGGGAAAAAGAGCCGGTAGAAGTATTCAAATTTCCATCTCCCATGCCAAGCTTGGCATCTGCCGTCAGATACAAGGCATTTGTCCCGTAACTTTGGCCCGCACTGGTGCCATAATACCCAAACAGCGTGGTCTGGGTTCCTTCCGTTAAGGAAGAAGTATTCAGCCAGAGGGAGATCGTGTAATTGGAAGCATAAAAATTACCGCCGTAAGGAATGAAACCGCCAGGAAGGGTACTCTGTGAGAGACTCCCAAACGTCATGTCTTTTCCCAATGTAATACCTTCAGTTGTCGTCGCCGTACCGGCAGCGTAAGACGTTCCGGCCGATGGTTCTAAAGAGCCGGAAGACGCCAACGCCGGAACGGAACAACACGCCGCAATGGCCATTAATGCTAATGTTTTTTTCATTTTCTGTGAATGATGGACTGAGTAGCAATCAGAGAGATATTCCCCGCCCTCTGTATATCGGATTCCCAATCCGCTCTTTTTCTCCCCCACAGGAAAGATGAGAACAAGCTTTTTCAATCCGCTAAAAAATGTAATATAATTACCTTCTATCACTTATGAATATAAAAAATAAAACGCAGAATAGATTTTTTGTGGAGGTTCTGAAGTTGCTGTATAGGAACAGCAATCCCTTTTCGCAAAATAGAAAAAATTGTAATAATAGTTTCATAATTGAAATGTTAGATTGACCTCGGATTGGGAATCCGGTTGTTTTCCCTCAGCCATCAAAAAAAAAACATAATGTTTTCATATTCAATAAAAATTAATTTTCTTTCCTTCCATTTCCAGAACCTTCTTCTTGAAAAAAGAGCCTTCCCCAAATTATCCTCCCGCTAGCTGTAATATTATTTCACCATGAAATTTTTTTTTCAAGACAACCATTGCCATGACAACCCTGCTGGGCTGCCTGCCCACATCCCCCCGCAGAAGTCGCCTTTCCGGGGCCTGCACCCGGAACAGCCAGCGCGGAACAATCCGCTTCCGGCTATACTCTTTCCAATAACATCCTGACGGCCAAATTTATCCTTCGGAACGGAAGTCTTTCCTTCGGAGGAATGACTTCCAAACTGGGGCCCGTCGCCAAGGCAGGGGGAGACTTATTTATCATCAATCTTCAGGATGGACGGAGCATTAAATCCTCCGATCTGAAAGCGGGAAACGTCAAGTTCACCGCCCTCCAGCCCAATCCCAAAGCGTTCAGGCTGGCTGACCGCTTCCCGGGAAAAGCCGTCAGCGCCACGTTTCAGGCTCTGAACGGCGCCCTTCGCATCTCCTGGCGCGCCGTGCTCAGGGATCATTCCCATTACCTGCGGCAGGAACTCCGCCTGACATGTACGAAGCCCATCCAGATGAAAAACATCATAGCGATGCAATATGACCTGGTAGAAGGGAAAGCCGGGGCGCCCTCCGTCTCCGGCAACGCCAGAGGCGCGCTCATCGTCAATGACCTGGCGTTCACTGCCCTGGAAACTCCCATGGGCATCAATACTGTGGGGGGCGCCGGAAATACGGCAGGGGGAGAAACCGCCAGCTGGAGAGCGGACAAGTGGTCCACAGCCTCATGGACCGGAAATTTCAATGTTCCCCAGGAACTGAAAAAGCAGTACGGAGAACAGGTTTCCAGTGCGGAAGGCCCGGTTTCCATTGACGGCAAAGGAGCATGCACCGTCACTTTCCAGTATAAGGGAGGGGACAAGGGCAACAATAAGCTGAACCTTGCCGGCGTGCAGCTCCTCTCTTCCAAGGGGGCCGTTCTTGACTCCGATTTCCACAACGGCAGCACAGGAGATTCCAATGCCGGCAACACTTACACGGTACAGGTTCCCTCCAGGGGAAATTACATTCTGCGCTACTGGGCCCAGACCAAGAGCGAACCGATTGCCAGCAAGGGGGAAATCACCTTTTCCCTGCCCGTGCGCACGCTGGAGGAAAAGCAGGAACCCCAGGCGGACGAATCCCGGCTGGCCCAGGGACTCTGGAGCCGTAAAACCACCTTGCAGCCCGGGGAAATATGGGACGTATCCTCCGTTCTCGGAATTTTTGCCCCCGGCCAGCAACGCCGCTCCTTCCTGGCCTATATGGAACGGGAACGCGTGATGCCCTACCGCCCCTTCATCCATTATAATTCCTGGTATGAACTGAACATCAACCGCAACAATGATTCGGACCCCGCCAAGCGCATGACGGAAGAACAATGCCTGGCCGTCCTGAAAGACTGGCAGGAACAGTTTTACCAGAAACGCGGCATGTCCATTGACGCCTTCGTCTGGGACGACGGCTGGGATGAATTCAACAGCCTGTGGGATTTCCACAAAATGTTCCCGCAGGGGTTCAAGCGCATTGACGCCGCCGCCGGCAGGCAAAAGGCCGGCATCGGCACGTGGCTGGGTCCGGTGGGGGGCTACGGAGCCTCCAAGGGCAAGCGTCTCGCTTACTGGAACGTGAAGCATCCGGACAACAAGATCGGCAATTTCCAGCTTTCCAACAAGGAATATTTTGACGCCTTTGTGGGCCGCTGCTCCCAGATGGTGAAGGACTACAATATGAAGTACTTCAAATTCGACGGCATCAGCACCCACTTCCATGCCAAGGGGCCCGGCAACGAGGAGGATGCGGAAGGCATCATCCGCGTGCTGAACGCCCTGCGCAAGAAAAAGGGGGATCTTTACATCAACTGCACTGTAGGAACCTGGGCATCCCCCTTCTGGTTCCGTTATGCGGATTCCGTATGGAGGCAGGAGAATGACTTCGGCACCATCGGAGCGGGCGACAACCGCGACAAATGGATCACCTACCGCGACCGCCTGGTGCATGAAGTTTTTGTGCAGGGCTCCCCGCTAATGCCCATCAATTCCATGATGACTCACGGCCTGATGGTCACTAAATTCGGCCCTCCGGCCTGCATGCCCCGCGATCCGGAAAACGTCAAGAAAGAACTCCGTTGCGCCACGGCTTGCGGCACTTCCCTCCAGGAGCTATACGTGGATCGGGACCTGATGAACGCCAACGGAGGAGTCCTGTGGGACGAACTGGCCAAGGGAATCAAATGGATACGCCGCAATGCGGACGTTTTGGACGACGTGCACTGGGTGGGCGGCAATCCGTGGAACAAGGAAACTAACGAAGGGGCCGTGTACGGCTGGGCCGCATGGAATAAAAACAAGGCCACCCTGGCTCTCCGCAATTCCTCCGACCAGGAAAGAGCCTGACCGGAACCCTGCGCAGCATTCTGGATATCCCTGCGAACGTCAAGGGCTCCATCACCTTCAAGGATTCCTATGACGACCAGCGGACGCTGGACGGCTTCTCCGGCAGTTCCGTAGACATTGACAAGGAAATCTCCTTCACGCTGAAGCCCTTTGAGGTGCTGGTGTACGAAGGAGGAAAGGTTAAATAAATCAGCCGGCCCACACGGCCGGCCAAAGCCGGAACGGCGTTGGAAAAATATATTGAGGGAGGCGGGTATCCCGCCTCCCTGCTTTTTTCCCGCCCGTACAGAGCCCGGGTCAGAATGTTTTTTCAAACGTCACCGCTTCCAGCGGATCGGCAGGGTTGACCGGCATCACCAGGCATTCCGCACCTTCCCCGCCCAAGTACAACATCAGGCTTCTGCCGGAGGAATAGGCGATGGAGACACCGTAATATCCCCCCTTTTTCACCAGGGACCAGGTTCCGCGGCAGGAAGAAACGAGATCTTCCTCCAGCACGGAAAGGTCTTCCCTCTCTTCCGGACGGGAAATCCACCTGCCCCATGCCTCCGGACGGGGAAAGGAAGAAATCTCGCACGTCCCGTCTTCATTCAGGAGGAGCGTGGAAGAACTGACCTGGAAAAAACGCTTCAACTCCGGAGGGCGGAAAAAACGCCTCTCCCTGGGGGAGGATTCCACCTCATACTTTCCGGAAAGGGCCTGCAGGTCCGGCTCATGAATCCACAGGAAAGTTTTTTGACACACCGCCTGGCGGCACGCCAGCCCCACCACGGCCAGCAGGGAAAGAAACGCCAGGACAAACGCCCACAGGGCCAGCCGCTTTCTCCACCACGCATAAACGGCGGCCAACCCCGCCACACTGCCCGCGCAAACCCAGAACCCCCAGGAACGGGAAAGGAAAGCCAGGGCATCCGCCAGCACGGAAAATCCATGAGAAAGATCATTCCACATAGGTGCTCCAGAATCTCCGGAACATAGTCAAAGTCAAGACAACAATGCCGTCTTTCAAGGCACGGGCCGCAGGCTGCGTCCCGCTAAAAAACTCCCGTCATCACTCCTGAAAATATTCCTCCGCGCTTTTCTCACAGGCTCCAATCAGGTAAGAAGCACCTGAACCATGAAAAATGCAGCACATCATCAGGGGCTTTCGGAACAGCAGGTTCAGGAAAACCGGACCAGATACGGGGTCAATATCCTGACTCCCCCGGAAAAGGAACCCCTGTGGAAGCAATTTCTGGAGAAATTTTCAGACCCCATCATCAAAATTCTGCTGGTGGCCCTGCTCCTGTCCGTAGGCGTGGCCTGCTATCAGTTCCTTACCGGAGCGGAATCGGCCAGCGTCTTTCTGGAGCCCGCGGGCATCCTGGCGGCCATCCTGCTGGCCACCTGCGTGGGCTTCGCCTTCGAGGTAAGCGCCAACAGGAAGTTTGAAATCCTGAACCAGGTCAATGACGACACCATGGTCCAGGTCATCCGCGGCGGCAATATCTGCGAATTGCCCCGCCGGGATGTGGTGGTGGGCGATATCGTCATCCTGAACACAGGGGAGGAGGTACCGGCGGACGGCGTCCTGCTGGAAGCCGTTTCCCTCCAGGTCAACGAATCCACGCTGACGGGGGAACCCCTCATCGGCAAAACCACGGATGAAGCGGAATTCAAGAAGGATGCCACCTACCCCTCCAACCACGTTCTGAAAGGAACCACCGTGGCGGACGGCCACGGCGTCATGGAAGTGACTTCCGTGGGGGACAGGACGGAATACGGCAAGGTTTATGAAGGTTCCCAGATAGACAACAAGGTGCAGACGCCCCTCAACCGCCAGCTTTCCAGGCTGGGCGACCTCATCACCTGGGCCAGCTACGCCATCGCCGCCCTCATCGTCATCGGGCGGCTTACCCTGTATTTTTCCCATCTGCCGGGCCCCGTGGAATGGCTGAGCGCGGGAACCTACATTCTGAATACCGTCATGATCGCCGTAACCGTCATCGTCGTCACGGTGCCGGAGGGGCTGCCCATGAGCGTCACCCTGAGCCTGGCGCTGAGCATGAAGAGCATGCTCGCCAACAACAACCTGGTGCGCAAGATGCACGCCTGCGAAACCATGGGGGCCGCCACCGTCATCTGCACAGACAAGACGGGCACCCTGACGCGCAACCAGATGAACGTGTACAAGGCGGATTTTTACGGGTTGGGGGACGCCACCCCGGCGGAAAACGAGCTGGGGAACCTGATCCGGGAAGGAATCGCCGTCAACTCCACCGCCTTTCTGGATTACGCGGACCCGGAACATATCAGGGCCCTGGGCAACCCCACGGAAGGAGCGCTCCTCCTGTGGCTGCACGGGCTGGGCGTGAATTACCTGGACCTGCGGGAAAACGCCTGCGTGCTGGAACAGCTTACTTTCTCCACGGAACGCAAGTACATGGCCACCGTGGCGGAATCCCCCCTGCTGGGCAAAAAAGTCCTTTACGTGAAAGGCGCGCCGGAAATCGTGCTGGGCCTTTGCTCCACTGTCCTGACTCCGGAAGGCCAGGTTCCCGCCGCAGACATGCGCCCCGCCATTGAGGAACAGCTCCTGGCCTACCAGAACCAGGCCATGCGCACGCTGGGCTTCGCGTACCGCGTTCTGGAGGATGACGCCCCGGTATTCGAGGACGGCCGCATCATCCGCAAGGATCTGGTTTATCTGGGCATCGCCGCCATTTCCGACCCCGTCCGGGACGATGTGCCCCAAGCCGTGAAGGACTGCATGGACGCGGGCATCCGCATCAAGATCGTCACAGGGGATACCCCCGGCACCGCACGGGAAATAGGGCGCCAGATCGGTCTGTGGACGGAGGAGGACACGCCGGACCGTCTGATGACGGGTGTGGAGTTTGAGCAGACTCCGGACGCGGAACTGCTGGACCGCGTGATGGACCTGAAAATCATGTGCCGCGCCAGGCCCATGGATAAGGAACGGCTGGTCAAACTGCTCCAGAAGAAGGACCAGGTAGTGGCCGTCACCGGGGACGGCACCAACGACGCCCCCGCCCTGAACGCCGCGCAGGTGGGGCTTTCCATGGGAGACGGCACCACCGTAGCCAAGGAAGCCAGCGCCATCACCATCCTGGACAATTCCTTCATGAGCATTTCCCGCGCCGTCATGTGGGGGCGTTCCCTGTACAGGAATATCCAGCGCTTCATCGTCTTCCAGATGACCATTAACGTGGCGGCCTGCCTCATTGTGCTCATCGGCGCATTCCTGGGCACGGAATCCCCCCTCACCGTCACGCAGATGCTCTGGGTGAACCTCATCATGGACACCTTCGCCGCGCTGGCGCTGGCCTCCCCTGCCGCCGGGGACGAATGCGTGATGCAGGACCCGCCGCGCAAGACCACGGACCACATCATCACCCGCCCCATGGGCCGGAACATCCTGGGCGTGGGCATCCTGTTCGTCGCTTTCCTGTTCGGCCTGCTGCAATATTTCAAGCATGCGGACATTACCAGTCTCACGCAGTTCAGCCTCAGCGGCTACTTCCGCAGCTACCTGGACTTCTCCACCCCGGAACATGAACTGACAGGTTATGAACTGTCCCTGTTTTTCACCATTTTCGTCCTGCTCCAATTCTGGAACATGTTCAACGCCAAGGCATTCAACACGCACCAGAGCGCCTTTGCACGCATGGGCGCCAGCATTGGCGGCTTCGGCCTGGTAGCCCTGCTTATCCTGGCCGGGCAGTACCTCATCGTCACCTTCGGCGGCAAGATGTTCAACGTGGTGCCCCTGAGCTGGACGGACTGGGGCCTCATCTTCGCAGGCACCTCCCTTGTCTTGTGGTTCGGGGAACTGGCGCGGGCATTCACTCCGGATAAATCCGGCGCCCGCTCCTGAACCGTCCGGGAGAATCCCCCCCCGCGCATGACGCGGACAGCGACGCCGCCCGGAAAACCTTCTTTCAACAAAGAAGCCCGCGGGCGTGTCACTCCCAGCATGGACTTGACACGCCTGACGGGCTCTATCTCCGGCCCCGCCGTTTTCCTCTGCCTGCTTTCCCTCTTTTTTGCCGGGTGTAAAAAGACGGAACAGGTGCCGCATGAAACGCCCACAATTATTTACGAACATCCCGTCACCATGGATATTCCGGTGACGGGCAGCTGGGTGGGCCACCTGGACGGCGTGGACAACGCCTCCATCGTCCCCCAGATTACGGGCTACCTTCAAACGCAGAATTACGCCAATGGCGCTATTGTGAAGAAAGGGGAAGTTCTCTTCCGCATTGACGATTCCACGTTCAGGGACCAGGTATCCAAGGCCAAAGCCACCCTGGCCCAGGCGCAGGCCCAGCTACAGCAGTTGAATTACGACGCGGAAATTTACAGGCCCCTGGCCGCGGAGAACGCCATTTCCAAACAGAAATACGAGGATACGCGCCTCTCCGCCCTGGCCGCGGAAGCGCAGGTGCAGCAGGCTGCGGCGGCCCTGGCCCTGGCTGAAAAAAATCTTTCCTATACGGTGCTGTACGCGCCTTTTGACGGAATAGCCGGCATTTCCAGGACAAACATCGGCGACCTGGTCAGCCCGGAAAGCGGCCCCCTTGCCGTCGTCTCCTCCGTCAATCCCATACGCGTCAATTTCGCCGTCACCCAGCAGGAATGGATTCAGCAGGCGGGGAAAAACGGGAATGAAGGCGTCCAGACGGGCAGCAAGCTGGACATTACGCTGAAAGACGGCACCAAATACCCGGAACAAGCCACGGTAGTTGCCATTGACCGGGCGTTCAATCCCCAGACAGGCACCATCCGCGTACAGGCCAACCTTCCCAATGCGGACTATCTGCTGCGCCCCGGCATGTTCATCATCGCCACGGCCCGGCTGGCCACCGTCAAAAACGCGCTGACCGTTCCGGCAAAATCCCTTCTTTCGACACAGGGGCGCTTTTTCGTGATTGTTCTGGATGAGGGCAACCACCCTTCCATCATCCCCGTACAAGCCGGAACGCAACTTGGAGACCGGCAGCAGGTTACTCCCCTGAAACCGGATTCCCTCACCCCCCAAAGCAAAGTGGTCGTGGACGGTCTTCTCCAGGCGGAAGCAGCCTCCAGAAATCCGACCGCCCGCCTGAAAGCGGTACCCGCCAGCAACCAATAAGCTCCTCCCGCCATGGCTGATTTCTTCATTAAGCGCCCCATCCTTTCCATCTGCCTCTCCGTCATCATTGTCCTGCTGGGGGCCTTTTCCATTCTGCGCCTGCCCATCTCCGAGTACCCGGACATCATTCCCCCCTCCATCCAGGTGACGGCCACTTATCCCGGAGCGGACTGTGAAACGGTGGTCAAGTCTATCGCATCCCCCATCGAACAGCAAATGTCCGGCGTGGACGGCATGTCCTACATGACTTCCGTCAACACCAACAACGGGCAAATGAGCATGATGATCCTTTTTGAAATCGGCACGGAAGCCAACATGGACCAGGTGCTTTCCTACCTGCGCTACGGGCAGGCCACCTCCCAGCTGCCGTCGGAAGTCAGCGCGCTGGGAGTCTCCCTCCGCAAGACAAGCGGGCTGCCCGCCCTGGTCGTCAGCCTCTATTCCCCCCCCAGGGACTTATGACGGCCTCTGGCTGGCCAATTACGCCTATATCAATATGGTGGACGCCATCAAGCGCGTGCCCGGAGTAGGAGACGTGCAGGTGTTCGGGGCAGGCCGCTACGCCATGCGCATCTGGCTGAACCCGGAAAAGATGGCCGCCCTGAATATTACGGCCCGTGACGTGATGCTGGCCGTCCAGGCCCAGAATGCCGTAAATCCCGCGGGCAAGATAGGCGCGCAGCCCGCCCCGCCGGACCAGCAGCTTTCCTTCACCGTAAAGCGCCCGGACGCCTGACCAGCGTGAAGGAATTCGAAAATATCGTGGTGCGCGGGCAGGACAGTTCCATCGTAAGAGTGGGGAGATATCGCCCGCGTGGAACTGGGCTCGGAAACTTACAGCCTCAGTTCTTCCGTAAACGGCATGCCCGCCGCTTCCATCGGCATTTACGAGGCGCCCGGAGGAAATGCCATCCAGCTGGTGGACAATATCAAAGCCCTGCTGAAAAATACGGATATGCCGCCCGGCATGGATTACCTCGTTTCCCTGGACTCCACGCTGGCCGTCCGCGCCGGGATTGAAGACATCGTCAGCACGCTGGTGATTGCCCTGGGCCTGGTGGTGCTGGTGGTTTTCATTTTCCTCCAGGGCTGGCGCGGCACGCTGATTCCGGCCTTTGCCGTTCCGGTGTCTATCGTGGGCGCTTTCATCGCCTTTCCATTGTTCGGCTTTTCCATCAATACCATCTGCCTGATGGGGCTGGTGCTGGCCATCGGCCTGGTCGTGGACGATGCCATTGTGGTGGTGGAAGCGGTGAAGAACCATATTTCCAACGGAGAAAAGCCCCTCCAGGCCACCATTGCGGCCATGAAGGAAGTATCCGGCCCCATCGTCAGCACGGCGCTGGTGATTTCCTGCGTCTTTATCCCCACGCTGCTGCTGCCCGGCGTCACAGGCAAACTGTTTGAACAGTTCGCCGTGACCATCGGCATGTCCATCATCATTTCCGCCTTCTGCGCCCTGTCCCTCAGCCCCACCCTGTCCGCCGGGCTGCTGAAAGGGGGAAAAGCTGACTCCATTCCCCTGCTGGGGCCCTTTTTCAAATTGTTCAACAAGGGGTTCAACAAGGCGCGCGACTGGTACGTGGAAATCTGCGCCAGACTTATCCGGCACATGTGGCTGTCCATCCTGCTGCTGGCCGCCATGACCGCCCTTCTCTTTCCCCTGGCTAAACTTATTCCCAGCGGATTCCTTCCCAATGAAGACCAGGGCTACCTGTTCGGCGGCGTGGAACTGCCGGACAATACATCCCTGAACGTCACGGCGGACACCGCCGCGCGGATTGAAAAAAATCATCAGGGAGGATCCGGGCGTGGACGTAGTGACTACCGTAAACGGCTTCAACCTCATCAGCTCCGTCCAAAGCTCCTCCAACTCCTTCTTCTTCATCTCCCTGAAACCCTGGTCCGAACGGACTGCTCCGGGCATGACGGCGGACGGCATCGCCGCACGCCTGAAAAGCAGGCTGAACGCGGAAATTTCCTCCGGCGTGGCGTATGTGGTTCCGCCGCCGCCCCTGCCTGGCGTAGGAACGTCCGGGGATGTCACATTCCTGCTGGAGGACCGCCAGGGCATCGGGGAAAAATTCCTGGCCGCCAACACGTCCAAATTCATCGAGGCGGCGGAAAAGAGGCCGGAAATAGCGGGCATCAGCAATTTCATGTCTCCCTCCAACCTTCAGTACAACCTGAATGTAAACACGGAGCAGGCCACTCTCCAGAATATGGACGTGGATGAGATTTACGCCACCATCCAGGCATACATGGGAAGCACCTTCCTGAACAACTTCAATATTTACGGACAGGAATGGCAGGTGTACATGCAGGCGGACGCACCGTACCGGGACAGCATCGACAAGCTTTCCATGTTCTATGTGCGCAACAATGAAGGAGACCCGGTTCCCCTGGATTCCGTAATCAACGTTACGCACGGCTGGGCCCCGGAATTCCTGATCCGCCAGAATATGTTCAACAGTTCCCAGCTCAACGTCACCCCGGCTCCGGGCTATTCCTCCGGCCAGGTCATGAACGCCCTGGAAGAAGTTTTTGCCCAGACCATGCCGTCCGGCATGGGATACGACTATTCCGGGATGAGCTACCAGGAAAAACAGGCGCAGAAAGGTATCACCATCGGCATGATCTTTGCGGCATCAGCCGTGTTTGTCTTTTTGATTCTGGCATCCCTGTATGAGAGCTGGTCCCTGCCCGTAGCCGTCTTCATGACCGCCCCCATTGCCATCCTGGGAGCATTTCTGGCCCTGTGGATAACCGGGCTGGACCTGAACATTTATTCGGAAATCGGCCTCATCGTCCTGATTGCTCTGGCGGCCAAAAATGCCATCCTCATCGTGGAATTCGCCGTGCTGGAACTCCGTCAGGGCACGGACCTGCTCACGGCCACCCTGGATGCGGCCAGAATCCGCCTGCGCCCCATCCTGATGACCAGCATCGCCTTTATCATGGGCTGCCTTCCTCTGGCCGTAGCCACGGGAGCGGGAGCAGCGGCGCGGCAGGTGGTAGGCGTCGGGGTCATCGGCGGCATGATGACAGCCGTCTTCATCGGGGTATTTTTCATTCCTTCCTTCTTCTACCTGATTGCCAAGCTCGCCGGGCTGGACAAAAAAGCGGCGCGGAAACTTCAGGAAAAGGAGCAGGGAGCCCCCGCCCCCGCGAAGCAGGCCGAATGACACTTCCGAAAGGGGAAAACGGCTCCCGCACAGTTTCCCATTCCTCCTACATCCAGAATATCCAGGCCCAGAAAGCCTTCACGAACACGAGCACCACGTTAATCAGCAGCCCCACCTTTACCATGGTCATCTGAGGGAATTTTCCCGTCGCGAAGGCCAGAGCGTTGGGAGGAGTGGAAACGGGAGCATGAAGGCGCAGGAAGCGCCTATGCCTACCAGAAGCACCAGCGGCGTAGCAGACATGCCCATGGCGGAGGCTACCGTGACCATCAGCGGGGCCACCAGGGCGGCGCTGGCCGTATTGGAACAGAATTCCGTCAGCGACGTGATGAAGAGGCTGATGATGAGCAGGATGACGATGGGGCTGTGCCCCATGGCGAGAGAAGATACCTGATCCGCCAGGAATCCCGCCGCCCCCGTCTGGACGAGGATGCTGCTGAGCGTGATGCCGCCCCCGAACAAAAGCAGGACGCCCCAGTCCGTATTTTTGGCGATGCCGCTCCAGTTGATAACCCCGCACAGCGGCAGCAGCACCGCAGCGCTCAGCGCGATGAGCGTGTCCATGGACGGGATGCCGCCCAAAGCAGAGGAAAGGAAACTGCTGCACATCCAGCTCCCGGCCACCAGCACGAAGAGAATAAGGACACGCACCTGCCTGGCATTCAACCTGCCCTCCGTTCCCTCCCTTTCCTCCGGCACCATATCCACATGCATCCCCAGATTCGGGCGGAGGAACAGGTACATCAGGAAGAAAACGATCACCCCGAACACCAGGACAATGGGCATGGCAATCCGGAACCATTCCGCAAACCCCATGCCTAGTTCATGCGCCGCAATGGCGTTGGGAGGAGAACCCACCAGCGTCCCCATGCCGCCGATGGAGGCGCTGTACGCCACCCCCCCAGGATGGCAAAAAGGAGCCGTCGTCTTAAGTTTTTCCGCCGGAACGCGGTCCAGAAGGCCGATCACCAGAGGAAGCATCATCGCCGCCGTGGCCGTATTGGACATCCACATGGAAAGAAACGCCGTAGCCAGGAAAATCAGAATCAGGGCCATCCCCAGGCTCCCGCGGGCCATCCGGAGGATTTTTCCCGCCAGCCAGGCATCAATTTTCTGTTCGTGAAGAGCCCCGGCCAGGGCAAAGCCCCCGAAAAACAGAAAAATGGTAGGATCCGCAAAACCGGACAGAGCTTTCTCCCCCGGCAGAATCCCCATAAACATGGCAAGCACCGGCACCAGCAGGGAGGTTACGGTTACGTGCAGGGCTTCCGTCAGCCACAGGATGCCGATAAAGGTGAGAACAGCCAGCCCCCTGGCTACCTCCGGTTCCACGGGAAGCCACTTGAGCATAGCCAGGAAAAGAAGCACGTCACACGCAATGATGACGTAATTGCGGTGCCCTTTGGGAGTGTCAGCAGTACGGTGGCGCATAAAGTAAAGATAAACGACGCTATTTTCTTTGTACGCATCAGAAAAACAGTGTCAATGCTTTTCCATAAAACCCCGGAAAAGGCCTTCCCCGGAAACAGGGAAACACGGACCAGCGCACCGGCTTGAGAATACGCACGGCACGCATCACCGGGAAAGCCGCGCCACCTCTTCCCGCTCCGGGAAAATACAGGAAGCCCGGACATGCAAAAAAACCGCCATGCAATCGCACGGCGGCTTGTAAAACTGTCTGATTGATGCACGGAGGGGAAACCTCCGCCCGGGCAATTATTCGGCGGCGGGTTCAGCGGCCTTCTTGGCAGCCGGCTTTTTGGCGGGAGCCTTCTTGGCGGCGGCAGCCTTGGTTTCAGTCTTTTTGGCCGGGGCCTTGGCCGCAGTCTTTTTGGCGGGAGCTTCCTTGGCGGCAGGCTTGGCATCCTTGGCAACGGGAACGGCCAGACGGATAGGCGCATTGGAATTCAACTTGGACTGTTCCTTCTTACGCTTGAGGTATTCAATACGTCTGCGGCGCTTGGTGACTTTGCGGATTTGCTGTCCCATAGTGATAATTGCTATGATATTTACTAATTCTTAAGAGCTCCATGTGGCACATGGGCGTGGATACAACTACCAACCCCACCTCCCATACGCAAGCACAAAGCGTTATTAAGGCACAGAAAGGCGGCGGCAGGCCCCGGTTTTCCCACCCCGCGCGGGAGAGGAAGACAACCGGGGCAAAGGAGGTTTTACCACAATTTCAGCGCATCCACCCGGACCGGCTGTTCCCAGCGCAGATGGTGCCGGATGGCGGAAGAGATGAATTCCAGGCCGCGCTCCACCGCCGCAACCAGTCCATCCCCGGCGGCCAGCCGCGCCGCGACGGCGGCAGACAGGGAACAGCCCGTTCCGTGAGTGCTCACCTCCTGTACGCGCGGACGCTCCCATTGCCCCAGCAGGCAGCCGTCCGGGCCGGACAGCACGTCCCGGCAGTCCCCCTCCAGATGGCCGCCCTTCAGAAGGACGGGGCATCCGTACCTGACGGCGAGGCGCGCGGCGGCCTCCGGCAGTTCATCCCTGCCCGGATTAACAGAAGAACGGAGCAGGACGGCAGCCTCATCCAAATTGGGAGTAAGCAACGCCGCTCCCGGCAGCAGGAGCTCTTCGTAAACGGCCACCGCCTCTTCCCGCATCAGGCGGTCTCCCGCCGTGGCGATCATAACCGGGTCTACCACAACGGGGACATCCGCCCCGGCCAGCACCTCATGCACCGCACGGACGATAGCCGGGGAATACAGCATGCCCGTCTTCACGGCGCGCACGGGAAAATGTTCCAGATTGATGCGCACCTGATCAGCCACCAGCGCAGGGTCCACCTCCTGAATGCCGCGCACTGTCCCGGGCGCCTCGGACACGACGCAGGTGACGGCCGTAAGCGCAAACGCCCCCATGGCATGTGCCGCTTTCAGGTCAGCCTGGAGCCCGGCCCCCGCGGAGCAGTCGGAACCGGCAATCGTCATCATTACGGGAATACTCATGGCCCTGTTTTTAATCGGGAAGAAAGCTCTTGAACATCCAAAAATCCGCACGCGCCGCCTCAATGTCACAAATCCGGGTGGGAAAACAAGGAGGGAATGCCACAATCATCCCATGATGCACGCTTCCCCCGCCCCGGACGAACAGGAATTCTGGCTTTTCATTCAGGATGCCCCTCTGCCGGCCGCAGAGGAATTGCAGGAGAGCATGTTCCGCCTGGATGGCTGTTTCCGGCTGAACCTTTCCGGCGCGCCGGAAAACGCTCCGGACCATGTGCTGGAAGGAGAATATCTGGATGAAGAGGGGGAATCCCAGCTGGACGTATTCTGGGTCATGGAAACGGACGACGCGCGCCAGGCGTTCAAAAGGGACGGCGCGGCCCTCCGGCAGATAGGGAACCGCACCAAAATGCTGCGCTTCATTCTGGAAGACGAATATGCCCTGGGCCATGTATTCGCCATGATGCACGCCATACTGGAACACCGGGACGGCCTGCTGGTCATTCCGGACTCCAGGGGAAACGTTATTCTGGAACGGAGGAAAGCTTTGGATTTCCTGAACAGGGAAATCAGGGAAAGCTAATGTTTCTGCGTCTGCGGAGCTGAACCGCCCTCGCGCTCCGCATTCAGTTGAAGCGCTTTTTTTTCCAGACTTCCGCCATATCCGCATCCTGAGGGGTCCCCTTTCCGGTGCTGTAGCAGACGGAAAGCATCAGCATGGCGTTGACGTGGTCCTGCCCGGCGGCCAGCCGGAGCCAGTTGAACGCCTTGCCGTCATCCGCAGACACGCCGGAACCTTCCAGATAAGCCAGTCCCACGATATACTGGGAATGGGCGTCTCCGGCAGAAGCCGCCTGTTCATACCACTTCATGGCACGCTCCATATCCCGCGCCACTCCCTGTCCCTTTGCGTAAATGTTCCCCAGATAAACGGACGAAGGCGTATTCCCTCCATTGGCGGCCTTTTCCAGCAGCGCCAGGCCGGAAGCGGCATCCTTCTCAAAACCCATCTTCCCCTCCATGTAAGCCCGGCCCAGCAGCCCCATGGCAGCCGGATGTTCCTCATCCGCCGCTTTGTGCCACAGCCCCAGAGCCTTGTTCAGGTCCTGATCCGCGCCATCCCCCTTGAAATACATCATTCCCAACATGTACAAGGCGTTCCCCCGCTGGGTTCCCGGGCGGGCAAGCCCGTACTCAAACCACTCCCTGGCCGCTACGGCATCACGCTTGATTCCCGTCCCATACAGGAACATGGCGCCAATGACCGTTTCCCCGGAATACCCGGACCCGGTCTCCGCCACGGAATCACACCAGGCCCGCACGTCCAGCGGATGAACCCAGCCATTCTGCAATCCCTCCGCATACAGGGCAGCCACATCATTGAGGGCTTTTACATGCTCGCTGCCATTTTCCTTCTCGCGGCCGGCGCCGGCCACAGCAGCGTCCAGGCGCTCTCTCCATATTTCCGCCTCTTTCCGCACCGCAGACGGCTTTTCCCGTTCCGCTGAAGGAGCAGCCCGCTTTTCCCCGGAAGAAGGGGCGCGGTCACATCCGCTCAAAAAAAGAAGGCGAAGGAAGCCGCACATAAAGAGACAACTTGTTTCATCATGACCCTTACCATAAGACAGCCTCACCAGGCTGCCAAGAAGAGAAATGACGGAAACGCCGCATCCGCACGCCACGGAAGCGCGAAGCCGGAGAGCCGGATTTCCTCTTTTTGCATTGAATATTTCCCTCTTTTTGCTCTACTGAAACCAGTTCTACCTCTGATGAAATTCATTCTGCCCCTGTATCTCTTGACATGCCTGGGCCCGGCGTTCCTGGTAAGTTTTTCCTGCCGGGGTTCCGCGACGGAACTTCCCGTAAAATACATCTTTGAGCTGTCGGATGAACCGGTAAAAGTACATCCCGGCAAAATAGATACCAAAAGCGTTTTCTTCCCCAAATACGCGCGCGGCACATCTCCGGAAACCCTGAAGCGGCAGGCCGCCCTTTTCCAATCCCATAGTCCCCACGAAGCTTCCAAAAGCAAACCGGCCATCAGCATCCACATGAATGACGACAAAACGGAAAGGGACGTCCATGAACGGTCTGGTTATGAGTTTCACCATGCGGAAAACCAGGAAGAAATAGTCATCACAACCGAAACGCCGGATGAGGAAGTCTGGCTGAACGACGGGGATCCGGACAGCCCCTTTTTCCATACGCCCCGTTCCGCCGCCAATACGGAAATTCGTGAAATCCCCACGTCTTCCGATTCCTGGCCCGCCTGGAATGAAGAGGAAGTCAACCTGCACATGAATCTTCCGGAATCGGCGCCGCGCCCCCCTAGTAGTGCAGCCGGCTCCGTCCGGAGCCATCCGCACCATCATCAAATCCTTTAACGGAACCGTTTTTGAGGCGGATGCCCAGCCCATGCATCCCGTCTGGGATCAGCTCCCGCCCGGATACGTTCCTATCCCGGCTCTCCCGGCCTATCAGCCCACCTTATTGAAGAAATTACAATAGAAGGGGGCAAAAGCCTCAGAACTTGAAGCGGACAGCCCCGAAAACAGACCATCCGTTAAAGGCTTTGGCCGTTGCCGAGTCCACATGGCTGGTGACATACTCTACAGCCAGCATCAGCTTGACCGCATTGACGGCCTCCGGACACAGATAGCAATTCAGCCCCAGGTAAAAGGAATGCATGCTGTCCACCCATGCGGGATAATGGGTGACGCTGGGCACATAACGGGTATTCAGCTTCACAGAACGGTTTCCAAAGGAACACTGGTATTGAAAGACGCCCTCAAAATGCGGGGAAATCCGGTAAACGGGCTGCAGAACCAGGCCGTACACATTCTTTGCACCGGGCTGGCCTACAATTCCCACGCCTGCCAGCAAATTCCCCATGATGGAGAAAGCGCCGCGGCTGGCGTCCCAGCTCAGGGAAATCACGTCCTGCGCGCCCGTTCCGCAGTAATCGGACGTGGAAGGGATTTTCCTTCCCCGCCATTCCGTAAAATTATGGGCATACTGGTACCCCAGAAACTGGCTGTCCCACATGGGAGAAGCCACCTTCCACTTCATGGCGTTCAGGATAAACAGGTTGTCTGCAGAATGAAACTGGATCTCATCCTTCAAATCCGTACCGTTCGCATTCAGGTAAACGCCGTAGGAATGGTACAGGCTCTTGGCATCCTTCTGAAAATTGGCCTCCAGACCCCAGTTGGAAATGGGAATCAATTCATTGCACAGGGCGGATCTTTCCACTGTTTTAATCCGGGAGGAAGCCAGGCAATACTCCGACGTCAGGTGAGGCGTCAGCTTACCGGCCCTGAACTTGACGCCGGGCATGGTCTTTTCCAGATAAAGTTCATACAGGGACCACTCCGTATGGCTGCCGATCCATTCTCCCCGCACTTCACGGTGCCGGCCTTCCAAATCCCCCACATTCGTCAGATTGGACAGGCGCCAGGAACCGTCCCCCATCAGGATGTCGCCGCCCAGGTAAGCGCGCCTCCACCCGTTGTTATGGCCGCCGGAAGACGGGCAGAATTTATTGGCCCCATTGGGGCTGACGGCTGCTGCCTGATACTGGCCAATCAGCGTCAGCTTCACCTTCCTGATCCATGAGGAATCATTCCGGTACAGCACCGGACCGCGATCCAGCACACGGCACAGGGACGGCAGAGAGCCCCCGGAAACCGGCTGGGACTGAACTGCTCCCACACCGGCTTCCGCCGCCGGAAAGGCGGCATACCAACAAGCGGCCAACAGGAACATTCCTGGAAAAACAAGCTTCATCATAGGCTAAACAAACAAATTGGGCGCACATCTTAAGGAGCCCTCTCCGAAAATCAAGCCCGGATGCTCCTTTCGACATTGTTGTTTTCTGAAAGGGTTGTTACGAAGAACGGCAATGATGGACGCACCAGTGCGCCCATCCGGAACGTCTCCATCAGAAGGCCAGGGACGCAGGTTTCAGCACGGCTTGGAGTTACAGCTACATCGGCCTGTTGTATCTCCGGCCTGATGAACCGGGCCATTTCAATCACTTCCTGTACGATGAAGAAACAACGATGCAGCAGCCTGGCATCATCGCGAACAGTTACCGGCACCAAATCATCACTCCGGCAAGCTTTCCCTCCCGGCCCGCATGGGGGAACATGCCTGAATAATTATTTCCCGCTCCTGCGGGGAAAGGCCGTAAATGTCTTCCATCAGCCCATTCATCCGCTCATCCCCTTCCGGGCAATAGCGGACCGCGAGAGCGTCCGCCAGCCCTTCCACTTCCCGCAGCAGGGACAGACCGGGGACCCGGATGGGAGCCCGGAGGACAGGGGCGGTATCCATCTGGAAAAAATCCCCCTGCATTTTTCCCCGGCGGAGAAACCAAAACTGCATCAGGCGCGAATTGAACAGGGCCGCCAGATATTTCATGCTCACGCGTTCCGAGCGTATCACGTTGAATGCCATCATCACATAAGCTTCCTTTTCCGTATAGGAGAAGGTTGGACGGGCACACTTCCTGACAGCCAGAATTTTGGGGCCGGGCCGGAAAAAACGTTCCTGCCGGGGCCAGTGCACATGGTAATATTTCATGCGGCCCATGCGTGTTTCCCGCCGGGCCTCCATCAGGGGACGGAATTTTTCCAAATGGCGCAAAAGCGTAACGGCCTGCTCCGCTCCGTTGGACGGAGTCAGATATAACAGCACCTTCTCCGGAGCTTTCAGTGCATGCCGCCCTGCCTGGACAGGTTCATACAGAGGTTTGAGAAAACGCCGCTCCCGTTCCGGCAACAGGCCAAAATACCCCTGAGGCAAGACAAATACCCCATCCCCCCCTCCGGATTCCGTACCGCCGCACTGTTTCCGGACCCAGATTCTCCAGAGCACGGGAGGAAACGACGTCAGGATTCGGCACAATCCCCTGCGTCATTTCCTTTGCGGCATCCAGCCTGAAATTCCGGCAGGCATCCATCTTTTCCAGAAGATGCCGCTCTGCTGCAGAGCAGAAGGACAATCCTTCCCTGACGCACGTTCCAGCATCTTCCGGCAGGGGAAATTGACGGTACGGCTCATGTTCCAGAAATGATTCCACTTCATTCACGGAGCCGCCAAAACGGCGGTATTCCGGAACCAGACGCTTGCCTTCCTCTCCCTTTTTCTCCGCCAGAACAGTCATGGTATGGACGCGGGCGGATTCAAACACCCGGCAGGCTCCGAAATCCGACAAGCGCAGCAGACCGCAATCTTCCAGCAGCTTGCGGCGGAGAAAGGCGGCTCCGGCATTAGCCATCCACTTGTTGGGAACGACCAGATGCATCACGCCCCCCCGCTTCAGGGCATCCAGCCCCACACAGGCAAACACGTACCAGTAATCCATGCGGGAAGAACAGTAGGAAGCAAGAGAAGAACATTTCAAGCGGTCAAATAATTCCTTGTTCCCTTTTTCCCCGACAAAAGGGGGATTGCCTATCACCAGGTCAAAGCCTCCTTCCTCCATGACCGTTGAAAGGCCCTGCCGCCAGACGCCGGAAGCGGACATATCCAGACTGTCCCCGCACAGCAGGCGATCCCGTAACTCCCCCTTTCCTCCGGCGGCGAGCCATGCGCAACGAAAACGGAAACGGGCCACTTCCAACGCCTCCCCACAGACATCCACTCCATAAATATTCTCTTCCAAAACGGAGCGGATTAAATCGGACTCCGGACACCCTGGTTCCAGACGCTTTCTGCGGGAGACAAGCTCCCGGAGCATTCCCATGGTGAATGCTCCGGCCCCGGCGGATAAATCCAGCACACGGACACTTCCCAGCAACCCGGCTTCTTCATCACCGCTCCTGGGAGCAGGCAATCTGGATTCCAGCCAGGAAGATACCGCTTCCCGGGCCATCCAGCGAACAAGAAAGCCGGGGGTATACACCGTCCCGGAACGGCGGGCATCCGTCAGGAAACGCCCCAGCAATCCTTCCAGCACGGAAGGAGTAACAGCCCGGCAGACATCCTCTTCCCTCAAGGAAAAAGCGAATCCCCCCGGCAGCCGGCCCTCACGGCCAGCCTGCCGTTTCAGCAAATTGTTCATCACCGCCTCTTTCAACCGCTCCCAGGTTTCAGGACGGCCCCCGCAGCCCTTCTCCACGGCGAAACACTGAGCTATAAAACAATCCTGAACGTTCCGCTCCTTCACTGCGGCATTCGTACACTACTGGAACGGGCCGCGCAATCAAAAGGAGAAATTGTCCGGGAAGCCAGCTTCAGAACATTCATGCCCGGAATGCCCTTTCCTGGACAATCCCGGCGCGCTTACACCGGCAATGCCTGTTTCCATGGAGGCAACACCCCATTTCATAAATCCGGTTTCCCTATCAGGTTTCTCAATTCGTTTCTCTATTCCCTTATTTTGGAATAAATAAAATCCGGCTTTGCCATCAGCAAGCCGGACTAAAAAAGAAATGGTACCCCGTCACGGGCTCGAACCGTGGACAAACTGATTAAGAGTCAGCTGCTCTACCAACTGAGCTAACGAGGCACTGGAATAACGGCATCCCTTGCAGGAACAACCGGATGGTACCCCGTCACGGGCTCGAACCGTGGACAAACTGATTAAGAGTCAGCTGCTCTACCAACTGAGCTAACGAGGCATGTATCCGGTGATTCCCCGCGACAAGCACCACCCATGAAGATGGAGCCACTGGTCGGAATTGAACCGACGACCCACGCATTACGAATGCGTTGCTCTACCCCTGAGCTACAGTGGCATCGCGAGAAGCGCACGAGCAAGTAATCATAAGAGTCCCCTTTTAGCAAGTCTTTTTTGCAATAAGACCGTTTTTTTACTCCTTGAATGCGGAATAGAAGCCAAGAGCGGCAGGTGACAGTAGAAGAGCTTGCATAGGCGCGGGAAACATGGTGGAGTTCATGTCCTCAAAGAGCTTTTCTTTCCCTACTTATCATGAAGGCATATTACATTTTCCAGCAGGCGGACGAAGAAACAATCAGCAACATTCTGGACTGGATGCGCAACCAGGAACGCGCCATTTACCGCGCCGCCGTGCGTGAACTTGGAGCCCTGAAAAAACTGCGCCCCGAATTTATCCAGCGCAAACCTCTTCAGGAACAATTTTCCTTCATCAAGAAAATGCTGTCGTGGAAACCCAGCAATGAAATCGGTGATCATCTGCTTCAGGTCTGGCTGTTGCGCAAACACCAGGACATGCTGATTACGTTCCTGAATACCCTGGGCATCCCCCATGACGGCAACGGCATTGTCAATGAACTGCCGGAAACGCTGGACAAGGACAAACTCGCCAAAGCTGTGGACGAACTGTTTGAAAAATATCCTGCCGGCGTAGCGTCCGTATACCTCCAGATGTTCCAGCTCCAGACGGAAGACGGCTGGGATGAACTGGCCGAAGTTCTGGCGAACGACCCCCGCGTCACGATTCGCTGACGTTATTCTCCTCCGAGGCATAACAGGGCCGCTCCGTCCCGGAGACGGCCCTTTTTTATGGAGGCAAACGGCCTACCTGCCGCTGTTCTCCGGGCTCCTGGAGAAATAAGCGTAGGAACGCGCGGAACCTGTTTGAAACAGCTGTAATGGAAAACATGCCGGAAGCGCAAGCCCATCAGGAGGAGGTACTGTCCGTCTGTTCCGGATGAAATGACCACCCCTCATCCCCGTGGTACACCATCATACGGGACATGCCGCCGTCAATGACCAGATTCTCCGCATTGACAAAGCCGGAGCTGCAGAGAAAGAAAACGGCCTTCACGATATCTTCCGGCGAACCGATGCGTCCGGAAGGGTGCTGAAAACCGTCTTCCGGAGACAGGACGCCGAAAGCCCCCGTGTCAATCCAGCCAGGACTGATGCTGTTCACACGAACGCCGAAAGGGGCGAGGCTCATGGCGAGAGCATGAGTTAAAGAAGTGAGGGCGCCCTTGGCCGCGCTATAGCTTTCCGTATCCTTCTGGGACATGGATGCGCGGGTGGAAGCAATATTCACGATGGAAGCGCCGCGGGAAAAATGGTCGCGAAATAAAAGGCTTAGCAGATAGGGAGCGGAAACTCCCACGCGCAAAACTTCATTGAATTCCTCAAAGGAACAGCCGGACAGAATGCCGCGACGCGTGATGCACGCATTATTTACCAGCACATCCACATGCCCAAAGCATTCCAACACCTTTTCCGCAAAAGACCGCACGTCCTCTTCCACGCCAGCATTGCCCGTCACGCAAAGATGCCCCTCTCCCGGCAGTTCCTCCAGCAGGGAGGCCGTTTCCTCATGCTTCACATCCAAAACCGCCACCCGGGCTCCCGCTGCAGCGCAGGCTTCCGCAATGGCGCGGCCAATGCCGCAGGCTCCTCCCGTCACCACCACGGTACTGCCGGAAAAATCAACATCCTTCATAGGCTGATTGTCATATCCCGCCCAAGAAAGTCAATCATCGCTTTCCGCGCATACGGCGCTCAATGCGCGTACATTACATCGCGGTAAAGTCCCATGGCCCTGAAAAAGAAGAGGAGAACGGGTTACTACGTCCGTCTCCGCAAAGACGGGCTATGGTGCTGGAAACGGCCATTTCCGCTTCCTCCGCACGGCGGCTGATACGCTCCATGTCCCTGGTTTTCACCAGATTCATACGTCCAGATTTCTGAAAATCATCAACAACATAGCGCAGCCTTTTCAACTTGGGCCACCACTTCCACCAACTCCGTGGCGCACCGGTCAGCCGTTCCGGCATCCTTGATGCCGCGAAGAAGAAAGTCAACTCTCTCCAGGCACAGGCAGAACTCCTCCATGGTCACGACAGGGTCGGACCAGAACTCCTGAAAATCGATCAGCCTGGGCTGCTCTATTTTTTTAGCCCCGCCACAGCCTTTTTTGCATGGAAGGGGAACCATACATCCTGGCCGTCGTCAGCTTCAGGAGCGCCCGGAAAGCGCGTTTGCGCTCATCCTCCGCCTGCTTTCTCATCTTTTCCAGCCCCTCATGGAAATGCCGTTCAAAACCGGGAATCCAGTCACCATACTTCTTCTCCATTCTGGCAATGTTGTTCATCTGCTCCCTGACCATTCGTCCCTGAAGGGCTACAGATACGGCATAGGCTTCCGCCGCAACTTTATTGTCAATCCCCTCCAGCATGTCCACCATGGTGGAATACTGTTCCAGATAAGCCTTCAGAAACGGCTTTATCTTGTTGTTCAAATACAGGGCCACCCGTTCGTCCGTCAGGCTGAGACCGCACTTTTCCAGATCATTCCTGATGACATCGGAATCATAATACCTGAATTCATGGAGCTTCAGTATTCCCGACATCATCCGGTCGCGGGCCTTGTCCACGCGCTCCCGGAGAATGGAATGAAAGGCGGGATGCATCTTACGCGATTCTTCATGCACGCGCGGATTCAGAGCCATCAGGCGCCCGCAATTCATATCGTAAAATTTAAACTTCTCCGTCAGGCGCCCAAGTTCATTCATCAGGGCCTCTCCTGCGGTACGGTCCTGGATGGAAACGACCAGATCCGTCATCTGTTCCACTTCCTTCAGGCGCAGGGAAAGCAGCTCTTCATAAGATTCCACCGGGGAAAGCCTTTCTGACTTCCCTGCTTCCGCAACCCCGGCCTCCTTTCCCTTATCCCCGCAGGAACACAAACACAGCGCCAGCAGGAGCGCGCCTCCCATCAACGGCAAATTCGGGAACAGAGAAAAACAGGAGCTAAGCTTCATGAGAACGTAGCGTTGAGGAGGGAGAATGAAACTCCGGCCCGCATCGCGGCACCGGAACTACCGTAAAAAAGCGTCATCAAAGTTCAAGGCCTTTTCATTTCATCCGGGAAAAACATTTCCGTTCCTTTGACGGGAAAAATATTCATTTAATATAATGAACACTCTTCTGAATCGGGATGTCACACTCTTTTATCCATATCATCCTGTCTGCCGTGATTCTTGATATTCTTCAATACGGACATCCTCTTTTGAGAGAGGAATGCGGGCCCGTGGTTCATATCAACAGGGATATCCTTTCCTTCCTGGACGATATGCAGGAAACCCTGGCCCAGGGAGGCATAGGCCTGGCTGCGCCGCAGGTGGGCAGGCCCATCCAGCTGGTCACCATCAACATCCCTTCCACAGACGCAACCACTACCTGGCTGGAAGTGGACGGATGCCCAACTACGTTGTCCCGAATCATGCCCTTGAATTTTATCAATCCCATCCTGCATCCCTTCGGCAAAAAAGTGCCGTACCGGGAAGGGTGCCTGAGCATCACCAAAGTATATGCGAACGTGATGCGCCGCTCCTGCGTAAGGGCTGTTTTAACCATGATGGACGGACGGACTGTGACCGTGAAATGCAACGGACTGCTGGCGCGCTGCCTGCAGCACGAGGTAGACCACCTTCACGGCGGCCTGTTTACGGATCTGGTTTCCCCCGGTGACCATGACAAGGTGATACGGAGGCTCAGATTGACCCATCCGGACGCTTTTGAAGAAGATGACGACAGCTACGCTCGCCGCATGAAGGAAAAACGCCGCGCCCAGGCATGGAAAGCCCGGATGCCGCAGCCTCCCGGAAAAACAGCCTGACGTTCAGGCAACAAACCTATCCCCCCTTTTTACTGCCCTTCCCTAAAAAACGCCCCGGTCTCCCTCCAGGAAACCGGGGCATCCATAATCACATGGAAAGAAAAAGAAAGAGAATCAAACAATCCAGTCCAGAACAACCTTGCCGGATTTTCCCAGAATACATGGCTTCAAACCCTTCCCGGATTCCGTGTAGGGCAGACGCTGCGTGATGATGGGCGCCACATTCAAGCCACTGCGGATCATGGAATCCATTTTATGCCAAGTTTCAAAAATTTCACGTCCATAAATGCCTTTCATCTTCAACCCTTTCCATATGAACTTATTCCACTCGATGCTGGAACCATCGGGCTGAATCCCCAGCAGGGAAATGTTGGCTCCGTTGCGGGAATTGTCGATGATGTCCTTCAGGCAGGACGGAGCGCCGCTCATTTCCAGGCACACGTCAAATCCCTCCGTCATTTCCAGTTCCTTCATCACGTCTTCCAGCTTTTCACGGGTCACGTTCACGGTTCGGTCCGCCCCCAGCGTTTTGGCAAGACCCAGGCGGAAATCATTGATGTCCGTAATAACCACCGTCTTGGCTCCGGCCTTCTTGCAGACGGCGGCAGCCATGCAGCCGATAACCCCGGCTCCCGTAATCAGGACGTCCTCGCCTACCAGATCCCAGGACAAAGCCGTATGGACGGCGTTGCCCAGCGGGTCAAAAATGGAGGCGATTTCCATCGGAATGCTCTTGTGGATGCGCACCACGTTATCCTGCGGAATGGAAAGGTACTCCGCAAAGCAGCCGGGCCTGTTGACTCCCACACCCTTTGTGTTGGGACACAAGTGCTTCTGCCCTGAACGGCAGCTGCGGCAATGGCCGCAGACAATATGCCCCTCACCGGAAACAATCTCCCCGGGCTTGTATTCCGTCACGGAAGAACCTACGGACTCAATCACGCCGCAGAACTCATGGCCCACATGCATCCCTAGCGGAATGGTCTGCTGGGCCCATTTATCCCAATTCCAAATATGAAGATCCGTGCCGCAAATGGCTGTTTTATGAATTTTGATCAGGACGTCATTCGGGCCGACTTCCGGCATAGGAACATCCATAAATTCCAAACCGGGGCCAGCCTGCGTTTTTACAAGAGCTTTCATGCCCCCCCATTCATGCTCTTTTTTCCCCTGCGTCGGCAAGCTCAAAATTCATTTCGGAGCGCCGAAAAGCCTAGGGAACGGAGGCTTCCGCCCCCCTTCCCTTCCCATGGAAACGCCCGGAGCAGCGGCGGGCGACAAACGCCGGAAAGACATTCCTGTTCAATCGACAATTCAGACACACACGCAATTTGCCCTTTCCAACAGGAAGGAATCATGATACCAAGGCGTGCGAGTTCTCCTTTTTTGAACACTTTACTCTATTTACAGAACCATGGCGAAATCATTTTTACCCACCATTTTCGAGCACCCGTATGAAATAGACCCCAAATATGGGAAAAGCGTTGCGTACTTCTCCATGGAATACGCCATTGATAATTCATTTAAAATCTATTCCGGCGGTCTGGGCTACCTGTCCGGCTCCCATATGCGCAGTGCGCATGATCTGCGCCAGAACCTCGTAGGCGTCGGCATTCTGTGGAGCTACGGCTACTACAACCAGATCCGTGCGGAGGACGGATCCATGGCCACGCAATACATGCGTAAAAACTACCCGTTCCTGGAAGATCACAACATCAAATTCCTCATTCATGTCTGCGGAGCTCCCGTCTGGGTAAAAGCCTACTTCCTGAATCCGGAAACATTCGGCACTGCGCCCATGTTCTTCCTTTCCACGGACCTGGAGGAAAATGACGAGGAAAGCCGCAATATCTCCCGCCGCCTGTACGACGCCAACGGCTTCACCCGCATCGCCCAGTACGTGCTGCTGGGCAAAGGAGGCGCCCGCCTTTTTGACGAACTGGGCATTGAACCGGAAATCTACCATCTAAACGAAGCCCACGGCCTGGCTGCGGCCTTCCACGTGCTTGCCAAGACGGGCAGCGTGGAAGAAGTGCGCAAGCGTTTCGTTTTCACTACCCATACCCCGGAAGAAGCCGGCAACGAAAAGATGGACGTAAACACCATGAATACGTTCTCCTTCTTCGACGGGCTCTCCATGGAACAGGTGCGCGCCGCCGTAGGCATGACGGACAATACGTTCAACTACACGCTGGCCGCCTTGCGCCTCTCCCACATCGCCAACGGCGTTTCCAAACTCCATGGAGAAGTATCCCGCCAGATGTGGAAGGACTATGAGGGCATATGCCCCATCATCCATATCACGAATGCCCAGAACCAGAAATACTGGCAGGATCCGGAACTGGCGGAAGCTTTCCAGGCCCGCAACAAGGAAGCGTTCATCCGCCGCAAGCGGGCTCTGAAAAAAAGCCCTCTTCCGCATGGTGGGTGAACAAACGGGCCGCGTCTTTGACCCGAACTGCCTCACCATCGTATGGGCTCGCCGTTTTGCGGCCTACAAGCGTCCGGACCTGGTCACCGGCAACCCCACGATGTTCGAACGCATGCTCCAGCGCACCAACTATCCGGTGCAGTTCATCTGGGCCGGCAAACCCTACCCGATGGATCATGGCGCTATTGAAATCTTCAACCGCCTGAATGACTTGACGGCCAAATATCCCCGTTCCGCCGTGCTCACCGGCTATGAACTGGGCCTGAGCCGCTACCTGAAAAACGGCTCCGACGTATGGCTCAACAACCCCGTGGTAACCCGGGAAGCATCCGGCACCTCCGGCATGTCCGCCGCCATGAACGGCTCCATCTCCGTCTCCACCAATGACGGCTGGATCTGTGAATTCGCCAAGGACGGAGAAAACTGCTTCGTCATTCCGGAAGCGCCCGCCCATCTCTCCCCGGAAGCCCGCGACCGCTCCGACCGCGATAACTTCTACAACATTCTGGACGACAAGATTCTTCCCCTCTACTACGATCACAACGACAAGTGGATGGACATCGTTTTCAATGCGATGACAGACATCTATCCCGAATTCGACTCCGACCGCATGGCGGATCAGTACTACACGGAAATGTACAACAGCTAAGATACAGCCTTGTCCCTCTTACGCAACGGCCGCCTTTCTTCGGGAAAGGCGGCCGTTCTTTTTGAAACCGGTGTCAAAAATCCACGGGAAGCGGGCCAAACCTACTTGGGTACTTCCTCCTCCCCGGCCTCCTCCGCCACCTTGTCTGCGTCCCGCTTATGACGGTGCGCAAAAACATTCTCCTGCTGCCATACGCGGGAAAAAGCAGACGTGATCAGCCCTGTGGAAATAGCAATGATGGACACGGCAATAAACATAATCACCCCGGTAAAAATACGCCCCATGGGCGTAATAGGCACCAGGTCTCCGTACCCGACCGTACTCAACGTTTCCACGGCAAACCAGAGCGCGTCAAAAAAGGAACCGAATTTCTCGGGCTGGGCATCATGCTCTGCAATATAAATTCCCAGGGAAGTGACGTACAGCATGAACAGGATCACGGAGAAAAACAGAAAAAACTCATCCCGGATCAGGTAGAAAGCCTTTTTAAAACTGGCGGCGGTTTCATTAAACCGGGCCAACTTGAAAATAGCCAATATGCGGACAATCCGCAGGGAATAAAGAATCTGCCAGTCCGTCCCGAAAAACATGCCCAGGAACGGCACGCAGACAATAAAATCCAGAATACCCATGCCGCTGAAAATATAAGCCTTCCGCGGTTTGGCGCACAGCACCCGCAGGATATACTCAAACATGAAGAAATAGCTGATCCAGTAATTCACCTTGGCCGCGATACGGCCTACCAGAGGATGAATATCCGGAATGGCATTCAACGTGTACAGCATGAACCATACCAGAATCAGTACCCTGACAATGTTCTCCCAGGGACCGAAATTGGCAGCGCCCAGCTTGGTGCGGGTAATTTGGGGCATGGCGGGAATTAGGAACGATGGGCGGCCTTCCACTCGTCAGCCTTGAAGCCGACGCATATCTTTCCATTGGTAATAAAAATGGGGCGTTTAACCAGCATGCCGTTGGAAGCCAGCAGGGCTATCTGCTCATCCAGGCTCATGTCGGCAAGCTGATCTTTCAACTTCATGCTCTTGTAAAGCAATCCACTGGTATTAAAAAACTTCTTGGCCGGCAATCCGCTCCCTTCAATCCAGCTCCGCAGTTCCTCTGCCGTGGGATTCTGTTCCACAATATGGCGATCCTCATAAGAAATTCCCTGCTCATCAAGCCACTTCTTTGCTTTCTGGCAGGTCGTGCATTTGGGATATTCAATAAATAATGAAGACATATCCGCACGCTAGCCCCGTAAACACACCGGGTCAAGCGGCCAGCGCAGCCATCCCGACGTCATGACTTGATTGGAAGGCTGCCGATGTACCCGCCGTTGAACACAAAACCTGAGAACGAAAGCCCGGAATGCGTGCGGATACCGCAGAAAATTTTATATTCCGGAACATTAAAGCACCATGGCGCTTCCCAACTGCGCGATGGAAACGGGATTGGCCTGACGCTCCCGGAGCGCCCCCGCCAGAGCCTGGGTAGCCTTCTCCTCCCCATGCACCAGAATGATATTCCTCTTGGGCCCCCCGGTCCTGTCAAAATACTCCAGCAGTTCTCCATGGTCCGCATGGCCGGAAAAGGAATCCATCTCCCGTATTCTGGCCCGGACAGAATATTGTTTACCCAGGATGGGAACCTCTTTCCACCCATCCATAATCTTGCGGCCAAGTGTATGTTCCGCACAATAGCCTACAAAAAGAACCGTATTTTTCGGATCGCCGATGTTATTCGCCAGGTGGTGAAGAATGCGCCCTGCTTCACACATTCCTGAGGCGGAAATAATAATAGCCTGCCCGTTCATTTTATTCAAAGCCTGGGACTCGCCCACGGAACGGATCAAACGCAGCTGTTCAAAACAAAACGGATCCTTCTCCCGGAACAGGAAATCATAAACCTCCTTATTGAAACACTCCGGATGAATGCGGAAAATCTCCGTCGCACCCACTGCCATGGGACTGTCCACATATACGGGCAGCAAGGGCAGAGTTCCTTCATGGTAGGCCCTGTTCAGCAGATAAAGCAGCTGCTGGGTGCGTTCCACCGCAAAAGCCGGAATATAAACGCAGCCGCCTAATTCCAGAGCCTCCTTGATAGCCCGGCAGAACGTCTCGTCATCACGGGAGGGGGCCTCATGGAAACGGCCGCCGTAAGTGCTCTCCATCAGCAAAATATCCACATCCGGAACAGGGACGGGATCGCGCAGTAATTCGTTATCTCCCCGCCCCACATCCCCGGAAAACAGGAAACGCTTCTTCCGCCCGTCTTCCCTGTCCTCAATATCCAGGCACACTTGCGCAGCGCCCAGAATATGGCCCGCATCATAAAACGTGAGTGTCACCCCCGGAACAACGGGAATGGGCCGGTCATACCCGATATTCACGAACTGGCGCATGCACCGCTCCGCATCCTGTTCGGAATAAGTAGGATAAACATCCGGCTGATGAATACCGCGGCGCTTGTTCATCTTATTGATGAATGCGCAGTCGTGCTCCTGAATGCGGGCGGCGTCCGCCAGCATGAGCTGGCAAAGATCTCTGGTTGCAAATGTACTGTAAATATTTCCCTGAAACCCCTGTTTCACTAAATTGGGAAGATTGCCGGAATGATCAATATGAGCGTGGGACAGAACTACCGCATCCACCTCCGCCGGGGAAAAATAGGGGAAATCCTTATTGATATGCCATGCCTCCTCACGCCGCCCCTGATACATGCCGCAATCCAGAAGAATCCGGCACCCGTTCACCTCCAGCAAATGCTGGGAGCCCGTCGTCGTTCCCGCTGCGCCGCAAAAATGAATTTTCATTAATACATGTGTACAACAAGCCAGCGGGCAACGCAAGAAATCAATACCTGAAGCCTTTCATTCAATATACCCTTTGAAAGACGGGAAACATCAGCCGCAAAATCCATGCCTTTTCTTTTTTCCAGGCCATAAAAAGAGAAAAACCAATAAACTGCACCATTCCTCCTGCTGTACAGTATTCCTGTGAACATGAAATTGCACTTCTTTCCCGCCCGGGTTGCGGTTTCCGTAAAAATGCATCCGTCAAAAACTTCCCCTTCGCAAGGCACATGCTCCATCACGAATGCACGCCGGAATACCCGCATCCAGGAGAGCCCTCCGGTATCACTGCCAAAAATAAAACCTGCAGGTTATTCTGAAAACATTCCGTTCTGATTGCAACCCGCCTCCTGAAAAAAGCGGCCGGCAAAAAGAGTCCCGCCTAATCTTAATGAAGCCTTTCAGCTAAAATGAACAGGACAGGAAATTCCCGCCCTGTTCATAATGCCGTTAAATTGCAAAAAATTACTTGTCCTCCGGTTTGGAGTCCACTGTCTTCTCCACCTCCACGTCAATGGGCTGGGAAAGCTCGGAAGAAGGCCGGACCTCCGTTTTGGAGGCGGAAGCATCACTCATGGTCTCCTTCTCGGTCTTCAGCAGTTCTTCTTCAAATTCAGATTTGGCCTTCTTGAATTCTCCCAGGCTCTTGCCCAGTCCGCGGGCAAATTCCGGAAGTTTCTTTGCGCCGAACAAAAGGAAAACAATCACCAGAATGGCGATAATCTCCGGTGTTCCCAGTCCAAAAATAGCTAACATGTTCATCATGGAGTACTACAGTATTTTTAACAGATTTTTTTCATGCCGGATACCTCATAATACGCTTCATGCGTCATCAGAGGCCTCCCGTTCCTGTTTCTGCTGTTCCGCAAGCCTTCTGGCGGCAAAACGCTGAAAACGCCAGACAATAATAAATATTGCCAGCAAAAAGATGCCTGAGCCGCCCCACAACAGCCAAAAAGCGGCGGAAGCCGCCTTTTCATCCCCCATTTCTCCAGCCTGGTTCCAATAATAATAGGATAAAACCGGATTCCAGGGCAGTGAACTGTCCGGCAGAAGATGGAGACGCGCCATGCGGTTCATGGCCGGCAGATAGGCAGCCTGGGCGGATGCTTTCATCAGGGAATCTCCCTGAGCCTCATCACCCCGTGTATAATATACCTGGGCCAGCATGTACATGGCCTTGGGATCCCCTGTAGCATCCGCCACACGCCGCAGCAGCCTGTAGGCCTCATCCGCATCCAGTTCCCCGCCCTTCCCGTTCTGGAGCAGCTCCGCGGCCTTTAGTGCCGCAGGGAAATAACCGGCGGCGGCAGCCTCACGATACAGAGCCAGGGCCCGGGCCGCCTGTTCTGCGGAAGGAGTTCCCTCCAGCAGCATATCCGCCAGGGCAGCCATGCTGTACGGATCCTTCCATTCCGCCCCTTTTTCAAACCAATGGAAGGCCTTTTCCCGGTCAGGGGGCAAATACTTGCCGTCCCGGAACATTATGCCCAGTTCCATCACGGCTCCCAAATCTTTACGGGAGGCCGCTTTCTCAAACCATTCTACGGCCTTGGCCGCATCCTGCGGCACTCCCAGCCCATCTCGGTACTTAAATGCCAGAAGGCCTTGTGCTGTCAGGTTGCCGCTTTCCGCTGCCTGAAGAAGATATGGGACTGACTTTTCCGGAGAACTGTCCGGAACCAGCTTTCGTTCATAAACAAGGGCAGCCCATAACGCCGCCTTGGAATCACCGTCATCCGCCTCTTTCTTCCACGTCTGGAGAGATTTTTTATAATAAAGGGCTGCCGTTGCTTCATCCTTCGGTCCTCCTGCTCCCTGGGAAGCCATTACAGCCACCTGGTACTGTGCCGCGGCATTACCGCTGTCAGCAGCCCGGGTAAACCAGTACCGGGCCCTTTCCAGGTTCTTTGGGTACAGGCGGCTGCCTGTATAAAACAGCTTGCCCAAATCCAGCATGGAATCCACATCTCCGTTATTGGCCCTTTTCTCTGCCAAGGAAACATACTCGGACATCCATTTGGACGTTTCCGCAGCATTACCCTCCACGTCATAATGCACAGCCAGCTCCCGGGCGGCAGCTGGATCCCCATTCAGAGCTCTTTCGCGGAGACCGGACAAGTAAGCCTCAAAATTTCCCTCCCCGGCAGGCTCCGGAGAGGAAATATTCTGAGAAGCAAGAAGTGGATGCTGAACGAGGGACAGTCCCCACAATCCGGCAAAAAGCCACCATCTGCAATGTTTCTTCATACCGGAACAAGTCATTCATTAATGGCCCCTGTTTCCGCGGGAAAAACTGCTGGAGGACCTGCCTCCAAAGCCCGGCTTACGAAACCCGCCTTCACGCCTCTGAAAACCTCCTCCGCGGCGGTCTCTCTCAAAACCGCCTTCACGGCGTTGGAACCCTCCTTCACGACGGTTTTCCCTGAAACCTCTCTCCTGATGACGCAAACCTCCTTCGCGGCGGTCTCTTCCAAAACCGCCTTCACGGCGTTGGAATCCTCCTTCACGACGGTTTTCCCTGAAACCTCCCTCCTGATGCTGAAAACCTCCTTCGCGGCGGTCTCTTCCAAAACCGCCTTCACGGCGTTGGAATCCTCCTTCACGACGGTTTTCCCTGAAACCTCCCTCCTGATGACGCAAACCTCCTTCGCGGCGGTCTCTCCCAAAGCCGCCTTCACGGCGTTGGAACCCTCCTTTGCGTCGCTCTTCTCTGAAACCGGCCTCGCGGCGCAGGGCCCCATCCCCGCGGCGGCCGCGGAAGCCATCTCCACGACGATGAAAATCTCCGTGGCGGTCACGGGAACGGAAGCTGGAATCTCCCCGGAAATATCCATCTTCCTTGACTTCACGTTCATCCTCCGTCTCCACAAAACGAGTCTTCATTTCCGGAGTAGGTTCATAAGAATCCCCACCTTCAAAATCTTCCGGATTAAACACATAATCCTCATCGGAATCAACGCCTCTTCCGCCCTGCTCACCCTTGGCGCCCCCCCCGGCGACAAGCTGGGAAGCACCCAGGTATTTACGCTGGCGGGGAGGATTTTTCAGTGACAGAGCCACGTCCGCATCATCCAGGAATTTCCAGCCCCCGGGTTCCAAATCCCCCCCCCACAGGGAGCCGATGCGCACGCGCACCAACTTGCGGACGCGAAGGCCCAGGCACTGGAACATTTGACGCACCTGACGCTTCAACCCCTGTTCCAGAACAATGCAGGCACGGCGCGCGGAAGCGCGACAAACATATTTGGCCCTGGCATTTCCCTCCGGAATGCGTACTCCGCGCAAAAACTGCATCAGTACGGAATTATCAAAATTCTGATCCACCGTCACCCAATATTCCTTTTCAATGCCGCCGGTAGGATGGGAAAGAATCTGGGTCAATTCCCCTTATTCGTCATAATCAGAAGACCTTCGGAATCGGCATCCAGCCGTCCCACGTAATTCAGATGGCGCAGGCGCGGCGGCAGCAGGTCATAAACAGTACCTATGGCTCCCTGTGCTTCGCGGCTGCACACATACCGCGGGGCTTGTTCAACAGCACCACAACCTCTTCCATAGGGGTCATATGGCGGCCGTCCACCTTCACGAAATCCTTCTCCGTCACCCTCATCCCAGGCGTATCGATAACCTTCCCATTCACTTCCACACGTCCTTCTCCAATCAGCCGGTCGGCCACCCGGCGGGAATCAATGCCGCAGGAGGCCAGGGGCCCATTAATGCGGATACCTCCGTTTTCTTCGAGCCATGTTGTTCTTCACTCATATTGGTATAATGTCCGCTATCTCAGCGGATGATTTTGTATTGTTTATATTACGGCAATTCACATCCTCAAAAAGAGGAGGCTTTCTTTTGCCGGAAGAAAAAAGCCTCTCGGTTCATAGACATCCGAGAGGCTTCCTGTATTAGGAAAATGACTTGCCGTGCAAACTCTGCCGGGAAACTCTCCGGAGAGGATAAAGACAAGCTTAAGCTTCATGCTTGGTCTTCGGCAGGCCGAGAGGGCTTTGGCCCTCTTCCATTCGCCGCGTTCCTTCAGAAGCTTGACACGTTCAAAACGCTTCAGGACGGAACGCTTGCCGCCTACGGTACCGGTTGCTTTGAGGCTGGAATGCTTGGACATGATCTTATGTTTGTAAAAGGTTCAGAAAAATACTTCACACCACCCTCGCGGTGGCAGGCGGGATTTTATAACGGAAGGTTCCGAACTTGGCAAGAGAAATTTGGCGCAATAGCCAAATATATCACTCTATGGCATCCCCCGGATGCGATTCCAGCCACTTCCTCCACAAATCCGGACGGTTCAGGCGCGTACGCTCCAGAGACTTCCCGTGCTTCCATTTTTCAATGGCGGGGTGGTTGCCGCCCAGCAAAATCTCCGGAACAGCCAGGCCCCGGAACACGTTCGGCTTGGTATAGGCGGGAGCCTCCAGCAAACCGTTGGAAAAAGATTCCTCCACGGAAGAACGCTCATCCCCCAGCACGCCGGGAATCAGGCGCGCTACGGCGTCAATGACCACCACGGAGGCAATGGCCCCATTCGTGAGAATATAATCCCCGATGGACAATTCCATATCCACCAGCTCTTCTACTACACGATGGTCCACCCCTTCGTAATGACCGCAGAGGATAATGAGATGGCCTCCGGAGGCAGCCAATTCCGCGGCCAATGACTGGTTGAACGTACGGCCCTGAGGAGTCATCAGCACAACGCGGGTTTCCCGCCGGCGAAGTTCCTCTACAGCGGCAAAGATAGGTTCCGGCTTCAGCAGCATGCCCTGCCCCCCCCTCCGCAAAGGTAATCGTCCGTTTTGCGGTGCTTGTCCGTCGTCCAGTCACGGATATTATGGCAGCGTATCTCCAACAATCCCCTGTCACGGGCCTTTCCCAGAATGCTGCCGCCCAGAGGGGCTTCCACCATATCCGGGAACAGGGACAAAACGTCAATCGTCAGCTTGGCGGCCATAAGAAAAAAAAACATCAGCGTTCACGCTTATGGCCGCGCAGCATGGCCTCAATGAACGGATCCAGGTTGCCGTCCATCACGTCCTGAATATTGCCGGACTCTACGCCTGTGCGCAAATCTTTCACCATTTGATAAGGCTGGAAAACATAGGAACGGATCTGGTTGCCCCACCCGATGTCTCCCTTCTCACTGTACTGGCGGTCGGCTTCCGCCTGCTTTTTTGTCTTCCTCAATCTGGTATAGCTTGGCGCGCAGCATATTCATAGCCTCTTCCTTGTTACGAAGCTGGCTGCGCTCATTCTGGCAGGCCACGATCACACCGGAAGGAATATGCGTGATACGCACGGCGGTTTCCACCTTGTTCACGTTCTGGCCGCCCTTGCCGCCGGAACGGTAGGTATCCACCTTCAAATCCTTGTCCAGGATTTCAATATTGATGGAATCAGAAACTTCCGGCGTCGCGTCCAAGGAAGCGAAAGAAGTATGTCTCTTCCCGGCGGAATCAAAGGGAGAAATGCGCACCAGCCGGTGGATGCCGCGTTCATTCTTCAAATATCCGTAGGCATACTCTCCATCCACCTTCAATGTCACGGAACGAATGCCGGCGTCATCCCCGTCCGTACTCTCCAAATACGTCACGGAAAATCCCCGGCGCTCACACCAGCGGATATACATGCGCAATAACATGGATGCCCAGTCACAGGCTTCCGTGCCGCCGGCCCCGGCGTGGATGGTTACATAACAGGAAGCCTGGTCCTGCGGTCCGTTCAGCAGGGTCAGCAATTCAAAATCCGCCAGAGACTTCTGCCACCTGGCAAACTCTTCCACAGCCTCCCGGCCCAGGTCATCGTCATCCGCCTCCTGAGCCAGCTCAATAGCAGCGTCAATATCCTCCAGACGGGACTTCAGCGCGGAAAACGCCTCCATCCTGTGTTTCAGGGGGATTCACCTCCGCCATCAGCGCCCGTGCGGCATTCTGGTCATCCCAGAAATCCGGGGCGCTCATGCGTTCATCCATTCGGCTACTCGTTGTTGAATGCCGTCCAGGTCAAAGATAGCTCCCGAGCTCGGAAAGACGGCTATGCAGGACAGCCGTGTCGAGCGCCGAGAGATCTGCAGCGATATGGGGATCCATGCGCGGGAACCTATCACGAATTACCTGGACGGAAAAGGGCAAAATGCCGTTTCTCCAAGTCATCCTCTTTTACTCCGACTTGCACCGGGCCATTTCCAAGAATAATAAAACTCCGCACGCTGAACAAAACCGCTCCTTTTCCGCAGGAAGAACATCTAACAGGAAATGAATACTTCCGGAACCAAGTCCTCTTCCCCATTTCAATGCCCCATGGGAAAAACAGCAGACAAAAATCTTATCTCATTCCCTTACCTTACATCACCGTTTTCTGCCCTTCCCCCTCTTTCCGGAATGTGGTTCGGCCATCCATATCCCCGGCTTCCCATAAGAGAGCCCGGAGCCATGCTACTTGGCGGAATTTTCCTCTCCACCCTCAAAAGGGCGGATCCGGCAGGACCTGAGTTTTTCAATCTCCTCAAAAGTCATGATGTGTTCTATCTGGCAAGCCACTTCATTGGCGCGTTCTTCCGGGAGAGCCAATTCCTCCCGCAGGAAATCAAACAGAATACCGTGGCTGACAATAATTTTCCCGGCAATTCTGCGGCCTTGAGGAGTCAGCTTGACGGGAGCATACTGCGTATACTCCACCAGTCCCATATCCGCCAGCTGCTTGACGGCAGATGTAACGGAAGGCATCTTTACCTTAAGCATCTCTGCAATATCCCTCACCTGGGCCGTCCCGTTCTTTTCAGACAGCAACCCGATAGCTTCCAGATAATCCTCATTGCTCTTGGTCAGCTCCAACATGGTATAAAATGAAAGTTAATACTTTAGTGGAAACTAACTCAAGATTTTTTCCAGCCTTCTTTGGAATGAAAAAAACCGCCGCGAATATGATTATTCGCGGCGGTCAAATTAATCAGCGTAATACGAAAACGGGCTTACTTCTCTTCAGAAGGGCTCCACTCTTCGTTTTCACGGGTAGCCAGGTTGAAGGCGTGTTCCAGCCCCACCATATCGCTGCTCGGGCGGAGGGCTTCAAAGGAAGCGGTTTCGCGGCGGAGCTGTTCGGTGTCGTAATTGACAGCCTTGATGGAAAGACCGATACGGCGTTCGATGCTGTCCACTTTAATCACGCGGGCAGTAATTTCATCGCCCACCTTGATCACGTCTTTCACGCGTTCCACATGGTCTTCGCTCAACTGGGAGATATGAATCAGGCCGTCAATATCGCCGTCCAGATTCACGAAGGCGCCGAAGCTGGCAATCTTGGCCACCTGGCCAGTCACCATGTCGCCCACCTTGAAGCGGTCATTGATGGATTCCCACGGATCGGACTCAAGCTGCTTGATACCAAGGGAGACGCGCTGATCCTCTTTCTTGATTTCCAAAACGATGGCTTCCACTTCGTCGCCCTTCTTGAGAACTTCGGAGGGATGATTGATCTTGCGGGTCCAGCTCATATCGGACACGTGGATCATGCCGTCGATGCCTTCTTCCAGTCCCACAAAAGCGCCGTAGGGAGTAAGGTTGCGAACCTGGCCCTTGATGACGGTACCAATCGGGAAACGGGATTCGATATCCGCCCAGGGATTGTCTTCCAATTGGCGGACACCAAGGGAAATCTTCTGTTCTTTCACAGAAATGGAAAGAACAACGGCTTCGATTTCCTGGTCCAGCTTCAATACATCGCTCGGACGGGTGATTCTCTTGACCCAGGACAACTCGGAAACGTGCACCAGGCCTTCCACGCCCTTTTCCAATTCCACAAAGGCGCCGTAAGGCAGGAGCTTGGTCACGCGGCCCTTGACATGGGAATTGATCGGGTATTTGCGTTCGATATCCGCCCAGGGGTTATCTGTCATCTGCTTCAGGCCCAGGGAAACGCGTTCCTTTTCGCGATCCACTTCCAGAATCACAACTTCCAGGGACTGACCGATATGGAGCATTTCGCTCGGATGGTTCACGCGGCCCCAGCTCATATCCGTGATATGGAGCAGGCCGTCCATGCCGCGGAGGTCGACAAAAGCGCCGAAGTCCGTGATATTCTTCACGATACCTTCCACCTTGTCGCCTTCCTTGACGGTTTCAAGGAAGCGTTGGCGCTGGTCGGCGCGTTCGGCTTCAATCACCTCACGGCGGGAAAGGACGATATTCTTACGGTCGTCATTTACCTTGACGATCTTGAATTCGTAAACCTTTCCTACATACTCGTTCAGGTCGCGAGGAGGAATAATATCCACCTGGGAACCGGGCAGGAAAGCTTCCACGCCCACATTGACCATAAGACCGCCCTTGACGACGCTCTTCACTTTACCCTTAACCAGGCCGCCATCGCGGTACACGCCCACGATCTTATCCCAGTTCTGCTTATGGGCGGCCTTTTCCTTGGAAAGGACGACGATGCCTTCGTCGTTTTCGAGGCGTTCCAAAAGGACTTCAATTTGGTCCCCCACTTCGATTTCTTCGTCTTCAAACTCGGAAATGGAAATAGCGCCTTCGGACTTGTAGCCGATGTCCACCAAAACGACTTGGGGACGGATTTCCTGGATGGTTCCGGTAACAATGGAACCCTCACGCAATTCGCGGAACTTGCTGTCAATAAGTTCCGCCAGTTCAGTTGTGCTCATTTAAATGGTTGATGAGTTAGTATTAACGATCTTTCTCATGGCCCCTTATTGACCGGCGGGCAATCGGGGCGCCTTCCCCGCCGGGCGAAAAATCGGTTGCTTTCAATATCAGTTTCACGCAAGAACTCAAGGCTTTTCTTGAAAAACTCCTCCCGATTTTTTACGAAACCCGCGGAGCCCCTCTGGACGGCGGCAGAAAACGAGCGCACAAAAACCTTGCAGCACTTCCGTCCCATGTTAAATTCCGGCTAATGGGGAAATGTGGAATACCTGCATCTATCAGCCACTCCTGCCGCAAAACCATGAAAAAAAAACCTCCTTTACCTCCTCGCAGCGGGGCTGTCCGGAACAGCCTTCCTTCACGCCGCGGATATCGTCAAACTGGACCAGCCGGACCTGGAACGGGGGCTCCGATCATGAAAGCCCTGTCTGACCGTCAATCCATTCGGAGCTTTTCTGAAAAAGCGCTATCCCAAAAAGATTTATCAGACCTGCTCTGGGCGGCCAATGGCATCAACCGTCAGGAATCCGGCAAACGTACAGCCCCGTCCGCCATGAACCGCCAGGACGTTAAAATTTATATATGCACTAAAAAGGCCTCCTACCTCTATGACCACAAGGCCCACGCCATGATTCCCGTAAACGATGGGGACGTGCGCCCGGCGGATGCCCCCATATGTCTCATTCTTGTAACGGATACGGCGGAACCCTGGGCTGCCATGGACGCCGGCATTGTCTCCCAGAACATCTCCCTGTTCTGCTCCGGGACGGGACTGGCTACCTATCCGCGCGCCAGCATGAACAAGGATGCCCTGGCAAAGGCCCTGAAACTAACCTCTCCCCAAACACCCATGCTCTGTCATCCGGTAGGATATAAAAAATAACTACTTCCGGCTACATTCTCCGGACGGTCCGGAAAAGAAACCATCAGAAATGGAAATGAATTCCACAACAGGCGGAATTATGGTTCCGGAAGAATATCCATGTAGATGCCGGGAGAGCTCCCTTCAATAGGCATCGCGCCCACAGCCCGGGCATAAAAAATCAGCCGGACCAACCCCCCGCCGATGACACCGTATGCATACCCCAGCTCCCGCAAACCTTTCAGGGCGGAAATCAATAGCACGGTGCCCAATCCGCTTCTGCGCACCTCTTCCGCCACCCCCATGGGGCCCAAAAACCGCGAGCCGTTACATCGTAACAGGCAAAACCAAGAATCTTCTTCTCCCGTGTGGCAATATAACAGGAAATGGGCTGGCGGCCAAACGCGACTTTCGCCTCACTTACCCACTTGGGAGAAAAAATTCCGGCCAACCCAGTCAGCTACCAAATGACGTTCGTAAGCACCCGGACGGCGAATCAAAAAACCTTCCCTCTCCAGCCTCCTCAGGTCTTCTTCAATATCGGGCAAATCATACAGCCGCACCAGCATATCCATCATAACCCCGGCACCGTATCACAACTAAGTGCCGTGGCGAATAAAAAAAACTGGACAAACCCATCTTTCAACCTTAGACTTCGCCGCACCACAAACAACGAGCTGTAGCGCAGGCTGGTAGCGCGCTTCGTTCGGGACGAAGAGGTCGCAGGTTCGAATCCTGTCAGCTCGACCAATTTTCAAGCCGCCTCCGGGCGGCTTTTTGATTACTTATTTACTGATATAAAACAATTTTACTCATTAATAACTCTGAACTTCCCCTATTTTGCGCCAAGGCAAATAAACAGCATCATGCTGATTGAATTTACCCTCCTCACAGGAACAAAATCAAACGGGCAAATCTTCTCAATTAAGCCTGGAGGATGTCGGGGGTATTTACCGATGCAGAGGAAAAATTATCTATGCCCAATTCTCACCCCTGTGCCAGGCAGCATCACAGCCGCTGCGGAAGTACTCTATAACATCCCCCCTAAACACAGGAGAATGAACCTCCTCCACAAAAAGCCCCGTTCATATTTCATGAACGGGGATGAGTCAAATGAAGTCGAATCAGGGAGAAAAAAACTGGGTTACTTGCCGGATTCCGGTTTAAAGCGGGCTGCTTCCGATTCGGCGGTGATTTTTGCAGGCTCGATATGCAGGAGCTTTTTCATGGCACGGCCCGGGTCGCTCTCCGTCATCGGAAAATATCTGACGTGATCGCCCAGGCTGTAGGAATCCAGTCCATAAATGCTGTCAGCCGGAGTAAAATCTTCCGGTGTGTTCAGCAGTTTTTTTACCTCCTTTGAAGACGCAAGGACATAACTCAGATTACAACTGGAATACAATTCCGTTTTAGGAGAGCTTCCCTTGGGAAGCTTATTGGCGTGCCCATTCCACTTGACCAGAGCTTCTACAGGAATATCTCCCCGCAGCGACTGAACGACGCGGGCATAGTGCGTCGTTCCCTGGTCAGTGGAGACTATTTTGTAAATGATAACAGACAGGACCACATCGCTTTTTTCTAAATTTCGGGCTGTACCCCTGAGAAAACTATCCTGTTCTACTTCGGTCTGCGTAGCAACATGGGAAGAACGGTCCGGCTCTCCAAGGGCTACGGTTGAAAGTAACCCTGAAAACAGAACGCAAAGAAAAGAAACATACTTCATATGTATATATTAGATACTGATTTTTTGGTTTATATTCAATAAAAATAGGGCGAACACAAAAAATGTCCACCCTATGAATATATTATTTAATATCAGTTATTAATCATCCAGTGTCGATCTTTGGAGCAGCCACACGGGGCCGGAAATAAAACTGCCCACGCCAATGTTATTTCCCGGACACATTCCCACATGCAGACTATCGCCAAATACGATAATATCTCCAGCCTGGGGAGTGTTGTACCCATTTTCTCCATCATCCGGATAATCAGGAGTCCCCAGCAGGGTACGGAGATAAACCGCCATTTGAGCTGCGCTGATGATAATGTGCTTTTTACCCCCAACGCCAGGGAATTACCTTTTGCCCCAATATTATTGGCTCCCGGAGCTCCATTAAGGTCAATACCATAACTACTAAGAGCAATGCTCAGACGCAAGGCGCAATTGTTAATGTAATTGGCATCTCCCGAAACGTAGCTATCGTTCAGCCATCCTCCAATATAGTTCCACACATCATCTGTAGTCATGGTGGGATAATCCACTACATTATAGCATCCCAGTAAACGTTGTGCATTGGCAATATTCCAAAAGATTTTTTTGGAGCATCAATTTCCCAAAGTTCCAGTTCGGAATTTCCCATCTTGGGAACAAACTCCTCCGCATTGGGGTAAGGAGCAATTTCTTCCGGTACGGCAAGGTTCTCATGATGCAGTTTCGCATAGTGGAAGCCCTTTTTTAAGTTCCTTGCTTCCAGAAACGGATGTGGACGAATGTGAGCCAGTCAATTCCGCTACCTTTTCACCATTGATTTCCAGATAGCCGTTGTCGTCAATCTGAATCGTGAAATTATAGGTTCCATCTTCCGGAACGCGGATATATCCTTCCCAGTCATGTACCCCGGTTTCTTCCGTCTTGTGCCATCCAATCTTGGAGGACTCTTTCTTCGTTACCTTGTAGCGGCGGTTGTTTCCCCACATCCAACGGGTGGAACGGTTTTGTAGATATATAGCCATAATGTTATGTTTCGTATCGTTTACTACTGAATAAACTGAATATTCAGTTCATGGAAACCTTGAAAGATTCCTCGCTCCCCATCAACACATTTAACGCGTAATCCAACCCTCATTCGGAACGTGAAGGAAAAGGTTAAAACGGCACGACAATCAAGCGGAAAACAAAGGATTTGAAAAGGGCACAAGAAACGAAATCATTGATTATCAATAGTTATATTTCAAATTTTTCATTCTTTCATTGTCCTTTCGATTATTTTCTAACAACCTCTTCCGGACGGTTATTTGATTCTTCTATCTGAAAAAAGCCCCTGCTGGGATACTTTATCAGTCATCCGTCAAATTCCCATTGCCCCGCGCATGTTTCTTTCTCTAAAATGCAGGTAATGAGTGAATACTTCCTGAAACTTCCCGGCGATTCCCAGCCGAGAGCCTATTCCGAATACGAAGTCCGTGAATTTCTGGGACAGGGCGTGATCGACTCCAAAACGCTTACCTGGAAACAGGGCATGGAAGGATGGCAGCCCGTAGCCCAAGTTCTTCCGCCAATGTCACCTATATGGAGGGAAACACAAGATCAAGAGAGCAAAGATCAACCAGAGGAGCAGCAGTACCGCTTGCGTTATCCTTTAAACGGGCTAGCCAAATTATCCATTTTGGCATGTTTCGTATTGCTGCCCTTCATGCTCTGGAGCAGCTGGATTGTTTTTTCCAACAATGTCGTTAATTATGAAGAAATTCAGACACTCATTCAGCAGAATATGGTTCACCTGCCATCTTTTGCGGCGCCATTGGTCTTCCTCCTCAGTATCCTGTTCATTCCATCCCTGCTTATCCAGCTGATCTGGCTGTACCGGGCATCTGCCAATATTCAGGAATTTCAAGTTCAGGGAATTCGGTTCACTCCATTCCTTAGCGTTCTTCTAAGCTGTATGCCGGTAGTCGGCATGGTGCTCAATGCCCTGGTTCTTCAGGAAATATATAAGGCATCTAAAAACCCGGCAGAATGGATGCTGCAAATACCCTCCCGTTCCCTGCGATTATATCTTCTGGTGACTACGGCTCTAACTCTGTGCACCCTTTTCCCTTTCGGGGCGGAACATTACGTGACGGCCTTTCTGCTCACCGGCGCACTGATGACGGCAGCCAGCATCCTGTGGCTGGTCTGTGTCCTGCAAATCACCAGAAAACAGGAGGAGCTGGTCTCCAAAAATCAAAACTCCTGTTCCTGATCGAAAAAACCGTAATCAACGTTTTTCCTTTTCTTCCGAGGCCGGCTGACTGCCTGGGAGGATTTTATCCAAAGCTTCCATGCTGTTATCCTTATACAGATTCTCCAGCAGTTTTTCCCACCCCGCCGCCATCTGAACCTGTTTCAAGGCAATAATAGGATCAGGCATCATCATTTCCGGGTCGGGAGCATATTGCTTTAGCACCTCATCCGGATTGATCCTGTTAAACGTTGTCTTCCCGTAGCCCGGCATTCCCGCCTCATGAGCGATGGATTCAATCATCTCAAAATGCAAATGCGCCAAATAGTTGCCGTGCGCAGTTCCGACTGAGCCGATTTGCTCTCCGCGTCCCACCAGAGTCCCCAGCGGAATATCGCTGACGGTTTTCAAATGGGCATACAGACTCTGTACAAAACGCCCGTCCGGCAAGCGGTGCAGCAGCACGACAACATTTCCCCAATCTGAAGAAGGCTCTCCTGCATAAATCAGCAATCCGCGGCCGGCGGCCCGCACGGGCAGTCCCTCATCCGTATTTTCTCCTCCTATTCCATTTAAATCCTGTCCTGCATGCCTTCCCTTACGGGCGGCATTCATATCCCCCACACCCTGGGCAACATAGGTAAACGCTCCATTTTCATCTCCGAGGGGCGATGTAAACACATCGGCCAGAGGCGCCTTTGCCAGTTCCTGGGGTGTCAACAAAACCATCCGGTAATCTACAGGAACCGGAGCAGACCGCGGAATATCTTCGTCATAAATATTATGGGGCATCCCGGCCTCCGGGACGGCGGCATATTTCGTCTTGTACCAGGCAAATGCCGTAATCAAGACACAGGCCGTTCCCAAAAGCCCCATAATGACGCGGGATGTCGTCTTATCTATCATCGTGCCGACTCTATACCCACGGAACCGGATTTACAATCACAAGATAGTCAGGCCAGCGTCTGCGGAAATTTTTCCATCCACAATTTGCGCGCCGCACGGATATCTTCTGAGGAAACACGGCTGGAGAGCTCCCATACGAGCGGAACTCCATGCGGGAAAAAAGGAAGAAGGCGTTCAAAGGGAACCACTCCTCCCAGAAGGGGAACCTGATGATCCCGCGCGGGCCATTTGACGTCGTTCACATGTCCTCCAATCAAATGGGAGGACATTCGGCGAAGAAACTGCTCATGATTTAATATAAGCAAATTGTGCTTTCTTTGAATATGCCCGAAATCATGCCAGTAACCGATAAAGGGATTGTCACCAAACTCCTTCATCAACAAATTCATTTCATCCTCACTCGGCACCTGCTCATAATGGCTGCGCCCTTCAATGCCCAGCTTGACGCCAAATTGTCCGGCTTGCGGAAGGAGCTCCCGGAGAGCTTCACGCGCCCGTTCCAGATAAACGGGAGCCAGACGGTTGCGGCGGCGTACAAATTCGCCCTTGGCGTCGGCAAACGATTCCGTTCCCACCATTCCCTGACGCGCCAGGTTTTGCAAATGAGCCGTATCCATGCGTTTCGCCAGGGGTTCCACCGTTCCCATATGCAACACGATATATCCGGCCCCCAGTGCTGCGCCCTGTTCAATAGACTTTTTCGTCAATTCAATAGCCTTGGAACGCACCTGCAGCAAATCCGCCGTAAAAGGCCTGCTGTCAGGAGAATCCCCCACCTCGTCAATCGGAGCGGGGAAAAAATTATGCACCCCGGCCACTTGCACCTTTCCGGCATCTACCGCCCTCATGATACCGGGCAGAAGGGATAACTTGATGCCGTGGGAAAGTTCCACATGGTCAAAACCCAAAGAAAGAATCTCATCAATCATTTCTTCCCCGTCCTGATGACGGTGGGAATTCCCAGCACGTAGAAAATACCAGCATAAAAAATCAATTATTATGAGCTGATGGAACCGGGGTCCGTATAGCAATCTTCCATCCACTCCTTGACGGCGGCAGTCATGCTCCCGGCTACGTCCGCGCGAGGTTTGACGAAAGCCGGAATAAACCACGGAAATGCGCCCACCAGGTCATGAATCACCACAACATCGCCATCACATGTATGGGAGCCGGAACCAATACCCAATGTGGGAATGGAAGAATGTACGGTAACTTGTCGGGCAGCATGAGGCGTTACGCCCTCCACAACCACAGCACAAGCCCCCCTCTCTGCCACAGCCTCCACATCCCTTACCAAGGCTTCCTCCTCCGCGGAGGATTTCCCTTTGATCTTATATCCTCCCTCCTCCAGCACTTTCTGCGGCAGGAGGCCGATATGACCCACTACGGGAATACCGGCATCCACAATAGCACGGATATTTCCTGCCTGGGCTGCCCCCCTTCCAGCTTGACAGCATCCGCTCCAGCCAAAAACAATTTCTTTGCGGATTGCACGGCCTGTTCCACCGTATCATAAGAATGTATGGGCATATCTCCCACCAGCAGGGCGTTCTTCACTCCGCGCGCAGTAGCTTCCACATGATGAAGCATATGATCCAGCGTCACATGAGTGGTATCCGGAAAGCCCAAAACCACCATCCCCAAGGAATCCCCTACCAGCACAATATCTACGCCGGCTTCATCCAAAAGGCGGCCTGTAGGATAGTCATAAGCAGTAACCAGAGTCACATGCCGCCTGTTCTTGCAGGTGCGGATTCGTTCCGCTTTCTCAAAAGATTGATTCATGGCGTTCAATAAACATGCAATTTACCAGCGTTCCGATACCAGAAGCGGCTCAGCCTCATCCGTATCCAATTCCGCCAACAGGCAGGCAACCGTTTTATGCTGGCGCGGCAGGATAAGCTCCGGCCTGATATCTGAAAGAGGTTTTAAAACAAATTTCCTCAAATGGGCTCTGGGATGGGGGAGAATCAGACGAGGAGGATCATTGACCACCATGTCCCCCACATAGATGATATCCACATCCGCCGTGCGGGGTTCACAGCGAATCCCGGAACGAATGCGTCCCAGAACCCGTTCTATACCCTGGCAATGCACGAGCAATTCCTCCACCGTACCGGGCCAGGTCACGGCATTCAAATAATCATCCGCACCATGCGGACACCCTTGAGGACTGGTGGCATACAGGGAGGATTGCAAAAAAAAGGATCATCAGACAGGCTCATCTGCAACAAATGATCCCTGGCCTGAACCATCAGGCTGTTTTTATCCCCAAGATTGGACCCCAGTGCAATGCCTGCTCTCTTCATCAGTAAAAAACATCGTGGCCGTTCCGGAAAAGAAGAACGGCCACGATGCCGAAAAAGTTATAATTGGGACAACCCCAGAACGTCTTCCATGGTATACAGACCTGGTTCCCTGCCTTGGAGCCAGAGAGCCGCGCGAACTGCTCCGGAGGCAAATGTCATACGGCTGGACGCCTTATGGGTAAGTTCCAGCCGTTCACCATCGGAAGCAAATATTACAGTATGGTCCCCCACCACATCCCCTCCCCGCAGGGAATGCATGCCTATTTCCTTGGCGGGTCGAGGCCCTACCAACCCTTCACGGCCAAAAACCACACTATCTTCATAATTCCTGTCAATGGCGCCGGACAGGATTTCCGCCAGTGTCCGGGCAGTACCGGAAGGAGCATCAATTTTGTGACGGTGATGCATCTCCATTACCTCTATATCGCAGCTGCCTCCCAGAATCTGAGCAGCCTTGCGCGTCAGCCAGAACAGGGCGTTCACCCCTACGGAATAATTGGAAGCGAACACAATCGGAATGGATGCCGCAGCGTCCACGATCTCCTGGCGTTCCAGCTCCGTATGCCCCGTAGTGCCAATCACCAGAGGTTTGTTATTGGCAACAGCTTCCGCCAGCAGAGTGCTGGTGAAAGCGTGATGGGAAAAAAATCAATGGCTACGTCGCATTTGGCGAGGGCTGGATAAAGCTCCTGTCCCTGATCATGAGTAGAACCCACGCAAGTATCCGGATTCTGCGTCACCGCCTCTTGAATAGCCTGGCCCATGCGGCCCGAAATGCCTGTAACAAGAATGGAAATCATATCACTAAAATGTTAAAGAATATTGAAACGCTGAAGAAGAGCGGAAAGCTGAGCTTCCTTCTCTTCCGCCAATGGAACCAGCGGAAGACGTATGCCGGGCTGTATATCTCCCCTCATCGCCAAAGCCGCCTTGATCGGAACAGGATTGGAATCCAGAGTCATTAGCCCTTTCATCAACGGATAAAATGTCTTCTGGAGGGAAAGCATTTCCCCCATATCCTGATTCAGGCCAGCTTTGACAATGGAATTCATGATGCCCGGAACCAGATTGGATGTTACGGAAACCAATCCGCTGGCGCCACAGGCCATAAAAGGCACCGTCAGGCCGTCATCGCCACACAGAACAGTGAAATTTTCCGGAACCACCTGCATCAGCTGGTTCACGCGGTCCACATTGCCGCCGGCCTCTTTCACACAAACAATATGCGGGCAATCCTTCGCCAGACGGCTGATTGTTTCCACACTGATTTCAATACCGCAACGCCCCGGAATGCTGTACAGCATAATCGGCAGACGGGTAGCGTCCGCAATAGCCTTGAAATGGGCATAAACTCCATCCTGAGAAGGTTTATTGTAATAGGGGCACACCTGGAGCGTTCCGTCTACTCCCCATCTTTTCCGCTTCCTGGGTCATATGGATAGCTTCTGCGGTGGAATTAGCGCCCGTTCCCGCAATAACCTGAATACGGCCAGCCGCGATCTCCACGGCCAATTCTATTACCCTCAAGTGTTCTTTTACAGTCAAGGTGGGGGATTCTCCCGTGGTACCGACAGCCACAATGCCGGCCACGCCGGCAGCTATCTGCGTTTCCACAAGCATTCTAAAAGCCTCTTCATCGACCCGGTTGCCGGCAAACGGAGTCACAATTGCTGTATAAAGACCTTGAAACTTCATAACCTTACTTGGAAATATACTATCTTAACAGACACTTTTTGTCACGACAGAATACAGAAATATGGCACGCCTGTCAGGCATCCTGAAATACCATTCGTGAACAAATGGAGCAAAACTCCAGGCAGGAATTAAACAGGGACAGGAATGATTCCGGCCGCCTGCCGGGCCGCCAGGCAGCTTTCCTTCCATTGACCACGATATGGTGAATATGGCGACCTTCGTTCCCACATAAAAACAACGCAGCCGCACAGGCGGAAGAAGCCAATCGAGACTGGGAAACATACCGAAATACCGGACGGTGAATTACGATCTGGCTCATTCTGACATCTCTCCGGTTCAGGAAATTTTCCAAGCCCGCGATATCTTCCACCCATACTCCCTTTTTTCCAGAACGGGAAACCATATTCACAATCATGGCCCCAGAAACAAAGGCATGTTCCAGCAAAACGGACAGACGGACACGGGAAGAACAACTCAGTCCCTGCACCTCGACTGAGGCATCTTCACAAATAATCAAATAATCAACACGTCCATAAAGAGTATGTACCAGACCAGCAAAAGAAGCCAAATCGGAAGAATGGTTCAGGCGGCCTGACATGACCAGGTGGCTGCTACCCGGGAGACAATCAACGATATCGCAAGATTCTTCACCGGCCTCATGAAGCATGGCAACCACAGTTCCCTGACAGGCAAATGCCTTGGCTGCCAAATATCCTATATTGCCGGCGTTGCCCAGAATGACGACCACAGGTTTCTGAATGACTTGGGATTTCATATGCCGCCATTCTGACGAAAGAGTGTAATCCGTCAATACCCCACACATACTTAAGTCATTAAGAAAGAAAAAAGGAATAGTTAAGAAAAAATTATATGGCCACGACATCTTACAAGAAGGAAACTAACTAAGAGAATGTAGGGGGAGAAGAACGGGACCGAGCAAAAAGAACAGGCCCCGCGACTCAAGTGACTGGCGGGGCCTGATGGAAAAAAAAAATCCCGGCGGCGACCTACTCTTGCGGGACCTGTCGTCCGACTACCATTGGCGCGGCAGCGTTTCACTTCCGGGTTCGGAACGGGACCGGGTGGGACCACTGCGCTCTGGCCACCGGGCTTCAGGGGAAGAGGTGATTTTTTCTTCATCCTGCCTGCCCGGGAGCCCTGCTTTTTGGGGGCTTCTGAGTGAGGGATTTTTTTCAGGCAATTTTCCAACGCCCACAGAGGATAGAGGACCGAACTGTCTCGCGACGTTCTGAACCCAGCTCGCGTGCCGCTTTAACCGGCGAACAGCCGGACCCTTGGGACCTTCTCCAGCCCCAGGATGCGACGAGCCGACATCGAGGTGCCAAACCACGCCGTCGATATGAACTCTTGGGCGTGATCAGCCTGTTATCCCTAAGGTACCTTTTATCCGTTGAGCGACGGCAATTCCACTTTCTACCGCCGGATCACTTGGGCCTGCTTTCGCATCTGCTCGACTTGTTGGTCTCACAGTTAGGCGGGCTTATGCCCATGCACTCGACACCCGGTTGCCAACCGGGCTGAGCCCACCTTCGCGCTCCTCCGTTACTCTTTGGGAGGATACCGCCCCAGTAAAACTGACCGGCTGACACGGTCCTCTGGCCGGATTCACGGCTCAGGGTTAGATCCTCCAGTTTCAAAGGGTGGTGTCTCATTGATGACTCGGACGCCCCCTAAAGGGCGTCTTCAGCGTCTCCCACTTACTCTGAGCATTAAAACCGAAGAAACAATGACAGCTTACAGTTAAGGTCTATAGGGTCTTTCCGTCCTTCTGCGGGTAGGCGGCATCTTCACCGCCACTACAATTTCACTGAGCGCCTGGTTGAGACAGTGCCCAACTCGTTTCACGATTCGTGCAGGTCGGAACTTACCCGACAAGGAATTTCGCTACCTTAGGACCGTTATAGTTACGGCCGACATTCACCGGGACTTGGGTTTAGAGCTTCGCCTTGCGGCTAACCCCTTGCCTTAATCTTTCGGCATTGGTCACGTGTCACACCCTATACTTCGACTTGCGTCTTTGCAGAGTGCTGTGTTTTTGATAAACAGTCGGTTGGGCCATTTCTCTGCGGCCTGCATCGCTGCAGGCACCCCTTCTTCCGAAGTTACGGGGCTAATTTGCCGAGTTCCTTAACCAGGTTTCACTCTTACGCCTTGGTATATTCTACCCACCCACCTGTGTCGGTTTGCGGTACGGGTCGCTTAGCATACGCTGGGGCTTTTCTTGGCACTCGATCCAATGATGCGCTGAGTCCGTGGACTCAACTCGAATTCAATAACCTAGTCATCTTTTCTCATGCGTCCCCCCCAGTTTAAGGGTTGCGAGCTCAGGATTATTAACCTGATGTCCATCGCCTACGCCTCTCGGCCTCGGCTTAGGTCCCGGCTAACCCAGGGACGAAACACGTTGCCCTGAAACCTCGGGTTTACGGCGGCCGGGGATTTCACCCGGCTTAACGTTACTCATGTCTGCATACTCACTTGCATGTGCTCCAGGGTCAGTCGCCATCGCCCTTCGACGCGCATGCAACGCTCTTCTACCACTCTGCCTTGCGGCAAAGTCCAGAGCTTCGGTATAACGCTTGATCGCCAATCATTTTCGGCGCAGGATCACTCGATGAGTAAGCTATTACGCATTTTTTAAATGGTGGCTGCTTCTAAGCCAACATCCTCACTGTCTGTGTAATCCCACATCCTTTCCACTGAGCGTTATTTAGGCACCTTAGCTGCTGGTCTGGGTTGTTTCCCTCTCGACAATGAAGCTTATCCCCCACTGTCTCACTGCCACGTTCCATTGCACGGTATTCGGAGTTTGATAAGGTTTGGTAAGCGGGTGTGCCCCCTAGCCTTGTCAGTGCTCTACCCCCGCGCATCAGCACGTGACGCTGCACCTAAATGCATTTCGAAGAGAACCAGCTATCACGGGGGGTTGATTAGCCTTTCACTCCTACCCTCAGCTCATCAGAGAACTTTTCAACGTTCACCTGTTCGGTCCTCCACATGGTTTTACCCATGCTTCAACCTGGCCCAAGGGTAGGTCACCTCCGCTTCGGGTCCAGTACCTGCGACTTATTGCGCCCTGTTCGGACTTGCTTTCGCTGCGACTCCGGGCCGGAAGCCCTTAGTCTTGCCACAAACACTGACTCGCAGACTCATTAAACAAAAAAAGGCACGCCATCGCAGATTGCTCTGCTCTGACACTTTGTAGACATACGGTTTCAGGTTCTATTTCACTCCGCTCACAGCGGTTCTTTTCACCTTTCCCTCGCGGTACTTGTTCACTATCGGTCGCCAACTAGTATTTTAGCCTTGCGCGGTGGTCCGCGCGGGTTCATACATCGTTCCACGTGTGATGTATTACTCAGGATACCACTAATTCCCACTCTGGATTTCGTCTACAGGGCTTTCACCTTCTCCGGCCAGCCTTTCCAGGCTGTTCTACTATCCAGTATGGTCGAATATGACTTGGTCCTACAACCCCGAAGGAATACCTTCGGTTTGGGCTCCATCCGCTTTCGCTCGCCACTACTTACGGAATCGATTTCTCTTTCTTTTTTCCTCCGCTTACTGAGATGTTTCACTTCAGCGGGTTTCGCGTTTCATACCCTATGTATTCAGGTATGAACGATCGAGTATTGCCTCGATCAGGTTACCCCATTCGGATATCCCCGGATCATCGCTTGCTTGCAGCTTCCCGAGGCTTTTCGCAGCTTGCCGCGTCCTTCTTCGCCTGTTGGCACCAAGGCATTCACCGTACGCCCTTACTTACTTCATCATATTGCAAAAGCTGTTACCACTTCCACAATACCACAAAGCCCTTTCGTGACTTACTGTATTGTCTCATTGCTTGGTATGCATGTTTATCTTGTGTTTTGTAGTTGTTGTTCAACTACCCACTTTGTTGGAAAGCGATTGCTTCTCAGCAATCGTTTTTTTTGCCACGCAGATGTCAATTTTCGCTTTCCCTCAATAATCGATTTTGCTGGTGGGCCTGACAGGACTTGAACCTGTGACCTCGCGCTTATCAAGCGCGTGCTCTAACCAACTGAGCTACAGGCCCGGCTTTGGGTCTCTTTCCCGAAACTGGTGGAGGCACGGGGACTCGAACCCCGGACATCCAGCTTGCAAAGCTGGCGCTCTACCAACTGAGCTATACCCCCAGTTGCGGTTCTCGGTGAAAAAAGGTCGTCACGCACGTCGTGCCAGGTTGCGCTCCAGGCGTCTGGCTGTTTACACATCTTTGGTTCGTTGCGGGCCCTCGCGGGTTCCGCTTTCTCTCCCCCTCGGGAAGAGATCCGACCTGTGCACTTCCGTGCACTTGCTCCATAGAAAGGAGGTGATCCAGCCGCAGGTTCCCCTACGGCTACCTTGTTACGACTTCATCCCAGTTACCAGTCTCACCTTAGGACCCTGCCTCCTTGCGGTTGGCTTCAGATACTTCGGGTGCGACCGGCTTCCATGATGTGACGGGCGGTGTGTACAAGACCCGGGAACGTATTCACGGCGCCGTAGCTGATGCGCCATTACTAGCGATTCCGGCTTCGTGTAGGCGGGTTGCAGCCTACAGTCCGAACTGGGCCCAGTTTTCAGGATTTCCTCCGCCTCGCGGCTTCGGCCCCTCTGTACTGGGCATTGTAGTACGTGTGCAGCCCTGGGCATAAGGGCCATACTGACCTGACGTCGTCCCCACCTTCCTCCCAGTTGATCTGGGCAGTCTCGCCAGAGTCCCCACCTTCACGTGCTGGTAACTGGCAACAGGGGTTGCGCGCTTGTGCGGGTCCCCGTCAATTTCTTTGAGTTTCAGCCTTGCGACCGTACTCCCCAGGCGGGGCGCTTATCGCGTTAGCTACGGCACGCAGGGGGGTCGATTCCCCGCACACCAAGCGTGCACCGTTTACTGCCAGGACTACAGGGGTATCTAATCCCTTTCGCTCCCCTGGCCTTCGTGCCTCAGCGTCAGTTAATGTCCAGGAACCCGCCTTCGCCACGAGTGTTCCTCTCGATATCTACGCATTTCACTGCTACACCGAGAATTCCGGTTCCCCCTCCATTACTCTAGTCTCGCAGTATCATGTGCCGTCCGCGGGTTGAGCCCGCGCCTTTCACACGACTTACGAAACAGCCTACGCACGCTTTACGCCCAGTGATTCCGAACAACGCTTGAGACCTCTGTATTACCGCGGCTGCTGGCACAGAGTTAGCCGTCTCTTCCTCTTGTGGTACTATCTTTTTTAATTTGCTCCCACATGACAGGGGTTTACAATCCGAAGACCTTCATTCCCCCACGCGGCGTCGCACCATCAGGGTTTCCCCCATTGTGAATGATTCTCGACTGCTGCCACCCGTAGGTGTCTGGACCGTGTCTCAGTTCCAGTGTGGCCGGACATCCTCTCAGACCGGCTGCCCGTCATCGCCTTGGTGAGCCGTTACCTCACCAACTAACTAATAGGCCGCGAGCCCATCCCCAAGCGCATTGCTGCTTTAATCTTTCGATACTATGCGGTATTAATCCCAGTTTCCCAGGGCTATCCCGCTCTCGGGGGGCAGGTTACTCACGTGTTACTCACCCGTGCGCCACTAGAGAATTATTAGCAAGCTAGCAATTCTCTCGTTCGACTTGCATGTCTTATCCACGCCGCCAGCGTTCGTTCTGAGCCAGAATCAAACTCTCCATCAAATTAATTTTTTGAAATTGCTGGACCAAATGGAATCTTGCGATTTCATTTGCGCCATGCTTCAGCCAGCTCTTCCTTCAAGTTGTGTCTCTTGAAGACCTCTTCGCTCTGCCTCGCACGGCGCGCGTCACGACCTTTTTTTTCCCCCCTTGCTTCTACCAAACCACCCCTCTCAGAGCTAGGTCGCTCCTTCGGGCTTTTTGCTCCTCCGGCGCCTCTCGACGCCCTCGGAAAACCCTCGGCGGTTTTCGGTAGTCATTCCCTTCAAATCTTCTTATCGCCCCTGCTTCCAGGGAACTCTCCGGGTGGCCGGCCCCAGCCGCTTCCGTTACTCTTCCGAGTCCGTCCGCCGCCGGGCTTTTCATCCCGTCGCCGTGTTGGCGTGCCGAGAAATCTACCATACCACACCTTTTTGTCAATTTTTTTTTCGAGATGTTTTTTTTTGCGATTTGTTGAGATCAAAATCAAAAAAAAAACATATCTGATTATCAACGTATTGCATTTTTATTTTTTTTCTAATAAAAAAAGCCTCTTTCACCACGAAAGAGGCCTAAACGTTCAGAAGTCCTAAGTTTCTCTCTACTTTTTGCCTCCTCCACTCTTTTTTCTTCATGACTGCGTATTGATGAACCAGAGGCAGTTCTCGGAGGGCGTTTGCAGCATCCTTCCTTGCCTGGTCATAATCTTTTTTCTCCATTGCCATATTCATCATCACTTCATAGCAGGCGGCATTGTATCCGCCATCATCCCTCGTATTAGAATCCCTCATAATCTGGAGCGCGCCGAGCCGCCTTATAGCTGTATTTACGCATTTCCTCCGAGCCGTTAAGGATTTTCAGGATATAGGAAGCAAGCGAATCTTCCCGGGGGAAACACTCCAAGACGTGGTCAAAGATATCAACCATTTTCCGATAATTTTTCTCCTTCCAAGCCTTTTCCGCCCGCACTTCCGCCACAGTAGACGCAAACCATCCGTTATCGGAAAACTGCCCTGCATTTTCCTCAATCAACTTCTGGTATTCATCAAATTTCTTTTCCCGCCTCAATTCAAAGGATTTTTTTATGACAGCATACATGGCCTGCTGGCGGGCCTTCCGTTTCGCATCTTCTTCCGCAAACCTGTTTTTGTCAAAAGAGTCCAATCTGGCAGTTTCCGCCACCCATTCGGGCATCTTCTTAATTTCTCCAGCCCACAGCAATGTTCCGTCACGAACGACGACCGCGGCGGGAAATGAGTCAAGTTTGAGCAAATCACAAAATTCAATGACCGAACGATCCGATGGAATACCGACAGGATAAGGAGTCCATCCTTCCGGCCCGGATAAATAGTCCCGCATCTGTTTTTCCGCCGACGGATTGAGTCCCAATACCACGGCTTTTACTCCCGGATGGTCTAAAAGCCCGTGTTTTTTAAGAACGGCATCAAGAGCTCTTCCAGGAGCTGTTTCTCCAAGTATATTATTGTGGCCTCTCCAGAAGCTGATGAATACGGTTTTGCCGACAGGAAGTCCTGTTAGACCGGGATGATTGAACCATTTTAATTTGCTGAACAGGGGAGTGTACTGTTTGTCTTCCTGCACTACTCCCATTTCCTGCATCTTCCTCGGAGGTTCCGGTTTTTATTTCAGCAACCGCCTGATTTACAAGATTCTGAAAGGATTCCTTATTGCCTGAAAGCTGCTGCAACTTCGTCCAGGCTTTGCTGATGGACGTTAAGGAAAGCGCCTTTTCCATATCCTGCAACGCTTCTTCCATATTTCCCTGCCGTTCCCTAAGTTCCGCCATCAGTTTCCATGGCAAGGAAGCTTCCTTGTTATTCCTTCTGGAGATTTCAATACAACGGTTCAGACATCTTTCCACCAGGGCGGCATCCATTTTTCCGGCAGGCACGGATTTTCCATTTAGAAGCGTTCCCGCCACATCAATCTGTACACGGTAATTGTCCGGATACTCTTTGCACAGGTCATCCAGTACGGCCTGTGCTTCCTGAAATTTTTCCAATTCCGCCAAGACTCTGAATGGAACCATTTTCAGTTGAATGATCTGATCCTGCTGAAACTGTCCCGTATCCTGAATTTGCCTTAAAAAGGCCTGAGCTTCCCCCCTTTCCTCCCTTCCGGGCAAGCTCTCCCGTTCTCTCAGAAACCTGGCGGTAGAGCTTCCATGCACGGGCGTTTGCGCCGGGATTATCCCCCCCCCCGGAAGAGATGCTGCAGAAAAATCAGGCTTCAACATGGCCCGCATCATTTCTTATTTATCCCTGGTTTTTTTCCCATCCACATCCACGGCCATGGCATAAGTAAGGGGCGATGGACGGTTTCTTAAAATTTTTTTCAGAGATTCCGGAGATTTCCTGTCCATGACGTTAACTCCGATAACCTGCATATGAGGATTATTCTTAAATGCCTGATGCAATTGTTCCATATGGGGCATAGCAGCCAGGCACGGGCCACACCAGGTAGCCCAAAATTCAAAAATGTACACTTTGTCCTTTTCCCATTCCTTTACCGGAGTTCCCTGTATCCATACATCCGGCAAACCATCCAGAGCAAGTGATGGAAGGGCATCCTCCGAAGCAACCGTTTTGTTTTCCTTTTGCTCAGAAGAAGCTGCGTGCAATGGCATTCCGGCAGACACCGCAAAGATCATGGAACACCCTAAAACCAACAGAGAGGAGGAATTTAACATGGTAACACGGTACTATCGTAACCTTCTGTGTCAAGCCAATAGAAAAAAAAGGAAAGGAAAGATAGAAGAGCCGTTATCGTGTTCTTTTCACCAGAACGAAATACAAAATATTCCCAAAAATAAAAAAAATATTAATCATGAAGTTTTTCATATGGAATAAGAAAACAAACACGCTCAGCATCCACACTTTTTTTTGAGTTTCATTGGATTTAGGAAAAATGATTTACCTTTTTTGGATATACAAAGACAATATTATTTTCTAAAATAGAAAATATGCCAGAAATGGCTTGCCAGATTTTTCTGAATGCGAAAAATGCGCTCATGGATGAAATGAAGTCCAGTATCAGAAAGTTTCTCGCTCTTACGCAAATGACCCGGGACGAATTTGCCGACCTTTGCGGCGTCAGCAAAAGTCAGGTCGATAAATGGCTTTCCACTGTTCCAATTCCCCGTGCCAGACAACGCCTTATCATCAGACATGAAGGAAGAGTACGCCAAACAGGCACGCCTGGCTCAAACAAAAAATCCGAACAGCATCCACGTTCCCGTTACTCCTCAAAAGTATGAAAAGTTCAGGAATGAAGCTGAACGCCATGGCCTGACCGTTCCGGAATGGGCGAGTGAAGCACTGGATGCTCTTTCCAGCATCAAAAGCAGAAGCTGAAAAGAGGATCCGATATTCCGGATCGATTCCAGAGAAAGAGAAAATAGTGTTGTTATCGCCTCTTCCCTATCTTTTCTTTCATTAAAAATCTGCACAAATTCATGTCTGACGACGATATACGCATTTTGGTGAAGGAGTGGCTACAAAGCCAAAACCGCAAGTCCTATCAATTGGCGGAGGAGATAGGCATCCGGCCGCAAACTTTTTACGCACAGATGAGCGTTCGTAAAATATCGGCCAATACCAAAAAAGCGCTTTCCCGCATCATTCCAGGCCTGGTTTCCGATTCAGATCTGAATCCACCTTCCAATACGGAAGAATGTGACCCGAAAAAACTCAGAATCAAGGAATGGCTCCGGGCTCACGGCAAAACACGCCGATGGCTTGCGGAACAATGCCGCGTTTCCGTCCGCACCGTACATACCTGGTTTACTGCACGCGGTAACATTCCTGTCACCCAATATCTCTTTATCGATAAGCTGATGAGTGAAGGCGAGTCGTGGAAAGTTCAGCTTCCCAATACCATTCCCGTGAATTTTCCGGAAACGGAAATGGAAATTGTTCACAAATTCCAGAAACTACATCCGGACATAGATCTTCCTATGTACGGCATGCATAAAATCCTGGGTTATGCGTTAATGTACTCACTCAGGATGAATATTCAAAGACGTCTCCATACTCCCGTATTACCAATACCGGAGAGATTCGCCACCGCCGGATAAAATAAGAATTATTCAAAAGTTCAAATTTTCTTTTCCACGGGAGCATTTCTGAAAATGCACTGTTTGCATACCCCCTGCCGGTAGTTCTCCGCCAGCCTGGCCTTCCGGGCCATTCTTCTTAATCTTTCACGGAACCCTTTCATTTTTTTTTTGTCTCCTTTTATCACGACGGCCACAGACTATCCTATCTCTCAACACAGAGAAAAAATCTTCAGCCACATTACATCATCCCTTCAGTTTCGAAAATCAATCACTATTGATTGGAAAAACAGTCCGAACCATGCGTAATAGTGCTTCTATGCAGCCTGTTCACCAGAGTTAACCATACTTACCTTTGCCTCTCCATTTTTAAGAAAGCCGGCTTTTGGTGAAAAAGCTCTTATCGCATGAAAAACCCCGTATTCTTAAAAAGAATACGGGGTTAAAAATGGCACGTCCAACTGGATTCGAACCAGTGACCCACTGCTTAGAAGGCAGTTGCTCTATCCAACTGAGCTATGGACGCATGATGCGGCAAAATAGTAACAGAGTTCATCTCAACTTGGCAAGCCCGGATCTTTGAAAAGCGCGCTTTAAGCGCCGGAGCAGCGGTCATGCGTAAAAGGTATGTCCACCAGGGTCGCTCCAAACTTCCGCACCAGAGGCTCCTGACAGGAAAACATGCGTTCCCGTTCCTCCGGTTCCGTATCTATATATCCGTGCAGATGCAGAAGACCATGCACCATGTACCGGAAAAGTTCTCTGAAAACAGGTTCTCCGAATTCCCGAAGCCTGCCGGATAGCGGTATCAAAGCTGACGATGATCTCTCCTATTCCGTCTCCATGCGGAAAAGTAATGACATCCGTCGCCGTCGGATCATTCAAAAACGGGCATGCACATCCCGGATGACGTCATCGGAAACCACGCTGATTTCTACTTCATCCAATCCGGAAAGTACGGGGACAGGACCTTCAGGCAACGCCAACACGGACGGAAGACAACTCTCCAAGGCTCCAATTAGGGCATCCGTAACGGATGAACTGAGCCTCCCTCCCCAAATGATTGTAGAGTTCAAGATTCGGTTTCATTTTCCTCCGCATCCGCTCCATTCTTCATCTCCGCTTCCGTGGATTTTCCCTCTTGAAGGGTTCCGGCATCGGGCAACTCCATGATTTCAGGAACGGCTTTGCCTTCACCTTCCTTTTTTCACCGCTTTCTCTTCTTTTTCCCTGACGGACACATCAGAGAAAGCATTTTTTCTCAATTTTTGCCTCCGGATTGTGAGAAGGATAGGCAATGCGGTTGTGGTGGATGCTTTTCAGCGTCTTAATGAAACTGTTGCGAATCTTTTGAGATCTCCGAAGGTAAGGCCGCAATCGTCCAAATGGCCGTCCACCACCCGTTGCTTCAAAAAGTTCATCCACCCTTTTCTGCATTTCCTCACAGGAAATTTTACCCATGGAGCGCGTGGCGCTTTCCACGATGTCCGCCAGGCTGACGATTCCCGTTTCCTTGCTCTGCGGATTGGGCCCCTTGTAACGGAAGTTGGATTCCACCACCTCCGGAACGTCATCCGGAGACGCTAGGCCGCTTTCCACGCGGGTAAGCCAGTGACGTGCCGTGATGCTGCTCTATAACGTCCACCAAAGGACGCGGAAGGTTGTTCTCCCCTGGCCAATGCCACCCCCCTCCTGAACGTGGTCGATGATGATACGGGCGCTCATGCTGGGCGTCAGCTCATCATGGGGATTGGGGCCATCCATGATATTTTCAATGAAATAAAGGGGGTTTTGCATCTTGCCAATGTCATGGTAGTAGGCCTCCACCCGGCATTCAATGGGATTGGCCCCAATGGCTTCCGCCGCAGCTTCCGCCAGCTGGGCAACCATCAGGCAATGGTGAAAGGTTCCCGGAGCTTCCATTTGCAGCCTTTTCATGAGAGGGAGATTCATATCCGCCATTTCCAGCCAGGAAATGGGCGTAATGATTTTAAAAGCTCCTTCTATGATAGGCAGGACACCGCTGATCAGCACGCTGGTCAGCATGCTTACGCCAAAAGCCACGGCCAGGCAAACCAGAACTGCAGTAAGGTTGTAGTCCCATGCCTGGAGATTGATGACACCCATGATGCAACACAGCACCATGACAAGCAGCCCCACAAAGAAGCCCGCTCGCAGCAACTGAGCACGATTCCGCAGGTTATGGGTAAGCAACACGGTAAGCATGCCGGAGAGAGAGCTCAGAATCCAGAATTGGACCTGCTTTTCCGGAGTATATTGCTCCGGCAGAATGAAAAATCCGCCAAGCATGCAGATGGAAATAGTGGCAAACATGCCCAGAAGAGGTCCCAGCAGCACCGTGACAACCAACGGAGCCATCATATAGGGAAGGTACAAAAAGTTCATTGCCTATGTCGGAAGTAATGTCAGCCGTTACATGCCGGATGAGACCAAAAAACAGGAGCTGGACCAGAACCGCCCCCCCCCACGTGACGACAAAGGTTTTGTTTTTCCTGCGCAAGGAACCGGCGCATAACCAGTACATAGGCATCAGCGCCAGCGTCACGGAAAAAAAAAGCAGAAAAAGCTTCCGACACATGATGCCATATGGATTTTCCCCAGTGGAGACTGTAACTGCCCATCCATTGAAGCACGATGAAAACCAGCACGCACAACCCGACGGATACCGCCAGGCTGGAATCCAAACGGTCACCGGCTGAACGGGACACGGAGGCAGCCCCTTCCGGGGAGGCACTTTCTTTTTTGCCGCTGCGGCGGCATGCTTTTTCAGAAAATGAAACATGATAATTATTTGGGGTACACTTCGGCAACCTCCGGAATAGTGCCCAGCCGGGCCATCTCCTCTTCTATGAGGGGGTTGACGCCCTGTTGCACCATTTCCATGGAAACTCTCAGGGCATTGCGAATGGCTACAGGGGTAGAACTGCCATGCGCAATGATGGTCACGCCCCCCTGACGCCCAGAAGAGGGCTTCCCCCTACGTTGGCTCCGGTATCAGTCACATTGCAGACTCCGAATTCATTCGGAAGCTGGGTCACAATGCCCGCACGTTCCACACCATCCAGCAACCTCAGTTTGACGGTGGCAGCCGCTACAGCCGCCCCCGTATTGCCCGCGCTGACCACGGCATCCGCATCTCCGGACTTGACCAGATCCACGGAAATGGACATGGATGAATTTTTTTTTCTTTCTCACCGCCAGCAATCCGGATTCATTCATTCCGCAGCCGGAACGATCTCCACGCGCGGGCCGGAAAGCCCCCAGCGGTCACAAGAGCTGCGCACCGTTTCTTCCCTTCCCACAAGATAAATTTTTTCAATGAGAGGAAAATCCTGCAGGGCCCGCTTCGCCCCGTCCACGTTAATATCGGGCGCGTTGTCGCCGCCCATCACATCCAGTGCAATCTTCATATTATCTGTTGAAGAAATGTGTTAGCAGAAAAAACAGTCCGCTTCAAGCAAGTTCAGCCGCTTTGCGAAGCAAAAGCGGCTGGAAAGTCTATATGATAGCGCCGCAATACGGCGATAATTTTCAAGGCAAATGCGGCGCCCGCGGAACTTACGCTTCCGCTTTCACCACAATTTCCTTGCCGGAACGGGTCGTGTACGTACCGCAATTGGGGCAGGCGGTATGGCCGGGGGTGCTGCTGCCGCAATTCTGGCACTTGCGGAGCTTCGGCGCGCGCCATGCCTGAGCGGCAAGGCGACGCTGCTTCATCTTGGACGTTCTGCGCTTAGGTGCTGCCATAATTTTAGTTGGTAAAAAGGTGATTAATGATGATCTCCCAGTTCATTGAGGGCGTCCCACACGCCGCTATTCCTGATCGGGGCAGAACTGTTTACACCCGTTCCCCCCCCTCTTTGTCCACTCCAAAATACGGAGTTTTCGCCATACAGTCGTTTTCCATGCCTCCGTCAGCACACTTCGGGTATGCCGGAAAATCCAGAACTATTTCTTCCCTCAAGGAATCTGAAACATCCACAACATTCTGTGAATCAATCTGGAAAGAAGTCGCGAAATCACAAACTTCCACCACGTAGTCAAAGTAGCCCAGGCAACGCACACAGCGGGAATTTAAAGGGGGCGGAAATATTGCCTCTTACAAACAATTCATTTTCAAATCTCTGCACATGCAGATCAAAAGCAAGAGGCCCAATGGAAGTAACCTCTTCATCATCAATGCCGAAAATTTCAGAATCCAGTTCACCGCTGTATTTTTTCCCTGCCTCCGGCAAGTTCTCCAGTTCTACCAGCAATCTTTTCATGAGTATATCTTACAGGCATACTTAATGCCTGACAAGCAGGCAGGGCGGCACCATTCATGGAAAATGACACATCCGTCCCTCTTTCAGGCAATGCCCGAATTCGCTCCGGCCTAACCGGGAGGCCATTCCAGCTTGCGGCCTGCCAACAGATGCATGTGCAAATGGGGGACAGCTTCCCCGGCGTCATGCCCATTGTTGATGACCAGGCGAAAGCCACCTTCATCCAGATGAAGAGTCCTGGCAATCCGCCCGACTGCCAGCATCATGTGTCCCAGAAGGGCGGCATCTTCCTCCCCGGCCTCGGAAAGGCGGGGAATGGGCTTGCGCGGAACAAGCAGCAAATGTTCCGGTGCTTGTGGACTAATGTCCCGGAAGCAAACACACAGGTCATCCTGATATACGATGTCCGCGGGGATTTCCCCTGAACAGATTTTTTCAAATAACGTAGCGGCCATAAAATCAAAAAGGAATCTGCAATGACTTTAACATGTTTTGCAAACCGTGGGCAAGTTATTCCCTGACGGCTGAAGCGCGTCGCAGGCGATCCATAATAGCGCGGCCCAGGCCGGATTCCGGAACGGATTCCGCCACAATGATGTCAATAGCTTCATTTTCATCCATCTGTCTCATCAGGGCAAACAGGCGCACGGCAGCTTCTGCCAGCCGCCCGCTGCCGGGACTCATGGCTACCACTTCCGCCCAGTCCCCTTCCCGGGCAAGAGCGGACGTTCCTTCATAGGAAAGCAAGCCGTACTTCACCCCCTCCACCGGGGCAAAATTTTCCCCCGGTTCCAGCAGCAGCATAGGTTTGCGCGGGGCGTAATGGCTGGTGAGCTGCCCCGGCGCATCCGCCGGAGATTCTTCCGAAACAGGACGGCAGGAAGGCTTGCGGCGCACCACCTTGACCAGGTTGCGAAATTGTTCCCGGGTCACCGGCCCCTCACGCAGCAATTCCAGAGAGGGCTTGCCCTTCTCGTCAAGCACAGGGCGCACAATCGTGCTTTCCAGCCCCTCGGAACAGGCTCCGGCATCCAGAATCATTTCAATACTGCCCCCCAATTCCTTCTGTACGGCAGAGGCGGAAGTAGGGGCTGATATGGCCGAAGCGGTTGGCGCTGGGCGCAGCTATAGGACGCCCCAGCGCTTTCGCCACCCCCCGCATGGCAGGATGAGCGCTTACGCGAACGGCCACCGTAGGAAGGCCGCTGGTTACAATATCCGGAATGATATCCGCCTTTGGCAACACCAAGGTCAGCGGCCCCGGCCAGAATCTGGAGGCAAGCGTATGCACCAGATCTTTCAGCCCCTCCGGAACGGCGGTATATTTTTCCACCTCACTCCCATGATGCACATGAATAATCAGCGGATCAAAAGAAGGCCTTCCCTTGGCTTCAAAAAATCCTTGCTACCGCTTCCGGGTTCAAGGCATCCGCCCCAGGCCGTATACAGTCTCCGTGGGAATCCCTACCAGCGCGCCCGCACCCAGAGCTTCCGCCGCACGGGCATACAGTTTGCGGTTGTCTGACAGGGGATCTACCTCGAACAATTCGGTTTGCATGGCTTTATCCTTGCCTGAAGAAGCTCCTGCGTCAAGCAAGACCTCCTTCCCCTGAAAGGAGAAAACAGACAAATGAATAAGAGCACGTCCTGCGGCCTCATACTTCCCCTCTCTTTTTCCAACTGCCTTTACTTCACTCCACCCTTACGGACTTCCCGAGTGAAAGCTGGCGCAGGAAAAGGCCATTCCGCTAAAAAGGTGTTTTCTCACGCTACCGGATTGAGTACAATCAAGCCATGAATAGGGCCGCATCAACATCCTTGCCAAACATCATCCTGATCGGGCTGATGGGATGCGGCAAAACTACCATCGGAAAGGAACTGCACCGGGAAACGAACCTTGGTTTTACGGATACGGACCAGTTAATTGAGCCAGACGGGAATGCACATTCCGCAGATTTTCAAAAATTCATGGGGAATCACATTTTCGAGACCTGGAAACCGGAATCCTGCAACAGCTTCAGATGGCCGCCACACAAAGCCGCATTATTTCCACAGGAGGAGGCATCATTATCAGACCGGAAAACCGGCTGCTACTGAAAAAACTGGGCTTCGTCGTCTGGCTCCATACAGACGTAAACATCCTGTACCAGCGTATTTCCAGATGCACCAACCGCCCCCCCTGCTCCAACAACCCAATCCCAAGGCCGTGCTGGAACATCTCATGAATGAACGGCATGGTTTTTACCAGGAAACGGCGCACTTGACCATTGATACGGCCAATCTCCACATCCATGAAATCGCATTCGGCATTCTGGAATCCGCCAGAGTATTCCGGTCCCGACGGCAATAATGCCGACCCGTTTTTCCGTGAGCGGGAAATTTTTCTTTCTGATTCATCCTAACGCAAGCGCTTCCGGGGAAGCCCTTTTCCCGCTCCACGCACAAGAAACAACAAAAAAGGCGATCCCCATTAAAGGAACGCCTTCAGGAAAATAATAATGCACCGGAAAAGGCTTAAGCCTTACGGGCCTTACGGATCATTGAATTCACCGTTTCAGAGGGCTGTGCTCCGTTGGCAAGCCATTTGTCAACCTTTTCCAGATTGATGGTATAGTTGACACCTTCCTTCATGGGGTCATAGGAGCCCACTTGCTCAATGTAACGGCCGTCACGACGCGCGCGGCTGTCGACAACGACGATTTTGTAGTAAGGACGGTCCTTGGAACCCTGACGGTTGAGTCTGATTGCTACTGCCATATCAATTATAAATAAAAGGTGTTAATGGAAAACTTGCGCGCCTTGCCACTCACATGCGTGCGCGTTCGGCTTTCCACAGCGGGTGCAGATGTATGCGATATAATGGAGTCATTGTCAATACCAGAGTTATTTTTACAGGAAAAAAGCCTCTCCTCCATTTCTGCATCAGGAAAAATTTTCCACCGCCATGCGGCCAAAAGAATACAGCATGCTGAATCCGAACCCCGCCAGCACAAGGGACAATATTCCATCCAGTATTCCGGCATACCGTCCGTAAAAGGAACGAATGGGCTGCCAGCGGAAAACAAGAGCCCACAAAATCCAGCCCGCCGTTCCCGTCGCCACGATTAAAAAACAGATAAAAAAGAGCATAGGAAGGATCATGATTTTTTTCCAACAGCGGAGCGGAAAGAGCCACAAAGAAAAACGTGGCCTTGGGATTCATCAGGTTAGTCACCAGAGCATCACGGTAAATACAGGAAGCCGGGGAAATATCCCCGCACCCGGCAAGGAAAGCATTCCTCCCCCTCGGCCATATTTTCTATGCCAAATACAGCATCCAGCAGGAAGCGGCGCAAAACAGCCCCACCCCCAGGAAACTGTGAAAAACGGATGCTCCTACTGTACAAGCCAGTGCAGCATGGGCAACTATTCCGGTACCAATGCCCAAAGCAGCCATCACTCCCGCGCCAAAGCCGTAAGCCAGCGTGCTCCGGGTAACAAAAGCCTGGTCGGGCCCCGGAGATGCCTGGGAAAGAAGCAGAATACCTGCGAACATAAGTTCTTCCTTCATGAAACAAAAAAAACCCTTATGCCCTGGGATGCGCCTGTCTGTAAACTTCCGCCATTCTGGCACGCGTCACATGCGTGTAAATCTGGGTAGTGGATAAGGAAGCATGGCCCAGCAGTTCCTGGACGGAACGGAGATCCGCCCCTGCCTCCAGAATGTGCGTGGCGAATGTATGCCTGATCTTATGGGGAGAAATGGTAAAAGGAATGGAAGACAGCTTCACATATTTGTTCAGCATCATCTGCACGGAGCGAGCGCTTAACCGGGTTCCTATACGGGAGACAAACAAGGGGGAATTTTCGGCAGACAGGCCATGGAAACATAAGTTTCCAGAGCAGCCAGAGCAGGAGTTCCCACAGGCAGGATGCGCTCCTTGCGCCCCTTCCCCATTACCTTCACGCCCCGGAAACGGTGGTCCACACTGCCGACATCCAGCCCTACTAATTCACTCAGGCGCATCCCGCAGGAATAAAAAAAGTTCCAATATGGCGGCATCACGGTAGGGAAGCCATGCGGGAGCATTGGCGGAAACGGCCGTCTTGTAGGAAGCTCCAACAATTCCAACATCTGGTTGAGTGTCAAAAAAAAGGGAAGCGTTTTTTTTTTCTTCTGGGAAGGGAAACGCCCGTCATCGGATTCGTCTCCAGCCCGTGCCTCCGCATCATGAAACGGTAAAAACTGCGCAGGGCGGCAAACCTCAGCCGGATGGAAGACGTGGCGGCTTCATCCTTCAGCTCCTGGAAAAGCCAGTCCCTCATCTGGTCCGGCGTACAATTCTCCCACCCTGGGAATGAATCAGCCGCCCAGGCCCTGAACTGGCGCAAGGCGCGGGCGTACACCTCCACCGTATGAGGAGAAGCCTGCTTTTCCACCTCCAGATATTGAAGAAAGTCCTGTTCCGGTTCCAGAGGAATCCCCATCATGAAGAATAAATTACTCCGTACCTTTATCCTTGTCATCCCCGGCATCCACCGGCGACTCCTTCAGCAGCACTTCACTAATATTGGCCCGGATGAACAAATCAATATCGTCCGGTTCTTCCATGGCATACAAAGGGCTGTCTTTATGGCTGTCCGCCAGAGCCTGCTCTCTCTCCACCGGGCTGAGCACACCGTCCTGGTCCAAATCGTAAAGCTCCATCATTTCCTTCATTTTGGCCTGGTACAGAGCCGCGGCATCTTTCATGACAACGGCATGTTCCTCCGGATCAATGCGGCCGTTCCCGTTGGCATCATAATTCTGCAGCAACATGTTACGAGTCAGCAGAAACAATCCAGGAGCAACCATGAAGCGCTTCCGTCCCACCGTGCGAATTTCCACCATGGGCATTTCCACCCCCTCTGCCGGAGGGGGCGGCGGAGGAATTTCCTTCCTCTCGGCGGGAGGGTAAAACGGAATTCCATCTCTCTTGTCCGGCCCGGCATCCGGCCTGCGCACCCCGCGCCGTTTCTCTACATGTTCCCGGAAAGCCCTGTACTCTTCCAGGGAAAGCCTTCCGTCCCCATCCTTATCAAACTTCCTCAGGAAGGTTTTTCTGGCCTCCCTCCGCGCAGAGCGGGCATCCTCCACCAACCGGGCCTTGTCCTGTTCGGACAAAATTCCCGTGCCCGTACTGTCATAGCGGTCCAAAACCATTTGGCGGATGAGCAAAGTCACCTGAAGGCATTCCAGTCCGGGCCTGGGGGCAGTTTCCATTTTCCCGCGGTCGCCGGAAGCCACGGATTGCCCTGCCGCAAACGGGAACAGACCGAACGCCAGCGCTGCGGAACATGACAAGATAAACATGTGGGGCAATCTCATAACCACTTTTACTAACCCCGCCGGAAAAAGACGGTTTCAAAAATAAACATCCGCCCCTGCCGGCGGGCGACACGGGCGGATGCAGGAAACGTACGGAAAGCGGAAAAACTTACTTCTCCACTTGAACGATCGCGTTCTTTTCCAATTCAATCACCACGCCTTCCGCAATCTTGAGAGAAACGGTGCGCTCATTCACCTTCTCCACAAAACCGTGCAGCCCTGCGTTTGTAATCACCTTGTCCCCGCGCTGCAGGGCTGCGATGCGCGCCTGCTGCTCCTTCTGCGCCTTCCTCTGGGGACGGATCAGCATCACCCAGAACAGGACGATGATAATCACAAACATGAACATGGGGCTGGCGAGAATCTGCTGAAACATATTTGCGGGTTCCTGCCCGGCGGCGCCCGCCGCATCCTGAGCCTGTGCTAACATAAAGATATTCATAAAATGTCGTTTGCTTTATACCGCGCGATAAACGAATCCTTGAAGGAACCGAACGTGCCGGCGGCTATGGCCTCGCGCGCCTGGGCCATCAGCCGGAGATAGAATTCCAGATTCTGAAAGAAAGCAATCTTAAAGCGAGTATTTCACCGGCTTTAAACAAATGCCGCACGTAAGCGCGGGAAAATTGCGTGACATGCGGATGTCCCTCCGGGTCAATTGGGCGGGAATCCGTCGCCCAGCGCTGATTCTTGATATGCATGGGGCCGTCCGGAGTCAGCGCCACGCCGTGGCGAGCCAGGCGGGTAGGCATTACGCAGTCAAACATATCCACGCCGCGGGCAATCATTTCCAGCAATTGGGGGGTGCCCAGCCCCATGGCGTACCGGGGCTTCTCCTCCGGCAGCCAGGGAGCGGAATGATCAATGGCGCGGAGCATTTCATCCTCCGGCTCTCCCACGGAAACGCCGCCGATGGCGTACCCGTCAAAATCCATGGCGGCCAGTTCTTCCGCGCACTTCTTTCTTAAATCCGCATACACGGAACCCTGCACAATACCGAAATGGTGCTGACGCCCTTCCCCGGAACGGGGGCGATGTTCCTGCACCCACGCCTTGCAGCGGCGGGCCCAACGAAGCGTGTACCCCAGGGAGGCTTCCGCGTACTTCCTGTCGCAGGGATAAGGGGGGCACTCGTCAAACAGCATGGCGATATCACTGCCCAAGTCCGCCTGGATCTTCATGGACCGCTCCGGGCTCAGCATCATGTACGCCCCGTCCAAATGGTTCTGGAAACGCACCCCTTCTTCCGTAATTTTACGGAGCTTGGCAAGGGACCAGACCTGGAACCCGCCGGAATCCGTCAAAATAGGGCGGTTCCAGGAGGAAAATTTGTGTAATCCGCCCATTTGCCTAATTAAAGCGGAACCGGGGCGCAGGGACAAATGATAGGTATTTCCCAGAATAATCTCAGCTCCCAGCATCTCCAAATCCTGCGGATGCATGGTTTTCACGGAACCCTGCGTTCCCACCGGCATGAAAATGGGGGTGGGAACCCGTCCATGCGGCAACTCAAGCGACCCCAGGCGCGCAGCCGTGGAGGAATCTTTCTGATGAAGTATAAAAGGCATCGGAATCAGACTTTCTGCAATTTGATAAAGCGGGCGCGGTAAATCGGCTTTCCCATGGCCTCCCATTGAAGCTGGAAATCCGTACGGGGATAAAAAAATTCGTCCTCATCCCAACTGGCACGGCTAAACAGACCGCTGCGCGCCACATGGTCCAGCACCCACAGAAAATATCCTTCATGATCCGTCTTGAACAGGAACTCCCCGCCATCGGACAGGGAACGGTGAAGCACGGGAAGAAAATCCTCCTGCACCAGCCGGTTCTTATGATGCCTCTCCTTGGGCCAAGGATCCGGACATAAATAATGCAGCCGGGAAATGCAGCCGGGCTGCATCATCCATTCCAGAAAGTAACGGCTTTCCACGCGAAACACCTTCACGTTATCCAACCCGCGGACGGCCGCCCGGGAACAAACCCCCCGTACGCGGCCCAAAAGCCGTTCTATTCCCAGAAAACGGCGCTCCGGATAATGGGCCGCCATCTGAAGCGAATCCTCCGTCCCCACACCCCAAATCAACCTCAAACGGACCATCCGCGCCAAAAATATCAGAAGGCGCCAGCACCTTGAAAAAAAAATCGTCTGGAATAAAGGCCGGATTTATCATGGGAATCAACGTGCGGATAAGATGCGTTACAAAACGGACTCTGTCAAACGAGAAGACCCTCTCCCCGCAAGCATGGCGGGAAGAGGCCCGAAAAAACGGAAAAAATAAGCCAGAACGGCCCGGAACCGTCAGCTCCGGCAATAAAGGCGATTATAAATTTTACGGTCAAAACGGTAATAGCGCGCGGCGCGGTGGGGAACCCCCTCCTCCTTCTCATCCAGCGGCACAATGTAGGGGCGGGAAGCGATCTTTTTGTGGAAATTACGCACATCCATGGGCTTGCCGAGAATCTCCTCATTCAGCCGCCGGAGCTGAAGAGCCGTAAACTTGGCAGGCAGCATGTCATAAATCAGCGCAGGCTCCTTCTTCACGGAAGAACGCACTCTCCAGCGCCAGGTCAATAATATCCCGGTGATCAAACGCCAGTTCCGGCAAATCATCTACAGGAACCCAGCGGGTCTTGTGGCTTTCCATCAGTTTGCGCAGCTTGGTGGAAATCCTGAGCATGGCCATGTAGGCCACCGTCACCAGGCGTCCTATCTTCTGGCCGGAAACAGCCTCCACCCATGCCCTGTCCTCCGGATTCTTGATGCGCGATGGCATTTCATCATCACTCCCGTCCATATCCATCCAAATCATGCAAAACCAGGTTCGCGCGCCAGAATAGATGCCGCAGCCACAGCAACATCACTCGCCCGGACACGCTGTTCCAGCGAAGTTTTACCTTTTTGGCGGCAATCACCCCTTCCATATACAAACGGATGGCGAACTGGTCGCTCAATGCCATGGGACAATCCGGCACCTTGGCCGCCAGCCCCTCAATCACCGTAGCATGCCCCCTCCCAAAGTCGGGATT
>VOFF01000314.1_pt1 | contig 92331 bp, 110 predicted proteins | sample 5384061 | NCBI WGS metagenome assembly VOFF01 (sample SAMN12384725, study PRJNA508395) | human gut metagenome | isolation source: healthy gut E | host: Homo sapiens | reverse complement strand
TTTTCGTTAAATAAGCATTAAAAAGATAATCCAATTTTGACCCAGGAAACTGCTTTAATGCGGTTTTCTTTATGGGATGTGTCAAAATGAGATGCTAATCTAATAAATCCATGTTTAATTTACAGCAGATTCATTGCAGACCATGTGATTTGTCGTCCGACAAGTATGTTTTGCAGCAGATATTGAAGAACTAATAAAGAAACGCTTCAGAAAGCAGAAATAAGGAATAAAGAGTGTATGCGTCATAGGAGGTGCCGGTTCCATCGGTTCTTCTTTCATTAAAGCAGTCTTGCCGTTCAAGCCCTCCAAACTGATTGTAATAGACCTGAACGAGAACGGATTGGCAGAACTGACACGTGACCTGCGTTTCCACATACGGCATGTATGTACCTGCGGAATATCGGGCATATACCTTGAACTTTGCCGATCCTATCTTTGAAAGGATCTTCCGTGAGGAGAAAGGCTTTGACATTGTGGCGAATTTTTCAGCTCACAAGCATGTCCGTAGTGAGAAGGACAAATATTCGGTACAGGCACTCATTGAAAACAATGATATCAAGGCAAAAAGATTCCTTGACCTGTTGGCCGTTTACCCGCTAGGCACTTCTTCTGTGTCTCCACTGACAAGGCCGCCAATCCGGTGAATATCATGGGGAGCCAGCAAACGTATTATGGAAGATATGATTATGGCTTATTCTTCAAGTTCAAGGTGACCACCGCCGTTTTGCCAATGGCTTTTTCCAACGGTTCTTTGCCGGATGGCTGGATACAGCGTGTCGTAACCCGTTGGCTGCACAATGATGTGAAACGCTACTTTGTTTCTCCGGAGAAAAGCGGCCCGACATGTATGCTTGCCTGCATACTAGGTAGAATGGTGAAACTATTCTTCCCAAAGTTGGGTGAAAGACAGATGCTCACTTTCTCTTCCATTTGTGATGAGTATATAAAAGCGGTTGGCTGCGAGAAAAGTTTGCAACGGATGAGGAAGCGAAAAATTTACTTCGGATATGACTTTTTGATAATAAGGATTACCCAGTGGTGTATTTTAAAAGTGATACAACAGGTGAGAAGGCATACGAGGAGTTCTATGTTTTTCTTGGTGAGAAAATTAATATGGATCGTTTTGCAGCCTGGGGTGATTGAGGAAGTGGTGAAACGGCCGATGACTGAGATAGATGCATTCTTTACTGAAATGGAGAATATATTTGCCGAACCGGATTTTACCAAAGAAGAGGTGGTTATGGCGATAAAGCGTTTCATCCCCAACTTTGAACATGAGGAAAAGGGGAATCTGGATCAGAAAATGTAATTAAAACGATATACAGCTATGAATAACAACGCTGAAATCTGTGAATTCATTCACCATCTTTTTGGAACACAAGATTTTGTTCCTCTGAGTGCTCCCAAGTTTATCGGATACGAGAAAAAATACCTCAACGAATGTATTGATACGACTTTCGTGTCAAGTGTCGGTGCTTTTGTTGACCGCTTTGAGCACGATATGGCTGTGTACACCGGTGCCAAGCGTACCGTAAGTCTGTGTGAGTGGTACCAATGCCCTTCACATGGCCATGCTGCTAGTGGGTGTAGAACGATGATGAGGTGCTCACACCAAGCTCTGACCTTCATCGCTACTTGCAATGCTGTCACTTATATCGGAGCATATCCTGTTTTTATTGATGTGGACAAAGAAACGATGGGACTTTCGCCCCGAGCTGTCAAGGCATGGCTGGAAAGAGGAATGCTGAACTGAAAGAAGGAGTTTGCTATAACAAGCGCGTACCGGTCGTCGTGTAAAAGCTTGTATTCCCATGTGCACACTTTCGGCCATCCCGTAAAAATAGATGAACTGGCGGATATCTGCCGTGAGTGGCATATCGAATTGGTTGAAGACGCAGCCGAAAAGTATCGGCAGTTTTTATAAAGGTCGCCATACCGGTACATTCGGAAAAGGTGGGTGCTATTAGCTTTAATGGAAACAAAACCATCACTACAGGTGGTGGAGGCATGTTGCTTTTCCAGGATGAAGAACTGGGCGCATACGCCAAGCACCTTACTACCCAGGCTAAGATACCTCATCGTTGGGAGTTTCGTCATGACCATATTGGTTATAATTACCGGATGCCGAATATCAATGCCGCTCTAGGTTGTGCCCAGTTGAGAATCTAGACCGCTATGTGGCAGATAAGCGTGAAACAGCAGCCCGCTATGCTGAGTTTTTCAAGGGTAAGGAAGATATTACTTTTTACTGAACCTGCTGATTGCAAATCGAATTATTGGCTCAATGCGGTGGTACTAAAGGATAAGGCGGCTCAACTTGATTTTTGAGTACACAAACGATCATGGTGTGATGACCCGTCCCGTTTGGGAACTGATGAATCGACTGCCCATGTTCGAGCATTGCGAAACGGACGGGGCTGGAGAATACCGGAGTGGCTGGCTGACCGGGTGGTGAATATTCCTAGTAGTGTAAGATTAGATAAATGAAAAAAAAAATCGCAGTTGTCACTGGTGCACGTTCAGAGTATGGACTGCTACGTTGGGTGGTGATAGATGAGATACATCATGCTACTGAGTTACAGTTGCAGCTTATCGTTACAGGCGGACACCTGTCTCCCGGAACAGGGGTTGACTTATTTTCGTTGTATTGAGGAGGACGGATATGATATTGATGCTAAAGTCGATATGTTGTTGTCCCCGGATTGTGCTTCTGGTATAGCGAAATCTATGGGGATGTGCAGTATTGGGATGAGCGATGCTTTTCTGCATCTTCAGCCTGATATGATTGTTGTCTTAGGTGATAGATATGAGTTGCTTCCCATAGTTGGTACTGCTTTGGTGATGCGTATTCCGATAGCTCATATTTTCAGGAGGTGACATCACTGAAGGAGCTATTGACAATGAAGTGCAATGCTGTTACAATGATGTTTACCCCACTTTCCGGGTACTCAAACTTCTGCAGCCCGTATTGGTAGGATGATTGAACTATGAAGAATGTTTTGTTGTAGGTGAGACCAATTTAGATAATTTTTTACGTTTGTCGCTTTGTCAAGGAATGAATTAGCAGAGTCTTTAAATATTGATTTAGGTAAAAAATGGATATTGATGACTTACCATCCGGTAACTAAAGAAAGCCGTGAGAAGAATCTTTTTCGATGTAAATAGTTTACCCATGTGCTCCAGTCGTTAGGTGATGACTATGAAATACTAGTTTCTAAGTCTAATACAGATTTATATGGTTCGGATATTAATCAACTTTTAAATGATTATGTATGCAATAAGCCTTGTTTTCATTTGTTTACCTCGTTAGGACAGAAGTGTTATGTCAGCCTTCTTCCTCAGTTATATTGTATGATAGGTAATTCGTCCAGTGGAGTATATGAAACGGGTTATTGGAAGTTGCCTACGATTAATATAGGACATCGTCAAGAAGGCAGATATATGACATCTAACATTATTTGTTGCGATAATTGTTCTGAGTCTATTATTCAGTCTTTAAAGAAAATTGAAACAGACGAATTTCAGCAAATGTTAAAGTATATTGATAATCCTTATGGTGATGGCAATGCTTCCAAACGTATTGTAGAACAGATAAAAATGTATTTTAATGCAGTTAAGTAATCTAAAAACACCTTTGTTTTATTTTGGATTCGGATAAGTTGGTATCTAATGTTTTGGAATTTAAAAAGAGCTTTTGAACAGTCGCTTTTTCAAACCATTGCATTGGATACTCAATTAAGACGAATTCACTTCCTTTATATGTTGCACATGCTTAATGAGTTGGGATGCTATGCTGAAGTAGTATCTTATACAGAGTATGCATTAGCTTTGCAAGTTGGTTTTGAGAAGAGCCATATTGTATATAATGGTCCAGCTAAAGATAAGGAGACTTTTTTAGATGCAATAAAGAATGGTGCATATGTAAATATAGATACAAAACGTGAAATAGAATGGTTGAATGATTTGAACAAACAGCATTCTTATAAGGTTGTCGGCATTCGTGTCAATTTGAATTTAGGGAAGATTTCGCCAGAAGATGCTAAAAAGAGGGTGAATCGGATAGCAGATTTGGTTTTTCGTTTGAGAATGGAGAACTGGAAGAAGCAATAAATAAGATTCAATTATGCAAAAAATGTAAAACTTGAGGTTTGCATCTGCATCGTACTTCATTTACTCGTTCTTTAAATGTTTATAGGAATATTTGCAAATATGCTATTCGATCATTAATTCATTAGGTCTAGAACTTGATTATATTGATGTTGGTGGTGGTTATTTTGGTGACAAGCCTAATGCACCTACTTATAAAGAATATGTGGACACTATCTATTCAAGTTTGTTAGAGGAAGGGATTGATGTTTCTAAAATGAAAGTCATAGTGGAACCAGGAAATGCAATAGTTGCTTCACCTTTTAGTTTTTTATCGGAGATCATTGATACAAAAAAAATAGGTGACTCTCAAATTATAGTAACTGATGGTTCTCGTAATGATGTGGACCCTTTTTTCCTGAAAAAAAGACTATTTTAAATCTTTCATCAGAAAGCAAGAGGGGAAAAAAGTGTTCATTGATTCACAAATGGTTGTAGGATGTAGTTGTTTGGAGTATGATAAGCTTTTTTACACTTCAAAATCAGCCATTACTAAATGTCGGTGATAGAATACTTTACCAAAATGTCGGTGCATACACTATGACTTTATCACCATTGTTCATTCGATTTTTTCCTAGAGTTTATTTGAAAACTTTAAATGGTTATGAGATAATTAGAGAGGAATGGACTGTCAATGATTTAAAGCAATAACAATAAACTTTATAGTGATGAATAATATTCTGTGTTGTAATGCGGGCCGTAGGGGCGTTTAATGATAGATATGCGTAAGACTATCGGTGATAGTGGTAATGTGGTTGCTACAGATAACTGGTCGGTAGCCCCAGCAATATTTTTTCGCAAACAAGCAATATGTAGTTCCTAAAATTACACATCCAAATTATATTCAAGAAGTACTTGGTATTTGTAAGAAAGAAGATATTAAAGCTATTTTTACTTTAATCGACCCTGAAATAGATCTTTTTAGCATCAAATAAAAAGAAGTTTGAAGAAATTGGTGTTCTTCCTCTTTGTCCTTCTAAGCAAACTGCTGATTTGTGCTTTGATAAGTACAGCATGTACCTGTATTTAAAAAAATCATGGTGTTAATACACCGCTTACTTTCCATGAATTAGATGATTTCAAAGCTGCATACTTCAAAGGTGAAATTCAATTTTGTTTTTCATCAAACCACGTACAGGTAGTGGTAGTGTTGGAGCGCATAAGGTCAATACCATGCAGGATTTGGAAAAAAACTATTATGCTGAGAATGCTTTCGATTATATCATTCAGGAGTTTATGCAAGGTGATTGCGATGCAGATGCTTATATTGATTATTATTCAAAGGAAGTGGTTTCTATTTTTTTCAAAAAAAGAAAATTGAAACTCGTATCAGTGGGGCCCGTAAAACTATTTCATTCAAAGACCAGCGTTTGTTTGACTTCGTGCAGTCTTTTATGCATTTTTTCGACTTTGCTGGAGCAATTGATATGGATTTCTTTTTTAGAGATGGAGAGTACTATCTGTCACTGAAATAAATCCTCGTTTTGGCGGAGCCTATTTGCATGCGTATGGTGCTGGAGTTGATTTCTTTTAAACTGATCATCAATAACATTAATGGTGTGCATTGGTGAATGAAGTTTGCATTGGTGATTATGGATGAAGTTGAAGGAGATTATGCTCATCACGTTTATATACGCCGAAGCCGATGATGTAGTCTTCAGCTGAAAGATGCGCAGTTGATGCCGTCATTAATCACGTTTATAGTTATTATTATAAACATCTGTACCTTATTTGTACCTGTAAGAAAAAGTAGATATGATGAGAAGAATAGATATTAAGAACTACAAAATGAATGAATTATGGCAGTAGCAAAGTATAAGATAGTACGGAAATGTCCTGTGTGCGGAGAAGAGTTCTTCGCAAGGACTTTGGAGTCCTGGTATTGTTCACCCAAATGCTCCAAGGTGGCGTGGAAGCGTAAGCATGATGAAGAAAAACGCCAACTTGAACTGGACAAGATTGTAAGCAATATGCCCAAGTCTAAAGAGTATATCAGCATAACGGAAGCGTATGCTATGTTTGGTGCAAGCCGCTCAACCATTTATAGGCTCATCTACATGAAAAAGATTTCCTTCATTGAGCCAGAGAAAGGAATACGACTTGTATGCAAAGGAGAACTAATGAATCTGTTTCCGTTAAGACAGTCTCCGCTTGACACCAAGCCAAGGAAACCAGTTACCATGTACCGCATGGAACCAGAGGATTGCTATACAATAGGTGAGATTTCCAAGAAATTTCATCTGGATGACAGCACCGTGTATGCTCATATACGAAAATACTCAATACCGACCCGGCAAATCGGTAATTATGTGTATGCTCACAAGGAATCAATAGACAAACTTTATAAAGATATAAAACCATTATGAAAAGATTAGATTATACTAAAGTCTCCGTCAAATTAAAGAAAAGTGAGTGGAGAGATGAGTGGTTCATCTATCTTGAAGCTTATCCTGTTTATGAGACGGGAAATGACAAACCCAAACGAGTGCGTGAATATCTCAGGAGGTCTATTACTACCCCTATATGGGATAAACGACGAAGCGAGCGAGCCGTTGCTGGTAGAATAAAGTACAAGCCCAAGCGAGATGACAATGGCGTTATTCAGTGTAAATCCAAGCAAGATATGGAAACTTGCCTTTATGCGGATGGCGTTCGAGTCCCTGCGTCAAAAAGAGTACGACAACATGGCTCTCTTTACTGACCAGCAAATGGAAATGGCAGAACAGCGAACGCTCAAAATGCAATGTTCTGGAGTATATTGAGAAGTTAATCAAAGAAAGAGAGGAAACTGCGTCAGAATCGATAGTTGTCAACTGGCGCAGATTGCACACACTGTTGTCAATGTTTGCCAAGTGTGACTACATACAGTTCTCGCAGATTGACATGAAGTATATTGAGGCATTCCGTTCCTTCTTGATAAAGGCACCGCAGGGTGGTTCTAAGAAAGGAACTATTTCAAGGAATACGGCATCGACGTACTTCTCTATCTTCAAGGCGGCACTCAAACAAGCTTTCGTGGATGGCTATCTGAATTGTGATATTGCTGCCAAGGCTAAAAATATCATGTTTCAGAGTGCTCGAAGAGAGTATCTGTCACTGGAAGAACTTAATATATTGGCAAAGACTCCGTGTGATGATATACTAAAACGGGCAGCCTTGTTCTCTGCACTGACAGGAATGCGACATAGCGATATTCAAAAGCTTAAATGGTCAGAGGTTGAAGAATACAATGGTGGGTACCGTCTCAATTTCACTCAGCAGAAGACTAAGGGCGTTGAATACATGCCTATATCGCCACAGGCATACAAGCTTTGCGGTGAGCGCAAGAAAGACGGAGAACTGTTGGTGTTTGCCGGACTGCCTGACCCTTCATGGATATCTAGGCCTTTGGAACGGTGGGTAAAAGCATCAGGGATTACCAAGCACATCACCTTTCATTGCTTCCGCCACACCTATGCAACGTTACAATTGGCTAACGGTACAGACATATATACCGTAAGCAAAATGTTAGGGCATACCAATGTAAAAACCACGCAAATCTACGCAAAAGTAATTGACAAGAAGAAAGATGAAGCTACAGAAGCTTTTAAGTTGGACATAGATGAATAGTGATTATCATTTGTAAGCACTTAGTATAGAAGACCACTTGTATCAATAAGTCCTTTATTGTACAGGTGGTTTTTAGTGCCTTTCATTTTCAACATTCTATGTAATGATGCTATTGTTTTGGCACTTTAACCTTTCGTGGAAACCAAACATTTATAACAATAAACAGATAAAAATGAAAAAAGACAGCCTTTTTTGGCTTCTCTCTTTTTGAAGAGAGCAAGCGTGTCCACAAACATGTGGAGTGTACAGAAGACTTCTACAGAGAACTGTATGAGTTGTTTGAGATCGCAAGAAGTTGGTATCTTCAAGCTGAAAAGAATCATATGAAGACAGAGTACTTCATAGAACTATTTGAGCGCAGTCACCAATATATTGACTGTGATTGTGCACGTTGTAAGAACTCGCGACAGATGGCAATTGGCATTATTGGTACTTTGTTTAGAGACTCTAAGTGTGTGTCAATAATCAAGAAAAAAGAAGATTATTCCAAGCAGGAACTTATTGAGTTGTTTCTTCAACATGTGGGTACTGGTCTGCCAATCCTTACCCGAAAGAAATCGTCCATCCTCACTTTGGGATGCCAATTGTCAGACAGACAGATGGATTTGTTGGTAGAACTTGTCCAAAGTCACGACATATTTGATTTTGCCGACAACAGTGATGTGCGTAGCGAGTTGTGTCGCCTATTCAAGTGCGACTTGGACGCATCTATCCGTGTAAAGAATGTACGTAATGTAGCCGTACTGTTTGACGCTATGGCTCAATACCATTTGATAAACAATAATTGGCAATATGTCATGGGAGAAGGTCGCTTCTTAACCAGTATCAAAAAGGATGGAACAGAGAAATTCATAACTTCAAGTTGTCTTTCCTCTTCTCTTTCAAGGATAAGAAGAAACGTTTCCATGACAGCAAGTCAATATGCCATCTGCAAATCCATCGAACAGATATTAAGAGAGGAATAAATCACAATAATTCTGCTAAATGAAAGTAAAAACGTGATAGTTTGGTTGATACTGCCTTACTATCACGTTACTTTTTCTATTTAGTGACAGTCTCCCCATAACTTTGCATCAAAAATCATAAAAAATAATTAGCATGGAAGAAAATAGTATAAGATTTGAAGATATTCCCAACGCTATAACGGGGGTACTGAAAAAGCTGTCATCATTAGAAGACAAGATTGATGGTATATATGAACTTGTTCAATCAGAAAAAGAAGAAACATGGTTTACGGTTGCTGAATTATGTGCTTATCTCCCAACACATCCGGTAGAGCATACCATATATTGCTGGACAAGCAATCGGGAAATACCGTTTCACAAGAGAGGCAAACGCATCATGTTCCTCAAATCTGAGATAGATGAATGGCTTCAAGGAACCAAGGGCAAATCGAAGAACGAGATTCAAAGAGAAGCAGAGGAATATGTACTATCTACACAAAGAAAGAATAGACGGCTAATATAACCGTGCTACTGTCTGTAAACAATTTAATTAAGGTACGTGACACATGAATGAAAGACATTTTAGACTCTATGAGCGAATTGTCGCAATAGAAGACAGTTTGGAGGCTTTGGGACCTATTGACAAACTAATAGAGCGAATCGAGGAATTGGAGAAGATGGTCAAGCAGACCAAAACCGTCTTGGGGTTTGACGAAGCATGTAAGTATATTGGTGTTTCTGAAAGCCTGCTATACAAACTTACAGCCGCAAAAGAAGTTCCACACTATAAGCCAAGGGGAAAAATGCTGTATTTTAATAGAGAAGAAATCGACAAGTGGCTGCTCCAAAACAAACAAGAGGTCATTGGAATGGTAACGAAAATAGAAATTGATAATCCGAAAGAATGAAAATGGAAGAAAATAACAAACATGTACAGCCTAACTCAAAAGAGGAAGGAGTACAGCGTCTCAATCGCATATTGAGCGAATCGTTGATAAAGGCAACAGATACTTATAAAACACCTCCTCAGATTATATGGGTTGATAATTCCAGCATAGCCACATTGGGCAACTTCAGTGCTTCTACTGGTAAGGCAAAGGCGAAAAAGACCTTCAACGTGTCTGCCTTGGTAGCCGCTTCCCTCGCCAACGGCAAGGTACTGAACTATCGCGCCAGTCTGCCAGAGGGGAAACGCAAGATACTGTATGTAGATACGGAGCAGAGCCGCTATCACTGCCATAATGTGCTGGAGCGCATCCTGAAGCTCGCTGGTCTACCTACAAGCATCGACAACGAGAACCTTGACTTTATCTGTCTGAGAGAGTACACGCCCTCCGTCAGGATAGAGGTCATAGACTATGCGCTTGCCCAAGACCAAAGCTATGGACTGGTCATCATCGACGGAATCAGAGACCTGCTTCTCGACATCAACAATGCGGGAGAATCGGTCGAGGTCATCAACAAGATGATGGAATGGTCATCAAAGTATGACCTGCACATCCATTGCGTATTGCATCAGAACAAGGGCGACAATAACGTGCGCGGGCATATCGGTACGGAGATGAACAACAAGGCAGAGACGGTGCTTGTCATCACCAAGAGCACCACCAATCCCGACATCAGCGAGGTGAAGGCGATGCACATCCGTGAGAAGGAGTTCAAGCCGTTTGCCTTTACAGTCAATGAGGAAGGGTTGCCAGAGATTGTCGAGCACACGCCGGAGAAGGAAGAAGGTGACAAGCAACCGTCAAGGTTTACTTACCAAGACTTGACATCCGAACAGCATAACGAGGCGCTGACGGCTGCATTCAAGGAGAAACCTATCAAAGGATTCGATCGCATGGTGGAGGAATTAACGCAAGCCTATGCAGACATTGGCTTTAAGCGTGGCAGAAGCGTCATCATCAAAATGCTGAAATACCTGATTAACGAGCAAAAGCTCATAGTGAAGCGGGATAATCATTACTATTTCGGATATACACCTGCCGAGATTGACCTGTTCCATGAAGAGGAATAAAAACAGTTCAGAAACCAGTTTAGTTTACGTCCGTACCTATATATAAGAAATAAGGCCAAAGTAAACCGAAATCGGAGGCTGAATTGGGAAGCGGAAAAGTAGTTTAGCAAATGGTTTAGTTTACGGGTGTGCCTATATAGGAGAAAGGGTAAAGTAAACTGTTTCCATGGACAAAGTAAAACCGAACAAATGAAAGTACAATGAATATTGAACAATCGAAGAAACTGAGCATTATAGACTTCTTAGACAAGGAGAATGTAACGCTGAAAAAGAAGAAGGGCAATGCCTACTGGTATCTGTCACCCTTCAGGGACGAGAAGACCGCATCGTTCAAGGTCAGCAAGAAGGAGAACCTGTGGTACGACTACGCCATTAAGGAGGGCGGTGACCTTGTGGAGCTGGTAAAGCGTATGTATAACAAACAATCCGTTTCCGATGCCCTTGCCTACCTTGCGTCCAAGAGTATTGCCACTGTGGATAAGGCAATCGAGACCGCTATCGCAGCCAAGGAATACACGACAACCAAGATGAACGATGTGAAGCTGCTCCCACTGAGCAACCATTCTCTGCTGTCCTATTTCAGTAGCCGACGGATAGACATCACCATTGGCAGGATGTATTGCAGGGAGATACACTACAAGGTTGAGCAAAAACATTACTATGGCATTGCCTTTGGCAATCTGAGTGAAGGACATGAGGTGCGCAATCCCTATTTCAAGGGCTGCATCGGGCATAAGGACATCACCCTGCTTGCCCATACGTTCAACGAGTGGCAAAACGGTTGTCTGGTCTTTGAGGGCTTCATGGACTTCCTTGCTTATATGACCCTCGTTAAACAGCAAGACCGATGGTTTGTCGTTGAAAGCCCTTGCGACTATATGATACTGAACTCAGTCGCCAACCTCAAACAGGCATTGCATTACCTTGACCGTTACACCCACATCCATTGCTTCCTCGACAACGACCAGGCAGGACGCAAGACGGTTGAGAGCATCAGCAATGTATTCGAGTACAGGGTGACGGACGAGTCCTTCAGATATGCCGACTACAAGGATGTCAACGACTATCTGATGAGGAAGAAACGAACGGCATCTGAATGACATTATAAAGACGAAAACACCATCATTTGATGCAAAAATGGCTCAAATGCATTGAAATTACATATCAAATCTGCACTTTTTCGCCCAAACATGCTTGATTCTCAATTATTATCCTTATTTTTGCATCGTTTTAATACATTATTAAAATGTAGCAGAATGGAATTGAAAAAAGAAATAAGGATATTGGGCAGACGCTTTGAGGTGGAACCTCGTGCCAAGGAAAGCCTGAAAGGCATCACGGTTGGCGAGAAACTCTCATACCGTTTCTATGATGGCACATACCAAGGCACGCCCCTGCTGTTCGTTGAGCCCAAGAAGGGCAATCCCTCTCCACGGACTTGCGCCATCACGGGCAAGCGGTTGACCGAAGCCCTGGGACTGCCTGCGGTGTTTATCCTTGCGCCCGGACCCACCTACGAGCGACACAGACTGGCAGACAAAGGAGTCTTCTTTGTCATGTCCGAGGAATATGCCCATCTGCCAGGCATCATAGCATTGGAGAAGACAAGCAACAGGAAGATTGCCGAAGTATTGACCCCTGTGGCGCAATACATACTACTCTATCACCTACAGGTGGGCAGTATTGAAGGAATGTCGCCAAGGGATATTGCACCGTTGCTTCCATATTCTTACGAAAGCGTCACGTTGGGTGTCACCTGTCTTGAAGATGTAGGACTGTGTCAAAAGATTCAGAACGGACAGCGCAGCAAGGTGGTACACTTCGAGTTGAAGGGCAAGGAACTGTGGGACAAGGCTCAGAACGTCTTGCTGTCACCTGTGGAGAACCGCATCTTTTGCGATGACATACGCTTGGATGCGGAATACCCCGTATGCGGCATCAATGCCCTGGCACATTATTCCATGCTTAATCGTGACCGGGAAGAGATGATAATGATGACAAGCAAGGAATATCGTGCCGTCAAGTCGGCTGATGTCATGGAGAATCCCAACATCTATGACGGCAACTATATCATAGAGGTATGGAAATACCCTGTTGTCAGCAAAATGGGCGACAAAAGCCAGTGGGTTGATCGCCTTTCCCTTGTCCTTTCGTTGAGAGATGATGATGATCCGAGAGTAGAAAAAGAAGTAGAACGAATAATCAGTGAACAGAAATGGAAGGATTAGTCAAGTTCCGTGAAGCATTTGCGGAATACTCAGAAAACTATGTGGTGATAGGCGGAGCAGCCTGTGACATCACCATGACCAATACCGTGGTGCGTCCACGCGCCACACACGACATCGACATGATAGTCATCGTAGAGAACATGACCGAGGCTTTCGCCAATCGCTTCTGGCAGTTTGTGCGGGAGGCTGGCTATCGACCTGAAAAGAGGAAACAGGAGGCTGGTGAGCCACCAAGGTATGAAATGTATCGTTTCCTTGATGGTAAAGACGGCTATCCCGAGATGATAGAACTGCTGTCACGCCACCCCGACGTGCTTGGAGAGCCAAAGGGATTTGTCATAGAACCTATCCCGACCGATGAAGATGTGTCGAGTCTTAGTGCCATCATCATGGACGATGATTACTATCACTTTACTATCGCACACAGCCAACTGACTGATGGCATACGCCATGCCAATTCCGCTGCCTTGATAGCACTGAAGGCAAGAGCCTACCTAAATCTCATGGCAGACAAGCGGGACGGCAAGCATGTGAACACCAAAGACATCAAGAAGCACCGTTCGGACATCCTGAAAAATGTGGTCATAATGACTGAGGACAACATTGAGGCTCCTGCTTCAATAGTGGCATGTATAAGGGAGTTTGTCGCCTCCATCAGAGCCGACTGGTCAACTCTCGCAGAACCATTGTCAAAGTCACTCGGTCAAGACGAGGCATTTGTGACCGGACTGTTAGATCAACTGGATGAATTGTTTATAGAAGCATGACCAATATGAAGATACAATACGCATCCGACCTGCATCTGGAGTTTGCCGACAATTGGCGGTATCTGAAAGCCCACCCCTTGGAGGTGACGGGCGACATACTGCTGCTTGCCGGCGACATCGGCTATCTCGGCGATGACAACTACTCCAAGCATCCCTTTTGGGACTGGGCATCGGAGAACTACAAGGAGGTGCATTGCTGCATGGGCAACCATGAGTTCTACAAATATTATGATGTGGCGACACTGCCCGACGGCTATCTCTTGGAGGTACGTCCCAATGTATTCAGCCACTACAACGGTATTGCGAGGATTGGCGACACCGACATCATCCTCTCCACCCTTTGGTCGAGGATTCCTTTGGAGGACGCTTACTTCACCGAGCAAGTGATAAGCGACTTCCGCCGTATATTATATAAAGGTGAGCTGATGACCCATGCCCAATTCAATGCTGAGCATGAACGTTGCCTCACCTTTATCAAGGATGCAGTGGCATATTCGCAAGCAGCCCATAAGATTGTTGTCACCCATCATGTACCATCGTTCCGTATGCTCCACCCAAAGTTTCAAGGCAGCAAGGCAAACGTGGCGTTCACCGTAGAGTTGGAGGACTATATCACCGATAGCGGCATAGACTATTGGATATACGGACATTCGCACACCAACATCGATGCCAGGATAGGCAACACCCAATGCTTGTCCAACCAGTTGGGCTATGTTTTCTCTAACGAACATCAGGACTTCTCCCATGGCAAGTACCTGACCATATAGCCATCCACATTTTTTTCATCCACCCTCTTTACAAGCTCTTCCCTATCGGAAGGGCTTTTTTTGTGCCTTTCGAGTTTGATTTTTGAGTATGATTGCGAGTGTAATCAAAATTAGAGTTAAGATTTGGCTCCGCGGAAAGTCATTTCGGTTTAAGATTGAAGAAAAGGTAGTTCCTTTGCATCGGCAATAAGCCAAACCATAGTAAAATCAAACTTGAAAATATGAAGTCATTTGTAATATTCGCCATTGTCGTGACCATAATCTATGTCATCTACTATACGGTCATCATCGTGCAGGATCTGTACGGAAAGCCCAAGGACGAGAAGTCACAGGGCGAGTCGTTTGATGTCAGTGACATGACCGACGAGGAAGAGTCGATAGCGGTCAGCGAGAGCGACGGTGGTTTCAGCGTAGGCGACAACCAATATGAGACAGCCTACGAGGAGAAGCAGCTTGCAGAGCCTACAGAGGAGGCAGCCGCCACTGCGGAAGAGAGCAAGCCTCATGTGCTTGAAAAGATACAAAGCGCAATCGAGAAGAAGATGGAGGAAGTGAATACCACCTATTCCGACCCCATGTATTCGGAAGAATTGAACAACACCATCATCGCCCGCGGTCTTCGTCACAATGGACGTGACATGGTCAAGGTGGAATCACTCAATAATGAGATATGATGTCAAAAACAAGAAGTGCATTTCTATCATTATATGCCGCTTTAACCCCAGCTCTGGCCAGTGCTAAGTGTGGCAACGTGGACTACAGCTGGGGAGCGGACGCACTTGCGAGTGCCCATGACTATGCCGTGACGATGATGCTCTATATCGTTTATCTGTGCTATGCAGTGGCGGGCATCGTGGTCATAGTCAGCGCCTTGCAGATATATATAAAGATGAATACGGGCGAAGAAGGAGTGAAGAAGAACATCATGATGCTGGTGGGAGCCTGCCTGTTCCTCATAGGAGCGACCATCGTCTTCCCCGCTTTCTTCGGTTATCAGATTTGAGATACAGGTGATACGAGATAAGATAACTCAAAGTGTAACAAATTAAAAGGTAAAAAGAATGTTTGAAAGGATTAACAAGAAGGTGAAGGGATTCTTCTCTTCACAGCGCATGAAAACGCTCGCCCTGATGTTGCTTGTCGGCACCACCGCAGCAATGGCACAGAACGCAGCCGGCGACTACTCGGCAGGAACGACCGCGCTTACCACAGTGACGGAGGAGATTGCCAAGTATGTACCTATCGTGGTGAAGCTCTGCTATGCCATTATGATAAAGCCGCCCTTCCTGCTGATGAGTATAACGACAGCGAGGAACCGGGGCTGATAGAACTACCCGAAACAATGAAAGTAAGCAAGACGATGTATCTGAGAGCAAGTCGGCCAGTTCAACGACTGGCATCGCCAGGCACAGACCTCGATAGAACTGTCCTTCATCGACTCCAGCGTTATGAGAAGTGGCTGGGGTACAACAACGGCAATTCCTGACTTCCGACCTCGCCAGGCACAGACCTCTGTCCTTCATCGACTCCAGCGTTATGAACTTTTTCGACAAGGAACAGGTGGAGGACTATGCCGACTACATGGAACATGAGCATGAGTACCGTGACGCCAACCGCAAGTTCTTCGACCAGTTCAACATCAAGAATGAGAAGTGGATTCGCCCCATCTCCCGAAATGGCATTATCAGCGGCATCAAGCGACTCAACATGTTCCTTAACTGGGCTGTGAAGGAAGGCTATCTGACAGACACCTCCTTCCGCAATGTATCACTCGACCAGCAGCTCTTCGGCACACCTTATTATCTTACCATTGAGGAGCGTGACGAGGTGATGAACTTCGACCTAAGCCAGTACCCACGTCTGGAGCGTCACCGTGACAAGTTCATCTTCCAGTGCCTTGTGGGATGTCGCAGCAACGACCTTGAATACTTCACATGGCAGCACATCAATGGTGACTTCCTGGAATATATCCCGCACAAGAACCTGCTGGCTGGCCGCACGGAACTTGTGCGCGTTCCCCTTTGTGACAAGGCAAAGGCTATCTTGGAGGAACTTGACCCCGAATGTGAATACCTCTTCCGCTGGTTCTCACATGACCTATACCGACAAGACATCAAGCGAATCCTCAAAATGGCAGGAATCGACCGAATCGTGATGACCCTCAATCCGCTGACACGTCAGGCAGAGCAGCGTCCGCTCTATGAAGTGGCTGCCTCACATCTGGCCAGACGCACCTTCATCGGCAACCTCTACAAGCAGGTCAAAGACCCTGCGCTGATAGCGTCTCTTACGGGACACACAGAGAACAGCGTTTCCTTCACTCGCTACCGTGCCATCGATGATGACACCAAGCGAGACATCCTGAAGATGATTGAATAATACCATATTACCCAATAATATAAGAATATCATTAGACATGAAGATTTCCGCTTTTATCCGCGCCAAGTCCGCCAAAAACAATGTGACCGACAAGGCAACCATATATTTCCGCGTCCGTGATGATCGTACAAGGACGGACATCAAGGCCGCAAGTGAGCTGACCATCAACCCCAACCACTGGAGCAGCGAGCGTCAGGGCTACCGCCTCCGTGTGGCTCTGGTGTCCAATGAGGAACAGCTTCGCCTGAACCGCTCCGTGATGGAGATAACCAGCCTTATCTCCAAGGAGTTTTACATCGGTGCCACCAACAAGTGGCTGCAACAACTCATATTTGCCTACCACCATCCCAATGCCTTCAAGGTACAGAACGGCGAGATTGTAGAGACTGGCCTTGCTGTATGGGGCAGGAAATTCATTGAAGAGAAGAAGTCCGACAAACATCAGGCTTCCAACTACCGTGGTGTCATAGACAAGATGGAACGCTTCGAGAAATACCAGCGCAGCGTCCGCAAGATGAAGGACTACTCCTTTGCCATCGGCTCCATCACCGCCGAGGACATTGCCGCCTTCAAGAAATTCGTGGAGCTGGAACACACCTTTGTGGACAAGTACCCCTCCATCTATGGAAAGCTCGACAACCGCACCAAGGGCAGGATAAGGACACCCAGAGGGGGCAACACCGTGAACAACATCCTTACCATGGTACGCACCATCGTACACTGGGCTTTTCTCAACGGCGCACAGGGCGACAACCCCTTTGACAGGTTCGACATGCCAGGGACACTCTACGGAACGCCATACTACCTGACCATCGCCGAGCGTGATCAGGTATTGGCATACGATTTCAGCGATAACCCCATGCTGGAGGGCTACCGTGACATGTTTATCTTCCAGTGCATGGTGGGATGCCGTTACGGTGACCTTGTGAGCTTCACCACCGACAATATCATTGACGGTGTGCTGGAGTACATTCCGCAGAAGACCCGCAACAAGGTCGGTGCAAGCGTACGTGTGCCGCTTGGGGCAAAGGCGATGTCCATCATTGAACGCTTGAACCGCAATAAGGGCGAGGTGCTGTTTCCCCAGCACATCAATTTTAAGTACAATGATGCCATCCGTGAGATACTGACCAAGGCAGGTGTCAACCGCATCGTCACGGTCATTGACACGCTTACCCATCAGGAGGTGAAACGACCCATCAATGAGATAGCGTCCAGCCACATGGCTCGCCGCACGTTCATTGGCAACCTATACAAACAGGTCAAAGACCCGAATCTGATTGCTTCGATGTCCGGCCATGTGGCAGGCTCCAAGGCTTTTGCCCGGTATCGTGCCATCGACGATGACATGAAGAAGGAACTTATTGACCTGATTGACTGACTATACATCCTATACACTTATACACCTATACATCCCATACACTTATACAAAGTATACACATATACATATTATACACATATACATATTATACACCATTTAACTGTAAAACATCATGGATATTTCAACACTTATGGAAATTGGCGGTGGCAACCTCAAACTGGAGGTCACTGCCGCCGACCTTACCAAATTCGCAAAGGATGTCGTTGACATGACCCTTGCGGCAAGGAGCAAGGAACTGACCAAGACAGGTGCGAACGCCATCAATGGCGAGACCTACCTCTCTTCTGGTCAGGTATGTGAAAAACTGGGCATAGCCAAATCCACCCTCTGGCTTTGGCAGAAACGTGGCATCATTGCCCCGAAGAAAGTGGGCAGTCACAACCGCTATGCCCTGTCGGATATAGTACGGCTGTTGAACAACGGCCAGCTGGGTAACGTCCCCGTTGATTACCCATCTGGAAACTCTGGCAGCAACGCTGATGACACTGACAAGGAGGACGAGGTATGATACAGGATTTGAAACAACAGAAAGGCCGTCCCCTTGACAGAGCCTACCTTATTGACGCTTTCGAGCTTTGCCTTATCTGCGCACGTGTTTATGCCAGATACCGCTGGCGGTATGCTGATTATCTCACCCTGCGAATCGTCATGGACAAGTACATGACTGTCTCTGACTACCTTCATAGGGATGACGAAGACAAATCACCTGAGACCGTACTTGCCAGACGGTGGGAACTTGTTGGAGAGTTGGTTGACAAATGTATGCCAGATTTGACTAACAAACAAGTGGCACGTCTTGGTGCTAAGCTCATGGAGATTGCAGAGAAGGACACTCCAGAAAAACTGGAGGCTGATATACAGCGTTGGCTACATGGAAGCAACTAATGGTCTGGCAAGCAGCCCTCAGTCAAGAGGCGTAACAGTCTGCCGATGTCACAGCCACAGCATACCCTTATCGCTTTTTCTCTTGACTGAAACAGCTCCACCTATCGGCACATGCCTACGGCAAGAGCCAACAGGTGAAGCAAGACGAACAAAAGGGAAAAGGAAGTCAGCAGACTACCGCTTACCACCTTTCTCTTTTGACAGTCGGTTTGTCACCGACAAGGAATCTTCCTGGACTATGCCGACAGCCAGCGACTTTACAGCCGTGAAGCCCCAGTCAGTCGTGGTCGAATTACGACCAGTTATAGCAAGAGTTGCCCATGTCACACAAATGCGCTCCGCTGCATCCGTGCCGACAAGTGCCTCTTGCCACTACTCGCAGGCTCGCACTGGTTTTCCTAACCCTTTATAGTTCACAACCGAAATGACAGATACCAACCCTAAAAAGAACCGCACCCGACGCATTCAGGTGCGGCTGACAGAAGCAGAATACAAGACCGCCGACGGCATAGCCGAGAAGTGCGGTCTGACCATGAGCCGCTATGTCCGCAAGGTCATCACCGGCCATCATCCCAAGGCACGGATGACGGAGCGAGAGGCAGCAGCCATCGCCACCCTCAACGATGCCAGGGGCGAACTGGTGCATGTGAAGAATGCACTCAAAACCCGAAATCAGGAAGAGCGCAGGAGGCTTTTCCGTAGTGATGACTTCATGCGCTACTGGCTCCAGAAAGTGGACACTCTCATGGAGCGGTGGAACAACATCATTGAAAGTCTGTCCAGATAAATGCCACTTTGCCTATGATAGCACAAGTACACACCATTTCACACGGAGCCGCCATGACAACCTATGCCATGGACAAGCTCGATGCCGAGACAGTGAAGCTCAATTTCCTGCCTGATGACCTGTCACCTTCAGCCATCTGGGGACGGATGATGCTGCATATCCGAGAGACGGAAAGGCAGCGCAAGGGCAACAACGAGTTCAAGAAGTTTGCCATCCGCATAGAGCTGTCCCCTTCCAAGGAAGAGACCGAGGGCTGGACGATGGCAGACTGGCAGCAACTCGTCGATGAGTTCATCAATGAGTTTGACTCTCTCGACATGACCCCTTACCATGGCCGACCGAAGGACGCACATACTAACCTGGCACATAGCCAGTATGTGGCATCGCTCCACGTCGATAGTGAATCCGGCATTCCACATCTACATATCGTGGTGAATCGTGTGGATATGGACGGTCATGTGAACAACGACCACAAGATTCGTGAGCGTGGCTGGATAGCCGCTGACATCATCAACCAACGCCGCAGGTGGAAACTGCCGAAGGATATACGCGACCGACACAGGCACCAGATAAACGATGCTTGCAAAGCTGCGCTCCGTGAGCTTGACAAGTTCACTTGGGAGGGCTACTGCGACAAGATGAAGGACAAGGGCTATTCCGTCATGCTCCGCCATGACAAGGAGGGAAAACTTGTGGGCTACACCGTCTGGATGGGCAACAGTCACTTCAAGGCTTCGGAACTGGGCATAGCCCGTAACCTCACCGTACCGAAGATTGAACATACCTGGCAGAAACTCCATCAGCACGATGGACAGCACATACTGGCTCCTTCTGGCACAGGACTGAAACCTGATAGCCAGTTATCCCGACCTGCCAGTGCCACACCTGATGCCACTAAGCCGAAGTCCGTAGTGGAGCGTTATATGGAGCGGAAGGCAGAGCAACAGCGGACAGCCGAACCGCCCCGATATATCAAAGACATACCATATAAGGACGAGAACTGTCACATTGATATTCCACAGGCCATTCACGACCTGATAGACCGTGAGGTGTCTGTGCATCCAGACAACGAGACTGCCACACATGAGGATGTCGTGAAGGTCGCTATGCTCCTGTTTGCTGGCTATATCGACGCAGCCACCGCCATGAGCGAGAGCAGCGGCGGAGGCGGCAGCGCACCAGACAGCGGATGGGGACGCGACAAGGACGATGACGAGAAGTGGGCACGCCGATGTGCGCTGATGGCCACACGCATGAGTACACCAAAACCAAAATACGGATATAAACGAGGAAGATAATATGGGACTGAGACAAAAACCTATACAGGAATACCGCCCGACGGAAGAACCGAAGGCGGTAGCCACCGCCAATGCTGGCGAGAGCGCAGGACTGGAGGATGTCCTGCAAGTGGCAGAAGCCGAGAATGCAATTCAGGAGAAGCTGGGCTTGTTGCGCAAGGAGATCCAGGAAATGGAACTCTCGCGCACAGCTTTGAACGAGGCGACCAAGGCACAGACTTCTGCCAAAGATGACCTTGGTGAAACCATGAAGGCATTCCATGCCGCCAAGGATTCTGCTGACAATATCGTCACAGGTATCGTGGCGCAAATCGTCCGTGTGGAGAACATGCGCTTCACCGCCCATCTGGACGAGGACAGCGTTGCTCAGGTTCAGGAGACCAACCGCAAGGCAATAGGACATGAGCGTGAGGTTTTGGCCCAACATAGGAAGCTGCAGGAAGCCATATTCCGCAAGCAGTCACAACGACTGGCGGATATTATCAGCAGAGGCGAAGGTGTCTGGATTTCACTGCGGATTTTCTACATCATCGCACCGATAGCCCTGTTCTCCATATTCGCTTGGGTGATATACTTTTCCTTCTGGGTGTACTTCCACTGGATAGCGTAAATCACAACAATGTCTTCAGGCAGGTCTTTTGGCTCACAGCCTGATGTCGTTTTTATATTAAGTATATGTTCAACTTAATATAAGACGAAAGTAATGGTTTACGGTTACATCAGAGTAAGCAGTGATAAGCAGACGGTTGAGAACCAACGCTTTGAGATTAACAAGTTCTGCGAAAAACAGAACATCGTCATTAACGACTGGATAGAGGAAACTATCAGTGGCACAAAGAATTATACCAAACGGCAACTTGGAAGGCTGTTGCGTAAAGTCCACAAGGATGACATCATCATCTGTAGTGAATTGTCACGTTTAGGTAGGAACCTCTTTATGATTATGGAGATTTTGAATATCTGCATGACAAAGGAGTGTCGTGTCTGGACCATCAAAGATAATTACCGTCTTGGCGATGACATCCAAAGCAAAGTCCTTGCCTTTGCTTTTGGTCTATCGGCTGAGATAGAGCGCAACCTTATCAGCCAGCGGACAAAAGAGGCTTTGGCGAGGAAGAAGGCTGAGGGTGCGAAACTGGGGCATCCACGTGGATTTCGATGTAGGCTAAATCCCAAATGTGTTAGTAAACACGAATGGATAGTAAAGGAACTCGCTAAGGGTACAGAGAAAACAGTTATTGCCAAGAAGCTAAAAGTATCAAAGACCACCTTCTACCGCTACCTTGTATATACAGGGCTTCATGCACCCATCAACTGCCAGCAGGAGGGTTGGGAAGAGTATGGAATCTATCATTGATTTCTGCGTAAGCCAGAAACGACCCTCAAATGGGGGCGGCTTCGACATTACTATTGGCAACCCACCGTATATCAGTGCGCCTACACAGATAGCATCACCAGAATTGAATGAACAGAGGCAGAGAATAGTCACAAGTAAGAAATACAAGTCACTCAATGAAAAGTGGGACTTATATGTTCCCTTCATGGAGCTTGGCTTACAACTTCTCTGTTCCAATGGTGTATTCTCTATGATTGTGCCATATCCTTTAACAAATCAGAAGTACGGCAAGAAACTCCGTAAGATGATTGCAGAAGAATATCGACTATTAGAAATTGCGGATTTGAACGGCACAAAAATATTTGAAAACGCCACCGTGAGCAACTGTATTCCGTTTGTCCAAAACAGCCAGCCTAAGGGCGAACTTCGTATTACTCAAATCTTTGAGGACAAAACTATCCGTGAAGTTCTGCGCAAAACACCAAAGGCATTAAAGCAGGATGAAAAGAACTATGTCTGGAACTTGACAGAAGATGAAAGAACAGGAAACCGCTTCGCCAATTTGAATGTATTGGGCGACTTCTGCTATATTAGCGTTGGGATGGTCTTAAATGCTGATGAAGCAACCGCAAAAGGTGAATTCCGAAAGGATGATTTAATAAGCGAGTCCTACGACGATATTCATTCCAGGAAATACATTGAGGCAAAAGATATAGACAAGTATCAAGTCAAACGAGTTCGTTATCTTGAATGGAACACGGAACGGTGTCCAGATAAACTACGCCGTCCGACATTCCGTGAACTGTACGATTGTCCCAAGTTATTGATAAATCGCTTAGGTGTTCTAAAAGTTTATCTTGACATGGACACTCATTTCTTGCATAGCGATTCCATGTTTTGTGCAGTCCTATGGAAAGACTTGAAGGGCGTTAATAACAAAAGTATATCTTCAAGTATCAAAAAATTCTGCAAACATAACCGTTCAGATATGGAAGCTATGTCTGGAGAGGTTGACTTATATTATTTGCTGGGCATCCTCAATTCCTCGTTGGCTGACCAACTGTTGGCAGATCAACGAGGCGGTGATTATCATATATACCCAGAACACATTCGTAATCTCCCAGTTCCTGTCCCAAGTAAAGAAGTTCAACATTCCATCGGAAATATAGCAAAAGAGATTCTATTTCGTAGAGAAACAAATGCAGATTACTCCGATTTGGAAGTTAAACTCAATGGGCTTGTGGCAACATTGTATCAATGACATATTGTTGACCCTCAAAAGAGGGCTTCGATATTGTCATTGGCAACCCTCCTTATGGTGCTAAATATGACAATCAAACAAAGCGGTATTATCAGAACACATATATTACAGCGAAAAGTATCAGGGGGTTACAAAAAGCATCCCTCGATACATATACACTGTTTATCGAACTGGGTTATAACTTACTCAGAAAAGACGGCAGCTTCGCTTATATTGTGCCAATATCGTTGACATCAAGTGATTCCCTGACTGGAGTACACCGTATTTTAATGGGGAACTGCGACACGGTGCATATTTCATCATACGCAGTTCGACCCAAACCAGTATTTGAGAATGCCGTGGTCAACACTTCAATTCTTCTTTTCCATAAAACGGGAACGCCTTGCCAGCATTTATATTCAACAAAGATGCATAGGAGAGGAAACGAATTTGATTTGAAGAAGCTTATAGACAATCTGCAATTTGTTGACGTGAATGGTTTTACCATGATTGGGCGTATTCCAAAGATTGGCACAGATATAGAAAAAGACATTCTCACAAAAGTTTTCAATCAAGTTCACCTTCAAACACACATTAATTCGAATGGTAAGCCAATATATTATAGAACTACTGGAGGCAGATACTTCAAGGTCGTAACGAACTATCCAACTGGTTCAACAAAAGAGAAACCATTATTTTTTAAGAAAGAATTGGCTAATGCTATTGGTTGTGTCCTTAGCAGTTCCTTGGCTTTTTGGTTCTATCAAATATACTCAAACAATCTTGACTGGAAGACATACGAGATAGAGAACTTTACCATTCCACATCTTACAGATGAGAATATAAGAGTTCTTGATACTCTTTATGCTCGCTACCTTACAGATATAGAAGCAAAAGCCAATGTAAGAACGACCTCTGGCGAATCCACATATAATGTTGATTCATTCAAGGAATACAAGATAGTCCGCTCTAAGTCTATCATCGATGAGATTGATGATTATATTTGTCCGTTATATGGTTTGACATCAGAAGAAACAGACTTCATAAAGAATTATGAATTAGAGTTCAGACTTGCAGGAGAATAAACGATAGTGGAAGGGTCATTTACCCTCCACTATCCTTATTTCGTCATCTGTAAGATTGTATATTCTGTAAATGATGCCGTCCAATTTCCTCTCTAACAATTGAATGTCAGCATTAGGGTCTGTTTTTTTTGCCATCTGAATTCTATCAACAACATCTATTATTTCCTTTTGTTGAGAACGTGACACATGCAAAGGAAAATTGTTAATCATATCCTTCGAAAATGTAATACCACCGCAATAGCTACTTGACGCATATTTAGTCTTTATGTAGAATATGGGAAGACGAGAATTTAAGAGACCTAAGAGAAACTTAAGCAAATTCAAATCCTCGTTACAAATAACAATAGTTGATTTGCCAGGAATTATCTCCGCATTCTCGTCTAAGCATCCATCTAAAAGATTTAAACCTTTGAATATTATTTTCTTACTACAAGCTCTTTTAACATAGGTTTTTCCAAGTTTTTGGTTAAATAATTCTTTCTTGACTACAGGAAAACTGTATTTACCACCATATGAAATCTGTTTATCAGACCATTTGTTCCTGTATTTTTCAATTGTTCCAGTATTTATAAGTTTGTAGTATATATTTAAATCGGGCGATTGAATTTCTTCAATCAAATCTTTTACAATGTAGAAGTCAGATGTTGCACAAGCATTTTCACATTCGGCATAATCAAAGAGATTACCTTCAACAGAATCAATCTTTTGTATCAATTTTGAATGATTTGAGAACAAAAAATCTATTAAGAAAGGAGATTCAATATTGTTTGAATATTCAGATGTAATAGGAGATATTGTTGTGCATGAAGTAAAATGAGCCGTTTTTATGATGTTACTATGAGCCGTAAATAGTGTAATAATTGCGTCAACAGTTACATTATCAAACACTTTGCTTCCTGCACGTGTGATAGTGTCCATTCTACTACACATCTGATTCTTCCTAAATTTTTCTCCAAATGGTTTTGAAAGCCATTTGTCTGGAGTTATATATGTAACAATGTCCCCGATTGAGAGGGCTAATTCAAAGAATGCCATATATATATCCCAATTGCCTGACAAGTTGTGGTATTTTGTTTGCAGAAGTCTTCTTTCCCATTCAAGACCTAAATTTGTCATAGTTTCCGAATCTATATATGGAGGATTACCAATGACAATATCGAAGCCCTCTTTTGAGGGTCGCGAGAATACATCGTGGAACCAGGTGTGCCAAAGGAAGAACTGATTGTTAGCAGACATATCAATATCACCAAAGTCGATGCGAATGCCTTGTTCTATAAGTTCCTGCTTTACAATATCGGCAATATCCTTCCTTAATTGAACCTTCTTGTCATGTTCAGGACAAGCATAGTATTCTGCCAGCTTATCACGCAAGTTCTTGCGATATATATCTAACATGCTGTCAAAAAGTGTTACCCCATGACCCGATTCTGGATTCTTCTCAGTCATTGTTGAAAGGTCTGCTCCCTTATACTGCTCCAATAGAGAATTACCCTGCATTATCTTGAAGTCAAGGTTAGGCAAAGCCTCTGGTGACTTCTCGTCAACAATCAACGAAAGCCAGAAGCGTAGCCTGGCTATATCCACCGCTCCACGCTCAATGTCAACGCCGTAGATGTTGTTCTGTATGATATGGCGCTTTATATTTGCTGCATTCTCCACAATATTCGGTTCGATGGCAGAACGGCAGAAGAATAGTTCGCGCAGCAATCCCATAGGGAAGGCTCCAGAGCCAATTGCTGGGTCACATATCTTTACGTCTATGAGCTTTTGGTCGATTTCCTCTTTTAAATCACCAAGTAGTTCCGCATCGTGAGTAGTAACGAACTGACGAATACATTCCTTATCTTCTTCCCTTTGGTCTGTTTGTAGATAGGCAATCAGACTTTCACGACACATATACTGCACTATCTCCTTTGGAGTGTAGAATGCGCCCTTATCCTTGTTATCCTCCAGCAGGTTTTCAAAGATTCGCCCAAGCATTTCAGGGTCAACACCAACTTCTGCATCGTTCGGGTCGTTCTCGTCGATGGTGAAATTGTACTGCGAAAGCATTGTGAGCAAGTTTCCGAAGTATTCAGCAGGGAAATGGCTTGGTTTCTTGTCGAGGTCGTCTCGCTCAAACAAGCCACCATTCAGATATGGTATGCGGCATTTACCAATGCCATTAACCTCTGTATCATATAGGTCTCCCTTGTCGGAACGATTACGGTCTAATCCTTCTGAAAACAGGTCTTCCAGAATGTCATCGAGGAAATTATCTTTTTGCCTGTCACTGGCGTTCTGGAATAGTTTCAGCATGAAGTCGCGGTCGCCTTCTCCCCATTCTTTACCTGCAGGAACGCCCAACCAGCCCTTCTTTTGAAGGAAGTGTAGGAAAACAATACGGCCAAGGAGTTTTTACATAGTCACGGATGGGCTTTTCTTCGCGGTCACGAATTTTGTCTGCTGTCATTCCTGTATGGTCGAAATCCGTGTCAATGAAATCTTGTCGCATTCCATTAGCAGGATCAACCATGTAATTGACAAATGCTTCGTACTGAGCCTTATACTTGCCAAAGAACTCTTTTGACAAAGCTTCAACGTTGAAGGCTTCCTCGATGTCTTTAATTTCAAGGAGGTCACGCTTCTCATAGAGAGCCATAAAATTGTCAGTTGCGGTGCGACACGACTGACCAGGGCCAAGAAGGAAGGTATAACGCTTGCTGTCGGTCGTTTCTTCCTTGTTGCCACTCTTGCGACAATATGTGAAACGCCAATCCCATCTGGTATCATCATCGTAATGGAACAACATGAATGCACATGAGAACTGATCCATTACGGTACGGATGAGCCGTTGAATGTTCACACGGTTGCGTTCCATCATTACACGGTCGCTGACCGTGACATCGAAAATCTGTAGTGGTTCTACGCCCACGTACATCTTTCCAACTTGCTTGATGCTTCGTATTCCTGTGGATTCTGCCAGTTGTCTGCGTTCTGGCTGACTATCCAGAAGCTCTGCTTCATATCCATTCTCAAAATCATCTTCACCAAAAATAGGAAAGATGACATTGCTCAGAAACGAACTCCAGCCTTGGTAACGGCTGCTCAGATATACTTTCAGTGACTCCTTATTCATGGCTCATTCTGTTTACTTGATTGTTCCTAAAATAATTGCAGCCTCGCCTTGTTTGCTTTCTACATTTGCTACAAGTTTGCCAATCTCCCTCTCCAGAATATCGTCTATGTCCTGCTGCTCTATTGCAAACAGTCGAGACTCCCTTTCTTCAAGTTCTTGCCCGATGGCCAGCATTTTCTTGATAATGTCGAAACTGCCTTTATCAGCGAGTTTTCTTGCGCTCTTTAAGAGATTCTTGGAATGGGCAGATATACCCTCGCTGCTGTATAATTTCACAATGATTTCAAGAGCCTGTGTTCGTTTGTCGCCAGCTCTTGACTTATTGATGCGCACAAAGTATTGATTGTACGTCTTGATGGCATCAGCCGACAATTGCTGCCAGTTTTCGGGCAGAGGAACACGCTTGGCATTTTCATCCACCCTCATATCTTCAAGAAGTTCAAGCAAGGATATTATCTGGGCATTCTGTTGTCCATTTGCCTCTTTCCTTATTCTGACAGCCAATCTTGCGGAACGAGGTGCTTTCACGATGAAATATGCCGTGCCGCTTTCTGCCTGGGCTATCTGCCAGTCGTCATCAGCCTGTTCTATCTGGATGTAACGCTCTGGGTGTGCATCCTTATACTGTTTCAATTCAAACACATACTTCTGCAATGGTGATTCCTCACCATCTACGGCTTTGGCTATGTCATAATGTACGACACTTTCTTCCTCTGAGAATATCTTGCTATCTTCACCAAACAACACATGGAACGATTGTAGTTTTGTATGTGCCTTGCGAACCAATTGTATCTGGGCATCGCCCTCTGCGCTTGGCATGAAATTATAAACGTAAACAAAAGGCTCTTTGCTACCAATTCGGTTTACACGCCCAATACGCTGCATCAGTCGTGTGGAGTTCCAAGGTGTATCATAATTTAGAATAACATTGGCTCTATGGAGGTTTACACCTTCAGCCAAAACCTCGGTAGTTATGATGACATTATAATCATCCTTCATTTCTCCTTCATAATTGGCATCAAAGTTCTCTGCAATCGTGTGTTCCATTTCATCACGATTGGCAGCAGTAATGACAAGGGCTTTATAACCTTTGGCCTTAACTGCCCTTGCAAGGGTTTGAACGGTATCAATAGCTTCCGAGAAAATCACCAATTTGCCAGATGTATTCTTTTGGGGATTAAATAATTCTGGTTTGAGGTTCTCTTTGAAAGCATCAAACTTTGGATCCTGGGGATTCTTTGCCCATCGGTCGTATAGATTTGAAATAAGCCGGAAGTCCTCTTTCAGTTGGGTATAGTAATCCTCCTTGAAGTCCTTGCGCTTATATTCTGCATTCTGCCCCTTTTCATTTCGACCTTGCTCTGTAAGTTTGACTATTTTGGCTCTAATATCTTCTACACAATCGTTGAATGACACTCGTTTGCCACGTTTCTCCGTTTTTGCCTCGTAATCAAGTTCCTTGTTTACATCGATTTGCGGACAAACAAAAATGGTGTCATTCTCCCACATCTTAATCATGTTTTCCGTATATCTACGAAGATTGAGTAGGGATTGAGAGAATGCGGTAAACGAACTTTCAAGACGCTTCACAAGAAGTATCTGCATGATGGTTGCAAGCTGTTTTGCAACGTCGCTTACGCCGCGATTGCCTCGACCTGTGTGTTTCTTTTCGTTGGCTGGGTCAACAAAATACTCAATGGCACGATAACGGAAGTATCTTAACCATTCATCAGTTTTTAACTTTTCTTCCTCCGTTGGAGCAATGATGGTCATGGTGTCAGAGAAGAGCTGTGCCAACTCGTCGTCCATGATATATTCAAGGTTGTTAGGCCCGACTATTTTCGGGAAAACCAAACCTTGTGAGTCCATATCCTCCTTGTAATATTTCTCCACATCTGTTCTCGTGCGACGTTCAAGAATGTCGCTTAGGATGCAATCACGGAGCTTCTTGGAAACTTCATCAAGTCGTCTGCGACGTTCATCGGCAGGGATGTCATGTATGAAGGCTCCAGTGTCAACATCTACTTTTGGCTTGCTTATTAGTAGTTCATATTCTCTGTTTACATCTGCAAAGAACTTCTCGATGTTACCACTTTCAGCCTTCTTTAACGTACTATCTGTATGGTTTCGCTCGAAAAGATATATCTGATTCTTCAAATCGTTAGGACGGTTATTCTGTGGTGTGGCAGAAAGTAGTCCAATATATGGGTAAACACCAGTATTGGAACCAATCTTCTGTATCAGTTCATCGAGAGACTGATACATCAATGTAGCACTGTTGCGGAACTTGTGGCTTTCGTCAATGACAATCAAACCATAGTTCTTATCTTGTAATGTGCCACCAAATTCCCCTGAATCACCACTGTCATCATCGTCATCTTCCCAACCTTCATCATCAGCAACGTTCCCAATGCGCCCCGTTGTAATAAAATCAATGTACTGAGCTATCTTTTCATCGGAATCTTTATCGAACATGGCTATAGTCTTCTTCCATCCAGACTGAATGGCAGGAGGTGTAATAACCAAGACTTTACGCTCTCGACCATCATCTTCTGGTACAGAGAGAAAACGCTTTATAATCAGGGTTCCAATAATTGTCTTACCAAGTCCCACAACGTCTGCAAGCATAAAGCCTCCATGCTCATGCATGATGCCAATGCAACGTTTTACTGCCTCAATCTGGTAATCCAGTTTATGGATATTGACGGGCAGGTATGACTCTATCTGTTGTCCGAGCGATTTATCAACAATATCACCGAATTTGATTTGTAGTAGCTTAATGTATAGCTCGTAAGGGCTGAAAGGATCATCTTTGTGCTGCTCTTCTTCCTCAACCTTCTTTGTGATTGGAGCTTGTTTCAATACCTGCTCCAGAAACTCTTTATTCCATGGCTCAGAGATATTCCACTTCTCATCGAACCATTGAACATGGGTTTTGTGATTTGGTATGGGCGTTGTTGATAACACCTTTGTTACATCGGTTTCAAGGTAATTTAGTTCAGCATTGCCTTGCAAACCTTTTTGCGTAAAGTTGGAACTGCCAATTAAGCCGTAGCCCTTACCTGCATTCAGACCATCAAAGATGTAGCATTTGGAATGAAGAAACTGAGTTTCGTCTTCTTCATTCTTTCGGAAGATGCGTATTTGAATCTTGGAATCCTCACCCTCTGTACAGAAGTCCAAAAGAATACGCACAGCATTCTCGAACTCTTCCTTTGGCTCTAACTCGCATAAATCTGTACGAATGAAGTCGGCAGGATAATTCTTGTCTTTATACTTGGGATTCTTAACCTGAGACGCATATACGTATGGGTCTTTACCAATGAGAAGAAGTAACTTTGTATCTTCCTTTTCAAGGAAAGCCTTGATGTCATCAGTCAACAAAGCAAGACCTGGTATATCCCAGTAACCTGTTGCAATCTTCACAGTTTTTATGTCTGGTGAAGAAAGACACTCTTTCAATGTGTAGAGCATTGAAAGTTGCTCTGATGAGTTGTCGATGAGAGTATTATTCATACATCTTCAATAGCTAGAACCCCCAAGCAGTGTCTCGACAGGCGACCAAACCTTTATGCAACACTGCGAGGGAGTTCTGTTATCTTATGTTTGCCTATTGGCTGTTGGGGTCATTTGCCGATGAATGTAACGCGGATTGTTCGTCATGCGCACATTGCATGGGCGCAAAGTTACAAATTTTTAATGAGATAATGGCCTTTCTCTTCCGTTTTTATTGTTATTTAAGCCTGATTACTGATATTTTGCCATCTGAGACACTCAAAAATGAAAAGTCAACGTGCTATTTGCGATAAAATATAGCTTTTGAGGGGATTCGTGTGCTCAAATCGGGAACACAGAATCCTCTTGCTTGCAGATTTGTCCTTATAATCAACTACTTGCACCGATTATATTTCATGCAAGGTCGATGAACAACCCCTTGGAACACGTTTTCAAGCCCATCTTTCTTCTTTCCCTTTCTTCAATCATGGAACTTACCCCATGAAGGACGAAAGTAGGGAAGAAAAATGAGTGTGCCATCACTCAACATTTTGAGGTTATGGAACATGAACAATCGGCGAAAAGTTGTCTTAAAAAGTGTAAATTCACTGTTAAAAAGTGTTTAGTGTAAATTCACCAAAAAGGGTGTTTTGGAGCGTAAAAAACGAACGAATTTTAAGCCTAAAATGTCGGGAACATACAGTCGAATTTTGGCATATTTCATCATTTTGCCTATATGCTTAATGCTCTGTATATAAGCCATTTAGAAACGTAATTTCGCCATCATATTGCGATGACATCGCCATGAACAACGAGGAACAGGACGTGAAAAAGAAGATCATGATGGTCGTCGGCGCATGTATTTTCCTCATTGCAGCAGCCCAGGCACTGCCTCTGTTCTTCGGCATTGGAGGTTAAACGCAGCGTGAGATTGTGAGTATGTAGAACGTTAAAACACTGACAGTTATGGCAGATACAAAGCAAGAGCGTTTTCCGGATTATCCCATTTTCAAGGGACTGCAACGTCCATTGGAGTTCTTCGGGTTGCAGGGACGCTACATCTACTGGGCGGCAGCCACCGCAGGAGGAGCCGTTGCGGGTTTCATCCTCGGCTACTGCATCTTCGGTTTCGTGGCAGGACTCGTGCTGCTAGTCCTCGCCGTAGCTGTCGGTGGCGTTCTCATCGTCATGAAGCAGCGCAAGGGCTTGCACAGCAAGAAGAGTGACAACGGCATATTCATCTATGCCTATTCAAAGAAAGTGTAAAACAAAAAAGAGAATCCATTATGTCCAAGTGGAAAGCTATCAATGATTGTAAGTGAATGGAGGTGGGGGCATCACGCATGAGGGTGCGCCCGCCTTTTTGCGATTAAAAAAGAAAAAGAACAATGACCCTATACATCATACTCATATTCTCAGCCATCTGCGTGGGCATGGCCATCAGTGTCAAGGCATTCGGCACGGGAGGGAAGCGCAAGCGCATCTTCCAGGACATCTACTTCTCCATCGAGGAAGTGGATGGCATCGGCGTGCTCTATACCAAGACGGGCGAATACTCCGCTGTTCTGAAGATGGAGAACCCTGTGCAGAAGTATTCCGCCAACATCGAGGCCTACTATGAGTTCACCCACCTCTTCGCCGCCCTTGCCCAGACCTTGGGCGAAGGCTATGCGCTGCACAAGCAGGACGTGTTTGTGAGGAAGGCATTCAAGGAAGAGAACGGTGGAAATCATGAGTTCCTGAGCGAGAGTTACTTCCGCTATTTCAACGGCAGACCCTTTACCGACAGCGTCTGCTACCTCACCATCACACAGGAGAACAAGAAGAGCCGTCTGATGTCGTTCGACAACAAGAAATGGCGTGACTTCTTGGTGAAGATACGCAAGGTGCACGACCAGCTGAGGGATGCCGGCGTGAAGTCCCGATTCCTCGGCAAAACGGAAGCCTGCGAGTATGTGGACCGTTTCTTCTCCATGAACTTCCGTGACAAGGTGGTGTCGATGACCAACTTCAAGGTCGATGACGAGACCATCGGCATGGGGGACCGTAGCTGCAAGGTGTATAGCCTTGTGGATGTGGATTATGCCAACTTGCCGTCGGTCATCCGTCCCTACGCAAATATCGAGGTGAACAACACCAGTATGCCCGTTGATCTCGTGAGCATCGTCGATAGCGTGCCCGGAGCCGACTGCGTGGTGTTCAACCAGATGGTGTTCGTGCCCAACCAGAAGCGTGAGCTTGCCCTACTCGACAAGAAGAAAAACCGCCATGCCTCCATGCCCAACCCCAGCAACCTGATGGCTGTAGAGGACATCAAGCGTGTGCAGGAGGTGATAGCCCGTGAGAGCAAGCAGCTCGTCTATACCCACTACAACCTCGTGGTGGCAGTGAGCGGCGACACCGACATACAGAAATGCACCAACCATCTCGAAAACTCCTTCTCGCGCATGGGCATCCACATCAGCAAGCGGGCCTACAACCAGTTGGAGCTGTTCGTCAACTCTTTCCCCGGCAACTGCTATGGCATGAATGCCGACTACGACCGATTCCTCACCCTCGGCGATGCCGCCACCTGTCTGATGTACAAGGAGCGCATCGTGCATAATGAGGACACCCCGCTGAAGATATACTATACCGACCGCCAAGGTGTGCCCGTAGCCATCGACATCACAGGAAAGGAGGGAAAGGAGAAGCTGACCGACAACTCGAACTTTTTTTGTTTGGGTCCTTCGGGCAGCGGCAAGTCGTTCCACATGAACAGCGTGGTGCGTCAGTTGTGGGAGCAGAACACCGACATCGTCATGGTCGATACGGGTAACTCGTATGAGGGACTCTGCGAGTATGTGGGCGGCAAGTACATCGCCTATACGGAGGACAAGCCCATCACCATGAACCCCTTCAACATCAGCAAGCGGGAGCTGAACATTGAGAAGATAGACTTCCTGAAGAACCTGATACTGCTGATATGGAAAGGCTCGGAGACGCAGATACCCGAACTGGAGTTCCGTGTCGTGGAGCAGTTGGTGACGGAGTATTACGATTTCTATTTCAACGGTGTGCAGCCCTATCCTTCCTCACAGAAGGAGACACTGAGAAAAAACCTCTCCACCATGGAGAAGCGGCGCGGCACGGAGCTGACGCAGATACACGACAAGGTGGAGAAACTCATCAAGGGACTGGAGGAACGGCGCATGGCATTGAGCGTGAAGACCCTCTCCTTCGACTCATTCTATGAGTTCGCCTGTGAGCGTCTCGACCAGATCTGCATCGAGAACAACATCACCACCATCGACTGCGACAACTTCGCCTATATGCTCCAAAACTTCTACCGTGGCGGCAAGTACGACAAGATTCTCAACGAGAACGTGGATAGCACCTTGTTCGACGAGACCTTCATCGTCTTCGAGGTGGATGCCATCAAGGAGAACAAGCAGCTCTTCCCCATCGTGACGCTCATCATCATGGACGTGTTCCTGCAGAAGATGCGCCTGAAGAAGAACCGCAAGTGCCTTGTCATCGAGGAGGCATGGAAAGCCATCGCCTCGCCGCTGATGGCCGAGTACATCAAGTACCTATACAAGACAGCCCGAAAGTTCTGGGCGAGCGTGGGCGTAGTGACACAGGAGATACAGGACATCATCGGCAGTCCCATCGTGAAGGAAGCCATCATCAACAACTCCGACGTGGTGATGCTGCTCGACCAAAGCAAATTTCGTGAGCGATTCGACGAGATCAAGGCGATATTAGGATTGACGGATGTGGATTGCAAGAAGATATTCACTGTCAACCGCTTGGATAACAAGGAGGGAAGAAGTTTCTTCCGTGAGGTGTTTATCCGACGTGGATCGACGAGCGGAGTGTATGGTGTGGAGGAGCCGCACGAGTGCTATATGACCTACACCACCGAGCGAGCTGAGAAGGAGGCATTGAAACTCTATAAGCATGAACTGAAGTGCAGACATCAGGAGGCTATCGAGCGGTATTGCAGAGATTGGGATGCCAGTGGCATCGGGAAGTCGTTGGCATTTGCGCAGAAGGTCAATGAGGCGGGGCATGTGCTCAATTTGACGGACGATGGAGCCACTCGCCGCTGACACGGCGAGCACGGGGGCTGATTGATGGAAACGGAAATCCCGGAATAGACGTAAAGCCCAGATGCCCGAAAGCAAAACTTTCGGGAACGGTGGCTGGGTAGTATTTACGATTAGTAGTAAATACGATTAGTAGTGAATACTACCAATAGTAAATACTACAAGTAGTAAAGTAGTGGAATAGTAGAAACTGAAAGTAGTAAAAACGTAAAGTAGTGAAGCAATGAGACGTTTATACCTTATTATAATATATATGTGTCTTACACTTGTCGTGGGAAGGGTTCATGCGCAGTATTACAGCGTGAACTACGACAAGCAGATCGTTGCCGCCATGGCTGCCGCATTCGGTGCTGGAGCTATGGCAGAGAGCTATTATAACGAGCAGGTGGGCGAAATCTTGAAGCACTACAATGCCGCAGAGGTTGCCACTGCCGGCATCTTCGCTGCCAAGTTCTTGGAGCGCAAGGCATTCACCGACCTCGGCATTTGGAGCAGTAGCACGGAGAACTACTATTACCGCCGCATCCACAATATGGTGGCGAACAAGATTATGCCCAAGATATGGACGGTGGCAGGAATGATGCTGAAAAGTCCGCAGACCGCCCTCTACTGGGGCAGTTACCTGATGAAGATATGCGCCGACACAAAGTCGCTGTGTATGCAGTTTGAGAGTGTCGTGACCAACAGTAGCTTGACCTTTGCCGACATTCAGTTCTTGGAAATCAACCAAGAGATAGCCGCCATCCTCAAACTCTCGGAGATAGGCAATGTAGATTGGCAGCAGCTGTTGGATGACATCGCCAGTGTGCCCGGCAACTTCACCGTGGAGAACCTCACCGCCGACATCGAGACGCTTTACAATATGGGAGCATCGTTGGCGACGGCAGGTATCAACGGGGCATCAGGCGCACTCTTGCAGCAGAGTGCCTTCAACGACCTTTTCAATGGCAAGGTGAGTAAAATCATCGACATCTATGACAACTACCATGACCTCTATGAACAGGCAGAGAACGGCATCGGCAGCACACTCCTTAGTCTGGTGGGTGGCGAGGACAACGTGGCAGCCCTCTTCGACCTCTCCAACTACAACATCACCTCGTGGATGACAGACTATCTGAGCGAGACGCAGGGCAACTACTATACACAGCGTTGGTACATTGCCCGACGAGACCAAGGCAGCGTAAGCCTCTGTGACTACTATCCGCCGACCGATGACAACAGTATTCTGAACGGTGACCATTGGTATCGTATCAACACCTCCGACCCCAACTTCTACCCTAACAGCACGCAGCGAGAGCAGATACTGGCCAACTCGGAGAACCATGCCGGATGGAGCCGTAGCCGTGTGCAGCAGCTCAACGCCCAGAGCGACGGCTTCACCTATACGATGAACTATTGGATGTCGTCGTACATCATCAGCCGTGGCGGCAAGCAGACCAAGAAGGCCTACGCCTACGAGATACACGTTACCAAGAGCTGGAACAACGTGGAAGAGGTGTATGAGGATGTCTTCGACTCCTACAGCATGGACTTGAATACCTTCAAGCGTCAGTTGCAGGCACGTCTCTCGGAGTATAACGACAACGAGGAGGGCTATGTCTATTACATCGGCAGTGACGCACGCCGTTACTATCAAGCCACCGATGCCGCCAAACTGAAGGGCGTGGAGAGCGTGACCATCAGCGTCACCTGTTCGGACGGTGTCACCCTCGGACAGGGCAGCACGCAGTACAAGTGCCGTGAGTGCGGCGGTTCGCTCAATGCCCACAGCAAGGAATGCGCCATGAGGACAAGCGTATCAGAAAATAATCTCGACCTATCGGAACTGGACGAGAAGGAACGTGAGGCGAATAGCAAGATAGCCCTGTTGGAGGCGCAGATAAGCCAGTTGGAGACAGAGAACAGGAACCTGCTCACGCAGATAGCCAATGCCTCTGTGGAGGAAGCCCCTGCCTTGCGGCAGCAACATAATGTCAACAAGACGAAGATAGACAACCTGAAGAAGGAATTGGCGACATGGCAGCAGCAGTTGGCAGACATACAGAATGCCAAGAGCGAGGCGGCTAACGACAATGCCACCTCCACCGATGACTACTACCGCATCCCTGCCATCATGCAGGATGTGAAGTCAGCCTACAATCTCACGTGGCAAGGTGCCGGTTCGTGGAACGGCTACACCTACGTCCGAACTGCCACCATGCCCAACATCAACGGCATTATCACCTTCAAGGCGACACTGTCCATTGCAAGGAAGCCCAAGTACTTCCTTGGCATCAAGATACACCGTGCGATACTGCAAATATCGTGGGAGCTGACCTCGGAATACACCGACACACAGGTGGTGGATGTGCTGACCCTTGACCCGAATGCCTCTGACGAGGAGAAGACGAGGCAGGTGAACAGCCGTATCTCGGAGATAGCCCAGGAGTTCCCGTCGTGCAGCATCACCACAGAATATGCCAAGAGCGAGGCAACCCAGACCGCCGACAATGACGATGTAATACACCTGCTCTGGTCGAGCGACCGTCTGGAGATAGCCCGTGAAGTAGATAGCCGTATCACCAAGATTTACGCCGACTTGGTATCATTAGAAAAAATGATGCACTACAAGCGCAGCATCATTGACGTGCTGAAGGACATTCTTCCTTCAATCGACGCAGACCAAGGTCGCAGAAGGACACTCATTGAAGAGTGCTACGAGCGATGGAGAGAGAATGCAGACCCTAACAGAGGGAATGGTGAAGATAACGAGAACGAAAACTGAGGGAGGAACGGAGAATGAGACATACCATCATCATAGCTCTCCTGCTGATTACCCTCTTCCCCAATACAGCCTTGGCGCAATGGGGATTCGATGCGGTATCGGTGGAAGCATACATCAACGACCACAAGAAGCAGCGCAGCCTCTTGCTGGCACGCAGCACTTTGGAGTACAGCAATCAACTGCTGCATGAATACAGCAGTGAAGAGGTGGGCAAATACAAGGAACTGAATGTGGATTTGGACAAATACACCCGGGCCTTCGACATCATCGATGTGATGTACCAGTCGTTGCGCACGGTGCTGAACGTGAAGAGCACCTACCAGACGGTGAGCGACCGCATCAGTGACTACAAGAACCTGTTGGAGGACTTCAATGATAAGGTCATCAAGCGGAAACACATCGAACTGGCTGACACGATGCTCATCAGCATCAACAAGAAAGCCATCGACAACATATACAACGAAGGAAGCCAACTCTACCATAGCGTCAACGACCTCGTGTTGTATGCCACAGGAGCGGCAGCCTGTTCAACTTCCGACCTGCTGATGGTGTTGGACAATATCAACAATTCGTTGGACCTGATAGAAAAACATCTGAACCAAGCCTACTTCCAGACATGGCGGTATGTGCAGCTGCGCATGGGCTATTGGAAGGAGAAGGTGTATCGGACGAGGACGAAGGAAGAGATACTGGAAGATGCCTTCAGCCGATGGAAAGTGGCAGGAAAACTTGACTATTGACGGATTGTAAACAAAAGAAGAACGGACATGAAGAAGACAATGATACTCATCATGGCGGTAGCAACCACCATCAGCCACAGCCCAGAGCGTGACCTACAACCACGACTCCTCCAAGCAGAACCAGATAACGGTGATGGAGACAGGTGGCGGTTCTCTCACCCCTGAGTTCTATTATTGGCTGTTACATAACAACTATAAGAAGACAGCGGCAGAGAAGAACAAGTTAGGTTTCCGCACTCTTGCCGGCATCAACCTCTACAACCAAGTAGATGATGCGGAGAAGATAGACTCTGCCCTCACCAAGCGTGCTGAGGTGGAAGCCTTGAACGTAGCCGACCGACAGATAGACCTCGCCTGGCTTGCCGAAAGCAGCAAGATCAACGGTCAGTTGGACAAGATGAAGGCGAACATAGACCATATCATCCCTACAGGAGGCACCATCAACGACAAGCGTCGGTGGGAGGAACTGTACAATATGTACCAGTGTGCCGTGAAAGCCACCAAGGATGCCTATATGCCCAATGCACAGAGAAAGCGGCAGTATCTTAGCATCTATGCCGACCTGACGACACAGAACGAGACACTACTGAAATACCTTGTGCAGCTCAACACCCAAAGCCAGACTACCGCCCTCTTGGCAGCCACCAACGACCGTGTAGTACATAAAGGCAGCATCATCAGCGATGCCAAGAGCCGTTGGCAGGAAAACATGAAGGGCGTGAGGAGCTCGACAGGCACTGACGGCGATGATGCCAACAGCGGTGAGGGTGAAGAAAGTGTGAACAGATAGAAATAAGGGAAGAGAAGAAATAATCACAAAACAGCATAGAGATATGAACGATATTCAGATTTTCAACAACGAGGAATTTGGAGCAGTCCGAACCACAGGAACACCAGAGCAACCCTTGTTCTGTTTGGCTGATGTGGCAAGAGTTCTTGGACTAAAAACCAGCAAGTTGGTACAACGACTTTCGGATGATGTACTTTCAAAGTACCCCATCTCGGATAGTCTTGGAAGAGAACAGGTTACAAACTTTATCAATGAAGACGGACTGTATGATGTCATCCTTGACAGTCGCAAACCCGAAGCCAAACGTTTCCGCAAGTGGGTGACATCGGAGGTGCTCCCCTCTATCCGCAAGCATGGTGCCTATATGACACAGCAGACCATCGAGAAGGCATTGGCAGAGCCAGACTTCCTGATACGGTTAGCAGTCAATCTGAAGGAAGAACGACAAAAGCGTCTGCTTGTCGAACAGGAGTGTGAACACCAAAGGACACGCATCGTTGAGTTGGGATCCAAGGTGGATGACCTGCAACAGGAGGTGACGGAGATGAAGGACAAGGTGAGTTACCTTGACATCATCCTTGCCACGAAGAGCAGTGTCCTGGTCACACAGATAGCACAGGACTATGGCGAGTCGTCCATCCGCTTCAACCGACGTCTGAAGGAGATGAACATCCAGTATCAGCGTGGCAAGCAGTGGATTCTGTATGCCGACTACAAGGACTGCGGTTATGTGACCAGCGAGACCTACCTCATTAAACACAAGGACGGTACGGAGGATGTGCGCATGAACACCAAATGGACACAGAAAGGTCGCCGCTTCCTCTATGAGAAACTGAAGAGCGTGGGAGTCATTCCTGTTATCGAAAGAACATAAAATAAAGAAATAGCTATGGAATCAATATCAAAAATACAGTTACGTCTCTATGCCGCCAAGAGGAAAAACGGCAAGTGGCAGTTGGAGATGTCAAGGATGCCGAAGCGAATCAGCGTTATCGGCAGGACACCCATCGTTGATGAGCATTATATGCCATCTGATTTAGAGGTAGTTTCAATGTCAAAGCTTCACAAATATGTCGGAAGTTACTACGGCAAGATTGTGAAGACCCTCAAAGAGGAAGGCATCATCACCAAGGAATATGGAATGTGGAAACTGCGTGAAGACCTTCAGGACAAGGGCATTGCGGTATATGTCACAGGCAGGATGCGCTGCTTCTACCACTTCTATCTGTCATGGACACCGAAAGGCATAGAGTTTATCAAAGAGATTATCAACAATAGAACCAGGCACTGATGGCAGACAACATACTCAGCGATTTCGGCATCAACATCCTCGAAGAGGAGATTGACGATGTGATATTCCAGACCAACGAGTTCCTGACCGATGCCACCTTCACAGGCTCACAAGGGCCGTTCTGGTGGATCCTCCAAATGTGTATGGCATTGGCGGCACTGTTCTCTATCATCGTGGCGGCAAGCATGGCCTACAAGATGATGGTGAAGAACGAACCGTTGGACGTGATGAAACTGTTCAAGCCCTTGGTGGTGAGCATCATCCTCTGTTGGTGGTACCCACCTGCTGACACAGGCATGACCAACAGCGGCAGCAGCTGGTGCGTATTGGATTTTCTATCCTATATTCCCAATTGCATCGGCAGTTACACCCACGACCTCTATGAGGCAGAGGCGACCCAAATTTCCGACAAGTTTGAGGAGGTGCAGCAGTTGGTATATGTCAGGGACTCGATGTACACTGACCTCCAGGCACAGGCAGACGTGGCGCATAAGGGCACATCAGACCCCAACCTGATAGAGGCGACGATGGAGCAGACGGGCGTGGACGAAGTGACCAACATGGAGAAGGATGCCAGCAAACTGTGGTTCACCTCACTGACGGCAGGGGCCGTGGTGGGCATCGACAAGATAGTGATGCTGATAGCCCTGATCGTGTTCCGCATCGGTTGGTGGGCGACGATATACTGTCAGCAGAACTATTTGCTTTTTAATAGAATGCTCAAATATATTCAAAATTGGTCCAATTTTTCAAACTGGGCATTTTCGTTGCTTTTTTAACGACTATAGTAAGGAGCGTGAATCTCCTCATCCCTGCCAAGGAGACTTTGACACTTGAAGAGGCTGCAGTATTCCTCGGCATGAAGCGTTCTACTCTGTACAAGATGACACATGAGCACACCATTCCATTCTACCGTCCTAACGGCAAGATGATCTACTTTGAGAAGTCTGACCTTCTGGAATGGGTTCGTCAGAATCGAGAAGATTCCATTGACGAGATAGCAGAAGAAGCTCGTCTTCACATGCAGATGTTGGGTAAACAGAATCGATAATCATTAAACTTCAGTCGTATGTATCAGAGTTTAGAACGAACTGGTATGATAGACCTACAGAGATTACATGATGACACTGTTGAATGTAGCGTTTTCTGGGCTAAGACAGGCGAAGGCTCTCTTACGATGGAACGCTATGTTCAGGGCTGGTTTCGCTATATTCTTCCCGAATATGTTGAAGAGTCAAAGATTCCATGGATGATCGGTATGCGTCAGAAGTTTGCAGACAAACTCAAATCATGTTGTGCAGAACAACTTACGGAGTCAGAGTACAACAAACTTGTTGCTCGCATGGACGAGATTGTAAAGGACTATCCACCCAACACAATTGTGAGAGCAAGATTCCATTAACCATTTTTAGAGTTCACTTCTATGGCAAACAAAAATAACACTTCATTCCCCTCTTGTACAGTCACTATTACACTGACTCCAGAGGCTCGAAACTTCCTTGCTGGTACAACAGCAGGAGTATCACATTTCGCCATCTACAATGACCTGTTGGACAATATGGCTATAGTGGACACCTCTTTTAGCAAGAGAGGCAACATTGTACCTCTTTTGACTGGTCAGGCAGAGTCCTCCGCACACTCTATGAGCGAGCGTTGGAAGCTGGGTCGTAAGTCCATGGTCAGGATTCTCTCCACCATGGATGACCTTGGGATCATCCGTCTTCACACTTCTCGACTGGCATCAATCTCAGATATGCTGTCGGTTGATAAGTGCCAGACAAATGATGGTGACATCTGTTATCCAGACTTCAGCAATCTGCCACCCGATCCTCAATCTGATGAACAGGTGCAGAACGCTGAGCCACCTACGGACGGAACAACAGATAACCTGCCTACGGCAACAGTACCTGAAGCCAATCAGAGACCAAGTCAAGGCATGGACACAGATGTGGCTTCTGAGACAAAAGCGGAAGCACCTTCTCCCGAACTTCCTCAGAGTCCGAATCAGGATGCGGACACAGAAGGAAGTCCAGAGCAGGGGCCACCGTCTGATACTGGAACTATAGAGTCTGGCGACAAACAGAAGTTTGAACATGCCCCTTCTAATGATAGTACTCCATCGCCTTGCGTGACAGAGCACCCAAGACAGAATGCTGGCTATCAGCGGAACCTCTTCGACGACATCGAAGATGAAAAAGGCACGATTTAAGCCGTTGAAACGCTATTCAGAGAAAAGAGACGTATTTTTCCGTAGCAAGTTTGTGTTTTTGGTACCATAAACGTACCCAAAACTCCGGTCGAGCCAACCTTGTTGACTTCTCCCTTAGAGGCAACGCGCTGTAGCACTGCCTGATAGGTCTGGTAATTAACCATTCCTGAACTTGCTTGGAAAAATACTATCTCCCTTTTATCAGAGAGTTTAGAACTTACGTCACAGCTTTTATAGATAGAACAACACAGATGGCAGCCTGTATTGTATTGCAGTTTCTGCTATAGGTTTGTGGAATGTTCCACCCAACGAGCGTGACAATTATACATCATTAGATAAGACATCTATGGGTAAGATAAAGAATCCAGATGAGAAACGAAAGGGAGGAAGACCTCGCCTTTCAGCAGAGGAAAAGCATTCATATCACTACCATGTAGGGTACAACGAAATTGATCACAATACTCTTGTCTATCAAGCACAGCAGGCAAACCAGACAGTTCAGCACTACCTGCATGATGCACCTCTTGTAAAAGTCGTTCAAGCTCACATGCGTGAAGACCAGATTGACATGGTGGGTGACCTTGCAAAGATGGGTGGTAACGTAAATCAGATTGCACACAAGGCAAATGCCGCAGGAATTTTCGGCTTGGAGCAAGTGGCAAAAGACGTGCTTCTATCAATCAAGGAAGTTATAGCTCGAATGGTCAGAGGTGGTGACTTGATGCGTCCAACTATCATTTACAAGAATCCTGATGAGGACTAACAGAAGTAATTAACAAAACGAACAACAATGGTTGCAAACATAACAAGTGGCGCAGACTTCGCAGATATGGTAGCCTACGCCCTAGGACGAGACGAGCCGGACAAGAAAGCGAAGATTCTATGTGCCAGTGATGGTATTCTCCTCACAGACACAGAAGACTACAGAACTGTTGCCCGGTTATTCGAGGCTTATTCGCTTCGAGGTGACCATCAACTGAGGGATCCGCTGAAGCATATCTCTCTTTCATGGCACGCAAGGGATGGTACACGTCTGACTGACGAACTTATGCTAAAAGTCATGAGGGAGTACATGAAACTGATGGGTATCGAGGACACAGAGTACTTTGCTACTCGCCATCATGATAAGAAGCATCCACATCTTCATTTCATGTTCTCCAGAGTGAACCGCAAAGGCGAGGTCATTGATGCCAGTAATGAACGAGAGCGCAGCAGAAAGGCTTGTCTGTACCTTACAAAGAAGTATGGCTTCTACATTTCTTCAGGTAAAGAGTCGGTCAACAGAGACCGCCTTCGAGGAAAGGACAAAGCCAAGTATGCCATCTATGATAAAGTGGTCAAGTGCAAGGATAAAGCCAAGAACTGGGAGGAGTTCAATGACAAGTTGAAAGCCGAAGGTATTGCGATGAAGTTCCGATACAATAATGCCACAGGTAAGGTGATGGGTATCTCATTCTCTGATGGCAAGTTGTCATTCTCAGGTAGCCAGTTAGACAGGTCGCTTACGCTCCCTAAACTCACAGAGAAGTTTGGTGACTACTATCAGCAGACGCACAACAGCGTGGAACAATTCTACAACAACTATCGTGAACGTCTGTATGACATCAACTATCTGGATGCGTGGTATCGTTGCGAGAAGAAATACCCAGATTGGGAAACCTCATTCCCTGGCAACAAACTACCCAAGTTCAACTATCCTTCGATACCATCATTGCTGAGTTCTGTTGATCTTCAGAAGTTCAACACCGAGGAGTTCCATACACCTTCGGATGATGGCAAGTTCAGTTACATAGCACTTGATCTGTTGCTCACAGTATTGCTCCAACCTTACAGTCCTCAAATGTCTGTCGGCTCTGGTGGAGGTGGCGGAGGAAACGATAAAGGCTGGCGTGACCTTGATGATGACGATAAGGAAAAGTACAAGTACCGTTTCCTGAATAATCACCAAGTTACCGCATCTAAACCGAAGATAGGATATAAACCAAGACGATAAGCTTATGGCAAAAACAGATAAAACAAATGTCGAGGCTGCTCAGTGGAATAAGAATTTCCAGCAGCACAATCAGGAACTGGTATTGTTGGAAGCAATGGCCGAGGTGCTTGGGTTGACTTACTCAGTTGATGACAGAGGTGTTCTGACAATAACAGAGACGTCAACTCCATCCTTTGCCAAGTCTATGGCTAATGGTAGGCAGCCTTCTGCAATGCCTCTTCCTTCGTCAGAGAATCAGATTCAGCCATTATCCTTCTCTGAACTCATACGCAAGGAGGATTTGGTTACTTCGATGGCAGCGTTCATCCAGAAAGCCATGCCTCGTGTACAGCACAAGGTTGAAATCGACCCTTACTCTTGTAAGCAGTTACACATAGACAATCAGGACGTTATCTTTAATGAAGTCTGTAAGCGACTGGTTTCCAAAGCTGAGGAGTTTGCCGATGAGAAGATGAAAGCGAAGACGAATGGTACACCATCGTCAAGCTCAGAAGCAACACATTCTTCAGGAAGTTCTTCAAAATGGAAGGTCAGAATACAGAAAGTCTATGATGACATGACTTCAACCTTGTGGAAATATGCAAGTTACGTATCGTGTTTCTGTGCAATTTTGTTCGCTATTGTCAAGTGCGTGGAATACGACGATCTTGAATCTCAGGTCATGGAATATGGCATCATCAAGCCTGTTCTGATGTCCGACCCGAAATATCGTGATGTCATAATCTCTCTTGATTCTGTTGTCCAAAAGAAGAAGAGTCCTCAGGAGATTGTGGAGAAGTTGAAAAAGGACAGGAAGGAAGCTGTCAAGTAACTCATAACAATTAAAGCAAAGGCACACCATCCGTGTTGGGTGATGTGTCTTTTTCTTATGGTAGTCATCTATTTTGATATTGGATCAGCGCAATACTCCTTGCGTTTGCATTTCTTGCACATATTACCAATCCAAACTTCATCGAATTGATTCATTGCTGCTTCAACAAGTTCTGGGTCATCTGTGATGATTCCGGCTTCAAAATTTCTTGTTGTATCTGCTTTCATTCCAATACCTGCACCAGTCAAGTTAGCACTCCCTATATGGGGGCGTCAGCTGAACTGTGTCAAGGCTGTTAGCTAAATGGGAATTTACAATTCTGATATACTTCAGATGTAGGTTGCCGTTTCTAAAGCAATATAAAGTTTGTTTAAACTATGGTTGGCATTGTTCAAGCCTTTGGCTTCATATCCATTTGTATCCAAAATGTCACCTGTTTCAAAAAAAGCATACAACTTCAAATTGTAGAAGTCGCACACAGATTGAACTCCAGCCAATTCCATTTCTACAGCGATGCACCCTTCTTCCATACGTTTGCGTACAAGTCCTTTTGTTTCTCTGACCATCGAATCTGTCGTCCATATTTTACCTGTAATATATGGTACAGATAATTTGTCGAAAATTATGGAAAGTTCCTTGCTTGCGGCTATATCAATATAGTCGGATGGTGCTGCAAAATAATATGAACACCCGTCCCCTCTGTAACTTTGTGTCGGTATGATAAATCTACCTTGTGTGGTTGTACGGTCAAGACTGCCACAGGAACCGAACATAATGAACTTTGATGCTCCAGTTAGCCAGCTTGCAAGATAACATTGAGAGGATGCTACTGCTGAACCTATTCCTGACAGGTAGAAAGTTATCGTAACTCCTTTATAAGTTGTTTTATAGATATGCGTGTCGCCATTGCAAGCCGGCATAGTTGCAATAATTTCAGATTCGTAGGAATCAAGTAAATGCCGATGAATCTCCTTCGAGAATATTATCAGGCATATATCTGCAAAATCTCCACGTCTGCCGTAGAAATCAAACAGATTGATCATTGGTTCAGTTTCAATATCATAACTATCAGTAATCATAGCATATTGAATCAGATGTGAGATTTATATTGCTCCGGTATCTCAAGATTGAAAGTTCTGCATAATAACAGGACGTCATGGACATCATTTTCATCATATTCATATCCAAGATGAAACTGTACCTGTGCCTCCGGGTTTATGCAGGACACCTCAATATTCCCGATATTTCCTTTACCTGAGAAAGTTTCGCTTGGAAAAATGTATCCGTCATATAGGATTCCATCTTCTACATATTCGAAACAATGCATATCGATTATTCTTCCGTTGTCATCTTTCCAGACAGTATGGCTGTCGGTCGTATAGTCCATTATAACTTCTCTGTATCCCTTCCCTGTAATCACGGATATGGTTATACAGTAGTCTTTCTTCTCTACGAACAGATCGATGTCGTTATGTGTTCTTGTTTCCCTGCCTATAAGTGCATCGACACCCCAACCGCCGTCTAGAAACACCTTTACAGATGCTTCAGACAGCATTTCAAGAATCTCACATACATCAAAACAAGTTACCATAAAATTCGAATTTATGATGGTTCAGAGTTATACCTCCTCTGCCTGCATAGGCTTGTATACCGTGTCTACCACTCTGCGCTGGCATTCGTCGGCATCGGAAAGAGGGTGGGTACTGATAAGCATAAGGACACAGGAGGGGTCGAGGTGTGCGTCATTCAGGATTCTGGGATCCTCCAACTCAACATGAAAACCGTTACGCTCGTAGAAGGCGATGCGTCGGCGTGTGATGTCATCAGTTGGAGGCTCCACTTCCCCGATTATCGGCAAATTGGTCTCTTCCCTCAGGAGTTTCAGCGTCAATGCGCCCAAACCCTTGTTACGGTGGATGTCAAGCGTAGCCAAATACAGGAGATAACGACATATGCCTAATTCAAATACTACAGCCATACCGCAGAAGTCGTCATCTTCAGTGATGGCATAAAAAGACATTTCCTGGCAGTGGTCTATCATCCACAGGAAACGTTCAGTGTCAGTTCTCTCCGCTTCGGAAAAAGCAGACTCGTAGAGCTCTGGAACTTGCGCTATCAGCGGGTCTTTGCTTGACTGTATTTTTATCAGTTTCATGCTAAATTTCGATTTATCGGTTTAAATATAACAAATCCACAGCAAATTGTATCTATCTTCGAACTTTATCTAACAGCCTTGACACAGTTCATTTTACACTTTCGTTGATTTTTTTTATTCCATATTTTTTTAGTTCATTTTTTGTGGTTGCAATATACAACATAATCTCATCAAAAGCAAGATATAGCTTATTGTCCATCAACATAGTACCAACATTGTCACCAAACTGAACCTTTTCCAGACCTTCATATGCATTTTTTGGAACTTGATAATACTCGTTATCATTTTCTGTCGGTATACCGTATGTTCTTCCTTCGACCTGGCTCTCGCATTGCCCTTGTGATAGGTTGAACAACTGTAGAGCTCCACGCCGATGCATTTATATTGAATCCACTTTAATCCAAATAGGAGTTGATTCCCTATTAGGTTCTGGAGGACGCTATATAGCATCTGGAGCATCTACTGTTGTTTTATCTCTGATCACAGGAATTTGCGAGATTCGGTCGACAGGGACAAAACGCTGGTAAACGCTTATTGCAGTATGTATGCCTAATCGAACAATGCACAGTGTGCACAATCATATAGACTTGGCAAAAGTAGTAAAAAAATGTGAAATAGAGAAAGAAAATTAAGAATATATTTGCAAATGTACAAGAAATTAACTATTATTTGCGCGAATAGCCATTTTAATGTAGTGTTTTTGACGGAAATAATTATATTATTTGTTCATCTGCAAGCTTGTTGAACTCTGCTCTTCTGTATTGGAAATGCTTTGGTGACTAATTCCTATTCGATTTTTTTTCTATACCATAGTCGCAAATTGCGACATTGGTTAAAACCATTGCCTCAAAACAGGGTACTGGTTTGGAAACCTCATTGTTATTTCATCAATCAGGTTTAGAAACCACATTAGCTTTTCACGAATCTGGTTAAACCACAGGGGTAAAACGCCACCCTGGTTTTTTACAAAAGGGTATAGCAAATCACTATACACTTAACTCATTTTCATGAGGCGGTGTTTCACGGCTCCATACAAAAGTGTTGTATTGGTACCAAACTTTAAGCCACAAATTCCTTCTTAACTCTCTGGACAGTGCTTATACCTTTTCCCGTGAGTTTTGCAACATCACGGATGGCATACCCCTTGTTCAGAAGGTTGATGACCTCTCTATATTCTTCCCTCTTTTTATCCTGGGACTTGGTGGAACCTGCAGGTCTGCCGAGTTTTCCACCTTTCTCGACATACTGCTTTCTACCAGAGTTCAGCCGGAATGAGATATTATCACGTTCCAACTGAGCACAGGTGGAAAGGGTTGCTATCATGACAGGAGCAAACAGAGATGGCTTGCCCTCCTTGTCAAGAAGCGTAAACTGTTCCTTCTGGATATAGAGGTTAATGCCACAGTCAAGCAAATCCTTGACAGAGGCAAGAACCTCAAACGCATTTCTGCCCAATCTCGACAACTCGCTGACGAGAAGGACATCAATGCGATATTCCTTGCAATACTTAATCGCCTCACACAACACAGGTCGCTCATCATTCTTCTTCGCACCAGAGATGTGTTCCTCGAATACCTTACGAACTTCCATCTTTTGATATACAGCATAGTCAGACAAGTCCTTGACCTGCCTGTCTGTGCTCTGTCTGTCACCGATACTGCTGACGCGAGCGTATATGACTGCCGTTTTAGTTCTCATTTTAATCAAAGACTTGATTGAACACCGATTTACTAGTGTTCAGTTATCTGTTCAAGACTTTTTTGAACACAAACTTAATTTGAACACAAACCATCAACCAAAGAAGCCACTAACAAGGTTGACTGCATCGACCTTTGTGTTCATCACCACATCTGCATAGATCTCAGTTGTGTGGACGTTGGTATGTCCAAGCAACTTACTTGTGGTGAAGATGTCAGCACCAGCCGTTATGGTAAGAGTTGCAAATGTATGTCGGCTCGTATGGAATGTTACAAGCTTTGCAATTCCTGCATTCTTCGCCATGTGCTTCAATGCTCTGTTGGCACATCCTAATGTAGGGGCATTTGGAAACACTTTGTCTGTGTTGGCTGCATCATCTTTCTTTGGCAACCACTTCAATGCTTGTTCACCAAGAGGAACAATGACAGGCTTCTTTGTCTTCTGCATGGATGGAACATGTATCACTAATCCGTCATCAGTCTTTTGAATGTCTTTCCATCTGAGTGCAAGCATATCACTATGACGCAAGCCTGTGAAGCAACAGAACATAAAGGTTTGCTTTGTGGTTGGGCTTCCTGTATTGACCCCTTCCATGGCATTCAACTCGTTTACTTCCAGATATGTACGGTCACTCGGAGTCTTCTTGAACTTCTCGTTTTTCTCCAACTCGTAGTATGGATTCTTGCGAAGCACTCCATCCCTCACGGCTTGATTCAGGATGCTATTGAGTGTAGTCTGTATCAAGAGTTTTGTCTTTGGCGAAAGTTCTTGTGGTTCATCCGACTTGTTATTTCGGTACACATCATTGACATAGCGAATGAAGTTCTGATAGAATCGTTTATCCACTAATGCCAAAAGCATACGAGGACGATTGCTATATCTGAGATAGGACTTGACAATGTTTACAGTCTTCGTCACATTCTTGACATAGGAGTCAGAGAGTTTCTTATCATCCTTAATATATATAATGTGTTCGTCCATGTAGTCAGCGAATATCTTTGATGGCAGTTTCTCTTCGCCATCATCGACTTGCTTTTCTACGCCAAGGATGCGTTCAGCCTTTATCTTCAGCGCATGTTTGAGGGTGTTCTCATTGACACGTCTGTCATTCTCAGTCCTTTCTGGAATGAGAAACAGATTCAGCGACTCATAGTAACGCTTGCCTTTCTCGTAGAAGTCAAGGTACAATGATTCGTTACCGCTGGCTAACTTTCTATGCCTCAGTTCTATCTTCATCGTTCAGTTCTGCTTTAGGGGTAAATAGATTATCAACGAGGTTGACTGCCTCAGTCTTCTTCTTGTCTATGATTTTACCATAGATTTGGGTTGTGGTCACGTTGGCATGACCAAGCAACTTACTTGTGGTAAAGAGGTCAGCACCAAGGGTCAGCATCATTGTGGCAAATGTATGTCGGCTACAGTGGTACGAAATCTTCTTATCTATCTTTGCAGCCTTCATCCATTTCTTGATATGGTAGTTGATGGTTGCATCACTAGTAGGGAGTTTGAAGAGTTTTGCATCAGGATCCTCCTTCTTCTCCATATATCGAAGTGCCTCATTAGATAATGGTACATTGATAGGCTTCTGAGTCTTCTCCATCCACACATGGACGTATTGAGTCTTGCCATCGGGAGTGTTCATCACTTTTGCCCATGTTAATTCACGGACATCACCAAGGCGAAGTCCGACAAAGCAAGATAATAGGAAAGCCTTCTTGACTTGTTCGTTGGTGCATGGTGTTTCCATCAATGTGCGTACTTCTTCGATGGTAAGGAACTCACGTTCTTCAGGGGAAGGCTGGAACTTTTCTCGCTTATCCAGTTGTTTCATTGGATTGCCCGGAATGAGTCCGTCACGCACAGCTTTGTTGAGCGCACCATTGAGCACAGCCTGGTGATGATGAGCACAACCAGGGCTGATTTGATATTGTGCTCTGCATACAGGTAGAGAACCTGACGGCCATCACCGCCAGTGAGCAGACGATGGCAGCCTATCTGCAAAACTCGTTCTTCTCGGCAGGCTATCTGATGGCAGCGAGCATCGTGGCGTTGAAATGCCTGAACCTCGTGCCCGACCTTGCGGCATGGATGATACCAGAGGGCGACACCGCCTTCTCAACCCGAAACTTCGGCGAGGGCGTGGCACAACAAGCCAAGATGACGGCTACGGGAACCATGGCGACCGTGATGAGATAACATGTGAGTGTGCGGTGAGTCACCGCACCTCCTATTGAAACAAATAAAAGTAACCATCAAGAAAAATGAAAGCAAAAAATGAAATTGAGCGTTGGCTCAAAGATGAGAAATTCATGGCGTTTGCCAACAAGCGTGCAAAGGAAGAGTTTTTCAATTCCGAAAACAACTACATCGACCCACAGTATGAGGAGATGGCAGAAGGCTTTGAGGATAACGACGAGTATGTAGTGCCTATGGTAGATTACCTGAGTTATCGCTTGCATCGTGCCAAAATCTACAGAAATCGACGGAGACGTGAACGTGACATCTGGTGGGTGTGGATCCAACTGAAATACGAAGGCATCTACGTAGAGGCTTGCATCAAGTATTACGCCAAACTGGTGGAAGAAGTTGAGAAGGACATATACACCATCCTGCACCGTGAATATGTGAGAATGAAGAGAAATCAGACCTCAAACAAGCAGTAACGTATGGTAATCAAGAACTTAGAAAACAAAATCAAGCTGGTGGGCATCATCTGCTCTGCGTTCCTCATGGGCTGCATCATCATCTCGGTGTCGAGCATCTGGACGGCGCGCTGCATGGTGACGGACGCGCAGCAAAAGGTGTATGTATTGGACGGCAACGTGCCCATACTGGTGAACCGCACCACGATGGAGGAAACGCTGGATGTGGAGGCAAAGAGCCATATCGAGATGTTCCACCATTACTTCTTTACGCTTGCTCCCGATGACAAGTACATCCGCTATTCGATGGAGAAGGCGATGTATTTGGTCGATGAAACTGGTTTGGCGCAGTACAATACGCTGAAGGAAAAGGGCTTTTACAACAATATCATGGGTACGAGTGCCGTGTTCAGCATCTTTTGCGACAGCATCAAGTTCAACAAGGAGAAGATGGAGTTCACCTACTACGGTAGGCAAAGGATAGAGCGAAGGAGCAATATTCTGATGCGTGAATTGGTGACGGCGGGACAGGTGAAGCGCGTGCCGAGGACGGAGAACAATCCTCATGGACTGCTCATCACGAACTGGAGAACCTTGCTCAACAAGGATATTGAGCAGAAGTCGAAGTCAAACTTCTAATATCCTAGCGGTATGAGTGTAAAAGGAATCAGACGGATGCTTGTGGGCGAGGATATGCCCGACAAGAACGACCCCAAGTACAAGAAGCGGTATGAGAAGGAGGTGGCGTCAGGGCGCAAGTTTGCCAAGACCGCGAGGATAGACCGTGCGGCGGCTAAGGTGCAAGGCTTTGCCAATGCCCACAAGACGCTGTTTCTCGTCATCGTCTTCGGCTTTGTCGCCACGTGCTTCGGCATCAACATCTACAGGATGGTGCGGTATTACGGTCATCGGACGGAGGCTGCAAGTGCCATCGAGCGGCAGGAAGGGCGCATGAAGCAGATGATGAATGCAGCCCATTGCATCACTCCTCCCGTGACGCATCGAACCAACGAGGAGAATCGAGACAAGTCAGTAACATCAAAATCAGACAGCGATGAGAATAACAGATAAGATAAACTTCCGTCAGCCGAAGTACATGCTGCCAGCCATCGTGTACATCCCGTTGATTGCCACAGGCTATTTTGTCTTTGACATGTTCAATACGGAGGTGGCGGAAACGCAGGACAAGAACCTGCAGACCACCGAGTTTCTGAACCCCAACCTGCCCGGAGCGCAGATTAAGAATGGTGACGGCATCGGTGGCAAGTATGAGAACATGGCGAAGTCGTATGGTCGCATAGCAGACTATTCGGCTGTTGATAACATTGAGCGTGACAACGAAGAAGAGAAAGAAGCGTATGAATCCAAGTACACAGAAGAAGACCTTGCGGAACTCGTCCGTCAGGCAGAAGAGAAGGACGATGCAGCCGAAGTGGCCGATGCCAAGGCGCGAGAAGCGGAAGCACTCGAAGCACTCAACAAGGCACTCGCCGAAGCGAGGCTGAGAGGACAGGCGGCAGTTGCCCCCGTGGCCCAGGATACCACACAGGCTGGGCCTCCCAAGGAGCAGATTGAGGTGAAAGGTCAGATTGCCGAGGACAGCAAGGCGGTGAAGGCACTGGACGAGGAGGACAAGGCACAGGAGGTGGTGAAGAAGGTGAAGGTGACTTCGGACTATTTCAACACCCTGACGCAGAACGAGCATGAGCCAAAGCTCATCAAGGCCATCATTGACGAGGACGTGAAGGCTACGGACGGGTCGAGGGTGCGGCTGAGACTGTTGGACGATATTGAGATTGGTGAGACCGTGGTGAAGAAAGGGTCGTACCTCTATGCCACCATGAGCGGTTTCGGTTCGCAGCGAGTGAAGGGTAGCATCAACTCCATCCTTGTGGATGACGAGCTGATAAAGGTTTCGCTTTCGCTTTATGACACGGACGGACTGGAGGGACTGTATGTCCCCGGCAGCCAGTTCCGTGAGACCACGAAAGATGTGGCGAGCGGTGCTATGCAGAGCAACATGAACATCGACCAGAGTGGAGCGAACAACAGTTTCTCGCAATGGGGAATGCAAGCCGTGACCAATGCCTACCAGAAGACAAGCAATGCCATCAGCAAGGCTATCAAGAAGAACAAAGTGAAGCTGAAGTATGGGACGTTTGTTTACCTTGTAAATGGGAAAGAGAAAAGGAAATAGACACTGCCCGACAACGGAATTGTCGGGAACGGTGGCTCATAGAGTATAAACATCAAAAAATCAACTAATATGAATTGTTTTCAGAAAATGAATGTCTGTGCATTGCTTTCGCTGAGCGTGCTTTCAGCCAAGGCGCAGACCACCTACATGGAGATGGAGCAGCTGACGGTCAACGACCAAGTGACCACCGTCATCACCGCCTCCGAACCCATCCGCTTTGTCGATATATCCACAGACAAGGTGGTGGGCGACCAACCCATCAACAACACCATCCGCCTGAAGCCGAAGGACAACGTGTATGCCGACGGTGAGGTGTTGGCGATAGTGACAATCGTGACGGAACGCTACCGCACGCAGTATGCACTGCTCTATACCACGAGGATGCAGGAGGCAGTAACCGATAAGGAAATAGAATGCTCGGAGCGCAATGCCTACAACAATCCCGCTGTAAGCCTGTCCACTGCCGACATGACCAAGTATGCACGTCAGATATGGTCATCGTCTGCCAAATACCGCAACGTGGCGACGAAGATGCACCGCATGGTAATGCGCCTGAACAACATCTACAGCGTGGGCGAATATTTCTTCATCGACTTCTCCGTGGAGAACAAGACCAACATCCGCTTCGACATCGACGAGATGCGCATCAAACTATCGGACAAGAAGCAGAGCAAGGCTACCAATGCGCAGATAGTGGAACTGACCCCATCTCTTGTGTTGGACGATGCGAAGACCTTCAAGTATGGCTATCGCAACGTGATTGTGGTGAAGAAGATGACCTTCCCCAACGACAAGGTGCTGACCATCGAGCTGTCGGAAAAACAGATAAGTGGACGCACCATCTCGCTCAGCATCGACTATGAGGATGTGCTGTCTGCCGATTCGTTTAACCATATACTGTTGGAGGAGGAATAATGAGAATTAGGAATGAGGAATTAGGAGTGAGGAATTGGCTTGTGCATACCTTACTCGTTGTCATCTGTTTTATGGCAAGCATGACTCCGGCAATGGCGCAGCAGAATAGCGACCGCATATCCTTGGGGTTCGGATGCCTGTATGAGCGAGGACTGGACGTGACGCTGTCCTACGAGTATGAGACGAAGTACCACAATGCGTGGGAGTATTTTGCAAACGGATATATCAAGTGGAACGAGTGCGCATCGTGCGGTCATGTCTGTCCTGAGAGTTTTTGGAACAACTACCGCAGTTATGGTTTCGGCTTTGCCTATAAGCCCTGTGTGGCAAGAGGACGCAACCACCATGGCAACATGCGCATAGGAGCATCGGCAGGTAGCGATACTGACAGGTTCTTGGGTGGCATCCACCTCGGCTATGAGCAAAACTATACACTCAGACACGGCTGGAAGCTCTTCTGGCAGGTGAAGACCGATGTGATGATCAAGGGTGAAGACCTGTTCAGAACGGGTATTGTCCTGGGTGTGAAACTTCCTGTAAAATGACTATGCGTATGAAGAAACTGTTTTCAATCTTGGCAGTTGCGGCAACGGTGTTGCTGACTGCCTGTGACGAGCATCAGGACTTTCCCGACACAGCCATGAAGGTCACCCATATCTTGACCACTGACGGCAAGGTGATGCCCTACGAAACCTACGAGCAATCGTGCAAGCAAGCCATTGCAGTGGTGTTCAACGTCAATCAGAGGGAAGAAATGGAGGGAAACGGATATGCCGTCTATCTGTGGGACATCGCTCCCGAAGCCTTTGCTGACAGTATCGGTGTGGAACAGGACACATCCTGTGACCTCACCGCCTACGACGGCAACAAGAACACTTTTGCCCTTTATGGCACGACCGATGTGAAGTCGCCTTTGGCTGAGCGTGTCTTCGACATGTGGCGTTACGGGCAAAGTGCCTATATCCCCAGTGTGGCACAGATGCGTCTGCTCTATCATGCCAAGGACATCATCAACCCATACATCCTGAAATGCGGCGGCACACCTATCCCCGATGAGGATGATGACTGTTGGTATTGGACTTCAACGGAGGTAGAAGGACAAGCGACCGCCAAGGCATGGCTTTACTCACTGGGAAGCGGTGCCATACAGGAGACTCCCAAGTGGCAGCCGCATAAGGCGAGACCCATCATCACGATTATGGATTAGCCCATATACAGACATCGAGTATCACCCGTATCATCATCAAAGTACAACAATTAAAAAAGAAAAAGCATGAAAAAGAATTTGTTTCTAATGTTGGGACTTGGAGCCATGCTCCTCACGTCCTGTGACCAAGACATCGTCAATGAGATTTACCTGCCCGGTGGCGGAGGTTCTGTGGTCGTGACCGACAGCACATCAACCAAGCAGCTTCAGGTATTCACCAATCTGGAGATGCTGCAACCTGCCGTTTCCACACGAGCCGTTGACAACCAGTGGGAACTCAATGATATGATTGGCATCTCTTCCACAGGGATGATCAACAATATGAAGTTCACCCGAAGCGGCGGCACGAATCAGTTTGTGTCAGCCAACAAGGTGTTTTTCACGGACACAGACACTCACACCTTCAATGCCTACTATCCCTATACGGCAAATCCTACCAACGACCTCATAGAGTTCCAAGTGCCGGAGGCAGCTGTACAGAGTGAGCAGAAGGTCAATGATTTTCTGTTTGCCAGTGGAGCGGCATCATACGCCAATCCGAGCCTTACATTGAACTTCACCCATCAGATGGTGCGTGTCATCATCAAGGTCTATACCTCACCAGAATACGGTTTCACCACCAATGATTTTGCAGGAAGCCTACTCACGTTCGTCGGTTATTTTGACAGCGGTACTTTCAACATCAAGACCGGAAAGGTAGAATGCAGTGACGAGTCGGTGACGACCTATTATTTCGGCGACCCACAAAGTGACCACATGGAATATACGCTTTATGTTCCTGCACAGGTTATGCCAGACATGACATTGCAACTCAGCAATGGGGAGAACTTCGTATTCCTCACAAACGACACGTGGAAAGCGGGTCATTCCTACAGCTATTCATTGAAGCCTGTACGCAACACCTTGGAGGTCATATCTGCAACTATTTCTCCGTGGACAGTAGAGTCTGAGAAGACCATCAACGGCTACGAATAAAACTCATAAGAGGATTGGAGGGTGTCCACCGTGGCATCCTTCATCTTTTCTCATTATCACCCAACATCATCGTAAAGTAAATGGAAGAAAGCAAAGAGTTACAGGGTTTTTACAAGATATTCAGGGCGGTGATTTATGTCTCCATCCTGATGGAGTTCTTCGCCTACGCACTGGAGCCGGAGCAGTTGGACTTCTTGGGCGGCGTAGTGACGGATATCCACACTCGCATCAAGCGGTGGATGATTTACCATGACGGCAACCTCGTGTATAGCAAGGTGGCTACGTTCCTGCTGATATGTATCACCTGTGTGGGAACGCGCAACAAGAAGCATCTGGAGTTTGACGCTCGCAGGCAGGTGCTCTATCCGCTGCTGTCGGGAGTGCTGCTGATTGTGCAGTCCGTATGGCTGTTCGGTCATTCGATAATGCCCTGTTTCTATACCCTCCGTTTGAACACTTGGCTCTATATGCTCACTTCCATCGTCGGTGTCGTATTGGTGCATATCGCCCTCGACAATATCTCTAAGTTCCTGAAGGAAGGGCTGCTGAAAGACCGCTTCAACTTCGAGAATGAGAGCTTTGAGCAATGCAGGGAGTTGCAGGAGAACAAGTACAGCGTGAACATCCCTATGCGCTATTATTACAAGGGCAAGTTCCGCAAGGGATGGGTGAACATCGTCAATCCGTTCCGTGGCACATGGGTTGTGGGTACTCCTGGTTCTGGTAAGACCTTCTCCATCATCGAGCCGTTTATCAGGCAGCACAGCGAGAAGGGCTTTGCCATGGTGGTGTACGACTATAAGTTTCCCACTCTCGCCACCAAACTCTACTATCATTACTTGAAGAACAAGAATGCCAAGGACAGCAAGATGCCCCATGGCATGAAGTTCAACATCATCAACTTTGTGGATGTGGAGTATTCGCGCCGTGTGAACCCCATCCAGTTGAAGTACATCAACAACCTTGCCGCAGCGAGCGAGACCGCCGAGACCCTGCTTGAATCCCTGCAAAAAGGCAAGAAGGAAGGCGGCGGTGGCAGCGACCAGTTCTTCCAGACCTCTGCCGTCAACTTCCTTGCCGCCTGCATCTATTTCTTCTGCAACTACGGCAAGGAGCCCTACGACAAGGACGGAAAGATGCTGATTGCCGAGCGGCGTGAAGACCCAAAGACGAAAAGGCTGATACCCACAGGACGGGTGTTCGACCATTCGGGCGCGGAGGTGCAGCCCGCTTATTGGTTGGGCAAGTACAGCGACATGCCACATATCCTATCGTTCCTCAATGAGAGTTATCAGACCATCTTCGAGGTACTTCAGACCGACAACGAGGTAGCCCCCTTGCTTGGCCCGTTCCAGACTGCCTTTGCCAACAAAGCCATGGAGCAGTTGGAAGGTATGATTGGCACGCTACGTGTCTATACCTCCCGTCTCGCCACCAAGGAATCTTACTGGATATTCCACAAGGACGGCGATGACTTCGACCTGAAGGTCAGTGACCCGAAGAATCCAAGTTATCTGCTCATTGCCAACGACCCCGAGATGGAGAGCATCATCGGTGCACTGAATGCCTTGATTCTCAACCGCCTTGTAACGAGGGTGAATACAGGACAGGGCAAGAACGTTCCTGTCAGCATCATCGTCGATGAGTTGCCGACCTTGTATTTCCACAAGATAGACCGACTGATAGGCACAGCCCGAAGCAACAAGGTGAGCGTGGCACTTGGCTTTCAGGAACTTCCGCAGTTGGAAGCCGATTATGGCAAGGTGGGTATGCAGAAAATCATCACCACCGTGGGCAATGTGGTGAGCGGTTCGGCAAGAGCCAAGGAAACCCTCGAATGGCTGTCGAGTGACATCTTCGGTAAAGTAGTGCAACTCAAAAAGGGCGTGACCATCGACCGTGACAAGACCTCCATCAACCTCAATGAGAATATGGACAGCCTGGTGCCTGCAAGCAAAATCTCCGATATGCCCACAGGTTGGATATGTGGACAGACCGCCCGTGACTTCGTAGTCACCAAGACCGGGATGAACGGAAGCATGAACATCCAGGAGAGCGAGGAGTTCAAGACATCCAAGTTCTACTGCAAGACCGACTTCGATATGACGGAAATAAAGAAGGAGGAATCGGAGTATGTCCCTCTCCCTAAGTTCTATAAGTTCAAGTCGAAAGAAGAGCGAGAGCGCATCCTCTACAAGAACTTCGTTCAGGTTGGGGAGGACGTGAAAGCCATGATTAAAGAGATTCAGCAGTTCCGCACTATGATGTAGTGATATTGATTAGAGTGCGGTGAGACATCGCACCTCCTATATAAAATAATGTAATGAGAAGATACATCATCGTACTATTGAGCATGTTGGCCATCTGTAGCGTGCCCTGTCAAAGCCAAACCATTGACAGGGCACTGTTTGAACGGATGGTAGCCATTACCAAACACTTCGAGGGTTGGCACGACCCAAAGACCACACCGGGCTATGTGGGCTATGGTCACCAGCTACAGAAGGGAGAGCGTTTCCCGAAAACACTGACACGTCAGCGTGCAGATTTGCTGTTACGGACAGACCTCCTCCGGCACCTGCGCCTATATGCCCGTTATGGCAGGGATGCTTATCTGCTTGCCACCCTCTCGTACCAGATTGGACCAGCCAAGTTGTTAGGCAATGGACGATACCCGAAAGCGTCCCTGCTCACCCGATTGGAACGTGGCGACAGGGACATCCTGCCACTCTATCTGAGCTATTGCAAATGGAGGGGAAAAGCAGTGGCATCCATTAGGAAACGGAGGTGGGTGGAATATCAGCTGTTGTATGCCGAGCGGTGAGGCACCATCCCTCCTATACCTGTTTGTCTGTCACTTATATTATATATAAAGGTAATAATTGCAATTTCAATGTTAAAGTCAGAGCATTATGGCATCCATCAAATTAAAGTTCAGAACATCATCTGTTCAAGAGAAAGAGGGTCGCCTGTATTATCAGGTGATACACAATCGTGTGGCACGTCAGATCCATACAGAGTACAGAATCTATTCCTCAGAGTGGGATGCGGACCATTCAAACATCATTTTGCCAACTTCCGTCACTCCACAACGTCAAGCCTATCTTCTTTCCTTGAAAGATACATTGGATGCTGACAGGAAGAAACTGCTGTTGGTCATTGCACGGTTGGACAAGGAAGGGCAGTCATATACAGCAGACACCGTCGTTGACAACTTCCATGAGGGAAAAGAATTACATGGCATTATCGGCTATACGCTGGAGTTGAACGAAAAACTGAGACGCATCGGCAAGAAGCGGATGGTAGCAAGGTACAAAACCACCCTCAACAGCCTCCAGCGTTACCTGAAAGGAGGCGATGTGCCATTGGAGGAAGTCGATGGGACAACGATACAAGGCTATGAACAGTGGCTGAAAGACAGCGGACTGTGCCGCAACACCACCTCTTTCTACATCCGCAACCTGCGCACCATCTACAATCATGCCGTAGATGACGGACTGGTCATCTCTTCCTCACCGTTCAAGCATGTATATACCGGCATCGACAAGACCGTCAAGCGGGCACTCCCCTTGGAAATCATCAAGCAACTGAAAGAGCTGGACTTGAGTCTGAACCCCCGTTTGGAGCTTGCAAGGGATATGTTCCTGTTCAGTTTCTATACCCGTGGGATGTCGTTCATCGATATGGCACAACTTACACCAAGCAATCTGCATGGCAGTACGCTCATTTACCGCCGTCAGAAGACCTCACAACAGTTGCACATCAAATGGGAACCTGCCATGCAGGAGATAGTGGCGAAGTACAAAACAGATGATTCTCCCTACCTGCTCCCTATAGCAAAAGGAGAGGGAGCCATATTCTGGAGACAGTACAAGAATGCCTATAGCCGTATCACCAAGCAGTTGAAGAAAATCGGAGAAATGATAGGCCTGTCCGTACCCCTGACCACCTACGTAGCCCGCCACTCCTGGGCAAGCATAGCCAAGAGCAAGAACGTGCCCGTATCTACTATCAGCGAGGCATTGGGGCATGACTCCGAGAAAACCACACAGATATACCTCTCCTCATTGGACACCTCTGTCGTTGACAACGCCAACAATCTCATCATCAATTCTCTTTAGGAGGTGCAGCGTCTCACTGCACCTTTATTTCAATATTTATAACTATTGTATTGCGGTGTGATACCGCAACTATAATAAAAAAGTCGGGGATTGTTGAGCAAAAAGGTGTTTCTCTCTTTAAGAGAAACTCTTCGGGATGCAAAAATATGAAAATAACTCCAATTCACCAAATTATATAGCGACTTTTTTACAAAAATGCTAAAATTTGTTGATTTCCGTCAAGCAATTGTTGAGCAAATATGTCTCCGCAGATTCTGCTCATCGCCTTCCGCAGGCGACTGTTCGACGAGCCGGACGAGCGGAAGATACATCAGTGTGTAGTGCCTCGCCTTGGCGGTATGGCCTTCAAGCCCGTAGTGTTCTTCTCCTTTGTCCTGCTTTTGGCGGTCAATGTCTCAACCGGACATGATGAGCTGCTTAAGGAAATAGGCGCAGAAGCGTTGCCATTGGCATACGCCTTCTGCGCCATCATCATGTTGTACCTTGTCGGCATTGCCGATGACCTTATCGGTGTGCGCTACCGTGCCAAGTTCTTTATCCAGATAGTCTGCGGCATCATGCTGGTGGCTGGCGGAGTGGAACTGTCCGACCTTCACGGAATGCTGTTCATCCATTCCATGCCGTCGTGGATTAGCATCCCTCTCACCGTTTTCGTTACGGTTTTCATCATCAATGCCATCAACCTCATCGACGGCATCGACGGACTGGCCTCTGGGCTGTGCAGCATTGCCTTCCTGTTCTACGGGATGACCTTCATCTGGTTCCACCAGTATCTCTATGCCATGCTTGCCTTCGCTACTTTGGGCGTACTCATACCATTTTATTATTACAAGGAAATATATATCGAAACCGAACGAATTATCATTCGAAATTTCAAACAGAAGGATGCCGAAGGGTTGTTGGAGTATCTTTCCCATCCGCGTGTGAATTGCTTTGCCGGAGACCGCCTTTGTTCCAGAGAGGCGGCATGGGCATGCAGTATTCCCCGAAAGACATGCTGCGCTATGCGGTGAGTCTGAAAAAAGATGACTTTATTATCGGTGACGTGTTCGCTTTGCGTGAGAATGAAGACACTTATAATGTGGGGTGGCATTTCAACAAACGTTTTGAAGGCAAAGGATTCGCTTGTGAAGCGGCAGCCGGATTGTTGGATTATCTTTTCCGAGAGGCGGGCGCACGGCGTATCTATGGATTTGTGGAAGATGACAATATCCGCTCCAAACGCTTATGCGAACGTCTTGGTATGCGCCGCGAAGGATGTTTCAAAGAGTTTGTGACATTCGTAAACAATCCTGACGGCTCCCCAAAATATGAAGATACCTGTGTTTATGCCATTCTCGAAAAAGAGTGGAATACCATCCGTCAGTGGTGACACACCAAACCTATTATGAATTAATACAAAACAAGAAGAAAATATGAACAAGCAATTCATTATCACGAATTTCGCCGCATTTGCTCTCATGCTGTTCCTGCCGACCGGATGCAGGCAGGCGGACGGCAAGCAGGATGCGGTGCAGAGTTATCGGGTCATAAAGGTCGCGGCAAGTCCGGTGGAAATCTCCGAGTCCTATTCCGCCGCCATACGCGGACGGCAGGATGTGGACATCCTGCCGCAAATATCCGGGCGCATTATCCGTCTGAAAGTGAAAGAGGGTGAACGGGTGAAGACCGGTCAAGTATTGGCTGTAATTGACCAAGTGCCCTATCGGGCGGCATTACGCACGGCGCAGGCCAATGTCAGCGCGGCACAGGCAAAAGTGGAAACGGCAAGAATCGAGCTGCGGGGCAAGCAGGCATTGTTTGACGAGAAGGTCATATCCGACTACGAGCTTTCTCTCGCCCGGAACCAACTGGCAGTGGCGTGTGCTGAACTCGAACAGGCAAAGGCACAAGAATCGGATGCACGCAACAATCTCTCCTATACGGAAATCAAAAGCCCGAGCAACGGAGTAGTAGGCACATTGCCCTATCGCATCGGTGCGCTTGTCGGTCCCAATATGGCACAGCCTTTCACGGTCGTGTCCGACAATGCGGAGATGTATGCCTATTTCTCCATTTCGGAGAATATGCTACGGCGATATTTGGCTCGCTATGGCTCGATTGACAGCATGATAGCCGGGATGCCGGAAGTGGGCCTGCAACTCAACGACGGCAGCCTGTACAAGGCGAAAGGACGTATTGAAACCGTAAGCGGCGTGGTGGATCCTGTTACCGGAACGGTACAAATCAAAGCCCTGTTCCCCAATCCCGACCGCGAACTGTTGAGTGGCAGCATCGGCAATGTCATCCTTCAAAACCCGAAAACGGAGGCCGTAACCATTCCCATGACCGCCACCGTGGAACTGCAGGACAAGATTATCGCTTACCGTCTGAAAAACGGACAGGCGGAAGCCGCCTATCTCACGGTGGACCGCCTGAACGACGGCAACCGGTTTATCGTAAAAGAAGGTCTTTCGGTCGGTGACACCATTGTCGCCGAAGGCGTGGGACTGGTGAGAGAAGGCATGAGCATAACCCCTAAAAACGAAACGAAATGAACCTGCGATTTTTTATAGACCGCCCGGTGTTTTCGGGCGTTATCTCGGTGGTGATTGTACTGTTGGGCATGATTTCCATGTTTTCCTTGCCGGTGGAACAATACCCCGACATCGCTCCGGCAAAGCATCAACGTATTCCGAACTGAACTTCGGATATTCCCGATGCCACGGTGTTCGCCATGTCGCCTCCGATGATTGCCGGGTACGGCATGGGAAACGGTTTCGAGCTTTATTTGCAGGACAAGGCGGGCGGAAACATCGCCGCCTTCAAGGAAGAGGCAGACAAGTTTGTCGAAGCCTTGTCGCAGCGACCCGAAATCGGCGAAGTCTATTCCTCCTTTGCCACGGATTATCCGCAATACTGGGTGGATATCGATGCCGCCAAATGCGAACAGTCGGGTGTGTCGCCCGCAGATGTGCTTTCCACATTGTCGGGCTATTATACCGGACAATATGTTTCCGACTTCAACCGGTTCTCCAAGCTCTACCATGTGACCATGCAGGCTCCGGCGGAATATCGTGTGAATGCGGAATCCCTGCACCACATGTATGTGCGTGCCACCGATGGCGGCATGTCGCCTTTGAGCCGGTTCGTGCGCCTGACCAAGACCAACGGCCCGTCAGACCTCACCCGTTTCAACCTGTTCAACGCCATCTCGATTAGCGGGTCTCCGGCTCAGGGCTACAGTTCGGGGCAGGTGCTCGAAGCCATCGGCGAGACGGCACGTGAAGTGCTTCCGTCAAATTACACATACGAGTTTGGCGGCATTTCGCGTGAGGAAAGCAAGACGACCAACAATGCCACGCTTATATTCCTGCTCTGCATGGTTCTGGTCTATCTGATTCTGTGCGCCTTGTATGAGAGCGTGTTCATACCCTTCGCGGTTCTGTTGTCGGTGCCTTGCGGACTGATGGGCAGTTTCCTGTTTGCGTGGCTCTTCGGTCTGGAGAACAACATCTACATGCAGACCGGACTTATCATGATTATAGGCCTACTTGCCAAGACAGCGATCCTGCTTACCGAATACGCCGGTAAACGGCGGTCGGAAGGCATGACGCTGGCACAGGCGGCATACAGTGCGGCAAAAGTCCGCCTGCGCCCCATATTGATGACTGTGTTGTCCATGGTGTTCGGTCTTGTCCCGCTGATGATGGCGCACGGAGTGGGTGCCAACGGCAGCCGTTCGCTTGCCACAGGTGTAATCGGTGGAATGATTGTAGGTACTTTGGCTCTGTTGTTCCTTGTGCCGTCATTGTTTATTGTATTCCAATATATCCAAGAACGTGTTAAGCATAATTAAATGAAGAAGACAGTAATATATATCATATTGTCGGGATGGATGCTTGCCGGCTGTGGCACATACAGCCGGTATCATCGCCCTGACCTCTCAACGGAGAATCTGTATCGGGACATGCCGGCGGACATTGATACAATGACCATCGCGTCCCTGTCGTGGCGGGAAATGTTTACCGACCCGAAACTCCAGTCCTTGATTGAAACCGGACTTGAACGGAACGCAGACCTCAATGTGGCACGGTTACGCGTGGAAGCGGCAGAAGCCGTCCTGATGACTGCCAGACTATCATATCTTCCATCACTGGGACTGACTGCCGAAGGTAATGCCAATAAACATGACGGAGCAACGGCAAAGACATATAATGTGGGAGCGTCGGCAAGCTGGGAACTGGACATCTTCGGCAAACTTACGGCGGCAAAGCGTGGCGCAGCCGCCGCATTACAAGGAAGCCGTGCCTACCGGCAGGCCGTACAGACACAGCTTGTCGCCACTATTGCAGACAGTTACTACACCCTTGCCATGCTTGACGCACAAATGACAATAAGTAACCGGACTTTGGAGAACTGGCGGACTACCGTACGCACTCTTGAAGCGTTGAAAAAAGTGGGGAAATCAAACGAGGCTGGCGTATTGCAGGCAAAGGCGAACGTGATGCGACTCGAAGCATCCCTGTTATCCATACGCAAGAGTATTTCCGAAACAGAAAACGCCCTGTCTGCGATACTTGCCATGCCGTCACACTCGATTGGACGAAGTGATCTGGCCGAGGCTGCTTTCCCCGATACTGTCTCGATCGGAGTCCCTTTGCAACTGCTTTCCAACCGTCCCGACGTGCGTCAGGCTGAAATGGAACTGGCGCAAGCATTCTACGCCACCAATGCGGCCCGTGCCGCCTTCTATCCCAATATTACCCTCTCGGGAATTCTTGGATGGACTAATAACGGCGGTGGCGTAATCGTAAATCCCGGACAATGGTTACTTAATGCCATCGGTTCCCTGACACAGCCGTTATTCAACCGGGGCGTAAACATCGCCAACTTGAAGATAGCCAAAAGCCGTCAGGAAGAAGCCAAACTGTTGTTCCGGCAATCATTACTGAACGCAGGAAAGGAAGTGAACGATGCTCTGACCGCATGGCAGACGGCAAAATCGCAAATTGAAATCAATGCTCGGCAGGTTGAAACATTATGCGACGCTGTGCGAAAGACAGAATCGCTGATGCGTCATTCCAATACCACCTATCTGGAAGTGCTGACCGCCAAACAGTCTCTTCTCGAAGCGGAAGTGCAACAGTTACAAACTCGTTTTGAACGCATACAAAGTATAATTAAACTTTACCATGCGTTGGGAGGAGGAATGTAACTTTACAAGAATTATAACCTAATACTGAACCATGTTGTGTAATTTTTATATTTCAGTCGTCATAAACTTATAAATAAGTAATTTAGTATGCAAAAACAAATTAAAAAGTCTTCTCTTTTTTTGAAGAGAAGCAACACCTGACCCACTTCGCTACCGAACAGGATGTAGCAGAAGAATTGTTTGAGTTACTCTTAGAAGCGAGAGAACTCTATCTTCAGGATGTGATTTTGAATGGCAAGCGGTATGACCGCTATGTGGATGACTTCATCAACAGTCATCGGTATATCAACTGCAACAGTGCAATTTGCCGAAACTGCCACGAGATGAACATCCACATCGTCAAGGGACTGCTGAACGAATGCGCCCACCTTATCCAGCCTCTTGAGGCATCCGACTTCTCCTTTGAGAAGTGTATGGAGTTACAAAGGAAGTATGACCGCTCGGAACCGTTGCCGCCATACAGTTGGCACGGAGCAAGGGGGCTTTTGTGTATGGCATCTGCAACGTCGTGGGTGCCTCTATCCCAAGAAATACGGATTCCGGGACATACATCCATGTAGGACCTGAGATAGGTGTGGCTTCTACCAAGGCTTTTACAGGACAGGTAACGGTGCTGATGCTGCTTGCCCTCTGCGTGGGACAGATGCGTGGTACTGTGGATGATGCAACCGTAGAGAGGATTGTCCGGGAGTATCGAATATACGCTCTTTGCCCCCACGCTTGTTGTAAAATTCGACGATGTCTCTTGTTGATGAGTCATAATCGTTGGTAAGAATGGATCTGTAGGTGTATTCACCTTCCCACAAGTCAAGCTCTCCATCCATGCGCTTTTGTCTCTGAATGACAAGACGATAGCACTTGCCTTCCCATTTCTCAACAAGAATGGAATTGAGTTCAAACTGGATGCCGTTGATTTCCTCCGTCTTCCATCCCCTCAGTGAAAACAAGTCATCGTAGAGCGAACTGCATCTGTTGGCGCGGATGTAGAAGTGCGTGCAATGCTTCTCTATCTCACTGACAATTTCCTTCGAGCACGAACCACAGTCGGCTCTGAAGCGATTCACACGGATGCTGTTGGCTTCCAGTAGGGCAAAGAATCTCTTGTGGGTCTCAGCCTGATAAAAGCGCACATTTGTGTTGCCATCGCTGTTCTCGACATAGACAATCATGTCACCGATGACATATACGCCAGGTCTGTAGCCGAGGAACTTCTTGTATGTCGGTTTTGCATCATACTTCTCTGTTTCAAGGAACTGATGGTCGAAATCAACATCGTAGGTTTCCACCTCATTCAGTTCACCAGTGGAAACCAAGGCTTTTATAAGCAAGGCGTTGAGCTTGTCTGCCGTATTGAAATCATAGGTTATCGGAAGTATATGAGATGTTTTCCTGTGTCAGTTCCTTGATGGCTCTGAGGATGGTATCAGAGCTGCATGTGCGCAAGGTCGGATGATACGAGAGATGACGCATCAGATGCGATGTTACATCCTCCACGCATGAACCGCCACAGAAGTATACGCTCATCAGAGAACGAATAATTTCGCTGTACTGGTATCTGACTGGTTCAAGAAGACACAGAAGAAGGTTGTACCTGTAGAGGTTGAAGGGATTCCGGAAGAGTTGATCCAGACAGGCAATGAAGAGCAGCAGGATGTTGCTAAAGACAAGCCCAAACGTACAACTCCCCATAAAGGAAGCATCATGGTGACGATAAGAACCCGTGAAGGCTTGTGCATACAGAAGAAAGGCTTAGACTATCAGGGGCTGAAAACACTGGTAGAGAAACTGGAGGGCTTATGCTAAGTATAAACGGACTGCATAACTTCTATTATCTTCCTGAACTTCACGACATGAGATGCAAGGCTCAGCGTATATGTGAGATAATCCGTGGTCGATACCATCGTGATCCATTGAATGGTGATGTTTACATGTTCATGTCGAAAGACCAGCGCAAGGTCCGTATGATACACTATGAGCGTAATGCCTACTACCTTCATGAGAAGTCCTTCATTAAGGGGTACAAGTTCATGAAAATAGAGCGTAAGGACGATGTGACAGTGTATAAGATAGACTGGAAAGACCTGGTCACAATACTTGAAACTCCGGTAATAACGAGCATAAAGATTTAATGATAAAACTCTGAAAATCAGCGATAAAAGTTTTTCTAAATATTTGTATATCTCATTGAAAATGAGTATCTTTACATAAAATATTAGAGAACATGGAACTGGAAGAACTCATAGAAAATACACTCAGACGCAAGCATCTTGAAGAGATGATGGGCAGACCCGAAAAAAGGAGCATACACCCCTTGAAGGTATGGATAATGAGCAGATAAAGAGGTTCGCCCTGTTCCTGTTTGAGGAGAATCAGAACAAAAGTAAGCAGCTTGACGAAATGATAGCACGACTTGATGAAATAGGAAAAGACCTGAAGGAAGCCAACCGTAAGATTGACTCCCTAACAGATGAACTGCTTAAGGCAAACAGCAAGGCTGAGAAGGCTGCTATTGAATACAAGCTCCGCGACAAGGAATACAAAAAGCTTGAGAAGAAGCATAACGTCCTTGTCGAACGTCTTTCCCTTATGAACGCTCAAACATACGCTTCATCCAAAAGTCTGAAGGGCATAGAACGCAAGAAGGTTCTGAAGGGAAAGCATGATGACAAGGATGATTTTGACGGAACTCCCACTGCTCCGACAATAGAAGTACCACTGGCAGACTCTGCCGCATCATGCGACACTCAGGATACCCGGTCGCTCCTCTTTCCAAGGAAAGACCGTATAGAAAAGGAATGAGATACAACAAGGATTGTGTAGGCACTCCGATAATACACAAGTCCGATTATACAATGCTCCCTAAGGGTTCTGTAGTGATATCATCAAGCTACCGTAAAATAAGAAATATCGTGAGCCACATTGAGGAACATCACTTTGAAGTTCTCAAGGTAAAACATGCCGACGGCAGGATTGAAAGCATGTTCCTTCCTATGAAGGATGACGTACAGGCAAGTCTTTATGACGAGATAGTACCGGGTACAAGCATTACGGCAAGCATGCTCTCGTATCTTATGTTCAACCGCTACCAGATGTCAACGCCTGCATACAGGGAGGCAAAGAACCGTCTGTCGGATATGGACTGGAACACTTCTGTTCAGAACCTGCTGAACTGGGCAGACAAGGGTGCGATACAGCTCAACAAGCTGATACCTGCCCTCAAAAAAAGATTGCCCTTCAGGAAAGTGCCAATGTGAATGTGGACGAGACATGGCTTCGTTACCACGCTTGCAATAAGAAACGTAAGACGTATATGTGGTGTCTGGTAAACCGGAAAGCCCGTATAGTCATCTTCTTTTATGAGGACACAACGGACGATGAAGGTGTACAGAAACATGGAGGCAGGAACAGAAACGTGTTGAAGGAGTTCCTTGGTGATGCAAAAATCAAATCACTGCAGAGTGACGGTTACAACGTATATATGTATCTAGACAATGAACTTATGGATATAGAGCATCTCTGCTGTCTGGCTCATGCAAGAGCCAAGTTCAAGTACGCCTACGACCAGGGAAGTCTGCAGGCAAGAATCTTCCTTGAGCTGATAGCAAAGCTATACGGCATGGAAGAGGCTTACCGTCGGGAAAAACTTACTGCGGACGAGATTTACAGCAGAAGGAACGGTAAGGAAACGACGGAAATCATCGGGAAGTTAAGGACGGAGCTTTATGATTTGCTGGCAAATCCGGATGAGAGCCGAAGCGAACTTATGAGCAAGGCCCTTAACTATCTGAAGAACTTCTGGAATCAGATCTTCTCCTACAGAAATGACGGAGAATACTCCATAGACAATATGGCGGCAGAAAGGGCGATAAGACCAATCACTGTCCAAAGAAAGAACAGCCTGTTCTTCGGAAGCGTGAAAGGAATACAAAACTCCGCAATCTATAATACCTTTATAGAAACTTGCAAACAGGTAGGAGTCTCCTTCAGGGATTACTTCTGCAAGCTGCTTAGAGAATTAAAAAAGGGGAGAACTGATTACGAAAACCTTCTTCCCATGACAATATGCAAATAATAATCGTTAAATTTATGGACTCTTTTTTAGACGGGTGCCAGCAGGCACCCGTCTAAAAGGTGACACCCTAAAATTGGAAACTTACCGAAGTAACTTTGCAGGTGGAAAAAGATTTTGCACTTGTAGGCAAGCTCGGTGTTGAGCAATTAGATATACAGACCATGAGCGGTGGTGAAGAAACAAGGCTTAAAATAGCACAGGCCTTATCGGCACAGGTTCATGGTATTTTAGCGGATGAACCTACGAGCCATTTAGACCGTGAAGGAATTGATTTTCTAATTGGACAGCTAAAATATTTTACAGGTGCACTGTTAGTTATTAGCCATGACCGCTATTTTCTTGATGAAATAGTAGATAAAATATGGGAACTGAAAGATGGCAAAATCACTGAGTATTGGGGAAACTATTCTGATTATCTTCGTCAGAAAGAGGAAGAACGCAAGAGCCAAGCTGCAGAATACGAACAATTTATTGCGGAACGTGCCCGATTGGAAAGGGCTGCGGAGGAAAAGCGAAAACAGGCTCGTAAAATAGAACAGAAGGCGAAAGGTGCTTCAAAGAAAAAAAGTACTGAAGGCGGAGGGCGTTTAGCTCATCAAAAATCAATAGGAAGTAAGGAAAAAAGATGCATAATGCCGCTAAATCCCTAGAGCACAGGATTGCAGCCTTAGGAAATGTAGAAGCTCCGGAAGACATTCGCAGAATTCGTTTCAGGCAAAGTAAAGCATTGGAGCTCCATAATCCATACCCTATAGTCGGTACGGAAATTAATAAAATATTTGGGGATAAGGCACTGTTTGAAAATGCATCTTTTCAAATTCCTCTAGGAGCAAAAGTGGCGTTAACTGGTGGTAATGGAACCGGAAAAACAACTTTAATCCAAATGATCTTAAACCATGAAGAAGGAATTTCTATTTCACCTAAGGCAAAAATAGGTTACTTTGCACAGAATGGTTACAAGTACAACAGTAATCAGAATGTCATGGAGTTTATGCAGGAGGATTGTGATTACAATATATCAGAAATTCGTTCAGTGCTAGCATCTATGGGGTTCAAACAGAACGATATTGGAAAAAGCTTATCTGTTTTAAGCGGTGGAGAAATTATAAAATTGTTGCTAGCTAAAATGCTCATGGGTAGATATAACATCCTACTAATGGATGAACCCAGTAACTTCCTTGACATACCAAGTTTAGAGGCTTTGGAAATACTAATGAAGGAGTATGCCGGAACTATCGTGTTTATCACCCACGATAAACGCTTACTCGAAAATGTAGCTGATGTAGTTTATGAAATTAGAGATAAGAAAATAAATCTGAAACATTAAATTTAAGGTAGTCGCTGATCAGTATAGTCTGTTCTGGCTGGCGGCTCCATTGTTAAGTATAAAGACTTTTTTCTAAAAATATTATTCGTTGAGAATGAGATTGGAGGGTTTATATTGTTTATACGAGTAGTTCCGTACGACCCCTTTTGGGAAGTAGAGTATGAAAATGAATCACAGAAGATAAAGAATATATTGAAGGATATATTGGTGGAGGTTTACCATATTGGCAGTACAGCAGTCAAAGGGTTAGCCGCTAAATCAATCATTGATATAATGCCCGTAGTGACAAATATTAGTTTGGTTGATAAGCATAACAAAGAATTTGTAGCGATTGGTTATGAGTGTATGGGTGAGTTTGGTATTGAAGGACGTAGATATTTCCGCAAAGGCGGCGATAACAGGACACACCAGATTCATATTTTTGAGCAAAGCAATCACAAAGATATTAATAGGCATATAGCAGTAAGGGACTTTCTGCGTACACATCCAGACATCGCTTTAGAGTATGGTGAATTAAAGATGGAGCTGGCTTATCGATTCTCGGAGGATATTGAAGGCTACTGCACTGGTAAGGATGCATTTGTAAAGCAACTAGAAAAGGATGCTTTGCTATGGTATCAAAATAATGAATCATATAAAACACGATAGAAAATATATAAAAGTATGAAAGAGAGGTGTATCCTATGATAGGACCAGATAAGAAAAAACTATATCCAAATGAAAACATAAAAACTGTTTGTTAATGAAATAAATTAAGGAGGGGTTATAATGAACAAAGTAAATATAAAAGATAGTCAAAATTTTATTACTTCAAAATATCACATAGAAAAAATAATGAATTGCATAAGTTTAGATGAAAGATAACATCTTTGAAATAGGTGCAGGGAAAGGTCATTTTACTGCTGAATTGGTAAAGAGATGTAATTTTGTTACGGCGATAGAAATTGATTCTAAATTATGTGAGGTAACTCGTAATAAGCTCTTAAATTATCCTAACTATCAAATAGTAAATGATGATATACTGAAATTTACATTTCCTAGCCACAATCCATATAAAATATTTGGCAGCATACCTTACAACATAAGCACAAATATAATTCGAAAAATTGTTTTTGAAAGTTCAGCCACAATAAGTTATTTAATAGTGGAATATGGTTTTGCTAAAATGTTATTAGATACAAACAGATCACTAGCATTGCTGTTAATGGCAGAGGTAGATATTTCTATATTAGCAAAAATTCCTAGGTATTATTTCCATCCAAAACCTAAAGTGGATAGCGCATTAATTGTATTAAAAAGAAAGCCAGCAAAAATGGCATTTAAAGAGAGAAAAAAATATGAAACTTTTGTAATGAAATGGGTTAACAAAGAGTACGAAAAACTGTTTACAAAAAATCAATTTAATAAAGCTTTAAAACATGCGAGAATATATGATATAAACAATATTAGTTTCGAACAATTTGTATCGCTATTTAATAGTTATAAAATTATTATGGTTACAAAATATCATAGAACACTGACCACATATCTAAATACGCTGCTTTCAAATGGTTTTATAATAAATCAGATTGTGGAGCCACAGCCGCCGGAAAACATGATGGATATTCCGGGGATGCAGGATGAAATGCGCCGTCCCATGATGCTGATTGTATCGGCCAATAAAAAAATGGATAGATAGAACTAAAACACCTATAAGAATAAATGGAGGCAATTTATGTTTAAAGAAAAAATTATTATAGAGATGAAAGAAGTATTCAAAGAAATACCTTTTGGCATAGAGCATACTCTTAAAGTTTTGAAAAATGCAGAAGATATAATGAACGGAGAAAATATCGGAGAGGAAGAAAAAGAATTCATCAGTATTACTGCTATACTACATGATATTGGTGCGGTTGAAGCACAAAAAAAATACGGTTCTATTGATGGTGTCTATCAAGAAAAGGAAGGACCAGCAGTAGCGAAAGAAATATTAAAAAAGGTAGGCTATAACAAAAATATTGATAGAATATGCTTTATAATAGGCAACCACCATACTCCATCTAAAATTAATGGACTTGATTTTCAAATACAATGGGAAGCTGATTTGCTTGAAAATTTAACGGTTATGGATAAAGAAAAAGAACAGGAAAAGATAAAAAAGTGTATAGGTGAAAACTTTAAAACAAACACAGGAAAAGGATAGCTTATAATCGCTTTATTTTAGATTAGTAGTAGATTATTACAGTTATATATCTTGCCAATACACTCCATCCTCAATCCGGTCTTCGGCAGGTCGGAATCATCCACAATAAGCACTGCCGGAAGATGGCTCTTTTGATAGTCTTTCCTTATGGTCACGGCCTTGATGAGATGACAGGCGATGTGCCAGATGATGTTGCTAGTCTATATTGTCCTTGGCCATAAACGAATAGAGTAGGTCCTTCTTACCCCCGAACAGTTTCGAGATTGACGATCCGGCATAATGAGAAAAACCCGGGACGGCCATAAACGGCAGAATCAATATGATCTGGAAAAGTTGAAGGTTGGTAAGCTGACAGTTCTCACGTTTTTTCCCTCCGAGATCTTTGTCTGAAATCCTCATCCCCTCAAGGAGGGTCATAAACTTGGAAAATGCGGGATTGATTCGTTTTCCCGTGAAAAAGTTGCGGATCTCCGATGGAATTTTTGTAATTTTGCTCATGGCTTTGAGTGATTGTAATTAGTTGTTTGGGCACCTCTAAATTACTAAATTTCCGTGACATACGGAAATCCTCAAAGCCTTTTTTATGCCCAAATCTATCCTCTCAACCTAAATCCGAAACTTGAGTAAATTATAATTATGAGATGCTACGTGCTTTTGTTCAATATACCCTAAACGTCGATTTAAATGCGCCTGTGATAAAGGATTTAGTTGAAAAGTATAAGGATATAGAACAATTTAATAGGAGCATAACAGATAAATACGTTGCAATATGTAAACGCTTTTAATATTTGAATTTAGCCGTTTATGTAGAATGAAGGTGTGCAAACAAACAGACCCTGAAAAGGGTCTCACCCCCGTTAACCGCAATGTCAAAGACTTGCGGATGGCCAGATGACTCCTATACATCCGACCCCAACGGGGTCGAACCATATAATCTGTAGAAAGGTTCGACCTCCGTTGGGGTCGTGGATTGGGAAGGCACTTCGACCCGCACATTGTATCATGTGCGGTTACTTGAAGTTCGACTCCCGTTGGGGTCGATGGCTCGTCGTTATTCTGAATCTTAGCAAATCCTCTCTTTTTTAATGAACTGTGTGCTTGATCACTGAAAATAATCCTTATTTTTGCCACGAGAGTTTTACGAAAGATAAATAGATAAAGTATTGGAAAAGAAACATAACTGTCAGCAGTGCCCACTGAGGCGGCGATACGACCGTTCACCCAAGTCATTGTTGGGTCGTTTTTGGCGATGGCACATCAATTTCTGTCCGGGATGGAAAGCCTATTTCCTGTCGCTGAGCGAAGAGGAACGGCATGTATTGAGAAAGCAATACGCTTTTCATAAGCCTCAAATCCGCAACTAAGTCCTTCATCGTCCTATTTACGTGTACACGTTCTCTCATTACTGAATTATTAGATAAATTGAGGCTGAAATACCCACTTCTGCCTACAATACCCCCTTACCCCACAATGCGACTTGAGACAATACGCAGTATCATACCCATAAGTTGTAGTCGTCATCCAAAATCAGTCTGGAATACATCTGCGTAAGCATTATTACAGGTATAGATATTCAGCACATACCACCTTGATGTTCTGATCCATTTGGCTGGTACAGAGACAAATCTGAAGACAAACGCTTTTATGCGACTTGTTTTATTGGGTCCGAACCTCTTTACGTCAAGTCTTTGGATAATGACCTTGTAGAAGTTACGGATAAGTGCTGTAAGAAGAAGGAACACTGTGTTCTCTGCCATGAAGGATTTGGGCAATCTGGACCATCCGAAACCATTGTTCATGTCATCGAAGATGCGCTCCTTTCCTCCGCGGAGGTTATAGAACTCGACAATCTCTCTTACGGAAGGCTCGTAGTCGTTGGTCAGGATGCAGCGGTATGTGTATTCTCCTTCCCAGAGGTCAAGCTCACCGTCCATCCGTTTCCGCCTTTGAATCACAAGCCGGTATGTCTTGCCTTTCCACTTCTCTACAAGAATGGAATTCAGCTCAAACTCAATGCCGTTGATTTCTCCCCTCTTCCAGCCTCTGAGAGCGGCTGAAAGAAATATCCTATATCCATGCGGAGGGTTATCCTGCTGCGGAAATGAAGCATGGACCGATTGCACTTGTAGATAGCGAGATGCCCACGGTGGTCATTGCTCCAACGGACTCGCTGTATGACAAGATAATCAGTAATGTAAGGCAGGTGAAGGCGCGTGGCGGTACGGTTGTCGCCATCATTACCAAGGGCAATGACGCAATGAAGGACATCGCCGACCATTGCCTTGAAGTGCCCGACGTACCCGAATGCCTTACACCTCTCGTTGTTTCCGTCCCATTGCAGTTGCTGGCCTATTACATCGCCATCAACAAGGATAGGAATGTTGACCAGCCAAGAAACCTTGCTAAATCAGTTACCGTAGAATGAATAGAATATTATCACTTATTGTTACCATCCTCTTTGCGTTGTGCATTGAGGCTGGCATCTTTATGCTTATTGCCCACTGGTGGGGCATGACTGCGGCCATTACCGTGATAGCCATTGAATGTGTGTTAGCCTTATGGACAGTTTACGAAATGAGACATGCGAGTGATGAACCAGTTGATGAATAACATTGCAGGCTGTGGTTAGAACGAAAAAGGCTAAAAACAAAAGGACGGGTCGATGATTCGTCCTATTTTTGTGTCTTTTTGGTGGCGAAAATGTAGCGATTTAGCAAAATAAACATAAATTCCAGTGATATTCAGCATGAAAATTCGCCCATTTAAGTGAAAATGTGTAATTTTGCAACGCAAAATTGTGCCTAAGCATTTGCATCAAAACAACAATAGTTCAATCGAGGCTGATATGAAAGTAGAGATTAACAAGAAACGTTTAGAATACCTGCTGGCATTATACAAGATGTCGGTGGATGACTTGTTGTCTCTTCTGAACAAAGGCAGGAAACGGATAACAGGAGCCGCAGACATCAGTGGAGATTCTATTGATTTGGGGGTGTTGAAGCGTATAGGTGAGATATTCGACAAAGAAGTCAGTTTCTTTCAAGACTATTCTAAGTTGTCAACCAATGCAAGCAGCAGTATCTTCTTCCGCAAGACCTCATTCGGAACAGAGCTGAACTTGGAGTCGATCCGTACTGTAAACCGATTCGAGAGTCTGAAAAACGCTTTGGATGCATACAACAAACTGTCGCAACTGGATGTGAAGTTTGACATAGAACACTACACCCTACAAGATGACCCTAAGACAGTAGCCGTACGTGCAAGAGATTTTTTTTATCCCGGGGAAACTGTCAATCATAGGCAGTTTCTTGTGAAGATGATAGAAAAAATCGCCGATCATGGCATTTTTGTCTTTGAATACATAGAGACATGGAACAAGAAAGAGAAAACCAACATTGACGGTTTTTACCTTAAGCCCAATGTGATAGTGCTTAAGCATCATAAGCATTACAAGCGAGAAATATTCACTCTGGCGCATGAATTGGGGCATTGTCTATTGGGGATTGAAGAAGTGGAGTCGGTGGACATGATGGACATCTCGGCACAGACTTCATACAGTGATGTAGAAAGATGGTGCAATGATTTTGCATATCAGTTCATTATGGGACAAGAAGCAGAAACACTTGCTAACATAGCATGTGTAGATTCCCGTAACGACTACTGCATTGACCTCTTCAAGGCTATCAGTGCACGGACGCACATTAGCCGTCTTGCCTTATATACAAGGATGTATATCGACAGGAAAATCAGCTATTCGAGCTACAGCAATGTCAAGAGTGAATTGGCAGAGGAATACAGAAGAAGAGAGGAACAGGAAAAGTTGAAAAACTCTGAGAAGAGAGGCGGGCGAACACCAAAGCCCATCATTTCTCCGCTATTCTTGAAAACCATGCAATATGCCTATTTCAATGGAGTGGTCAACGAGACCACTTTCTGTTCGAGACTCAATGTCAAACCAGCAAATTTTGAGAGGGAGTTATGGCGATAGTTGTTGATACATGCTCATTGGTGATGATTGCCAAGAATTATCTTCCCTTGGATAAGGACGGACAGTTGTACTCATTCCTGGAAGAGGCGTTCTCCCGCAAGGATTTGATGCTACTTGATGTGATTCTGGATGAATCAAAACGCACCTCCAAAGGAATTGCAGTTGAAAAGATGCCTTTCCTCAAAGACAAGAAATTGGTCATTCCGACAAAGGATCTATTTCCATGTGCCCCAGAGAGATTCAGCAACATGATAGACAACAATTTCTGTGTAAGACTGAAGAAGCAGGAACTGACTGAAGAAGAATACATAGAGCAAAAGGAAGAATACCTTAAAACAGGTGATGCTAAGATTATCATTTATGCACTGAATGTACGACACTCGGACGCTATCCATCTGGAAGAGATGCAAGTAATGACGGAGGAAACAAGGCAGCAGAATGACGGTAAGTTGTTCAAGAAACTTCCTTTGTTGTGTGAGCAGATAGGGATTGGAACACTAACCGTTTCAGAATATCTGCATAGAAACGGGTTCTTTATTGACAAATAGCATAGATATTAGTATCATCTTATGACATCTTTCACGAAATCATATTATATTCGTGAATAAAACACTTGTTTTTCAAGAATAGAAATTGTTGAGGATTAGATATTTAAGACATTATTGCAATGCGGAAGGGGTGATGTGAACGACAAAAGACAAGGCGTTCTATTAGAGTGGATGCTTGATAAGATTGAGAAGAATGGACGGGTCGATGGCTCGTCCTTTTTTTGTGTCTTTGAGTGTGAGGTGCAGGTGGGGACCAGTACTGCGACCACTGTTGCCTGTCAGCGCGATGATGATGCCGGGACGGACGTGGGTGCCTTTGGTGACGAGAGTTTGGGAGAGGTGACAATAGCTGACGGTGAAGTCGCCGTGACGGAGGGTGACATAGAGGCCTGAACGTTTGTCCTTGCCTACCTTGATGACCTCGCCGTGCATCATGGCGTATGTGGGTTCGTAATTTGCCTTCAAATCAAGCCCGTTGTGTAGGGCTTTTCTTTTTTTTGTAAATGGGTCTCTGCGGTAGCCGAAAGGGCTGGTGACAGAGATATGACGGAGTGGACTGACAAGTGCCGTGTGGCGGTCGGTCTGCTCCGTTTGGGTTTGTAAATGGGGCAAAGGCAAGAGAGTCTCGCCGCTGATGCGGCGAGCACGGAGGCAGTTGTTCGGATGTTGCGGACTGCGTCGTTTTGGCACAGCCTTGCGGTGTACCTTAGTCTGTGTGACGGAATTGAACTGAGCGCATACTGTTGCTGATGAACAGAATATTGCTGCTATTGTGATGAGTAGAAATCGTTTCATGGTGCAAAAGTAACAAGCAATTCTTTTGACTGGCATAAAGAACAAAGGGAAGACAAGAAGATTGTAACATAATATAACAATCGAGTTTGATTTTTGAGCAGAAATCAAACTCAAATAATAATAATCGTCAAAAAATAACACGCATTATCTTATGCAATTCTGCTTGTCTCTGAATAGGTATATAACTTTGCATGAGTTTAATTTCAAATTCAAAGTTAAAGTATGAAGCAAGTACGATTTGAAGAGAGCGAGGTGCCTTATCAGACACTGGCTCGTTTTGGTCTCACACAAGAGAAGATTGAAGACCTGCCCATGTGGGCGTTGGAAGATATTGGTCAGGGACGACGTTCACCGTTGCTGCCCATTCAGGTGAATAATGATGAGGGCGAGACATTGAAGAGCCGCACCCGATTTGCGTTGGTCCGTATGGAGGACGGCAAGGTGGATGTGGTCTTCTATCCGCAGTTGGAGAAATCACCATTGGAGGCTTTTACTCAGGAACAGCAGGAGGACTTGCTGGCTGGAAAGGCTATCCTTGCCGATGTTAAGGATGCTGATGGCAGGAGCAGCAAGGCTTTCGTGCAGATTGACACGGAGACCAATCAGGTGATGTCGGTACCTACGCCTGTCATCGGGCGCAACTTGGAGGTGCTGAAGGATGAACTGAAACTGAGTTCGGCAGAACTGACCGTGATGCAGAAGGGTGAGCCGCTCACGCTCATCATGGAGGACGAACAGGTGACGGTGGGTATTGACCTGAACGATAAGACCGGCATAAGGATTAATCAAGGCGACAGTCAGAAGTGGAAGGAGAACACCAAGCGAGAGTGGGACAAATACACCTTCGGGTGCTATGGCTGTTGGGTAATGGGCGATGACGGTAATCTTGACTATGTGCCTGAAGAGGAATACACGGAAGAACTTTGGAATGAGCAGAAGAAGAATGGAGAGCGCAACCGCGCCTCTTTTTCCATGCACAAATAATCTACACATAATATAATAAGTATATGGCATCAAATAAATATTATCCAGAGGATGTGCTCGTCGAGAAGATACAGAGCGGCGAGTACGGTTGGTTGGAGTATGTCAACCATCATTCTGCTGAATGGCAGGAAGAATATGAGAGCTATTGTCTGAACAACGGACTCTGCATTTGTGAAGAGAGTGCGGAGCAGTTTGTCCATCACAAAGATGAGGAACTGGAGAAGGCAATAGAGAACGGTGAAGCATGATAAATGAAGAGTGAAGAATGAAGAGTGAAGAATAAGTATGGCGATAAGAAAGAATACGAATCCCCAACAGATGGACCTGCAACCAGAGATGCGTGACTTGCTCATGCGCAATGGTATGCAGGCTCATGTGGTGAGTAATGGCAGCGGCTATCAGCTTGTGGTGCAAGGGCATGACAGTCCGCTGCTTACCTATAACATCACCGAGAAGCAGATGTTGGCTCTGACCGACTGGGGTACGAATCATGCCAACAAGTTAGCCTACAATACCTTTACGGGCATTGTGGGCAACGACTTCTATATGCCCAAGAACTTCGTTCATGCACGCAATGCCAACGGTCGTGTAGCTATGGGGCTGCACGGCTATCGTGTTGGTATCGGCGAGTATGGACGGATGGGGCGCATCGATATGCCACCACCCTTTTTTTAGGTTGGACACCACGCAGTCAGGAGGGATTCCATCTTCGCAGAGCTGGAGGACGATTGTTCTTCCCCGAAGCCCCGATTGTGCCTGAACGTTGGGACGGCAGAATGAAGCCTGGCGAATTGCAGAGCGGCGGTTATGGGTTCTATTATAAGGGACAGCAACAGAGTTATAGCCCTCAGCAACAGGATGTGCTGAAAGATTTGGAGGGAATCATAATGCCTTCCATCAGCCGCACGAGAAGCACGGAGCCAGCCAAGCCTTATAAGGAACTGATTACCTCGCCTGTCTATTTCACCAATGAGAAGTGGCAGGAGTGTCTGGCATCGCATGGCATCATCATTGATGAGAATGCGAAGACGCTGACCATTCAGTCGAACAGCGTCAATGCCGACATGGTGTATGACCTGACAGATGAGGAACTGAAGAAACTCACCTCCAACTCCATCAAGGAAGTGCCCGTCGTTCAACGCTTGGAACTGCTGAATGGCATCATCAAGGACGACTTTGCTGACAAAATCCTGATGGACACACTGAATAGCAAGGAGCGCATCGACCTGCATCTGCATCCCGAACTTGAACAGGAGTTGCAGCAGCGTCAGCAACAAGACGAGGAACGGTTGCTTCCGTTGGAAGAGGACGAGACTGTCAGACGTGACGTGTTGCAAGGCGATGCCATGGTGAGAGGTGAAGACCTTGCCTTGATTAATGAGAACAAGGGTTGGTATCGTGAGGGAGCGCATGGGCGTGAAGTGAAAGTCGGTGACATCATGGTGGAGAAAGTGCCTCCGATGGAGGGAGATAAGAAAGGCGAAGATAAGTATCGCATGACCGCCATTATCAATGGAGAAGCCATCACGCACGAAATCAAGCAGAAGGACTACGACAAGTTCTTGGCGGTGGATGACTACCATCGCATGAAACTCTTCTCCAAGGTTTTCAGTGAAGTGGATATGAAGACACGCCCCGAAACCAACGCCGGACTGGGCACGAAGATATTGGCGGCTCTGACGGCAGGAGCAGTCGTTACAGCAGAGGTGGCGCATGACATAAGCCACCATCATCACCATCCAGCCCCGGAGTTCTATGCAGAGCATCATGGCGGTCCACGTCCTTACTTCAAACCGGGAGTGGATTCGCCACAGGAGATTGCGGCAAGGTACTTTGAGGCAGAAGCAAATCATGTTGCCACGGAGATAAGGAGAGATATTAACAATGTATAATTTACAATTTATAATTTATAATGAGTAGTGAACTGACATACGATGACTTTCTGGACAGGTTGAGCATACAGGAAGTACTGGTGGACGCAGGGTATCATCTGAACAAGAGAGATGGCTTGCGTTATCCGTCGTATGTGCGTACTGACAGTGAGGGCAGACGGGTGCGTGGTGATAAGTTCATTGTCACGCAGAATGGGAAATGTTGCTTCCAACCACCGCAGCAGAAGGTGTATAATGTCATTTCGTTCATCAAGGAGCATCCAGAAATGTTTTCAGAGAACAAGGTGGGAATGTCTCCTGACCGACTCGTCAACCTCGTCTGCAACCGACTGCTCAACCAACCCATAGAGGACAGACCATCGAAGATTACAGAACCAAGAAAGGACGGAAAGCCATTCAACCTGAATGACTACGACATCCACAAGTTCAATCCGCAGGACAGGGAAACGCAGAAAAGGTTTTATCCCTATTTTAAGTTCCGAGGCATCGACCTCTATACGCAGTATGCTTTTCATCGGCATTTCTGTCTGGCTACTAAGCATCGGACGGATGGACTTACCTTTGCCAACCTTGCCTTTCCGCTTGTACTGCCCAAGACACCCGACAAGACTGTGGGCTTTGAGGAACGAGGACGACCGAAGATGGACGGTAGCGGCGGTTACAAGGGCAAGGCAGAAGGAAGCAACAGCAGTGAAGGACTGTGGATTGCCAACCTCACGGGCGAGCCGTTGGATAAAGCAAGCGAAATTGTATGGTTTGAGAGTGCCTACGATGCCATGGCAGAGTATCAGATAAATCCTGTAAAGATGGTGTATGTATCTACGGGCGGCACACCCACCGAGGGACAGATGCGAGGACTTCTGTCCGTTACCCCAACGCACGGCACTATTTGGGTTTTGACAAGGACGATGCAGGGCGGCAGTTTGTTGCAAACTTCAGGAAGGTGGCAGCAGAGATGGGCTTCCGTCACGAGCATGTGCAAGCCTATCATCCATTGGGTTGCTACAAGGACTGGAACGATGCGCTGCTCAACAAGAAATCAGCAGAACTGATTGCCAAGGGCGAACCAGATACCTTCGACTATGCCGAGTTTATCGCAGCCGGCAAGGCAGAGAAACAAAGGGAAAAAAGAAGAAAAGAACACATATCATAGAAGCGTATGAGACAAGAAGATAATAGCATCATCACCTTGTGCCCCAGCATCGGACAGTTTTTCATCAACGAACTGCCTCTGTTGCTGTTGTGCGTGGCAATGCTCCTAATCGGAGGATTGCCCGGTTGTGCATATAGTACCCTGTTGCTTGTCTTCAGCCTCCTGTTCTCCCTCTGTTTACTCTACCGATTCATCTATCTGAGGAGTATCCGCTACCATATCGGGAGCGAGCAACTCATCTGTGAGCACGGAGTGTTTCAGCGGAGCGTGAACTACATGGAGTTGTACCGAGTGGTGGACTTTGCCGAGCATCAGACATTGATACAACAGTTATGCGGACTGAAAAGCGTGACCGTGTTGTCGATGGATAGAACGACACCGAAACTGGAAATGACCGGCATCAGCAACAGCTATGACGTGGTGAGTGTGATACGAACAAGAGTAGAAACGAACAAACGAAGAAAGGGCGTATATGAGATTACGAATAGATAAGATTTGGTTCATTGTCGTGGCATTGGTACTGAGCGTGCCGTCAGCCCATGCACAGATTGTGACTGCCAACCCTTTGGAATGGATGGCATTAGCAGAGGGCAACGAAGCCATCAACGGTGAGATAGAGAAGGAAATCAAAGGTCAGACCAAGACTGCCCTGTTGCAGAATACCATCGCCGCAGAGTTCACCAAGATACACGAATGGGAGAAGAAGTACAACAGTTATCTGAAAACCGCCAGTGGTTATGCCTCTTCCCTCAAAGCCTGTACCTATCTGTACGACGATGGAGTGAAGATATTCATCACCTTGTGTAAGATGCGCAAGGCCATCAACAATAATCCGCAAGGCATCGTTGCCACCCTCTCGATGAACAACCTGTATATGGAGACCGCCACGGAATTGGTGTCCGTCTTCACACTGCTGAAAGATGCAGTCGCCAAAGGAGGCAAAGAGAACATGCTGACTGGTGCGGAAAGGAGCAAGACGCTGTGGGCACTGAACGACAAGCTGAGTGCCTTCAGCAAGAAGCTGCATCGTCTTTATCTGTCTATACGATATTACACCATGACCGATGTGTGGAACGGCGTGACGGCAGGGATGATAGACCGAAGCAATGGAGAGATAGCCACCCAAGCCCTTAGCAGATGGCGCAGAGCAGGACGTATGACCATCAGTGATTAACGATAAAGGAATCAGTCATGAAGTATTTCATATCAATTGCCATTTTTATGTTTATATCATCTTTTTGCAGGAGTGCGGGCGCAGAACGACCCGACTCTTGCGGGGATGATTCTGATGTACACCAACAAGGCGGAGAAAGAACTGAAGAATCAGGAGAAAGTGATGCTGCTACAATCCACCGGCCATATCTGGACCAAGGAGGAAGTGGAAGCCACTACCGACCTGCAGCGGGAGTTCAACAACTATCTGGACTCCTTCCGTTCCATCGTCAGCTATGCCGCACAGATATATGGTTTCTATCACGAGATAGGTCAGTTGGTGGACAATATGGGTGGATTGGTGGCGCAGTTGGATGCCCATCCTGCCAACGGACTTGCCGTAGCCCTGTCAGCCAAGCGCAACAAGATATACCGCGAGCTGATTATGAACAGCATCGAGATAGTTAATGACATACGCACGGTATGCCTGTCGGGCAACAAGATGACCGAGAAGGAGCGTGTGGAGATAGTCTTCGGCATCCGACCCAAACTGAAGAAGATGAACAAGCAGTTGAAGCGACTGACGAGGGCGGTGAAATACACCACCATGGGCGATGTTTGGATGGAGATAGACGAAGGGGCAAGACCCACCAAAGCGAACAAAGCCGAGATAGCAGCGGCTGCCAAGAGGCGGTGGAAGCAGGTGGGCAAGAACGTAAACTGATGGAGCAGCGAGAGCAGAGCCGAACTTGTTCGAGCTATGCCGAGTCGTGACAGAAGAAGACGAAGTCAAACCGTGATTAAAAACGATAAGATATGGGATTTTGGAGTTCATTATTGAAATATGGTGGCAAGGCGGCACGAGGTACTGGCCATGTCATCGGAGTAACTGGAAAGACCTTAGGCAGTGCGGCACTCCACCCGCAACGCACCCTTATGGGAGCCGGCAAGGCTATGCAGACGGCCGCAGTGGGTAGTGCCGCAGGCTATGTGACATGGGAGAAGCTGACCACAGACAAGAGCGTGGCACGCATCGTAGGTGATGCTGTCATCGGCGAGAATGCCACGGAAGCGGTGGCACAAACCGCCAACGATGTGCAACGTCTGACGGGCAAGGCTGGTGAAGCCGTTGATGCGGTGAACACTGTAGCCGGAAAGATGGACACCCAGTTCAGCGGCATCAGTGATTTCTTTAGGAATATGTTCGGAGGCGTAGGATGCGACATGATAGGCAATCTCTTTGGCAATATCGGCAAGGGCAACGTGTCGGGTATGAGCATCGTCGGACTGGTGGCTGCCGCCTTCATGGTATTCGGACGCTTTGGTTGGATGAGCAAGATTGCGGGTGCCCTGCTTGGAGCGATGATCATCGGGAACAATTCTAAGGTGGCGCAAACTCTGCCTAACAGAGGCGGTACGTCTTCACATGGGCAGAACATGAAAGAAGCAGAGACCCAAAGCAGAGGGATGAAACGATAACCAATATACAGTGATATGAGATATACAGAAGAAATGATACTGCGCTCATCGAGCGGCTACTGTATGCCGTTTGAGGAGCCTATAAAGCAGGACGTGCAGATGTCCTTGGGTTACGGAGAGCAGAAAAAATCCCGTGACGGGAGAAACATTCTTCCATCACGGCATAGACTTCTCAGTGAACCATTACCTGCTGTCGGCGGTGGCAACGGGAACCGTCTCTGCCATTGGGTCGGACGCGGAGCATGGCATCTACCAGACCATCCGCTACGGCAAATACGAAGTGACTTACAGGCATCTCTCCAATGTCTTCCCCAACTTCTCCCAAAGCGTCAAGGCCGGTCAGACCATCGCCATCAGTGGCGACCTGCTGCACATGGAGGTGAGGTTTGACGGAGAGGAAATCAATCCGTTGGAGTTCCTCACCATGCTCTACGGCAATATCAAGGCATTGGAGCACAATTCCCAAATGGGCATCAATGAACTGGACATGAACATCCCTTCACCCTACGACACCGACCGTCAGGAGATAGAGGCATTGATGCTCCGCTTCCTTCCCTCCTACTTCGAGGACCTTCAACAAGGAGCATACTCTCTGCCCGAACATACGGAGCAGTCGTTGAGAAACATCTTCTCGTTGGGAGCGAGCAAGCATTATTTCTACGAGACCATGCCGAGCATGGCTAATCCCTTGGGCATCGGCAACCGCTGTATGCCTTTGGCGACTAAGGTGCAGAACCTGCTCATTGCCGACTTTCTCAACTATCTTGCCATGCGACATCAGGTATATCTCTCCACGATGGACGAGGTGTTAAAAAAAAAACTCCAAGCGCAAGCCCTGACGCATGACGGCATCATCGACCCTCTTGCCGACTTGGACGTGGATATCCAGAGCTTCGACATTCCGAGGATAGTGAGCGTCTATCCCGACCGGGCTGGCGTGAGATGGTGGACAAAGGCATGGTTCAATGGTAAGGAAGAGGGGGAACCCTCCGTGGAGATTGAGGAACGTATGGCCGTGCAGTTCATCCACTGCCAAGTGGACAAGGACGCATGGTTGGAGGAACACTATCCTAAGCAGATGGAGATATATCACAATGCCATCGAGCAGACAAAGGAACAGATATTACAGCAGTATAATATATAAACAAGGTATATGGCAGTTAAGAACAGTCAGCGATTCGCAGAGATAGGGCGTCTGATGGGCGACTACTTCGGGTGTCACCTTGCCCCGTGATGGGCAGGGTGCAACGGGACTTGTCCAACAGACAGGCAGACGAGATGCGAGCCTACTCCAACAGTACGGCTGGCATCCTACGCTCATTGGCCACTGCCAATATGCCTGGTGATGACCCATACGCCACGCTGAAGATTACAGGCAAGTGGAACAGCAAGACCACCGAAGACTATCTGGCGATGTGCAAGGAGGCTATTGTCGGCAACAAGGATATGCAGCGTGACCTTGCCGTGATGGCTGAGGAATGGCGCAAGGCGGTGGTGACGGAGATAGGACGAGAGCGGTACGATGCACTCTCTAAACAACTCGGTTGTGATTTGGCATACGCCTATATCGATCACCGCATGGAGCAGCTGATGATAGAAAAAATGGTGAAAGACCGTATGCCAACATCTTCTGCCGACTATATCATCCGCAAGGCGGCACAAAGCAGTCTGTTCGGTCTGCCCTACGAACTGAACAAGTCACCCCTTGCCGCAGAGATAGAAGCCAAAGGAGAGGCAGCCTATAAGCCCTCTCGAACAGAGAAGGCAGCGGGATGGGCAGCCGGAGCGGGTGCCGATGTCGTGGCCATGGGAGGGATTGGCTCATGGGCAACCTTCGCCAAGTTTGTCGGTATCGATATGGTGATGAATGTCGGCATGGAGCACCTAAGCAAGAAAGGTAGCAGCCAAGAGGTCTGTGTCGAGGAGTGTATCAGCAAGGGAGTTTTCGGTACGGGCACCAACGTCTTCGCCTCATTCCGCAAACAGGCAAAAAGTCATCAAGAACCACGAGAACAGCTATATCAAGGCTACCAACAGCCATTTCAAGAACAAGATTCCCACGAGCAATATCACTTTTATGGATTGGACGAAACAAACCGAGCAGACCTCTTTTCCTTGGAACAAAGGTACGTTCCTTGACCCTCAGAGAAACGAAGCAACCAAACGTACAGGCAAGTACAAGGATGTGCCCTTGATAGTTGCGCCTGGACAGGAAGACGAGTATCTGGAGGTTAAGGCGAGACTGGATGCAGAGGCTGAGAAGGAGAAGAAGGCAGAACCGAAAGAAACTCCTGATTCATCGACTGAAGAGGCAACACCATCTGTAGTCCAGCAGGAGGAAACAGCCTTACAAACAAACGAAAATGGATGGGACGGGCTGTTGCAGAGTTTTGGACTGAACGGCTTTTCAGACATCGGCAAGAACCTTGGTTATGTGTTGGCGATGCTGCCCGATGTACTGGTGGGACTGTTCACTGGCAAGACAAAATCGCTGAATATGGACAATAGCCTCCTTCCTTTGGCCTCTATCGTGGCTGGAATGTTCGTGAAGAATCCTATACTGAAGATGCTGTTGATGGGTATGGGAGGTGCCAATCTGCTCAACAAAGCGGGACATGAGGTGCTGGGCAGGAAACAGCAGGAAGGCATTGCACCTACAGTTAGTCCTGCTGCATCTCGCATTCAGTACCGCCAATATCCTGATGAACCACTCAATCCTCGTATCAGCAACCCGATGCTGCAAGGGCGGTGTCTCGTTGCCAACATTGACCATGTGCCTTGTACCATTCAACTGCCTGACAGTGTGATTGGGGCGCATCAGTCGGGGGCATTGCCGCTGAATACATTGGCTAACGCCATACTTGCCAAGAACGACCAGATGCGACAGATGGCAGCAATGCAGTACGAAGAGCAGGCACGGGAGAGCGTGGTGCGACCGAGGGGAATACAGTGAAGCCCGACAACAAAATTGTCGGGAACGGTGGCTTGGTAAGCCAATTATAGAATGTGATTGAGATAAACAAAAAAGATAAAAGCATGAAAGAGAAATCAGAATTTGAGAAGCGGACGGCGGAGAAGCAGGTGTCGCTGCTCACTGAGGCACTGACGAGTGCGGTGGATGCCAAGGGACATTGGTTGAATGCAAGCGGCAAACTCTATCCGAAGCTCTATCCCAAGGGCTTTTCGGTCAGTCCGTTCAATGCCCTTGTCCTTGCCCTTGACTCCGATGCCAAGGGTTGCAAGAGCAATCTGTTTACGCAGTTCTCCGAAGCGAAGGCACGGGGTGAGAGCGTGAGGGAGCATGAGAAAGGTGTGCCGTTCCTGTATTACAATTGGAATAAGTACGTCAACCGCAACAATCCCGACGATGTCATCACCAAGGAGGCATACGCAGAACTGTCGGAACAGGACAAACAGCAGTACAAGGGGAGTGAAAAAACCGTGAGATCCGTGTGCTGTTCAATATCGACCAGACGCTACTGCCTATGGCTAACGAAACAGCCTACACTACGGCATTGAAGAAGGATGGCACGGTGGAGGATAGAGGTTATGGCGACAAGGAGGACAAGCAGCTGCATGGGTGCGTCAACGGATTCCTTCAGAAGATGAAGGACAACCTCGTGAATGTACGTCAGGACGGCACGGGTGTGGCGCACTACGACACCGAGAAGGATGTCATCTACCTGCCACGGCAGCGTGACTTCGAGCACTACAATGACTATGTACAGGAGATGATGCGTCAGTTGGTGTCTGCCACCGGTCATCAGCAGCGGTTGGCACGTGAGGGGCATGGTCATGAAGAACGGCAAAGCCCCGTCGGAGGATGCCGTGAAGAAGGAACGACTCATCACTGAGATAGCTTCGGGCGTGAAGATGCTCGAACTGGGACTGCCTGCCCGTCTGTCAAAGGACAGCCTTAGCATGGTGGACTATTGGACGAGGGAACTGAAGGAAGACCCTTGTCTGATTGATGCCATCGAGAGTGAGGTGAACGGTGCGCTGAAGGTGTTGAAGAAAGCCGAACTGGGTGAAAAGGTGGAGTATGCCACCGACCAGCATCAGCGAGAGACGGCGCAGATACAGGTGCAGTTGCCCAACCACTACTTCGTAGCAGACGAAATCAAGCAGCATCCCAACGAGGAGCAGCGTACTGTGGTCATCGTGCGTGATGATGCCAGCAAGACCGCCGATGTGGTGCTGCCACAGGGTGCATCGTTGGAGACGAGATCAAGGGCATGAACAAGCAACGCTTCACCAATGCCTTGCAGAAAGAGGGTTATGACAACGTGCGTTTCTACAATCCCGACGGAGCCTTGGGCTTCCGTCCCGACGACAGTTATTTCGCCGACAAGAAAATCACGGTATCAAGACTGCGCAACTGGTCTATCGAAGACCTATCCTCGTTGGATGCTTCTGAGGCCGTAACCCACAGCCGTGACATCGGTTTCGACAATGTGCAGTTGGTAAAGGATGACAAGGAGCGGTGGGCATTGTACATCAAGCCCGAAGGTAAGGAGGGCTTTGCCGTCTATCCCGACAAAGGAGACCTCAATCATTTCTTCACCACCTTGAAGCAGTCGATGGACAACATCGAGCGTGTGCGTGAGGAACTGGCACAGAAGTATTATGCTATGGCAGAGGCGAAACCCGACCTGAAGGTGGACATCTTCGGAGGTAATGAGCAGGAGGTTGATTTGAACCGCATCCAGCGTGTGGCAGTATTCCGTGCCAAATCGGGCGAATGCCTGTGTGCAGCCACTATTGACGGCAAGAAGTTGCAGCCGAGAAGTGTCAGTCCGTCACAATGGCAACGATTGTGGGTGGCTCCTGACAGGGATTCCTACAAGCAGAACCTTGCCGCCTCGCTGTTTGCTGATGTATTGCAGAAAGACAACAATGTCGAGCAAAGTACACAAGAGAAGCAGGGAAGAAGCGACGGAGGTGAAGCAAGCGGGAGACGGCAATTGTCGATAAGCATGATGAACAGAAGGAAGTGGTACTTAAGGAAGATAAAAGCTCTGAACAAAGGGAAGAGAAGAAACAAGAGGAAAAGAAAGAAGAAAAGAAGGATGAAAAGGCTACTGTGGGTGAGAACGGCAAGACTGTGCTTCATGCAGAGAGCGGTACGGTGAAGATTGACCGTGAACTGACCTCCTCGGAGATGAACCGCCTGTCGCTCATTTTGGGCAATGCCAATCTGTCGGAAGAAAGCAAACGGACGAAGATTGCGCGCTAGTATATGATGATTGAAAAGAGATTATTGTCATTGCTAAGACATTTCACTTGGACGATGGATATGTATAATTCAAATAGTATCGAGCAATGATCAAATGTAATGTAACAGTGTGCGGAACGGTCAGCAAGGCTGCGACCTGCCGCACGAACAAGGAGGGCAAGGCATTCGTGAGCTTTGCCATGAACGTAGTCATTCCAGCGAAGAGCGGGATTAACAAGACCATCGAGGTGTCGGTCATCAAAGATGGG
>VOFF01000959.1_pt1 | contig 93661 bp, 129 predicted proteins | sample 5384061 | NCBI WGS metagenome assembly VOFF01 (sample SAMN12384725, study PRJNA508395) | human gut metagenome | isolation source: healthy gut E | host: Homo sapiens | reverse complement strand
AGCATGATCCGCAACATTTCGGATGGTATCTTCGGATATTCACTCGGCGCTGTTCGGCAATCGATGGCCTACACGGTGATTCTTTGTTTCTCGCTGCTCAAAACGGAAGTCTGTCCAAACAGATCTTCGGCAGTCACTAAATCCAGGGAAAATCCAATGAAAGGAAAAAGACAGCAGACAACGCCGTTTTCCCGGCGGCGGTCTGGCTGTTCTGGTGATAAATGGCCTATGTAACGATACCCAAAGACCTTTCCAAAGTGAAGAACAAGGTCTTTCTGAACCTGACAAAACGCCAGCTTGTGTGTATGGGTTTCGCGGCAGGAATTGGTATTCCGTTCTATTTCCGCGATCATGCCAGCAATGCAGCGGCAGGCTGGGAACCAAAACAACCTTGCAGCGGCAGGCATGGCGGTACGCCGCCATGCTTCTGATGCTGCCGGAGTTTTTCTTTGCGGGCGGATTCTGTAGTTCTTCCGTAAACCCGAGGTTGGCACAGAACGAGGATAAAAACACCATCTTTGAAAGCTGGTGCGACTTCCTCAACTACTTCGATGCCAGTATCCGCTTTCAGTTGTCGTTCATCAACCACAAGAGCGATATGAGCGAGTACAACAAGGTCATCCAGATCGAGCCGCAGCATGACGCGTTTGACGATGTGCGTATGGAATATGCGCAGATGCTGAAACAGCAGCTTGCCAAAGGCAATAACGGTCTGGTTCGGACGAAGTACATTACGTTCAGCATCGAAGCAAAGAGTGTCCGGGAAGCAAAGCCCCGGTTAGAGCGTATCGAAACCGATATTCTCAACAATTTCAAGGTGCTGGGCGTGAAAGCCTACCCGCTGAACGGCGTGGAACGGCTTCAGATCATGTACGAAACCTTTCATCAGGAGGAACAGCAGAAGTTCGATTTCAGTTATGATCGCATCCTGCAGAGCGGCATGACGACCAAGGACTTCATTGCTCCGACCAGTTTCCTGTTCAAAAGCGGCAAGGACTTTATGATGGGTGACACCTACGGTGCTGCATCCTATCTGAACATCCTTGCCCCGGAACTGACGGATAAGGTGCTGGCCGAGTTTCTGGATATGGACAAAAATCTGGTGGTCAGTATCCATGTGCAGTCGGTAGACCAGCTGAAAGCAATCAAACTTATCAAGGGCAAAATTACCGACCTGGATCGTATGAAAATTGAGGAACAGAAGAAAGCTGTGAGGTCTGGTTATGATATGGAAATTATTCCGAGCGACCTTGCAACTTATGGTGGCGAGGCCAAGAAGATTCTGGATGATCTGCAAAGCCGCAATGAGCGTATGTTCCTTGTTACGGTGCTGTTCCTCAATACGGCCAAGACCAAACAGGAGTTGGATAGTGCCCGCGATTTTTGTTCCGTTTACGACGCAGGAGCTTTTCATGGAGGGCGATTCCCTCTATTACGGTCTGAACGCGGTATCCAACAACATGATTATGGCAGACCGCAAACAGCTCAAAAACCCGAACGGCCTAATTCTCGGCACACCGGGAAGCCGTAAGTCGTTCAGTGCAAAGCGTGAAATTACAAACGTGTCTTTCACCACAACGGACGATGATATCGTGCAAGACCCGGAAGGCGAATATTATCCACTGGTGGAAGCACTGGGTGGTCAGGTTATCCATATTTCATCCACCAGCCGGGATTACATCAACCCGATGGATATTAACCTGAACTACGCGGACGATGATAACCCACTGGGCATGAAATCGGACTTTATTCTTTCCCTGTGCGAACTTATCATGGGCGCACGGGATGGCATGGAGCCGGAGGAAAAGTCGGTCATTGACCGCTGCCTGCCACTGGTCTACCAGAAGTATCTGAACGACCCGAAGCCGGAAAATATGCCAACGCTCGGTGATCTGTACGACTGCCTGCGGGAGCAGAAAGAACGGCAGGCGCAGCGTATCGCCACGGCACTGGAAATCTACGTTAATGGTTCGCTGCGGGTGTTCAACCACCAGACCAATGTGGAACTGGATAACCGCATCATCTGCTTCGACATCAAGGAGTTGGGCAAACAGCTGAAAAAACTGGGGATGCTCATCGTCCAGGATCAGGTCTGGAACCGTGTTACCGTCAACCGCAACAGCAAAAAGAACACCCGGTACTATATAGACGAGTTCCACCTCCTGCTGAAAGAGGAACAGACCGCAGCATACAGTGTGGAAATCTGGAAGCGATTCCGAAAATGGGGCGGTGTACCGACAGGCATCACCCAGAACATCAAGGATTTGCTCGCAAGCCGGGAAATCGAGAACATCTTTGAGAATAGCGATTTCATTTATATGCTTAACCAGGCATCCGGCGACCGACAGATCCTTGCCAAGCAGCTGAATATTTCGCCGTTCCAGCTGTCGTATGTGACGAACAGCAACGATGGCGAGGGACTGCTGTTCTACGGTAACACGATTATCCCATTTAAGGATAAGTTCGATACTTCGCTGAAACTGTATAGCCTGATGACAACGAAGCCCAATGAGATGGGAAAATATAAGGAGAAAAAAAGAAGCATGAACACACCGAACATTTTTGACCGACTGAGCCGCAAGATTCATCATCACTCTGACATGGAGCCGCACGAAAGCGATTCTGGCCCGCCCTTTGGTGAGGTGGAGCTGCTCAACTTCCACGATGAAGAATCGGTGGTACATACGGTGCTGGAGGACTTTTTACGCCGTTGGCACACTGGCCGATGAACTGACTGACGGCTTTCACATGGAAGCCCACGGTTATCTTGACCGTGAGGAAGTAAACACCCGTCTGATCGCCTTTGCCCGGAAGCTGGAACAGGTGCTTGATAAGTGGGAAACCCACGCAGCCCTGCTTGCATGACGGTTCCAGCCGGAAGGAGGTGATTTCCATAGCAGACAAAAAAGTTTCGGGGCAGAGATAAAATTGTCCAGAAAATGACCAAGGATGGTCTGGTGGATGAAAACCTCCGCACCGGGGAACAGAAGTCCGCGACTACAGAAGAAAAGCCGGAGCAGGAAGATTCGGCAAAAGAAACTGCGGAAAAGGAAACAGACGAAGAACCTGTCGTGGACGAAGAAATCTGTATGGATGCCGAGGATGGGAAGGAGGAAACACCCCGGCATCACAGCACCGCCAAGCAGAGCGCAGACTATTATAAAGCCCATCAGGAGGACGGCAAGCCAAAGGATGCGCCTGCAGGATCGGATGCAGAGCCGCCCACAAAGAAAGGCCGACTTTCTTTTGAAGATGAAAAAGGCGGTATTGTCCGTGGCGTAGGAATGGGCGTTAAGAAGGTGGCCAAGAAAGGAGTGGACACCGCCACCGGGTTTGCCCACCAGAAAGTACATCAGGTAGAAAAGGACAATTCCGGCGTGGAAGCTGCTCACAAGTCGGAAGAAGCCGCCGAACGCCTGCACCATTTTGTCAAAAGCAGAAAAAAGCCCAAAGATAAATCTGCCAGAGCGGAGAAAAGAGGTGGGGAGGATCAGAAATCCAGCCGTCTGAAATTCTCCGAGAGCGAGGGCGGCACGGCAGAAAATGCAGCAGAACCGCAGCTGAAAAAGAAACAGCCCCAGCCGCCACCGACTGCCGCAGGAGGTGAAGCAAAAACAGTCGGTGCGAAGTTTTACCAGAAAAAGCAGTATAAAGATGCTTATGCAGCCGCCAAGCGCGGCCAGAAAGCCGGAACTGCCGCCAGCAAGCAGGCAGCAGCGGCAACAAACACCATTACGGAGAAAGCGAAAGCGGCGGTGCATGAGATCGTCGTGCAGAATAAAACCCTGTGGGTCAGTATTGGTGTTGTCATCCTTCTGGTGATGGTCATGCTGGGAGCCTTTTCAAGCTGCGGTGCAGCAATTCAGGGAACAGGCAGTACCTTTGTGGGAACGACATATCCCAGCAAGGATGCCGACATGAAAGGCGCGGAAGAAGATTATCTGGAACTGGAAAAAGAACTGGATAAGCAGATTCGGCAGATGGAATCCACCCATCCGGGCTATGATGAATACCGCTATCAGCTGGACGAGATCGGGCATGACCCGTATCAGCTTATTTCCCATCTGACTGCGGTTTATGAGCAGTTCACCAGAGGACAGGTTAAGCCTGTTATCAAGGAACTATTCAAGCAGCAGTATCTCCTGAAAGTGTGGGAAACGATAGAGATTCGCACTCGCATGGAAACCAGAGTAGGGGTTCGGCCAACGATAGACGCTTTTGGAAACGTCAGCATGGAAACCTATACCTATCAGGAAGAAGTGGAGTATGAGTACAAAATCCTCAATGTCCTGCTGAAAAAAATAAGGGCTTCGATACCATCGCGCGGAAGAACATGAACCAGAAGCAGACCGGGCGGTACGATGCCTATAACCTGACCTATGGCAATCGCCCCGAACTGTTCGGCGCAGGCTCCCCGACATACAGCGGCGGTACAACAGGCAGCATCGGCACAGGCGGTGCTGGTGGCTCCGGCGGTGGTTTCAAGTATGATATTCCATCGGAAGCCCTTTCGGATGAAAAGTTCGCAAGGATGATTGAGGAAGCCGAAAAATATCTCGGTATGCCGTATGTGTGGGGCGGCAGTTCCCCAAGCACCAGTTTTGACTGTTCCGGCTTTGTCTGCTGGGTCATCAATAACTGTGGCAACGGGTGGAGCGTTGGACGCACAACGGCCAATGGTCTGCGCGGGAAGTGCAGCTATGTTTCCCCTGATGGATGCACAGCCCGGCGACCTGATCTTCTTTGAGAAAACCTATAACACCGTTGGCGCGTCGCACGTTGGAATCTATGTCGGCAATAACATGATGATCCACTGCGGCGACCCCATTTCCTACACCAGTATCAATTCCACCTATTGGCAGAGCCACTTCTTAGGCTTTGGCCGCATCAACTGAAAGGAGGGCCGATGGGCAAGAAATTACAGAAATATCTGGATGAAGCCGAAAAGACAGAACAGCAGATCGCGGAACTGGAGGAACGGCTGAAAACCATCCGGGCAGCACAGAAAAAGGAAGAGGACAGCGAGATCATCCGTGCCATCCGCAGCACCAAGATGGGCGGGCGCGAACTGCTGGCTCTGCTGGACAACATTCAGGCGGGCAATGTGACGTTCCTGACCGCTGTAAACAACGCTTCGGAAGAAGCAGAAACGGAGGAAGCGATTGAAAAAGATGCTTAAACGGCTGGGTGTTGTTATTCCCAGCACAGTTCTTACCCTGCTGATGGCGGTGGGCTTCTCGACCCCGGCATTTGCCTTTGTGGACACCACTGAGGTGACGGAGGAACCCACGCAGGTGATCGAGGAGGCTGAGCCGACCGAGGAAGAAAAGATCCCGTTCACCATCGCAGGCAACGGCGAGGTGGAGGGCAACGTCGTAGATGACCCCAGCAAGGAGTTCTTCACAGTAAAGACCAAGGGCGGCAACACGTTCTTTCTGGTGATTGACCGGGCGCGAAACAGTGAGAACGTCTATATGCTCTCGATGATCGACGAGTACGATTTGCAGGAGTTTCTGGACGATGAAGATCGGAACGGCCAGCAGGAAGAAGAAACACCTGCGGTAGTCCTGCCCGAAACCAAACCCGAACCCACCCCGGACGTAGAAATCGAAGAACCGAAAGAGGAATCGAGCGGCGGCATGAATAAGATTCTGCTGCTGGTGTTCGTGGCTGCGCTGGGCGGTGCAGGTGCTTTCTTCTACTTCTACATTTATAAGCCGAAGCCGAAAGAAGAAACGCCGCAGAGTGAAAATCTGGAGACCGACCAGAGCCTTGCGACTGTGAACGAGGATAATCAGTCCGGCAACGAAAATGGCACATAAGAAAACCGTAACATAAGGATGCAGGGGTAGTCGAAAGGCTATCCCTGTTTTTTGCAAGGAGGGAAAAATTTGAAATATCTGGTGATTGCAGAAAAACCGAGCGTATCGAAATCCATCGCAAAAGTAATCGGTGCATACCGACAGGAGGACGGGTATCTGGAGGGCGGGGATTGCGTGGTAAGCTGGTGTCTGGGGCATCTGGCAGAGTATGCAGCTCCGGAACACTACGATGAACGCTATGAAAACTGGCGTTTTGAGGATTTGCCGATTCTCCCTGTCGAGTGGAAACTGCTGGTACACAATACAAAGAAGCCGCAGTTCAATGTCCTGCGCAAACTGCTCCGCAGCAAGAAATTTGATTATGTGGTGAACGCCTGCGACGCAGGGCGCGAGGGCAAAGCGATTTTCCGCCGTGTGTATGCTCTTGCCGGAAGTAAACTCCCCATTAAGCGGCTGTGGATCAGCAGCATGGAGGATGTTGCCATCCAGCAGGGCTTTGAAAACCTGAAAGATGGCGCAGCGTATGACAACCTGTTTGCAGCGTCCGAGTGCAGGGCAAAAGCAGATTGGCTGATCGGCATGAACGGAACCCGCGCTTTTACGAAAAAAATACGGCAGAAAACAGACCATTGGCCGTGTGCAGACTCCGACACTGGCAATGTTGACTGAGCGGCAGGCTAAAATCCAGAACTTCGTAAAAGAACCCTATTACAAAGTGGAACTGTCCGGTGCGGGTGCCGTGGCGGCATCGGAACAGATGGCACAGGAGCAGGACGCAGATACTATGCAGGCCGCTTGCGATGGACAGTGTGCAGTGGTTGGCAGCATCGAGCGCAAGCGAGTGGAGAAGAAGCCCCCGAAGCTGTATGACCTGACGACCTTACAGCGAGAAGCAAACCGCTATTACAGTCTGAGCGCCAGCCAAACCTTGCAGGCATTGCAGGAACTGTATGAAGAAAAAGCTGGTGACATATCCCAGAACAGACAGCCAGTTTGTGACTGAGGATATGCGCAAGACGGTGGAATCTCTGGTGCTGGCCTTAGATGGCGCGGCGGCAGACGTAAGCTGCGTTATCGACAACAGCAAGGTCACAGACCATCATGCGATCCTGCCGACGATGCAGGGCGCAAAGTGTGATAAGGAAAAGCTGTCCGAAACCAAACAGAAGATTCTTTCGCTTATCATCTGGAAACTGGTGCAGGCTGTGCAGCCGCCGTTCATCTATGAGGATGTGCTGGTAACAGTGTGCTGCCAGGGCAGGAACTTCACGGCAAAATATAAGGATGTTCTGCAGCCCGGTTATACTGCAAAACCTGTTCCGCTTGTGGAGCCGGAGAAGAACAAGGATGCGTCACTTCCGAACGATCTGGAACAGGGGATGGTTATTCCGGTGGTACGGGCAGAGAAAAAGCATGGCTTTACTTCACCGCCGAAAGTCTACACCGAAGATACCCTGCTGTCGGCCATGGAAACAGCAGGCAACAAAGAATTTGAAAAAGATACCGAGAAAAAGGGTCTGGGAACCCCTGCAACGCGCGCGGCGATTCTGGAAAAGCTGGTATCTTCCGGCTATGTACAGCGTAAAGGAAAGCAGATGATTCCCACGGAGGACGGTGTAGCCGCAATCCGCAATATCCCGGACTACCTGAAATCTGCCAGCATGACAGCCGAGTGGGAAAATGACCTGCTGCGGATGGAGCGCGGTGAGATCAAGCCCTATGATTTTATGCAGAGCATCCACGGATTGCTCGATAAGATGCTGGCTGACCTCCGGCAGATTCCTACCGTCGCGGCAGCTCCCCATCATTATAAGGTAAGCGTAGGAAACTGCCCGGTCTGCGGAAGTCCTGTGCATGAGAACAAACTCAGCTTTTTGTTGTGCAGACCGCAGCTGCAAATTTGCCCTCTGGAAAGAAAGCAGATACTTGTCCAACATGAGAAAAACGCTGGACAAGAAGATGACGGTAGACCTTTTGAAGAAAGGCCGCACCCATGTAAAAGACTTTTATTCCGCGAAAAAAGATAAGACATTCGCCGCTGACCTTGTGATGCGCGTCGAAGAGGGCCGCGCACAGTACAGTCTGGAATTTCCCAAAACACCGATGAAAACGAAAAAACGTAAAAAGGAGGTTTGACCCTTGCCACAGATTAACGGTATTCGAGAATTGGCGCAGCAGAACGCCCGGTATGTCAGTAACTCGCCACAGGACTGGATGAGTTATCTGGATGTGGCGGCGCGGCTGTATCGCTATTCGTTCACCGATACACTCCTGATCCACGCACAGCGGCCCGATGCAACCGCCTGCGCAGAACTGGAACTCTGGAATCAGAAAATGAGCCGATGGGTCAACCGTGGCGCAAAAGGCATCGCACTTCTGGATGATACCGGACCGCGTACCAAGCTGCGGTATGTGTTCGATATTGCTGACACCCATCTGGTGCGCGGCGGTAGAACACCGCTCTTATGGAATCTGGACAGCCACGAGCATGAGCAGACGATTTTAGACCATCTGGAAGATACCTATGGTTTATCCCAGACAGACAGCATGAATACTGCCCTGATGGAACTGGCACAGCAGCTGACCGCCGACAATCTGGATGAAGCGATGGATGGTCTGTCCTATGAGGTGGCGGATACGTTTCTGGAAGAACTGGACGAAGATAACATCCGCGTCCGCTTCCGGGAACTGATGACCAACAGTATTTTCTATACGCTTTCCCGCCGCTGCGGGCAGGAGCCTATGGATGTGCTGGACGATGATGACTTTATCCGTATCGTGGATTTCAACAAGCTGCCGGCACTGTCGTTCCTTGGCAACGCGGTTTCCGAACAGTGCGAAGCGGTTCTTTTTGACATTGGCCGTGAGATGCGGAAAATTTACAAAAAAGAAATCACGCAGCAGCTTGAAAAATCCGTTGACAGCTTGTATAATACCAATACGGACTTTAACACATTAAAGCGCGAAACTAAAGAAAACACGACCAAAGGAGGACAAGAAAATGGAGTTGACGTATTACCGCAAGGGAGATTATCTGTTCCCGAATCTGGCCGTGAAGGACGAGCCGCAGATCATCGGGAAGTACGGGATGCTGCGCAGGACGTACCTGAAAGAGAACCGCAAGAACTGGTATCAGAGTATGCTGATGAGCGGCAGGCTGAACCAGCATCTGGCGCAGATCGAGGAAGCAGCGGAGAGCCGGGTGGAAACCCTGCTGGACAGCCTGAACGAGAAATTTCCGGCACCGAGCAAGGAGAAAGACCCGCTGGCATGGGCGGCGCACCAGAACAACCTGACGACGATGGCCGAGGAGATCGTCTTGAAGGAATTGGTGTACAATTAACTGAACCGACAACGGAACAGGATTTGAGCGAAGCAGAGGAAGAAATTGCCTCTGCTTTTTCTTTTCCTGATTTGCCCACCGTGGAACAGCAGATCCGTGCCATTGAAGCACCGATCCAGGCGCGGTATGCGGACGAGATTGCACTTGATTCCAAAGTAGTCGATGAAATCCTGCGCACGGGCAGCAACCGCAGCAAGGGTCAGCTGCGTCTGATCTACAATTTCATGGTCGAGAAAAACCCCGGAAGAATACACGGAGTTCGTGAAAAACGAATATGGTACGGGCGGCAAAGGCTTTGAAATTGGCGGCGCAAAGTATGCAGTCTGGTTCAATGATTTGGGACTGCGCATTGCAGCAGGTGACACGGCTAAGGGCGGCACGATTGTCAATGCGTTTCTTTCGTGGGAGGATGTCAGCAACCGTATCCATGAACTGCTCCGGCAAGGCGAGTATGCGCCGCAGGCAGTTCTGGATGCTGCACGGCAGAATGCTTTGCAGGAACACGCGCAGACATTGGCTTATATGGAACGCGATTTGGCCGATGGCGTTGCCGAAGCAGTGTTTCAGGATACAGAAATCTTCAGGGGTGGTTTCCCGGAATTGACGGACAGGCTGGCGGGCTTGCTGGATGATACGGATTTTCTGACTGACCTCAACGAGAGATTGTCTGCGTTGGGGGAAGCCTATGCCGAAGATAAAGACCTGATGCGGATGCACTTTTATAAGCCGGATAAAGTGGCAGCTCTGTTCCAGCAGTTTGCAAAGCCTTATCAGAACTACTCGGCGCGGGATGGCTTTCACTGGAATGAGTATAAGAAGTTCATCACGGAAGATGAAATAAACGCTTATTTCACACGAGGCAGCAATTATTCGGACAGTCGGCTGGCAATCTATTCGTTCTTCCTGAATCATGAGGACAAGAAAGAGCGGGCTGATTTCCTGAAAGACCATTACGGAATCGGTGGTAGCAGCCATGCACTCTGCGGGGCAGACGATTCTCACGAAGATCACGATGGCAGGGGTATTGCTTTGGAGCGTGGCGCATACGGGAACCGCATGTTCATCTGGGAACCCGGATGCAGTGTTCATCTGAACTGGAATCAGGCCGCAGGCCGGATCTATCCGTGACAGTGAGTATTTGAAGCCGGCAGACTACTCCCGGATGCCTGCTTATGAGCGCGAGCGGATGGCAATGCGGGTGATGGGATTCTATCACCATCTGCCGAACGACGTGGAGCGGCCTTATCCGCAAGACCTTTACCATGAAGAAGGACGAAAGGCTCTCGTTGAAAAGCTGGAAGCCCCTGAACAGGCGGTGGAACTGCTGGAGCAGATGGACAATGCACTGCTGTCCGTGCCGCTGGATTCGGGAGAATATGAGCGTAAGGCAGAATCCCTCTCTATCCTGCACCAATATGTCGAGGGAACGTACACGATTTTCCCGGTGTTGAGATTGCGGTTCCTGAACAGGGGCAGATTTCCATGTTTGACTTCATGGAGCAGGAGCCGCAATCTCAACCGCCGCAGCGGTTGAGAACTCCCAAAAGGCAAAAGTTGTTGCGCGGTATCAGTCAACGGTGATGATGCAGGCAGGATATATCGAGGATATTGCCTGCAATATCCCGATGGCAAGTTCTATAACCATTACAATTATGACGAAGAAACGGGAACAGGTACAGCAGAAACAGGGCCGTTTAACAGTCTGAATGATGCAAAGGCGGTTGTTCGTCAAACGAGAGAAGATGCAAAAGCAGTAGAGTCGTTTGAAAATCAGCCCAAGCAAATGTACAGCAGAGAAAACGGCAGTTTTCTGTATCTGGACAACGACCATCTGTACCGCATAGAGCGTTCCAATGCCTACGATGTGTACCTGAAAGACATGGAAAATTCGGCGGTGGCTGGCCGTGTTATTTCGGTGCAGTCTTATGATGAAACACTGGCGAAAAATCCGCTGAACGCTTTCCTGAAACTGGATGCCGACCAAGCGCAGAAAGACAGCCGCAGCATCTATAAAGAATGCCTGTACACGCTGCTGGAAAAGGTAGAGTGAGCCAGCCTTACAGCCCCTGCCGCTGGATGCCGCCAACGAGTATAACGCTTTGAAAGAGCGTTACCCGGATGCACTGGTCGGCTATGAGCAGTACGGAAACTTTGAGTTCTACGGCGAGGATGCAAAGCGCGTTTCGGAACTGCTTGGCAGCAAACTGTTGGAAAAGAAAACTGCACTCGGCAAAGTTGAGGTATCTGGTTTTCCGCGTGAACAGTGGGTTTCACAGGCAATGAAGCTCTGGAAGCAAGGGGAGAACGTCTATCTGTCCGGCCAGCAGAAAGATGGAACCCATGCCCAAACGAAATACTTCCGCAGAGAGGAATATCTGCCTGTTAATACCATCATCGAACTGGACGATAGAGAGTTCCGTGTGGATTCGGTGGACGTTGGAAATGGAACGGTCAGTTTGCAGGACATGACCCTTGCAAAAAGAAGCCCGGTATCCGATTTTCCGAACGGAACAGCTGGAGTACATTCGGCATCTGTACGAACAGGCAGATGTACCGATGGAAGAAGCGGTTGAAATCACAGTCTTTACGGCTCTGCACAATGCGGGTGTGGCCTACGAGGGTTTCTCCCGGAGCAGATGGATGTGATCTATTCGGTGGCAGAAGCAAGCGGCGAGTTGGAAGAACTGCTGAATCCTGACTTCCCGCCAGAACAGATGCAGCTGATCGCAGATGTGCAGAACCGAACGGATGCCATCAGCCGTGCAGCAGCAGAGGAAGCCCTTGAACCGCTGACCCAGCAGCCTATGACCCCGGCAGAGGTCAACCATGCACGGCGGCAGCACAATCTTCCGCTGGACAGTGGAGCAGAAACAGAACAGCCTGCACAGCCCAAACAGAAACCTATTAACTTCCGCATTACGGACGATGATCTCGGCGCAGGAGGGCCGAAAACAAAGTATAAAGCCAACGTGGAGGCCATTCGGGTGCTGCAAACATTGGATGCAGAACAGCGGCAGGCCACCGCAGAGGAGCAGGAGATTCTTTCTCGGTATATAGGCTGGGGTGGCATTCCGCAGGTGTTCGATGAAAACAACGCAGAATGGTCGAAAGAGTATGCCGAACTACAGTCCCTGCTCACGACAGATGAGTATAAGGAAGCCCGTGCCAGTACCCTGAATGCGTTTTACACTTCCCCTACGGTCATCAAGGCAATGTATGAAGCCCTGGGCAATATGGGATTGTCCAAAGGCAACGTGCTGGAACCATCCTGTGGTGTCGGCAATTTCATGGGTCTGGTGCCGGACAGCATGGAGAAGATTCGGATGTACGGTGTGGAGTTGGACAGCATTTCGGGCCGCATTGCACAGCAGTTGTACCAGAAAAACAAGATTGCGGTGCAGGGTTTTGAAACCATGCAGTTTCCGGATAGCTTCTTCGACTGTGTTGTGGGCAACGTACCTTTCGGCAATTACAAAGTACCGGACAAGCGGTATGATCGCCACAATTTCCTTATCCACGATTATTTTATCGCCAAGAGCCTTGACCTTGTGCGTCCGGGCGGTGTGGTAGCGGTGGTAACGTCCAGCGGTACGATGGATAAGAAGGATTCCTCTGTCCGTGAGTATCTTGCCAACCGTGCCGATCTGGTAGGTGCGATTCGACTGCCGAACAATGCGTTTCAGCGCAATGCCAACACCGGCGTGGTGGCTGACATTCTGTTCCTGCAAAAGCGTGACCGTGCAGCGGTGGAGCGGGCTGACTGGGTGGATCTCGGTGAAACATCGGAGGGATATTCCATCAACCAGTATTTTGCGCAGCATCCTGAAATGGTGCTGGGCGAGATCACCACCGAAAGCACCCAGTACGGCAAGCAGGAAATTACGGTCAAGCCCATCGAGGGAGCAGACCTTGCCCAGCAGTTGAAGAAAGCGGTCAGCAACATCCAGGCTACCATCACAGAGCCGGAAATCTCCGATGATGAACTGGATGCGCAGGAAGAACCCATTCCGGCAGACCCCAGTGTGAAGAATTTCAGCTTCACGAACGTGGATGGGCAGATTTACTACCGTGAAAACTCCTTTATGAACAAGGTAGAACTGCCTGCCGTAACTGCAGAGCGGGTGCTGGGCATGATCGCTCTGCGGGAAACCACCCGGAAGCTGTTGGATTGTCAGCTGCATGATGGTTCGGATGCGGAAGTACAGCTTTTACAGAATGAACTGAAACAGCAATACACCGCATTTAAAGCGCAGTATGGCCTTATCAACAGCACTGCCAATAAGCGGGCGTTCCGACAGGACAGCAGCTATTGTCTGCTGGCATCACTGGAAATTCTGGATGAAGAGAAGAATCTCAAACGACTGGCCGATATTTTTACAAAGCGCACCATCCGTAAGCCGGAACTTACCTCAGTGGACACGCCCAGCGAAGCCCTGGCACTTTCCATTGGAGAAAAAGCAAAGGTGGATGTGCCGTTTATGGTGCAGCTCTGCGGTAAACCGGAACAGGAGATCACGGATGAACTGGCAGGTGCGATTTTCCGAAACCCTGTGACACAGCAGTGGGAAACCTCGGATGAATACCTGTCCGGCAATGTTCGTGAAAAACTGGCCACAGCAGAAACCTTTGCTGCAAACCATGCAGAGTATCAGATCAATGTGGATTACCTGAAACGGGTACAGCCCAAGGATTTGGATGCTTCAGAAATTGAAGTACGGCTGGGTGCGAACTGGGTGAAGCCGGAGTACATCACGCAGTTTATGAAGGAAGTGTTCAAAACACCGAACTACTATGCCGGGATTGACATTAAGGCAACCTATTCCGAAATTTCAGGTGCATGGAACATTTCGGGCAAGTCGCTGGATCGCGGCAATCCGCTTGTTACCAACACTTACGGAACCCTGCGCGTCAACGGCTATAAGCTGCTGGAGGATGCGCTGAATCTCCGCGATACCAAAATCTACGATACGATTCACGATGCGGATGGAGACCACCGTGTACTGAATAAGCAGGAAACCATGCTTGCACAGCAGGCACAGGAATCCATTCGGGAAGCGTTCAAGCAGTGGATTTTCAAGGATTTAGACCGCCGCGAGGATTTGTGTGCGACCTATAACCGGATTTTCAATGCGATTCGTCCCCGTGAGTACGATGGCAGTCATATTCGTTTTGAGGGCATGACCCCGGAAATCTCTCTGATGCCGCACCAGAAAAATGCGGTAGCGCACATTCTGTACGGCAACAATACGCTGCTGGCGCATTGCGTGGGCGCAGGAAAGACCTTCCAGATGATTGCTGCCGGCATGGAAAGCCGCAGGCTGGGCCTGTCGCAGAAAAATCTCTATGTGGTGCCGAATCGCAGACCTCAGCCCGAGCAAATGTGGGGGCGCAGATTTCCTCAGCGGCTCTATCCCAATGCGAATGTGTTGGTGGCAACGAAGAAGGATTTTGAACCCAGCAATCGAAAGCAGTTCTGCTCCCGCATTGCAACCGGTGATTACGATGCCATCGTGATCGGTCATTCGCAGTTTGAGCGAGTGCCGCTCTCCCCGGAACGGCAGAAAGCCATTGTAGAGCGTCAGATCGACGACATTACGCTGGCTCTGGCCGATGCCCGGAGTGAGGACAGCCGCAGTTTTACAGTCAAGCAGATGGAAAAAACAAAGAAAACGCTGGAAGCAAAGCTGCAAAAGCTGAACGACCAGACGAGAAAGGATGATGTGGTTACATTTGAGGAACTGGGTGTTGACCGTCTGTTTGTGGACGAGTCGCATTTCTATAAAAATATGTTCCTCTACACAAAAATGCGGAACATCGCGGGTATCGCCCAGACCGATGCACAGAAGTCCAGTGATATGTTTGCAAAGTGTCAGTATCTGGACGAGCTGACAGGTGGCAAGGGCGTGACCTTTGCAAATCCGGAACCCCGGTCAGCAACTCGATGGTGGAGCTGTACACCATTATGCGTTATCTCCAGTATGACACCCTGCAGAAGATGGGATTGAGCCACTTCGATGATTGGGCGGCATCCTTTGGTAAGAGATGATGACCTTAATGGTGAGTCAAATTCAATCACCAATCAAAAGCAATACTTGGAAGATTACGCCCGAAGAAATGGTTTTACGAATATCCGTCATTTTACTGACGATGGTTTTTCGGGTGTAAATTTCAATCGTCCGAGTTTTCAGGAGTTGATTAAGGAAGTAGAAGCAGGAAATGTCGCAACGATTATTGTTAAGGATATGAGCCGATTAGGGCGAAACTATCTGCAAGTCGGTTTTTATACGGAAGTTCTGTTCCCACAGAAAGATGTCCGTTTCCTTGCGATAAATAACAGTATCGACAGCAATAATGCTTCTGACAATGACTTTGCCCCATTTTTGAATATAATGAACGAATGGTACGCAAAAGACACAAGCAATAAAATCAAGGCTGTGTTTGACGCCCGTATGAAAGACGGAAAGCGTTGTAGCGGTTCAATTCCCTATGGATATAACCGATTAGCAACCGACAAACAAACGCTTGTCGTTGACCCTGTGGCTTCTGCGGTGGTAAAGCGTATCTTTTTGCTTGCCAACGAGGGCAAAAGTCCGAGAGCAATCGCTGAATTGCTTACCGAAGAAAAGGTTTTAATTCCGGCTGCACACGCAAAGGAATATCACCCCGAACAGTATAACGGAACAAAGTTTTCAGACCCGTATATTTGGGGAATGTCAACCATAAGAGCGATTTTAAGCAGACAGGAATATCTCGGTCATACTGTTTTGAGAAAGTCGGTCAGCACCAATTTCAAACTGCACAAAAGAAAGAATACCGATGAAGATGAACAGTATGTATTTTATAATACGCACGAGCCTATCATCTCGCAGGAACTTTGGGACAGCGTTCAGAAGCGAAAGAAACGAGCGAACAGAACAGCAGCCAAAGGTACGCATAGCAACCGTTTAAGCGGTTATCTGTACTGTGCCGACTGTGGCAGAAGAATGACCCTGCAAACGCATTACAGTAAAAAAGACCGTTCGGTGCAGTATTCTTACCGTTGCGGCGGATATGCAAGCAAAGTAAACTCCTGCTCTGCCCATTCAATTAGTGCTGATAATGTTGAAGCCTTGATATTATCGGCTGTCAAACGATTATCAAGATTTGTTCTGAATGACGAAGAAGCCTTTGCAAAGGAACTTCAAGCACTTTGGAATGAAAAGCAGACAGAAAAGCCAAAGCACAATAAATCGGAATTGCACCGTTTTCAGAAGCGATACGATGAATTGTCTAAACTTATTCGTGGCTTGTATGAAAATCTTGTTTCGGGATTACTGCCCGAAAGACAGTATAAGCAACTGATGAAGCAGTATGATGATGAACAGGCTGAGCTGGAAACGAAGATTGAGGAAATGGAAAAGGAACTTACCGAAGAAAAAGTAAATGCTGTTGATATTAAGCATTTCATTTCTTTAATTCGCAAGTGCAAAGAGCCGACAGAAATTTCCGATTTGATGTTTACCGAACTCATTGACAAGATTGTGGTGTATAAAGCCGAGGGTGTGGGAAAAGCAAGGACACAAAAGGTTGATATTTACTTCAACTATGTCGGGCAGGTCGATATTGCCTATACAGAAGAAGAACTTGCTGAAATAAAGGCACAGGAAGAACAGATTGAGATGGAACGCTTGGCAAAACAGCGTGAGCGTGAAATAGCCTACCGAGAGAAGCGAAAGGCGAAAAAACTCGCTGAAAACGGTGGAGAAATCGTCAAGACAAAGATATGTCCTCACTGTCAAAAAGAGTTTGTGCCTACAAGTAACCGACAGATATTCTGTTCAAAGGATTGCTGCTATCAGGCAAGGCAGGATAAGACGAAAGCCGATAGAGAAGCGGAAAGGAAATCATTATTATCGTCAGCGTGTATGTGCTGTGTGTGGCAGTACCTACTGGCCTGCACACAGTCAGCAGAAATTCTGTTCCGAAGAATGTAAAAAGGTAAATCACAATAAGAAAACCTTGGAGTTTTACTACAAGAAGCAAAAGGAGAAAGAACTATGCAAAGATTTATTACAGACGAAAGAACAGGTATCCAGTACGAACTCATCGGAGATTATTACTATCCCTGCTTGACGATAGAAAACGAAGAACCGCCTACGCTCACAAAATACGGAAGAATGAGGGAAAGATATTTGAGGGAGCATAGGAAAGTCTTATATTGCAATCTGCTTACATGCGGAAAGTTATATGAACACCTTGCCGAAATTGATACTTCGGCGTGTAATATGGCGGAGTATCTGATAAAGGAAATGGCAAGAAAACAAGGTGTGACGGAACAACTGAAAGCGGAGGATATGATGAGATGGGTCGGATTGATGAATAATATCCGAGCCTGTGCAGATGAGATTGTATTGAACGATATTGTGTATTCCTAATAGCATACCAGCCGAAAAGGAACTGCTGTCTTTACTGATGGCAGTTTTCTTTTTCGGGAAGTATTCAAGAAGTCATTAAGTCGTGAGTGTAGTCGAAGTAGTTTGAAGTATTGAAAAAAAAATGATGACTTTTGTTATAATGTTTAATGGAAGGTTGTATTTTATTAGGAATAACGAAATGAATTTGTAGGTGAGAGTATGAAGAAGAATAGAAAATACAAAAAAGATAAAGATAATAATGGTTTTTACAACAGTCTTGCTTATAGCGTTTGTAGCAGTAGTTGGATTATATAAAACAGGGATTTATCGTTTTGATTTTTTTTAAGGATGTGTATAAAAAAATCGATTTTCAACTGAGTACAAATGAGCTTAACATTCCTCAGGACGCTCTTTTCGTTTTCTGCTTATGATATTGAACAGGGTGAATATTTATTTTACGAGGGAGATAGCCAATTGCCCACAGTAGCAAGTTTAAACTATTTGTCATTGACTATGCTTTGACAAAAGTTAACTTGGAAGATGTTATTGAAGTAAATCAAGAGGTATTGGATCTTGTGCCGGCTGGGTCATCTTTAGCAAATCTAAAAGTTGGGAAGTACACAGTAAAAGAAATAATGGAAGCTATGCTTGTTCCTTCGGGAAACGATGCTGCCTATTCGTTGGCATATTATATTGCTAAAAATGAATTAGGAGAGGGCTATACAGCAACGGAATATATAAATTATTTTATGACAGAGCTAAGTGAGTATTTAATTGAAGAAGGCTATTCTAAAACAAATTTGTATAATGATCCGAGCGGGGCAGCTATGTCAGCCGATACACATTTGGATGATATTAATCGTGTAGCCTTGAAGCTTTATAATTATGATTTTGTTAAAGAATGTGTAGGGAAAAGCACTTTCTCAATTCAAACTCCACAAGGTGAATTTACTTGGAAAAATACCAATAAGTTTTTAGATAAAAAGTCACCGTACTATAATGAAAATGTAAAAGGGATAAAAACAGGAACTATGGCATCTTCCTATAATATTGTTGTTCTTTATAAAAAAGATGGCAAGGAATATTTGATTACCTGCTTGGCATCATTATCAGATGAAGGAAGATATAAAGCAGTGCAGTCCGCTATAAATACAATTATTAAATGATGTCGAAATATCTTTTAATTAAAGCGTTAAAGTGTCGTGGACAAGATAAAGATTAGTTTGGTGAAACAACAATAGTTGAAGTACGAAAAACATCGTAGAAATACGGTGTTTTTTGTTACCCCAAACCCTACAATTTTATACATAACCACAGGTTAGTACAAATACCTTGTGTGATTTTTTTAAGGCTTAGAAAGGCAATTTTGCCCGATTTTCGCCCCGAAAAATGACAGAAACAAGGCTCTGAGTATCTTTCCTGTGGTTTTTTTATTTCCAGACGGAAAGGAGGACTTTATGCCGAGAATGAGCAAGAAACGGAAACAAGATTGGGCATTGTTTCTGAACGAAAGAAATCGCATTACCTACAACGAACTTTGCAGAAAATGCAGTAATGACTGCAAGCAGAGTTTCCGTTGTATCGTGGTGCTTTGCCCTAAGTATTTATCGAAAAGGAGAACGAAGAAAAATGAAGCAAATGGAAAATGAAATGAATGTAAATGTCCCTCTCGAAGTTATTAAGGCAAGTGAGATTGAGCCGAAGGAAGTGAAATGGCTGTGGTATCCGTATATTCCGTACGGCAAGGTTACGCTGTTGCAGGGCGATCCGGGCGATGGAAAAAGCAAGTTAATGCTGTCAATCGCCGCACTGCTCTCTAAGGGCGAACCTCTGCCTTTTACTGAAACGGAAGAAAATGAGCCTATGACTATCATCTATCAGACAACGGAAGATGATGCAGACGATACGGTAGTCCCCCGATTTAACTCTGCCGGTGGGAACGGAGAAAACCTTATCTTCATCAAGGAAGATGAAAAGTCTTTATCCTTTGGAGATAACCGTATTGCTGAAGCAATCGAAAAGTATCACGCAAAACTTTTAATTCTTGACCCGATGAGTTCCTATATCGGAGAGAACTGTTCAATGAACAATGCCAACGAAACAAGGGCAGAGTTTAATCACTTGATTGCAGTTGCAAAAAATACTGGCTGTGCCATCGTGATTATCGCCCATATGAACAAGATGAGAGATATAAATCCTCTTTATCGCACCAACGGTTCGATTGATATTGCGGGTGCTGCAAGAAGTATTCTTGCAATCACACGCACACCGAACAAAGAAGCACCAGCGGAACGATATATGGTGCAAGTGAAATCTAACCTTGCCCCGACAGGCTCGGCAATTCTTTTTGAGGTGGCAGAAAAGGGAGTGGACTTTATCTCTGAAATGGAAATGACAGCAGAAGAAGCGTTCCAATCCCTCGCACCCAAAATGGGCAGACCGAACGAAAAGGAAATCAAGGCGAAAGAATTTCTTTTGGAAATGCTGAAAGACGGAGAAATGCTTTCTTCGGATTGCGAAGAAAGACTTGAAGCCGCTGGGTTCAAAAAATCGACCATCAAAAAGGCAAAGAAGAAAGCAGGAGTTATCTCCCGAAAACAAGGCTTTCTGTGGTACTGGTCTTTGCCGATGGGCGATATACCGAGAGAATAAAAGCAGGCTGTCTGATGGCGGGACAGTCTGTTTTTATGATGGAGGTATCAAAAGGAGGTCAAGGGGGAACACCCTTGCCCACGACATCTTTGCAGACGAAGTCTGAAAGTGTCATAGTGGGTTACACACATTCAAAGAATGTTGTGTAATGGCTTCGCCCCTGCTGAGAAAGGAGAGCAAAATGGCAAAAACCAACAAGGCAGATATGAGTTGTGCAAGGGTAAAAAAGTACACCGCTTCTGATGTGAGCAAGGCGGAAAGGCACAACGAACGCAAGAATGAAACCTATGAAAATATGAATGTGATTGAGGAACGTATACCCTATAATGTGCATTTCAAAAAGCCGACTGCCCCGACCTATATGGAACAGTTAAAGCAGATGGAAACAGACGGTCAGGTGTCGCTTCGTGGGCTAAGGGAAGACGCAACACTCTTTAATGAGATTGTGATTGATGTGAATACGATGTACTTCGAGCGTAACGGTGGCTATGAATACGCAAAGCAGTTTTATGAAGAAGCCTATCGTTTCATAGAAGAATTCGGTTCTGATAATGTTATATCGGCAGTAATGCACGCTGATGAAATCAATATAGCTGCAACCGAAGAACTTGGAAAAGAGGTTTACCATTATCATCTTCACGCTATGGTTCTGCCTGTGGTGGAGAAAGAAATCCTATGGAGTAAGCGTTGCAAAGACCCCGAACTGCGAGGAACGGTCAAGGAAGTGGTTAATCAGATAAGCCATTCAAAGAAATGGAAATCGGATATTCCGCTGACCGATGAAAAAGGAAAGCCGTTTCTTAGGAAGAACGGAAAGCCGATGTTTCGAGCTTCGTACAGCATATTGCAAGATGAGTTGTTTCACTTTATGACGGAACAGGGGTTCAAAGGCTTTCAGCGTGGCGAATACGGAAGTACAGCAGAGCATTTGACTTCCCTGCAATATCAAATCCAGCAGGACAAGGAACGCTTGGAGAAGTTGCAGAAGCGTATTCAGCATGAACAGGTCAAGTATGAGCCTGCCCGTCATATCTCCAAAACCTTAAACGAGATTGACAGTATGGGACAGAAAACATTCACAGGCAAAATGGCAATTTCCCAAAAGGACTATTCTGAGCTTACTGCCCTTGCCAAAGAGGGTATTACCAGTCGTGCGGAAATCAAAAAATTTGAGCAGAGTGCAAATTTTTACCGACAGAAGTATATGGACAGTGCAAACGCATTGGAGAGAATGAAAACTAAATACAACGAACTGAAAGAAAAGTGCCGACCTTTTCTTGAAGCGTTAGAGCATTTCCCCGAAGTTGCTAAACTTTTTACCGAAAAAGTGAAGCAACTTTTTTCTTTTAAGGAAGCACAGGAACAAGCCGAAAAAGAAGCAAGGGAAAAAGAAAGACAGGAGCGTATTAAGGCACGAAGAAACAAGCGTGGTATGGAAAGATAACCATTTCCATTATACTCACGACTTAATGACTTCTTGATATATTGAAAATCTGCGGTTACTGGGTGCTCTAATGTGAATGCCCAGCAATCAAATTTTATGAAAGAGAGGAACTGACTATATGAAAGAACAGAAATATTCTTATTCACAGCGAATTGGAAAGACAACATTCATCGTAAATGTAAAGCAGTCCGAAAGTGCCAAAAAGCCTTTGAATACGGTGTTTCAGGACATCTGCAAGCACGAGGTTTTGGGCGATTTTTTTACGGACAAATCGTTTAATTTAGAAAATCCACAAAAAGTATCTTGACAAACTCGACCCCGAGGGAACGGGCTACCGTGCGAAAACACGTTTTGCCCGGTTCTTCAATCTGCCGGAGCTGATTTCTCGTTCAAGGAGTCGGCAGATGTGCAGACGGCGGATATGCTGAACCTGCCTGTGCCGAAAGCGGAGTACATCAACGAAGTGTTGAAGCCCAGCGAAACACAGGAAGAAATGGTGAGTTCCTTTGCAGACCGTGCCGAGGCCGTGCGCAATGGCAATGTGAATCCCAGATTCGATAATATGCTCAAGATCACCAACGATGGAAGAAAACTGGCACTTGACCAGCGGCTTATGAACGAGATGCTACCGGATGAGCCGGAGAGTAAGGTGAATCGCTGTGTGGACAATGCGTTCAAGGTCTGGGAAGAATCTGCCCCGGATAAGGGAACACAGTTGATTTTTTGCGATTTATCGACACCAAAAGCCGATGGAACATTCAACGTCTACGATGATGTGCGGGAGAAACTGGTGGCGAGAGGTATTCCTCGTGAAGAGGTGGCATTCATTCATGAGTATAACACGGAAAGCAAAAAGGCAGAGCTTTTTGCAAAAGTGCGCGCCGGACAGGTGCGTATTCTGATGGGGTCTACGCCGAAACTTGGCGCAGGAACCAATATTCAGGATAGGCTGATTGCCCTGCATCATCTGGATTGCCCGTGGAAGCCGTCTGATCTGGAACAGCAGGAGGGTCGTATTCTCCGGCAGGGAAACCGGAATAAGCAGGTGAAAATCTATCGTTATGTCACGGAAAATACGTTTGACTCGTACATGTGGCAGATTTTGGAAAATAAGCAGAAGTTTATAAGCCAGATCATGACTTCCAAATCGCCTGTCCGTGCCTGTTATGATGTAGACGATACCGCACTGTCCTATGCCGAAATCAAGGCACTGGCAACGGGCAATCCTTACATCAAGGAAAAGATGGATTTGGATATTCAGGTCAGTAAGCTGAAATTGCTGAAAGCCAATCACACCAGTCAGATTTATAGCTTGGAATCGGATATTGCCCGTCGTTATCCGCGAGAGATTGCTGCGGCACAGGGGGCCAAATCGAAGCACTGAAAACGGATATGAAAGCGGCAAAACCGCTTCTGGCGCAGGATAAAGACCACTTCTCTATGGAAATCAGCGGCAAGGTGTACACCGAACGCAAGGAAGCGGGTGCAGCCATTATCGAGGCTTGCAAGGCTTTGAAGGCGGCTGGTACCGAGGGCAGAATCGGCAGCTACGGTGCGTTTGAACTGCATTCCCGGTTTGACAACTTCGATAAGGTGTTCCGCTTGTCCATCAAGGGTGCATGGAACTACTCGATGGAAGTCGGCAAAGACCCGCAGGGTAACATTCTGCGCGTTACCAATGCGCTGGCAGGCATCGAAAGAGCATTGCCACAGGTGGAACGCAGACTGGAAACCTTGGAACAGCAGTTGGCGCAGGCAAAGGAAGAAGCCAAACGTCCCTTTGCGCAGGAAGCGGAACTGGCTGAAAAATCTGCGCGCCTTGCGGAGCTGAACTCTCTGCTCAACATGGATGAAAAGGGCAGTGAGGATGCGCTGGGAGTGGACGAGGATGCAGCCGAAACCGAAGTTGCAGACAGGCCGCGCCAGCCTGTGAACTATGCAGGCCGCGTTGCAGAGCGCACTGCGGACAATGTGCGGAAACCCTCTGTGCTGGCGCAGCTTCATGCAAAACAGGCAGAGCGCAGCGCAGAACCGCAGAAATCCCAGAAGCGGAAAAGTCACGATATGGAACTGTAAATGAGAGCAGCCCCGTCAGTTTTGTCTGGCGGGGCATTTTTTTGAAGGAGGGCATTTGCTGACATTAACACCGATCAATTTGAAAACGGCAAACGCATTTGTGCAGCAGCATCACCGCCACCATAAACCGACGCGAGGACATAAGTTCTCCATTGGCGTATCGGACAATGGCGCATTGGTGGGGGTTGCCATCTGCGGCAGACCCGTGGCACGGCGGCTGGACGATGGCTACACGCTGGAAGTCAACCGTCTATGTACGAATGGAACGCCGAATGCTTGCAGTATTTTGTATGCGGCGGCATACCGTGCAGCACGGGCCATGGGCTACAACAAAGTTATTACCTACATTCTGGACACGGAGAATGGCAGCTCCCTGAAAGCTGCCGGCTACACCTGTGAGGGCAGAGCCGGAGGCTTGGAATGGAACGGCGCGAAGGCACCGAAACAGGCTGACCAATATCCGCGCCAGATGAAAACACGATGGGTCAAGAAAAAGGAGGATTTGCATGGCAGTTGACCGCAAACAGCAGATGAAAGAAATCACGGAACGGCTGGAGCAGGGCGTAAAGGACATTTTTACATCGGAAATGTACACGACGTATCTGCGCACGATGGCAAAAATTCCACAATTACAGCTTCAATAATACGCTGCTGATCGCTATGCAGCGGCCTGATGCCACACTGGTGGCAGGGTTTAACGCATGGAAGAATAAGTTCAACCGTTACGTCAAAAAAGGCGAAAAGGGCATCCAGATCATTGCTCCGGCTCCCATCAAGGAAGTGGAAGAACGCGAGAAAATCGACAAGGATACGGGCTTGGCTGTGCTGAACGAAAACGGTGAACCGGAAATGGAACGTGTGGAGTATGTGGTTCCGCGCTTCCGAGTGACGACGGTTTTTGATGTTTCACAGACCGATGGGGAACCGATTCCATCGCTGGAAGTGAACGAACTGACGGCCAGCGTCAAAGACTATGCGCTGCTTACGGCGGCAATCGAGCAGGTATCGCCTGTGCCGATGCGGTTTGATGAAATCGAAGGGGATGCCAAAGGCTATTACAGTGATGCAGACAAAGAAATCTGCATTCAGGTCGGCATGGGCGAGAGCCAGACCATAAAGACGATGATCCACGAGGTTGCTCATGCGATGCTGCATAACAGCGATTTCATGAAGCAGAACGGCGAGGAAAAAGACCGGCTTACAAAGGAAACCGAAGCCGAAAGCATTGCATTTACGGTCTGCTCGGCTCTGGGCATTGACACATCCGATTATTCATTTCCGTATGTGGCAAGCTGGGCCAGCGGCAAGGAGATGAAGGAACTGAAATATTCGATGGATATGATTCGATTGACCGCAGCCGACTTTCTGGAAAAGCTGGAAGCAGCAGTCGCGGAAAGGAGCACAGAGCGCATGACCGCGATGCAGTATGCGGAAAAGTTGATTGCAGACAGGGAGCAGGAGAAAACGATTTTCGATGATGAGCAGCGAAACCTCATCGTGAATTTTGCTTTCAAGCTGGATGACCGGGCTGCAACGGAAGAATTGGTGAACGGTCTGGCGGCGGCACTGGCCGAGGATGACAAAGAAGAAGTCAACCGCTTGATGTACGATGCGCAGGAGAAAATCGAAAATCTCCCGGATGGGATGATTGGACTTTCCGAAATGCACGACTACGGCTATCTGAAAGATGATGTGCTGCCGCTGACGAAAGAAGGTGCGAGGGAATGGCATCGGCTGGGTGAGAGGATTTATCCGTTGTTCCGTGATGGAACGGCAGGTGATTATGTAAGCCAAGAGGAAATCGCAGCACGATGGCATTTTCGGCATTAAGGCTGACGTATGGAATGCGATTTTGTTAGAACAACGGGAAGATTATACTGAGGACGAGTACGCGCGTCCAGACTTTCAGCTGACAATAATAAACCGTGAAAAGGCTCTACGGCTGTATGACGAGGGAAAGCAGATTTATCTCGTCCGCGTCAGCCCGTGGCCGATTCTTGTCACAGCACGAGAGGAAATTGAGCGCGGAAGTGATACCTTCCAGATTGCAATAGCAGATTTGGAGCAGGAGCGGAACATGACAGAACAGGAAAATGTGCTGCTGTATGGCAACGAAAAGCAGTTCAGTATTTATCAGATCACCGCCCGTGACCCGGAACACGACTACCGCTTCATGGGGCTGGACTATGTGCAGAAGAAAGGCATGACGGTTTCCCGTGCAGATTATGACCTGATCTATGCCGCACCGCTTACGGACAAGGATACGCTGGATGGCATTTATGAACGGTTCAATATCCAGCGCCCGGCAGACTTTACAGGGCATTCGCTGTCGGTCAGTGATGTGGTGGTACTCAATGATGGCAGTACTGTCAAAGCCTACTATGTGGACAGTATCGGTTTTGCTGAACTGCCGGATTTTTTCAAGGAAAGGAGTATGGATTTGCAGAAAGAGAACCTTTTGAACGAAAAATTGCAGGAAATCGAAATCTTTGATAAGCCTGGTCTTTTCAGCAATGGCCGACTGCGGGATGAAGATGTGCCGGAGGGATTGTACCGCTATGACCTGCGCGGTTCGGACTATGACCCAGGCCAGCCCATTACAGTGGAGAAAACTGTGGTGGTGAACCATGCGGCGTCTGTCCTGATGGCCGAAGAACTTGACCTTGGCGCGGAGGGGCGGCTGGAACTTGGCGAGGAAGGACTGAACTTCACAGGCGCAGAGTTGACCGTGCGAGAGTTCATGGAGGAACAGCAGCAGAAAAACAATGCACTGATCCACAGCGATTCCTACCATATCGCAGTGGAGGGGCATATCGGCACATGGTACGCTATTGATGAAACGGAAATTGGCGGCGAAAAGTTCTTCCTGCTGGAGCATGAGGAACACGGCGATATGGCGGCTTGTGTTGCAGTCAATGAGCATGGCAAGCTGGTAGCAGAAGATTTGTGGAACGGCTTCGATGAAGATTTTCAGGAGGCCGTGCAGAAATATCTCTCTGAAAAATGGAATATGCCGAAAAAAGAAGATGTGGTATCGGAGATTATTGAAAAGGCTGCGCCTGTGCTGGACAACAGCGCACAGGACTATTCGGATGTGCCTGTCTACTATGAGCCGTTCAGCTATGCCAAAGAAAATGACGAGGTGGATTTATACCGCACATCCTATCGGCTGAACAGTGAGTGCAAGCAGGCAATCCATGAAGCGATTGCGGACAATTATGACGGAATGTACCTTGGCGATGGTGCAGTCGATCAGGTGGTGCGGCAGTACGGCATGGAGCGTGTGGGCTACATTCTGGCGAAACTCTGCATCATAAAAGTTACGATGGCCGCTTTTCTCCCGGCAATAAGGAATGGGCAGAGCAGGTCAGCACCCCTGAGCATAATGCAGACCGCATGACCTTCCGCACGGATTGGGTGGTTGACAGCCACCCGGCTATTCTGGATGGCTTTGTAACGATGTTCCGGGAAGAACTGGATGCGCAGAAAGAACAGGAACAGCCTTTCGTAAAGCAGTTCTATGTGGTCGAGAATTTGCAGGCCGCACCTTTGAGGATTGAGCGATTCGGAAATCTGGACGATGCAATGTCGCAGTATCAGGCACTTCCGAACCATTACATGAAAGCCTTGGGTGTGGAGAAGAATCCTGATCCTCTGCCTGGTTCGCTGGATATTTTGCAGTGCAGGAACGGCATTGATACCATTGTGGAGGACTACAAAACGGTTCCGGGCTGGGATAACCCGTATATCCAGAATCATATTGTGCAACCGTTGCAGGGGGCTTTGGCTGCGCAGGATGTGGAACTGGCCTACGAATTGCCGGATGCCTATTTCCACATCCAGACCTGTGACGATGGCTTTGACTATACCTTATATAATAAGGACTTCACGGAGCGGGATGGCGGCATTCTCGAAATGGACGGAGATGAGCCTGTGCAGGAGGCTATGACGGAGCTGCTGGCAGAGTTCGGCTGCGATGTGGCAGAGGGTAAAGTCATGGACGCGGCAGAACTGCGGGAACAGGCTGATACGGTGGTGGAACAGCAGGCAGAAGTTTTGAAAGAAAAACTCGCTGCAGAAAGACCTGCGCCGGAAGAAACGCTCAGCTTTTATGTTGCGGAGTGTTTGGAGTTTACGTTTGCAGGAGAGTTCCACGACCATCTGACTATGAAAGAAGCATTGGAAGCCTACGACAAGATTCCGTCTGAACGGATGAACGCCGACAAGTGCATTGGATTCTGCATCGAGGAAGATGGTGGCTTTGTTGGAATGTATGAGCTGGTCGTGAACGATAAAGTGCAGCGCGAGAACATCAATTCCATCAACTACTTCAGGGATGATAAGCTGGTGCAGCAGGCAATCTCCGATATGGAAAAACTGATGGCAGCGCGGCAGCAGAGTAAGGAGCAGGAACGCGGCAGTACGAAAAAGTCTGTTCTGGATGCCTTGCGCAGTCTGAAAGCCAAGAAACAGGAGCAGCCTGCACAGGAACAGGATAAGCCGAAGAAAGCGAAAAAGAAAGGAATGGAGTTATGAATAATGTGCGCTTTGATGAACTGGAATTGATGCTGATGGCAATGTTTGAGCAGCCGACGCTCAAAGATACAATTCAGGTGTTGACGGAAGTCCAGCCGCTTGTGGCAGAGGATGCAGAGATGGCTGCGCTTGTCCAGCAGACGATCCCGAAGATGCAGCAGTTGAACGAGCAGCAGTTCAAGGGGCTGGAACTGGAATGGCATAGGCCAGAGGAGGCGGAAGGAGAAAACGTAAAATGATAAACCAGTATAGAGTTTTCCAAATCAAAGAGGTACATCATCAGCATTGGGCAAAATCCTATGCACAGCAGGTAGAGGACGGCTTTTTGATTCATCATCAGAATTACCAGAGTGCATATAAAGGAAAGCCTGCCCCCAGCGATACGCCGATGACAGCTCGGAAGCGGCTGGAAGAAAAAGCGGCCAAACACATTTATTGGTCGTTCCTTTGGTGTTGGCGATGTGATCGTATGGGATGAAGAAAAGGAACGTAAGTTTTTCTACGTCGATAAAGAGGAACTGGTAGAGTTCGGTGGCTTTATGGATGCTGATGCAGCCGGAAATACTGTTGTCTACATGGTTCCCAATTATCAGATTGATGGAACGATTGGGACATGGCTTCCGTATGATAGCGAAGTTGTCGAGGGCGTTTGCTTTTTTATGATGCGTAATGAGCAGCGCAAAGATACTGTTTCACCAATCGTGGTAGACAGCAAAGGTGTATTTGTGACGGATGCACCGAACGGCTTTGAAAATGTTCGTGCGGTTCTTGCGGAATATGTTCATCGTGCTGAAAAAAAGCAGCAGGATATGACCGAACATGAGAAATGCTTGACAAATGGAACGTATGAACGTGCGCGGGAATCCGGCACAGAGCAGAATTACGACATGATAGATGGTTGCGTGAATAATGTGCCGAAAAAAAGCCACGGCGCATTGGTGGCAGATGGTCGGTGCTGGATCGGCTGCATATCAAGCAAGCAGAGCGGAAACAGAAAGAGCAGACTCAGCAGCAACAGCAGGAGCGAAGTCGTAGAAATTAAAAAGTCCGTTATGATGTAGAGTGGTGGTTCCCCTAAAAGGAACTGCCACTCTTTTTTATTGAAAGGTCTTGCTATTTGTAAAATGGTTGTACATAATAGAAAAAATAAGGAAATGGGGGAAACCAAGGTGCAGGGCTGCGAAGAAAAAGAAAAAGTTCTTCTGCTATGGGAACGGGCATTAACGCTGTTTTATGAGAACGATACAGAATTATTTGTTACGGGGGCGCAGGAACGAACGATTGCCGGCAAAATCGCAATGCACATGGATAAAATCTATCGAGAAATCTTCCCGATGCCAGAATTGGTGATTGATATTGAATATAATCGCATGGACACTGGCATAAAAACCTAAATATCCGGGAAGTGAAGATAAAAAGAAAAAGATGGACGGCACCAGATATTGTTTTACATAAAAGAAGAAGTATCAACTATAACATTTTTTGCTGTGAGATGAAGAAAGCATCTAAACCGGGACAGGGCGATGCGCGCAAAGTAAAAAAGACTTGTACGCCATATAAACTACCATTTTGGGATTGACCTGTATAAAATAAATAGAACCGAGGCAAGGTTTACACTGTATTATCTGAGAACTGGCTACAAGCAATGCCAAAAAAGAAGAATACTTTTTCAACCGTAAAACCAATCAAATTGAGCCATTGAAAGTATAGAAAAAAGAGAGCAGGTACAAGACTTCATGGAAGAAAGGTCTTGTACCTGCTTCCGTTTGTATCAAATAGATTGTTCGTAGCTGCGCTTTGGCTGGGTACGGCTGTGTTGCTGCGTGTGTTCCGTTTCAAGAATCATATCAACATTCCTGCAAGCGGTTTGCAGTTCGTGGTAGTAATCTTTGAAATAGATGTAGCTTTCGTATTGTGCGGTTCGAGCAGAAAGCAACTTTTCCTTTTCTGCTCGTAAATTTTTCATCGTGGGAATTGTGCCATTCGTGGAATTGCGTTTCAAGAATTGAACGGCTTCTTCGTATCTGGCAATTTCATCCTGATGTGCAGAACGGTACATCTTCTTGTTGCCCGCCTGCAAAAATTCTTTGTATGTAGCCTTTGTGGAAAGATACTGCCCCAGATAGTGAATCTTCTCATTCAGCAGCTTTAAGTCGGCATCGGTAGATTTGGCGGTGTTGCGGGCATCTGACATTTTGGCAGATAATTCATCGCGCGCTTTTTTCAAATCATCGTAGCTGTCGTAGCCGTGCTGCTGTACATAGACGATGGTATTTGCCATCTGCTGCAAATTGGAAATTTTGACTTTCTGAGCATAGGCGCGACTTTGCTGGGCTTTTACGCAGTCCTGCAAATTCACTACCAGACGAAGATTGGACTTGATATAGAGAACGGCAATGGGGTCAGCAACACTCCATTGCTGTTTTTTCTTTTGCAGCGGTGATCGCGTTACTTTCAAAAAGCGTCAGAAGATGTTCACGGTCAAAACTGGTTCCCAGCGTTCTGGCAGAGATGTGTTTTTCTCTGTCCGGGAGAAGGTAACTAAATCGACCACGGTGGTCTTTTTACCAAAATGTTAGATTCGGTTTGGAGCAGGCGGCAGAATTCTTCAAAAGATTTTGCTTTCTTCGCCGCAGCAGTAATGGCATCGCGCAGCTTATCTTTCTCCGTTTGAAATTTGGTTTTCATGGGAGTGAAAACCTCTGTAATAAGCTCAGCGTTCAACTTGTCCAGATTGATCTGCCCGCGCTGTTTAGCATAATACTCCTGCTGTGTAATTTTGTTGACAGACGGGGAAAGCAAATCGACCTGATTGAGATTTTCCCTCAAGCAGATATTCATAAGAGATTGCTGTAAATGCTTTAGGTAATCTTTCGTCAGATGGTGTTTGTAGCCCGCCTTACAGTCGATGAGCCGTTCCATAAAGGGCTGCTGCGGAACATCCAGCTTTCGCAGACTGTTGATTACGATATGCACATGGATATTGCCGCTGCCGTTGTGACCGTCCAGGTGGGTGCAGACCAACGCCTGATGCCCCGGAAAGTTGGCTTTTACATATTCCATGCCGATGGCCTGCGCCTGTTCACCAGTCAGTCCACACTCGTCTTTGTCGGCAGGATCGAAGCTGATGAGGTAGTGGTGCGTCTTGATTTCATTGTAATTTTGATTCTTGTGGTACTGCGCATTAAGCATTTCGCACTCCACATCAAAAAGTTCCGGCTCACAGTTTATGCCCTCCAGAAGAATATCTCGGCGGAGTACCCAGTTCCCGTTTGCATCCAGCAGGGGTTTCTTCAGAACTTCGTCATGCTCATATTTCAAATAGTCGAGTGCCGCGCCATAGTCTGCACTTTTACCCGCGACGTGTTTTAAGATTGCCACGATAATCACCTGCCAGTCCTGCAATTTCTTTCCGCATAGCGCGAAGGTCGGTCATGCAACGATTGATTTCTTCCAGCATGGCACGAGATTGGATGCCGCCGCTGTTGAAAAAAGGCTGCAATTTGGTTCAGGTTATTTCCGATATGGGAAAGCTGTCTTGCAAAATCTCGCAGTTCTGCAATGTCGGCAACGATGTTGTAATGAACGTGAAGTTTTTCGGTTATGGCCTGTTTCCTTACATAAACGGCAACGGGATAGCCAGCCTGTTCAGCAGAACATGAAACCAGTGCGTACTCCACATCGGTAAAACGAACCATTACATTCTTAGTCCGTCTGATACTTTCGTCTTTTTTTTGGCCGAGCCATAGTGTGATCCTCCTGCATTTTATAGTTGCGAAGCAATTCCCGATAAGCCGTAGGCGTTCGGTTGCGAACACATTCATGTGGAGCCAGATAGCCAAAATCCGAGATTTTGTGCGTACCGTGGGAATGGGGAACGGAATCCCCATCAAGATTGCCAAGAACGAAAAATCACGAAAGTGAGTTTTGAGTTACCATAGGCGAATCTTGCTCTAAGACAGAAAAAGACCTGTCTTTTACCGTATGCCGCAGACCTATCAAAAGAAGTCCTTCTATAAATAGGAATCCGCAGCCCCGATTTGGAATACACTTTTCAAATTTTTTTTTGAAATTTTTTCAAAAATTGTATTCCAAAATGCCCTTCTGGATTCCTATTAGTAAAGGGAGGATTGATTTCATGAAGCAGAAAGAGCGTTTTGATGAAAAGCCTAAACAGGAACATACGGAGCCTGTGCATCACAGAAAAGCCATCATCAAGGGCATCACCGCATATGACTCGTTCCGGCCAGAGGGCAGCGAACTGTGGGATTGCCTGCTGCAGAGTATGGGAAAGCACTGAAAAAAGAAATTTTGAAAAATGTGCGCAGCAGCTTGATTTTAGTGTCACAGCTTGGTAAAATACAGACGGGTTAAGTGAATAGTGCAATCAAAAGCCATTAACTTTCTGGATTTTACCATGCAATTTGCGTGGAGACAGGAGGTTTAATGGCTTTGTTTTTTTTTTTTTACAAAAAAGAATAAAGACATACGGGCAGCGGCCTATCTGAGATTGTCCATCGAGGATGGTGACAAGGCCGAGAGCAACAGCATCGGCAATCAGAGAGAACTGATTCGGGATTTTGCAGCAGAACGGCCAGGACTGCATTTGGTCGAAGAATACGCTGACGATGGCTATACGGGAACCAACTTTGAACGTCCGGGCTTTAAGCGGATGATGGAGGATATTAAATCCGGCAAAATCAACTGCATCATCGTCAAGGACTTATCCCGCCTTGGTCGTAATTACATCGAGATGGGAAAATATCTGGAACAGATTTTCCCGATGATGGGGATTCGGTTCATCGCCATCAATGACAACTATGATAACGCCAACGCCGAGAGCAACGATTCGGACAACATTGTGGTTCCGTTCAAGAATCTACTGAATGATTCCTACTGCCGGGATATTTCCATTAAGGTGCGCAGTCAGTTGGACATGAAACGGCGCAAAGGAGAGTTCATCGGCGGCTATGCTATCTATGGTTATTGCAAAGACGAACGGAATAAAAACCGTCTGGTGGTAGACGAGTATGCGGCAGATGTTGTTCGTTCTATCTACCGCAGAAAACTGGAAGGTATGAGCGCACAGGCGATTGCCGAACAGCTGAACAGCGAGAATGTGCTGGCCCCCAGCGAGTACAAACGGCTGTGCGGTCTGAACTATCACAGTGGCTTCAAAGCTGGCACTCATGCGAAGTGGCAGGCAATTCAGGTACTTCGGATTCTGAAAAATGAAGTCTACACCGGGACGATGGTGCAGGGCCGACGGCAGAAAATCAATTACAAAATCAAGAAGATTCGGGATGTGGAAGAATCCGGCTGGATCAGAGTTCCCAATATGCACGAAGCAATCATTCCGCAAAAGCTGTTCGATACGGTGCAGGAAGTTTTGAAGCTGGACACCTGCGCATCGAAAGGCCAGCAGACTGTAAATCTATTTTCGGGCATCGTTCGCTGCGGCGGCTGTGGACAGAACATGGTGCGGCGTACCGTATCAAAAAACGGAAAGAAATATATTTATCTGCACTGCGTCACAAACCACAACGGTCTGGGCTGTTCCTCGCATCTTATCAGCGAAAGTAAGTTGGAAGAGGTGGTGCTGGCCGCATTGCAGGGAAAGATCCAGCAGATCAGTGGACTGGAACATCGTCTGGATGAAATCAATGAGATTCCCAAGAATGAACGCAGACTGAAATCTGTGGAAGAACATCTGAAAATGTTGGAGCAGGAAGAACAGAAATACCAGACCTTGCGCCGCCAGCTTTATGAGGATATGAGCAGCGGTATTGTCAGCAAGGAAGAGTATAAGGAGTTCAGCCATTCCTTTAATGAAAAGGTTGAAGCTATCCGTAAGGCCAAAGCAGAAATGAACCGCCAGAGGGATTGTCTGAACAATCTGGATGTGGAACATCTGCCGTGGATTGAAGATTTCAAGTCCTACCAAAACCTGACAAGTCTGAACCGCCGCGTTCTGGTGGAACTGGTAGAGAGCATCACCGTCTATGATAAGGAACACATTCATATCCAGTATCGGTTCGATCAGGAAATTCGCAATGTGCTGGAATATTGCAGTAGTGTTCCGGCAGCAGAAACGGAGGAAAGTGCAGTATGAAGTGTGTAAGCTATACCCGGACACTTCCTTGGAAGAACCATCAAAGTAAACTGACGATTGCCGAGCAGAATCAGCGCATTGCGGCATATCTGGCGGAACATAAAGAGCTGGATTTGCAGAAAAAGTATTCTGACCGCAAGAACGATGAAAAGGCGCGCGCCGCGTTCGACCAAATGACCAATGATGGCGTAGAGCGAAAATTTGATTGCATTATTGTGGCATCCATGTATTACTGTGGGCCGGATTTCCCGGCGGTACGGCAGGCAATCAAGGAAACGCTCTATGCAACGGGCATCGACCTGATCGTGCTGGAGGAGGGTTTGGATACCAGAGCCGTCAGCCGAAAAGAAGTCGAGGACTATTTTGAAGCAAAACGCTGTGAGATGCACGCGGAAATCATGTTTGCGTGGAGAAAGAAACAGGGCGCAGGATTCCGGCTGACAAACTCTGTTCCGTTTGGTTACATCCGCAGGAATGGCGAAAGCAACATGATAAAGGATGAAGAAGTGGCTCCTTATTTGAGCGAGGCTTTTTCCAGATATGCGTCTGGTCGAAAAATGCGTGATATTGCAAAGTGGTTAAATGAGCAGGGCGTGGAACCTCCCATGAAGCACAAAAAGAGAATTTTGGGAAAACCTTATGATGAGGAACCAGACCAGTGGACAACGGATATGCTGAGGTGTTTATTCCGAAACCCGACTTATACGGGTGCGGCGGCAAATGGAAGCCGCCAGATCATTGCAGAAAACTGCCATGAACCATACATAACCAAAGAACAGTTTCATGCGTTCCCGTGCAATCTGCGCGAGGGCGAAAACAAAATCTCCATTCGGAAAAGCTACAAAAAGCCGAATCCGCTGGCAAAGCACATTGTCTGTACCTGTGGACGCGCACTTTGCTGGCACAAGGATAAGAAAACAGGGGAGGAACTTTTCTATTGCCGTTACTGCCGCGCACACAAGGAAAACGGAAAGAATCTGAAAGTTCCGGCAGCTACCATTTATAAAAATGTGATGGATGCTCTGGAACTGGAACATCTGGAAGAAGAAAAAGCTGGCTGCGGCGATTCAGCAGGGAGCAGGCAAGAAAGCGATTGAGGTCGTCCGGGCCGAGAGGTCTGTGCAGATGAAGTCCGTTCTGGCTGAACTGAATATGGAACAGTTTCGCCGTGTGCCGCTGTATGAAAGTTATATGGCAAATGAAATCACCGAAGAACAGTACCATGCGGAACTGATGGACTATGAAGAAGCGCATCGGAAATTGAATGAACAGCTTACAGCAATTATGGAGGATACGCTGGTATGGGAACGGGCATTGAGCCTGCGCAATCCCTGGATTCAGCAGATGGCACAGTATAAGGCCCCGGAGGAACTTGACCGCAGTTTTGTGAAAAAGTATATCGAGCAGGTCACGGTTACATTACTGGGCGATGGACAGGCAGAAATCGGCTTGACAATGAAAACGTATGAATGGAAGCAGATGCTTGGTCGGATAGAGATGGAGGAAACAGACGATGGCACGAAAGAGTAGAAAGAATCTCCCGCAGCCGGAACAGGCGGCAGCTTCCGTGCTGCTGCCGGAGCTGGAAGAAGCAAAAATACCAGCAGCAATCTATGGGCGGCTTTCTGTTGAGGATGAAGAAAAAGAAGAAAGCATGGAAACGCAGATCGCGCTGGTGCAGGATTATATCAATCGCAGCAGTGAACTGAGTTATGTGGACACCTACTTCGACAATGGTTTTACGGGAACGAATTTCAAGCGGCCTGCATTTACCCGCCTGATGAACGATGTGCGGCAGAAGAAAATCAAGTGCATTGTGGTGAAAGACCTCTCGCGCTTTGGTCGCAACTATCTGGAAGCGGGGTACTATATTGAAACTGTATTTCCGTTTCTTGGTGTTCGATTGATTGCTGTCAACGATCATTTTGATAGTACGCGCAAAGAGGATATGGAAAGCATGGCTCTCCCGATTCGGAATATGGTCAACGCAATGTACGCGAAAGACATATCCAAAAAGATATGGACTTCTTTGCAGCGTAAGAAAGAAGCAGGCTATGCAGTCGGAAACGATGCTCCGTATGGCTATATTCGGAACCCCGTGACAAAGCGTAATGAAATTGACCCGGAAGCTGCATTTTATGTGCAGTTGATTTTCCAGTGGGAACTGATGGGCGTTCCAATTTTTGAAATCGCTCGACGAATGACATTGCTGCAGGTTCCGACTCCACGGGAGTGGCATAGAAAAATGGTTGAGGGGAAAGAAGTGCTTACCTGTAAAAAGTGGGGCGTAACCACGATTCGGCACATCTTGGAAAATCAAACCTATGTGGGCGATACCATCAACAATAAAAGTACACAGAAGTTATTCGCAGGACAGGACAAGCATGACCTTCCCAAAGAACAGTGGTATGTGGCAAAGGACACACATCCGGCTATCATTGCAAGGGATGATTTTGAAAAGGTGCAAAAAATCTTGAACAAGAATCGAGTAGTATTCCAGACGGTAAGAGCAAAGTCGGAGCAGATTCGGGCAGAATATCAGAATGACCTTGCAGGAATGGTGTTTTGCGCAGACTGCGGCAGAGCGATGGAGTTTGAACGACTGCCGCATGGAGCGGAAGAAAGTAAAAAGGTTTGCTATTACATCTGCAAGGCAAGACAGGCTGACGATAAGTGCATCGGCCACCAGATTCCGGAAAAACTGCTGAAAGCCCTGATAATGGATCAGCTGCATTTGTTCATTGTCCAGCTGAGCGATAAACGGAAGGTGCTGGAAGAATTGCAGAAAATCGAGGATGTGCAGAATCCGTTTACCGGGCAAAGGGTGAAATTATGAGTCTGACCGATAAAGTCAGCCAGATGGCCAAGAAGCGGGAACAGCTTTATGCGGACTATGTGGCTGGTGTGGTGGATTCCGAAGATTACCAGCTGATTCGGGAAGATTATTCCAGACAGTATGATGGCCTACGAGCCGCGCTGCAGGAAGCGGAGAGCAAAAAAACGAAAGTGGAACGGCAAATCGAAGAATACCTGAATATGACTTCTCATTTGGAAGAACATCTGGACAACTTTGAATTTGACATTCAGTTGGTAAAATCTCTTGTGCAGAAAATCGAAGTGAGTGCGGACAAGCGGATTCGGATTGTTTTCGGATTTCAGGATGTGTTTACAGAACTTGGAAAGGAGAGTGCAGAAACATGATTGCAGCGTATCAGCGCATTTCAAGGGCTGATGGCGACTTGGGCAAAGATGGCAAGGATAAGAGCAACAGCATCGAAAACCAGAAAGAACTGATCCAGCGGTATATTTCCCACAAAGAAAGTCTGCAAAATCTGCCGGTGATGGATTTTGTGGATGATGGTTACACAGGCAGCAATTTCGACAGACCGGGCTTTCAGAAGATGATGGATGGTGTGCGCAGTGGCGAGATTGATACCATTATCGTAAAGGACCTTTCTCGTTTTGGACGTGATTACATTGGTGTGGGCGAATACATGGAGCAGATTTTTCCACTGCTGGGTGTCCGGCTCATCTCCGTCAATGATAACTATGACAGCAATAATTATAAAGGTACAACGCTGGGCATGGATGTGATTGTCAGTAATCTGGTAAATACCATGTACTGCCGGGATGCAGGAAAGAAACTGCGGACTGCCAATCAGGTCAAGTGGCGTAAAGGCATCACAACGGCATCTGCTGCACCGTTCGGCTATCAGTTTGACCCGGACAAAAAGGGCGCATTTATCGTTGACCCGCCAGCAGCAAAAATCGTGCGGCGCATTTTTTGATCTTGCGATTTTAGGATTGGGAACGCGAGAGATAGCGATGATGCTCAATGACGAAAATGTTCCTGTGCCGAGCGTATATAACAAAGAAAAAATAAGGCGTATGGCAAAGAAACGAAACCTATACCATTGCCCCAGTGATTCTGTGGGACAGTTCTCGCGTTTGGAAAATCCTCACGGCGTATGTGTACACCGGGGCGATGGTTTTGGGCAAAACCAAAACTCTGATTTCTGGCAAAAGCATTGTCCGAACAGTCCCCAAAGGACAGCAGTTTATTACAGAGGGAACCCATGAAGCAATCGTCGGCCGGGAAGAATTTGAAAAGGCGCAGCTTGTCATAAAGAGCAACAGCCATAAAGTGTTGATGGGCGGTGTGGACTTCCCACTGAAAGGAAAAAGTCCGCTGCGGAAATTGCAGGCGAGTGATGGCGCACAATTTCAAACAGGCTGTTCCAACATTCTGGTGCAGAGAAGGACTGGAACTTGTGGGGCAAACTCAATGTACATCCGAAGTCTTTCAGGTCAGTGACATTGAAAATGCGGTTTTTCAAGCACTTAAAAAGAGAACTCTCCCTGCTTGATGTCCTCTATGGAGATATTCAAAAGGAAGAACAAGGATTGAAGGAAGCCCACAAAAAGGCAAGCCGCCGCAAAACTCTGATGGAGCAGGAACTTAAAAATCTGAAAGGGGAGAAGATGCGGATGTATGAGGAATATGCAGCAGGAACGCTCTTACTGGATACTTACAAGCAGAAAAAGCAGGAGTGTGATAGACGAATTTCAGAGGTACAAGAGCAAATTGAACAATCCAAAGTGGAAGAATCCACCAAGAGCATTGTGCCGGGAACTGTGCGCGCAGCGGCAGAGCAGGCAGAAAACTTTTGAATGGAACGCGGCTTACGGCAAGTATGGTGTCGGCGTTCATTGAGAATGTCTTTGTATATGATGGCGGGCGCATTGTGGTACGGTTCAAATATGAACAGAGCATTCAGGATGCTGTAAAAGCGTTACACACAGGTTAAAGTTTGAAAAGGCTGAGTTGTCCATGTTGTAACATCAAAGAGTGTGTTATAATATGGGCAACAAAACGGCCGGAAAGAGGACATTATGAAAGCGATTCGATGGCTGTTAAAATTGGTGCTGGTGATGATAACCCTGCCGCTGATTCTTGCTGTGTGGCTGGCAAAATGGTTTGTGGTATTTCTGCATCACTGTTCGGCATGGTTTTTCTATCTGCTGGGCAGTGTGCTATTGGTAACGGCGATGCTTTCGTTCCTGATGCAGCAATCACAGGGGATGGAAGCACTTCAAATGCTGATTGGTGGATTCGTGATTTTTATGATACCGCAGGTGGTCGGCAGCGTGATCGTGCTTCTGGAACTGGCGGCAGTAATGCTTCGGCAGGCATGGTACATATAAAATAGGGAGGCGTACAGATAGTGAAATTGGCGGCGATTCATCATGTGGCGATTATCGTTTCTGACTATGAAAAGTCGAAAGATTTTTATGTGAACAAACTGGGCTTTGCAGTTGTAAGAGAAAACTTCCGCAAGGAGCGGAATGACTGGAAACTGGATTTGTGTGTCGGTGATGGAGCCGATGCGATTGAACTGGAAATTTTTGCAGAGCCGAACCCACCCAAACGCGTGAATCGACCGGAAGCCTGCGGACTGCGGCATCTAGCATTCCGGGTGGAGAATGTGGAAGCTACCGTGGAAGAACTTGCGCAGATGGGAATTGAATGTGAACCGATTCGATTAGACAGCTACACCAAAAAAAAGAAAATGACCTTTTTCTTTGATCCGGATGGTTTGCCATTGGAACTGCATGAATAAAAAACAACGCCCTCATAGTTGAGAGGATTCGTAAATCTTCTCAGCTATGAGGGTGTTTTATTCCGCAGTAATGTGAAAGTTACAGGCTCAGCGTTTCTACCCATGCAGACAAGTCGGCTTTGCTGGAATAGGAGTTGAACACCTTACCGTGCAGCAGTTTTGCCCCAGGGCAGCTCGGCGCAAGTTTTTCATTGGTCTTACCCATGCCGCTGCCGCCGGAGGTGGCAAAGGGATGATGGTCTTACCTTTTAAGTTGTAGCTCTCTAAAAATGTATTGACGATGGTCGGAGCAACATACCACCAGATAGGGAAGCCGACAAAGATGGTGTCATACTCGTCTATGTTATCACGTTTGGCAGCGATGGCAGGGCGAGAGGTTGGGTCGCTCATTTCGATGGTAGTGCGAGCCTTCTTGTCCATCCAATTCAGATCGGCCTTGGTGTATGGCACTTCCGGCTGAATCTCAAAAATGTCTGCACCGATGGCATCCGCCAGATTTTCGGCAACTTTTGCGGTGACACCGCTGGCAGAAAAAGTAAGCGACAAGTCTTTTTGTTCATGGCAATGCACTCCCTCTTGATGATTTTGTATAGGGTAAGTATAGCACGGCAGGGGAGCGGCATCAAGCGGTTGCCCATGATATAACATCAGCAACAATGTTATATTATGGACAACTGTTCGTAAAAATTTAAGGACTTTGAGGGAGTTGCACAGCTTGATATGATGGGCGGTTTATGGTAAGATAGAATTACAATGGCGGACAAAGCTACTATTGACTACGACAAGGAGGTGTAAGCCAATGGGATTAGCTGATACCGTGACTAAAGCCTATATGAAAGATAATTCTGTGTTTGCAGATGCGTTTAATTACTTGATCTATGGCGGTGAGGCGGTTGTAGACCCTAAACAACTGCAAGAACTGGATACTACGGAGATTGCATTACCGTTTGGATCACAGGATGAAGAGGGAAAGCAGCCAGAAGAAGCAGTTCAGAAATACCGTGATGTGCTGAAATCAGCAATCATTAAACAGGATGATGAGGCTGCATACATTTTACTGGGAATCGAAAATCAGACTGACATTCATTATGCAATGCCCGTTAGAAACATCATTTATGATGCTCTCCAGTACGGCAAACAGGTGGCTGATATTGCAGCCAAGCATCGCGCAAGTGAGGGGGATTCAAAAGGGCATAGCCGTGGTGAATATCTTTCTGGATTCTACAAGGAAGATAAGATTACGCCTGTTATCACGCTTGTGCTTCACTTTGGCGCAAATGAATGGGATGGGCCGTTGTCACTCCATGAGATGATGGCGGTTAAAAATAAGAATCTTCTGAACTTTGTGCAGGACTATCAGATTCATCTGATCGACCCTGCAAAGCTGAGCGCGGAGGACTTGAAAAAGATTCTCTTCAAGTCTGAGAGAGGTAATTGGGTATATTAAGTATTCCAAAGATAAGAAACGCTTATCTGAATTTTTGACTGATAATCCGCGTATGCTGATAGAAGCAAACGCGGCGAGGGTTATTAAAGCAGTTACGAATACACCGCTGGATATTCCAGAGGGCGCGGAGGTGATTGATGTGTGCAAAGCTGTTGAGGAAATGATGAACGAAAGCGAAGAACGAGGCGAACTCAGGATGCTTGTGAAGCAGGTGAGAAAAGGCCGCATTACAATCGAGCAGGCTGCCGAGGATGCTAATATGAGCGTAGAGCAGTTCAAGAGAGTAATGGATGACACGCCGTTGCAGGCAGTATAAGACAAATACTATATAGAGCAGATAAGCCCCACAAGGCTCAAATTGGTTCACAAAACCGATTGAAAGCCTTGTGGGGCTTATTTTTTTGCGCTTTTTCAAATTTATTTGTGAAAAAAGTTGTCCAAGACTTGACATCGGGCGGCATTGATTGGCAGCGCGAGAAATGGCAATCAGGACTTGGCTCTAAGTTTATCCACCAAGGCGAAAAAGAACGCTGTGAAATATGCGGACGAGGTCATTGTTCTGAGCAAAGGCGTGCAGGACTATTTCAAGAAAACCTATGACAGAGAAACTCACTTCATCCCCAATGGTGTGAATAGGCCACAGATTCGGGAAGCAAAACTGATTACAGATAAGTTTGGGCTGAAAAAAGACTCATACATATTGTTCCTCGGTCGTCTGGTGCCGGAGAAGGGCATTCGATATCTGGTTGAGGCCTTCAAGAATGTCAAGACGGATAAAAAGCTGGTTATCGCAGGCGGCTCCAGCGATACGGATTCCTTTATGGAGGAATTGAAAGACCTGGCGAAGGGTGACGATCGGATTTTCTTTACCGGGTTTGTACAGGGAGCAATGCTGGATGAACTATACAGCAATGCTTACATCTACACGCTGCCGTCTGATCTGGAAGGAATGCCGCTAAGTCTACTGGAAGCAATGAGCTACGGCAACTGCTGTTTGGTTTCGGATATTCCGGAGTGCGCAGAGGTTGTGGAAGATAAGGCATTGATTTTCAAAAAGTCAGATGTAGAGGACTTGCGAGAAAAATTGCAAGATGCCTGTGACCATCCTGAAATGGTTATGAAAATGAAGAATCAGGCAGCTGACTTTATCTGTGCAAAAATACAACTGGGATGAAGTTGTAAAGGAAACGATGAAATTGTACAGGAGAAAATAATAGATGAGAGTATTGATAATAAATAAGTTTTTGTATCCCAACGGTGGATCAGAGACGTACATATTTAAGCTGGGTGAGGCGCTGGAGCAACACGGACATGAGGTTCAGTACTTCGGTATGGAGCATGAAGGCCGCTGCGTGGGCAACCGGGTCAATGCTTATACATCTGATATGGACTTCCACGGCGGCAGCAACCTGAGCAAGCTGACCTACCCGATCAAAACTATCTACAGCAAGGAATCAAGAGTACAGCTGCGGAAGGTGCTAGACGACTTCAAGCCGGATGTCTGTCACCTGAATAACTTCAACTACCAGCTGACACCTTCCATCATTCTGGAAATCGTGAAGTGGCGCAAGGAGACCGGAAGAGATTGTAAGATCATCTTCACGGCACATGACTACCAGTTGGTCTGCCCGAACCATCAATTAAAGAACCCTATCACACATGAGAACTGTGAGAAGTGCCTCGGCGGTCATTTCGTGAATTGCATGAAAGGCAAGTGCATCCACGGCTCCACGGCGAAGTCAGCCATCGGCATGATGGAGGCTGAGTTCTGGAAGTGGAAGGGTACCTATAAGTACATTGACACTATGATTTGCTGCTCCGAGTTCATGAAGAGCAAGATGGACAGCAATCCTCTGTTTGCTACTAAGACAGTGGCAATGCACAACTTCATCGACAAGGTGGATTGGAAAGAAACGGAGAAGAAGGACTACGTCCTTTACTTTGGCCGCTTCTCTGAGGAGAAAGGCATCGGCACACTCATCAAGGTCTGTAAGGAACTGCCGGATGTGCAGTTCATCTTCGCCGGTACTGGCACGCTGGAAGAGACAGTAAATGGTACTAAGAACATCAAGAACGTTGGTTTCCAGAATGGTGAGGCACTGGAAAAGCTTATTCGTGAGGCACGGTTCTCCATCTACCCGTCTGAGTGGTATGAGAACTGCCCGTTCTCCGTAATGGAATCCCAGATGTATGGCACACCGGTATTGGGAGCAGACATTGGTGGCATCCCGGAACTGATTCAGGTCGGCAAGACTGGCGAGCTGTTTGAAAGCGGAAATGCTGAAGATCTGAAGAAGAAAATCGAGAAGCTCTGGGGTGATAAGAAGCGGTGTGCGAAGTACAGTGCGAACTGTAAGGACATCAGCTTCGATACCATTGATGAGTATTACGAGAAAATTATGAAGGTGTATCAGTAAGACTGGTACGTGAGGAGAGAATTTGTGGCTACAAAAGCGGATCGATACGAGGGAATAGATGGATTGAAGGCATATGCCATTATTGGAATTGCTCTGATGCACGTATTATCGAATGGAAAATACGAAATTGGAGGATTTGCATTTAACCAGCTTATTCCGTCTTTCACAAACCTCGTTTTCCTTTTTATGATGGTCAGCGGCTTTGGTATGTGCTGCGGCTATTACCAGAGAATAATTGACCAGAAGATCAGCGTAGAGGATTTCTACAAGAAACGGTACATCAAAATCTGGCCGTATTTTGCACTGCTTTGTGCGTTAGACTTTGTGATTTCACCAAGCAAGGAATCCTTGTTTGAAGTTTTCACAAATTTGACATTATGCCAAGGGTTACTGCCGAATGCCAAGATTTCGGTCATTGGTGTGAGCTGGACACTGGCAGTTATTTTTGTGTTCTATATGCTGTTCCCGTTCTTCTGTTTTCTGATTGGAAATAAGAAGAGAGCGTGGGGCGTAGCAGTTGTGGCACTGATGTTTAACTGGCTGTGCGCTAATTACTTCAAAGCTGGAAGGACTAGTATCGTCTACGATGCGATTTACTTTATCGCAGGTGGCCTGATTTTTCTCTATCGAAAAGAACTGGCCGAGTTCGCATCGAAGTACAAAATCATCGCCGGAGCGGTTCTGTTGATTGCCACGGTTGCGTATTTTGCGTTAGGCAGTTCTACACTTACGATGCTGTTCTTCTGTGTGGCAGCACTGGTCTATACCATCGGCTGTAAAGTGGGGGGGGTACTGGTCAATCCAGTTGCCAAGTTCCTCGGGGGTATCAGCTTCGAGATTTACCTGTGCCACATGGTGATTTATCGTGTGCTTGAGAAGCTGCACCTCGTTCATCTATTTGGAAACGGTCTGCTGGCATATATCTTCACGGCAGTCGCAGTTATATGCGGCTCGGTTGTGTTCTCAGTATGCGCCAAGTGGTTCTTAAATAAAATCGAAACATTCTTAAAAGAGAGAGTAAACAATAGGAGAGTTAATCATGTCTGAAGAAAAGAAGTTAAATGGTACGGTCATCGTTACTTATCGCTGCAACGCTCGTTGTTCTATGTGCAACCGTTATAAGGCACCTTCCAAGCCGGAAGAGGAAATCAGCATCGAGACCATTAAGAAGCTGCCAAAGATGTACTTCACAAACATCACCGGCGGTGAACCGTTCATCCGTACTGACCTGAAGGATATTGTGCGTGAACTGTACAAGAAGTCTGACCGTATCGTTATTTCCACAAACGGTTTCTTCACTGACCGTATCGTTGACCTGTGCAAAGAGTTCCCTCAGATCGGTATTCGTATCTCTATCGAGGGTCTGGAGCAGACCAACAACGAGATCCGTGGCCTGCAGAACGGCTACCAGCGTGGTTACGGCACACTGAAGAAGCTGCGTGAAATGGGCATGAAGGATGTCGGCTTCGGTATGACCGTTCAGGACAAGAATGCTCCTGACCTGGTTCCGCTGTACAAGATTTCCGATGAGATGGGCATGGAGTTTGCTACGGCTTCTTTGCATAACAGCTTCTACTTTGTTGAAGCAAAGAACATCATCCATGATCGTCCGATGGTCGCAAAGAACTTCGAGAATCTGGTCAATGAACTGCTCCGTAGCAATAGCCCGAAGAAATGGTTTCGTGCTTACTTCAATCACGGCCTGATCAACTACATCTACGGCCAGAAGCGTCTGCTGCCTTGTGACATGAGCTTTGACACTTTCTTTATTGATCCATACGGCGACGTCATGCCCTGCAACGGTACCAAGGACAAGGAAGTTATGGGCAACCTGAACAATCAGAGTTGGGATGAGCTGTGGAACAGCCCGGAGGCAGAGAAGGTTCGTGCAAAGGTTCGTTGCTGCGACCGTGACTGCTGGATGATCGGCAGCGTAAGTCCTGCGATGCACAAGTACATCTGGAAGCCTGCTACCTGGGTCCTGGTTCATAAATTTAAGACTCTGTTCACCAAACATCCGTACAGCATGTACGAGCTGAAAATCTGCCGTGACTACCGTGATGGAAAAGTTACCAAAGAGGAACTGGATAAGTGCAGCACCTGCGATATGAACTGTGTGATCAACAACGGTCTGAGTGAGGCATCCAAGGAACAGCTGAAGCATAAGACCGGCGAGGAAATTGTGGATGCCGATATCGCACAGCAGATGGAGAAGAGATAAGAAATGAATGCAAATAAACTATTATGTAGGTTACTTTTGCTATTTCCAGTTTTTACTTTGTTTCAGTCATTTCCGCTTTTGAGATGGATTAATAAGGCACTGTTGATTTGTGTAATTATTGTATTACTTTTTTTTAACAGTCCGAAAAATGAAAAAAAAGATGGGCTGGAATATTGGTTACGGTTGTAGTCGTGCATGTATATGCGCTCATGCAGACAACTTTCCCACTGTATAACAGCAACATGCTTTTTTATTATGGATTTTGGATATTGCTAACAATTTATTATACGAGTTATCCCGAATGTGCAGCAAGTCATTTTAAAGAAAATGAAAGATACATAGAAAAAATTGTACAGTTGTGGTCTGTCATTGTCGGAATTTCTATTTTTATGCCATCGTCATATGTAATCAATAAAGCATGGGGGAGCGGAAGATATTTTGTGTCTATAACGGGTGATTCGTTTCGACTTGCACCAACATGTCTTATGATTGTAACTTTGGTATTGGGACTTTACTGCTTAACAAAAAGTAAAAAATATTTGTTTTACACCATTATTCCAATGTATGGCTTTTTGATGTGTGGTTCAAGAACCTATCTTGGAATAGGACTGTTAGTGGTTCTTGCTTTTTGGTATATATATTGTGAGAAAAAAACGGTACTTCTATTTTTCTCTTATTCCATTAGTGATACTAATGGGGATTTTAATTTTGAATTCGGCAGCAGGATCTAAAATCGCAGCAACGACATATACGACTAATAGTTTCTTTGACAAATGGGGAACGATTACTAACGGCCGAACAGTTTTCTGGAATTTGGATCTTAAGTACTTCTTTAAAGAAAATATCCTTAATCAATTATTGGGCTGTGGGTTTAATTTTGATTATCAGATTACTAAAAGGTTCTATACAGCAGCGCATTGGGCACATAATGATTTTATAAGTGTTCTGTTGAATTTTGGTTATATTGGATTGGGCATTTATATTTATTCAGTGTATGGACTATTAAAGACATTTATTCTCGATATGAGAATGCCAAAGTTAGTGGTAACTTTAGTGTTTATGATATGGTTTTTAAATGCGATGTTTAATATGTTTTACACATACACGTGCAGTATGGTGTGTTTTCCAATGATGCTCATTGCGCTTAAAGAATATTATATGTTTAAGGTGGAAATAGCAAATGAATAGAATCAAATTCAAACGTAGAATTGGTCAGGTGCGATGTGCTGCAAAATATTATATTGTATATGTTATATCAAAATTATATCGTGTCCATGACAATGCATGGCTGATTGCAGAGCGAGGGACGGATGCACGTGATAATGGATATGTTTTTTATAGATATTTAAAAAAGGTACACCCGGAAATTAGTGTGAAGTTTGTAATATCAGATACATCTCCAGATAGAGACAGATTGGAAACAGGTGATATCGTTCGATATGGCTCTTTTGAACATTATTTAAGATATATTACAGCGCCGATGCTTTTGTCTACACATTACCAGGGTTATTCGCCTAATTTTGAGTTGTTTTCTCAGTTAGATAAAAGGGGCCTGATAAGTGTCAAAGGAAAAAAGGTATTGCTTGATCATTGTGTTCGAATGGGAAAGGCTGGCTGTACAGCCAATACAGTAAAAATAGATTTAATGATATGCTCAATTCCGAGAGAATATGAGGCACTTTCAAAGAACTCTGGATACAAACCGAGCGTTTTATGTGATATAGGCATGCCGAGATTTGACAATTTGATCGACGAGTCTGAAAAACTTCCAATAAAGCAAATTTTATTTATGCCGACATGGAGAGTTAAATATACAAATGCAAGCGAAATGGATTTCGTTCGAGATGAATATTTCATTGGTTGCAAAGAATTGTTGGAGAGCGATGAACTAGCTTCATTTCTTGAAGAGAAAAAATATGAATTTTGTTTTTTACCCTCATATTGAAATGCAAAAGTATATTCATCTGTTTTCTGCCAAATCGAAAAGAATTGTAATACGTGATGCTGGCTCTGCAATTGTTGAAAATCTTCTTTTGGAAAGTTCAATATTGATTACAGATTACTCTAGCGTGTTTTTTGATTTCGCTTATATGCTAAAACCAGTAATCTATTATCAGTTTGACAACGATGAGAACGAACGAGCAGCGAGCAAAAGATGGTTCGATTTTGAAAAAGATGGATTTGGACCAATTTGCAGAAAAAGTACGGAAGTAATTAAGATATTGCATGAGTTGGAAAATACACGGTTGGGTGAAAAATATCAAAAACGGGTTAAAGAAATGTTTCCTATCCGAGATAAAAATAATTCAGAACGAGTGTACCAAGCAATTATAGGTTTAGAGAAAGATGAAAGAAAATAGAAATGGCTTGAAAAAAAATTATGCATACAATTTGCTTTATCGAATTGTAACATTAGTCACACCATTGATTACATCTCCGTATATTTCGCGAGTGATTGGAGCAGATGGAATTGGTCAATACAGTTATACATATGCAATTTCCCATTATTTTTTGATTTTTTGCAGTGCTGGGCGTTTCCGACTATGGTAATAGATGTATTGCAAAAGTAAGAGATTCTAAAGAAGAACGAAACAAAGTTTTTAGTGAGATTGTATCCCTGCAAATACTATTATCAGTAGGAATGAGTATATTATACATTATATACTGCTTGGTGGTTACTGAAAATAGAAGACTTGCTTATATGCAGGGGTTTAACGTTCTCTCTGCGATATTTGATGTGACATGGCTGCTATTTGGATTGGAACTCTTTTATGTTACAACATTGCGAAATGTTATTGTAAAAATAGGAACAGTGTTGTTGATTCTTTTATTGGTTAAATCACCAAATGATGTTTGGAAATATACATTAATTATGTCAGGAGGAACACTGGTAGGTCAGTTATCGGTTTGGCCAATTTTAAGAAATTACGTTTGTTTTATAAGACCAAAATGGAATGATGTTATAAAACACTTGAAGCCGAATCTAGTGCTGTTTTTACCAGTTATTGCAAATGATCTGCTGGGATATTTTGATAAGATTATGATTGGAAACATGTCTATTGATGCCGAATTAGGCTGCTACGATAATGCTGAAAAATTGCTGAGTATTCCTAATAGCTTAGTGACAGCGTTAGGTACTGTTATGCTGCCACGAGTATCCAATTCAATCGCAAAAAGGAGAACTAAAATCGGTCAATGAAATGATTCAAAAATCAATGCTATTTGTAGTATTTGCAACGAGTGCATTGGTTTTTGGAATATGCGCAGTAGCTAAAGAGTTTGTTCCCTTGTTTTTTGGGACAGGGTTTGATTTGGTTGTTCCACTATTATACACTTTAGCGCCATATATTATTTTCGTTAGTTGGGCGAATGTTTTGAAAACACAGGTTTTTACTTCCAAATAATAAAGATATGACATTTGTCGTTTGCTTAATCTTGGGTGCATTTGTTAATGTGGTGTTAAATTACTGTTTAATCGGAACTAGCGGTGCAGTTGGAGCTGCAATCGCAACAACAATTTCTGAGGGATTGATTGCGGTTTCAGAAACAGTTGCGCTAAGAAAACTTATTGATGTAAAGCGTTATCTAATTCAAGGACTACCCTTTATATTATTTGGTTTTTTAATGTTCAGTGTGATTCATGATTTATATGTTTTGAATGATATCATTACGTTAATCTGTAAAGTAATGATTGGCGCTATCGTATATTTGGTATGCTCATGGCTGTATATTTATAGATTCTATCCGGATGTGATCACGTCCTTAAAAGTATTTCGGAGGAAAAAAAAGAATGAAAAAAGTAACATGCATCAGCTATCATGCTACCGGCTCAGGAGCGGTAGATGATTATTTGCGGGAATTCGATGGTTTTACATATGCTCCTTCAGATGTTGAATGTAGGTTTTTACAGGATCCGGACGGAATTTCTGATCTAGAATATAACCTTGTTGATAATTGGCACAGGCTCAATAGCGGATTTGCAGTAAAACGTTATAAAAAATTTGCCAGAATGAATAAGAGAACGTATCAGCTGATATTTGGTAAGTGCTGGCTGGATGAGACTGACAAATATATCCGTGATTTGGTGGATTTTGAATTTCCTGGTTATTGGCATGGGGATGTAAACGAACAGCCCTTTATCCCATGGGCGATTTATAAAATACGGAGAGCTTTTTCAAAAATAATGCCGCGTAAATATAGAAAAACGCAGGATTACAACTATTTTCCGTATTTAACAAGTTATCATTGCGCTTGTAGCAGAGAAGAATTCTATCAAAAAACCCAGGATTACACGGAGGCACTGTGCGAGAAAATGGCAAGGCCTGATACAGAATACCTTGTACTGGATCAATGTGTATCGACTACAAATGTAAAAAGATACTTAAATTACATTCGGGATCTAAAGGTTATTATAGTAGATAGAGATCCAAGGGATGTTTATATTCAAGCAATGAGGGATGGAGACCATGTTTTGCCGCATGATCCTCTTTTTGTTTGCAAAGCAATATCGAGATATGCGGCGAACGATTGACGATGAGATAAAGGATCCCAGAATACTGAGAATTCATTTTGAGGATTTGATTTATCGGTATGATTTTACCACCAAACAGATAAATGAATTTCTGGGAATTTCCGAGGAAAAACATAAAGATCTTCGAAAACATTTTAATCCGGACATATCAATAAGAAATACGCAACTGTGGATAAATGATAAAAACTATAATAACCAGATAAAAATTATAGAACAAGAACTCGAGGATTTTTTATACCTATTTCCTAACAGGGAGGATGATAGACAGTGATTAAAGAAATCAAAGGCGAAGACTTTCGGAAAATGCAACTAACAGAACTGGATATGTTGGTTGAATTTGATAAGGTTTGTAGAAAGTATAATATCAACTATGTCTTATTTGGTGGAAGTCTGCTTGGAGCGGTGAGACATCAGGGGTATATTCCATGGGATGATGATGCTGACATTGGAATGCTTCGCGAAGATTACGAAACATTCAAGAAGCATAAAGACGAGATGAATCCTAATATTTGCTTCTTTCAAGATCATGATACAGACCCTGAATATAGATGGGAATATGGAAAACTACGACGTACAGGCTCTACTTATATTCGAGTTGGTCAGGAACACTTGAAATGTAAAACCGGAATTTTTGTTGATGTGTTTCCAATGGATGATATTCCGCTTTCAATTGTTGGGCAAATATTTCAGGATTTGCATTGCTATTGTTTGCGGAAGATTCTATGGTCTGAGGTGGCAAAAGAGAAAAACACAGTGGGATTTTGGAAGGTATGGTTTACCCTTCTATCGAAGATTCCGGTCGATTTTGCATTTCATGGATATGAAAAATATTCAAAGAAGAGCAGAAATTCTTCGCTCAATCGGGTTCGATGCTTAGGATTTCCTGCAACAGGGATGTTATATAAAAAGAACCCACTGAGTGAGCGATATGGGATGCCAAAATCATGGTTTACAGACCGCGCAGAATATATGTTTGAAGAAAAAAAGTTGTACAGTTCAAAAGACTATGATACGGTTTTTGAAATATATCTATGGCGATTATATGAAGCTTCCTCCTGAAGATCAGAGAGAGCCACATTCGCCTTGTTCGGAGATAGTATTTCCAGGTGAGGGAAATATATGATTATAAGGTGTCAAAAAAGAAGATGAGAAAATCATCGAATCATATATTGGAACAGAATATTATAAATGTCTTTATCTCTATATGAATTTGCAAAGATATGGAACTGGTTCACAAGCTATTGATGTCTATATGGATAAATTTGAAAATAAAATAAAAGCGGTTTATTTATTTTATTTTTCGTGTGTCCATGTATACTGATAGATAATGATTTTAGTGTACCAGAATTAAAAGAACTGCTTAAAAGTCATCCAATAAAAATGATTTATTGCGAAAAAAGTACAGCAGAGTATAGGAGGTAATTATTCCAGTAGCGAACGGCCTTTTACTATAACGTATGGTTGGGTAGCAGAAATCACTAATGTTGATGAAAAACATAGAGAATCAGTACAATTAGCATCTGCGAACGATTTTAAACAGATTGTTCAAATGATCTATGGCGATGAAGATATTGGAAAATCTTATAATAAAAATGAACTGGCTGAGCAGCTTCTTCAGCGTTCCAAAGAAGGATATTCCAGAAATTACGTGATAAAAAAGAACGATGTGGTAATTGCTCATGCGTGTACAAATGCAGAAATAGATGGAGTAGCTATTGTCGCAGAGCTAATAGTTAATAAAGAGTATCGAAGGAGAGGCTATGCACTAGAAATATGGAGAGCTATTTGCGAAGAAGTATTAAAAGAGGGAAAAAAAGAGTTTTTTCCTTCTATTATTCAAACGAATCCAGAAATCTCCATAAGAAAGTAGGCTTTCACGAAGTTTGCGAATGGGGAAAAATTGTATTTAATAATAATTACATGGAGGTATAAATATGTTGAATTTTACAGTTGGACCGGTTATGTCAGATGAAAAGATTAGAGCAATTGGTGCAGAACAGGTTCCATATTTCAGGACGCCTGAGTTCTCTGCTGTTATGCTTGAAAATGAAAAGCTGATGAAGCAGTTTGCGAAAGCTGGCGATGATGCTAGAGTGGTGTTTATCACTGGCTCTGGTACAGCATCTATGGAAGCAACTGTTATGAATGTCTTTGATAAGAAGGATAAAGTTTTGGTCGTAAACGGCGGCAGTTTTGGTCAGCGGTTTGTTGAGTTGTGCCAGATTCATGAGATTCCGTATGAGGAAATCAAGCTGGAGAAAGGTAAAGCACTCAAAAAAGAGCAGTTGGATATGTACGACGGTAAAGGCTTTACAGGGTTCCTCGTTAATGTACATGAAACCTCAACAGGTGTTCACTATGACATTGAGATGATCAGTGAGTTTTGTAAGAAAAACGGAATTTTTTTGGTCGTGGATGCCATTAGCTCCTTCCTTGCAGACGATTTTGATATGAACAAATTGGGTGTGCAGGTAATGATTACTGGTTCTCAGAAAGCATTGGCTTGTCCTCCGGGCGTATCAGTTATTGTCTTGTCCGATGAAGCGGTCAAACGTGTAGAGGCCCGCGATGTGAAGTGTATGTATCTAAATCTGAAGTCTGCTCTTAAAAATGGCGAGCGGGGACAAACACCCTTTACACCAGCAGTTGGTACTTTACGCCAGATCAATGCTCGTCTGAAAGAAATAGAAGCCGCTGGCGGTGTTGAGAGTGAAACAAAGAAAATTGCGGAACTTGCTCAAGATTTCAGAGATAAGATTAAGGGATTACCGCTTGAAATCGTTTCTGAGTCGATGTCCAATGCAGTTACACCGTTGCATCCTTTGAATGTATCGGCCTATGATGTTTTTACGATGCTCAAAGATGAGTATGGTATTTGGATTTGTCCCAATGGTGGAGAGATGAAAGAAACCATCTTCCGTGTAGGTCATATTGGTGCATTGACAAAGAGGACAACTCCACGCTTGTGAATGCTTTTAAGGATTTACAGAAGCGTGGACTTTTGTAAAAAAGTGAGAGGAAGCAAGAAATGGTAAAAGTAATTACATACGCAACGTATGACTTGCTTCACTATGGTCATATCAAACTGCTAGAACGTGCAATAGCACTGGGAGATTATTTGATCGTTGGCGTTACAGCGGATGATTTTGATAAAACCCGTGGAAAAATCAATGTACAGCAGTCCTTGATGGAGCGTATTGAGGCTGTACGTGCCACAGGACTTGCGGATAAAATCATCGAGGAAGAATATGAGGGTCAGAAAATTGATGATATTCGTAGGTACGATGTAGATATTTTCACGGTGGGTTCTGATTGGGTTGGAAAATTTGATTATCTGAATGAATATTGTAAGGTGGTGTATCTTCCGAGAACGGAGGGAATCTCTAGTTCTGAAGTACGGAGTGAACAATGTAAACTTCGTATGGGAATTGTTGGAAAGGCCGCTTTCAGAACAAAGTTTGTAGCAGAGTCTAAATATGTAAACGGCGTTGATGTAATTGGTGTATGTGCATCGCAGAAGAGTGAAGAACCTGAGTTTGATGGGATGTTCTATACCGAAAACAATGATGAACTTCTTGAAAAAGTGGATGCCGTGTATATTGTTTCCAAACCAGAGAAACATTATATTGATACAAAAAAGCTCTTTTGGCGGGGAAACATGTTTTGTGTGAATCACCTATTGCTTTAAAAAGAAACGGATTGTGAAGAACTATATTCGATTGCTGAAGAACATGGGCTGGTTCTTATGGATGCTATTAAGACGGCATACTCAACGGCATACGAACGGTTAGTCCTTCTAGCTAAGACTGGAAAAATTGGTAAGGTTGTATCGGTTGATGCTGTTTGTACTAGTCTGCGAGATGGTATTTCAATTGCTGGAACAGATTTAACCCAGAAATGGAATAGTATGTGCGGCTGGGCTCCTGCAGCATTGTTGCCCGTTTTTCAAATACTTGGAACGGAGTACAGGAAAAAAAGTAATAACTACGAAATTTTTGGATGAAGCTGCCAATATGGATGCCTTTACAAAAATTGATTTTACCTATGGTGATGCAGTAGCTTCAATCAAAGTAGCAAAAGCTGCAAAATCTGAGGGTGAGTTGATTGTTACGGGAACGAAAGGCTATATCTACGTTCCAGTACCTTGGTGGAAAACAGATTATTTTGAGGTTCGTTATGAAAACGCCGAAGACAATCAAAGATTCTTTTTATCAACTTGATGGTGAAGGCATTCGATATGAAATTGTAGCATTTGCAAAATCTGTTGAAGTTAAAAAGCCAATGAACTATGTTGAAAAAAGGAGTTTCAAAATCAATAGCTAAAATCATAGAAAGCTTTAATGATCGTACTGATATGATAGTAATATAATACGAAACAGAAATTTGCGGTGATTGAAATAAATGAGATAGAGTGCTATACTAATATTACTATAATTTTTCTGGAGGTTTTATTATGCCCAGAACTAAAGGTAGCAAGAATAGGCCCAAAACTGTGACTGCTGATTTTGCAACGCAGATTGCGGAAAAGCAGTCCGCGAAGGAAGCACTCACAGCGGAAATCGCATCCATCACCGCCAACATTGACACTTTAAAGGCTGACCTGAAAGAGAAGAAGACTGCTCTGAAGAAGACCGAAAAAGAAGTGGCAACCCTGGAAGCGAAGAAGGCAAAGTCAGATGCTAAGGCCGCTGAAGAAGCAAAGAAGACCGAAGCAGAGGCTGTGCTGAAGAAGCTGCTGGCAAGCGGGATGAGTGCGGACGAGATTCTGGAAAAGCTGAAATAAACAAGAACACCAAGAAAAAAAATAAATGCCGTGTGAACTCCAGGAGTTCACACGGTAATTTTTTGAAGGTTGCCATATAGTTTATAACGAAAATAAAAGAAATGGAGTGTAAGAATAATGAATTTATCAAAAGTACATCATATTGCAATCATCGTATCTGACTACGAAGCCGCAAGGGAGTTCTATGCGTACAAGCTGGGCTTTCCCATTATTAGAAAAAACTACCGCCCAGAGCGTAAGGACTGGAAGCTGGATCTTCGTGTCAATGAACACACAGAGCTGGAGATTTTCGCTGAGGAAAATCCACCGAAGCGTGTGAACCGTCCAGAAGCCTGTGGTCTACGCCATCTTGCGTTCTGCGTAGACAGCGTGGAGCAGACAGTGAATGAGCTGGCGGAGGTTGGCATTGAATGTGAGCCGATTCGTGTTGATGATTATACCGGCAAGAAGATGACTTTCTTCCATGACCCGGATGGACTGCCGCTGGAGCTGCATGAGTAAAATGAAGAAAACAAGAAAACCAGGCGGTGGCCGGAAGAAGCTGAAACCGGAGTACGATGCCGGGAAGAATCTGAAAGAGCAGATGGAAAGAGCTATGGCGCTTTATGATTCTGAGATGTCCTTGCAGGCCATCGGTGATGAGCTGGGATTAAATCCCATCAAGGTACGGAAGCTGCTCATCACGGCTGATGTGTATGAATCGGAAGTGGCGGAAAAAAGTAAAAAACACTTTTGAAGAATGAAAAAACAAAATTTTACTGTTTCATGTCAACAAGATTTTTATTAGAGGAGAACTGTGTTATGCTTTGTGAATTGGAAGTCAATAACATTGGTACATATGTGGAACTGATTACACGAATTGATGCCGAACAACAGTATCGTATGTGGTTCCGAGGTCAGTCTGATTATTCGTGGGGGCTAGTACCATCGGTTCAACGGAAAGATGGCATGGGTGAACATTATGAGCAGTATATAACGACCAATTTCATGATTCATACCATGCGGCTGAATCCTAGTGTTCCGCAACGGTATGACCGCGCATCGTGGTTGACGTTAATGCAGCATTATGGATTACCAACTAGATTGCTGGATTGGTCGGAATCGCCTCTGGTTGCATTATATTTTGCATTGAGCAGTGATGAAGATGCAAAGACGGATGCAGCCGTCTGGGTTCTGAACCCGATGGAGCTGAATAAAAAAGTGGGTTATGGAGAATATGTGCCTCCGATAAGCTATGATAGTCTGAGTGGTGACTTGGAAGGTGCGTTTTCTAATCATAATAACGACGATAATAAATCACAGAATAGAATTATTGCGTGTCATGGTGTAGGAAGCGACTTGAGAATGTATGTGCAACAATCGGATTTTACGATTCACAGCACCTCTGAACATCTGGATAAGATACTCATGTCGGATGAATCCTGCGACTATTTTTATAAGATTCGTATACCGCAACAGATTAGAAAGCAACTATTAGTTCAGCTGGATGCGATAGGCTTCCATGAAAGTTCTATTTATCCGGATATGGAGCATATTGCACGAGAAGAAGCAAATATGTATTTCAATTCCCAAAATTGAAATGAACCAGTATAGCTTTAAGCATTTTTATTTCGTATTTGAATTTTAACCATATAGGGATAATAGTATTGGTACTGTTATCTATTGCATGGTGAGGTTATAATGAAATGACAAAAATAACAAGATTGACTGAATACATGGAAGTCATTTGCAACCGGCCATATATGCAAGATGAACATTATGTAATGAATCCAAACAAGTTAAATGCTATTCGCGATGAATTTGAAAACTTATTATTCGAGGCGAAAGATACAAAGGCTATACGCTGAAAAAGGGCAGGGGAGATGAATTCACCAAGGAACTGTGGATCGATCGCAGAGAGAATAGTAAAAGTCTGGCGTGGAGTTCCGTGCTGCTGGCTCTGGGCAATATTAAAAAGGTAGGAGAGGTAGTTGAACGTCCTAAAGCGCTGGGCGATATCCGGGGTGTGACCTATATATACGGAATGTTCTATCGATTCGGACTGATCAACGTGCCGGATGAAGCAAAAGAAAAGATGAAGAAAGCATTCGGCAAATCGTTCTGACACGGATGCCGCAGAGGGGGGAAGAAGCATCACCCAATGTTTGAGGTCATTGCGTGACCCGGAGATTACACAAAAAATCCACCTGCGGAATGAACCACAGGCGGCTGAAATCACATTATAGCTTATTCAAAAAGTCTTCAAGAACATGATTCCACTTTTCGGGGTACTCATAGAACATCAGGTGACCGCCCATGACGTAGGTGTTGTAACCGGGAAGCTGTGCTTCGACAAAGGGCTTTGCAATGTCCTGCCAGTGTTCTGCAATGAACATCAGGCTGGGCATCGTTGCACCGACATCTTTTGCGATTTCAAGATAGTTGGAGAACACAGCGTCGCAGAACAGCTGACGGCAGATCCAGTATGGTGTGTGGCCGGAAATATCCAGCAGATACTCCAGCTCATCAGGCTTCATCTTATGTTGGATCATAACACCAGTCGCATATTCGCTGAAGAATTCACGGCAGCCCTCAGAAGAAGTCAGCACCTGCGTGGCAACCTGAGACAGCTCTTCAATCGTGCCCTCAGTCCACCACTTCGGGTCAGGGGAGAGCGGGAGCGGAGACATATCGATAGTCACAACGCCGCGCAGCTTGTCTTTGCCGAACTGCTGCACGTAGCTCCATGTGTCAAGGTTGCCCGTGCTCCAGCCAATCAGGACAATATCTTTGAGACCCAATGCATCAATCAGACCAGCTACATCGCGACCGTGGGTCAGGTAGTCGTTGCCATCCACGGTTTTGGCAGAATAGCCTTGGCCGCGAGGATCGATAGCAATGACACGATACTCAGAGGAGAAATACTCCAGTTGGTTCTTGAAAATCTCACCAGAGAAGGTCAGGCCGGGAATGAAGACCAACGGTTTACCTTCGCCTTTTTCCAAGATATGTAACTCCACACCAGGGGCCACAGTGACATACTTGCTTTCAATACGATCTTTTGCCATGAGAAAACCTCCCAACAAAACCTATAAATCGAATTGGTTTGTCTGAATTGTATATCTGGAAAAAGAGAAAAGCAATAGCTTGATAGAAACTGCACTGCTGTAATCTGCAAAAATTTTCAGTGCATGAATATCAGTAACAGTTACACAATGTTAAAATAGCAATATGTCCACGATGAGCAGGCGCAACACCTGTCTGCCGCAGTATTTTTACTTTATAAGACATCTCTATAGATGACGGTAAGGTTCGATTTTGAACTTTGCCGTTTTTCTTTTTGCCCAAATTTGTGAAATTTTCAAAACTGTATTCCAAAACGGCTCTGCGGATTCCTATTAGTATAGGGGCTTTCAAAATTTTTGTAAAACAGCTTTCCTCTGTTTCTATAAGTAGGAAAATGAACAAAATCTATATTCTAAAAATTAGGCGGTTCGACAAAATTTGAAAATCTGTATGCCAAACACCCATTTTAGATTGTTATAGGTATAGGGACACGTTAGAAAAATGAATTTTCTTTGAACTTTCAAAAGACCCGGTTTAAAAACGCCCCTTTAAGTTTGTATAGGGTATAGGAAGTGTTTTCAAAAGTAAGCCAATTCACTACGGTATCACTGATGAAATTCCCCGATACCTTACAAAGTCACATCGCACCTTGAAAATCGCATGAGCCACCCCAGCAGGATACCTCCGGTACGGAATGTGCATTCTGCGCGTCTTACCAGAAAAAACGTCGGAGAGAATCGGGCAGGAACGGGCTGGGACAGAGTGAACGGTAGTTAAGAGCAAGATTCGCCTTTGTATACAAAATCGCTCCTACGGGCGATTTCTCCACGCGGCATCTTGATGGGGATTGTGCTCCCCCATACCCTCACATCGTGCAAAATCACATGATTTTGCCTGTTGGTGACCTGTCGCAGCAGGTCACAGCCGGAGTGCAGATGCACTGCCGGGAAAATCAAATTCTTGATTTTGGAAAGGAGACCCCATGCCACGAACAAAGAAAAAAAGTGAAATCTATCGTAAAGACAAAAGTAATCTCCGCACGAGTAACAGAAACAGTACATGAACTTTTACACCAGCAGGCAGAAGATGCCGGAATGACCCTCTCTCAATTTGCAGCACAGATGCTGATGAAAGGCCGCGTGAATACCTCGTATGTGTTCTACGTCCACCCGGATGAGATCGAAGCAATCACACGGGAGTTTGCCGCCATCGGAAACAACCTGAACCAGATCGCGGCGTTCTTCAATAGCGGCGGTATCCAGTCGCGCGCTATGCTCGAAAACATCAACCATGCGATTTCCTGCATTTTTGAAATGCGGGAGCAGGTCGCAGAAATGGCAGGAAAGAACTATGGCAATCTTAAAGCACATCGCAAGTAAGAGTTCCAACTATGGTGCTGCACTGGAGTATCTGATTTTCAAGCATGACGAGCTTCGGAAGACTCCGATCCTTGACCAGAACGGAAATCGTATCATGCGGGATGAGTTTTATCTGGACGGTCTGAACTGTGAACCCTATTCTTTTGATGCGGCCTGCCAGCAGCTGAACCGCGAGTACCAGAAAAACAAAAACAAGAATGAAATCAAAAGCCACCATTACATCATCAGCTTTGATCCACGGGACAGCACAGAAAATTGTTTGACGGGAAAACGGGCGCAGGAGCTTGGACTGGAATATGCAAAAGCGAATTTTCCGGGGCATCAGGCTTTGGTCTGTACGCACATGGACGGGCACAATGGCAGCGGCAACATTCATGTCCATATCGTAATCAACAGCTTGCGAAAATTGGATGTGCCCCAGCAGCCCTTCATGGAGCGACCCATCGACTGCAAGGCAGGGTACAAGCACCATGTAACAAACGAGTACCTGAAGCATCTGCAGAAATCCCTCATGGATTTATGCCAACGCGAATTTCTGCATCAGGTCGATTTGCTGTCGCCATCCAGAACGGGCGTGACCGAAGCGGAGTATTGGGCGCAGCGGCGGCTGGATGAGAAAAAACAGGAAATCGAAAAGGAAGGTTTTACGCCAAATCCGACAAAATTTCAAACACAGAAACAGCTTATCCGGGATGCCGTTGCCGCTGCTCGTGAGAAAGCAATCTCGTATGAAGATTTTCAAAACATCCTACAGGATGAATATGACATTTTTGTCAAAACACAACGTGGGCGTTACAGCTATCTGCCGCCGGAACGGAACAAGTTCATATCGGAGCGTTCTCTGGGAGAAAGCTGCAAAAGAGAATGTCTGGAAGGATTCTTTGTTCAGAACGCCGAGAAGAATCTGCGGTACAAGGAAGACCCCATACTGATCTTTACGACCAGAACCAGACTGCGGCTCGTTGTGGACCTGCAGGAGAATGTCAAGGCACAGGAAAATCTGGCGTATGCGCTAAAGGTCAAAATCAGCAATTTGCAGAAAATGGCTGAAACGCTGGTATGGGTACAGGAAAACAACATCAACGACCTGACGGAACTGAACGATCTGTGTAAGACAGCACAGTCCAATGCGCAGGCAGCGTATGAACGGCTGTCACAGGCAGAGGATGAACTGTACAAAACCAATGAACAGATTCATTATGCGGGGCAGTATCTTTCTACAAAAGATGTCCAGCAGCAATTTGCGAAAGCAATTTTCAAGAAGAAATTCCGTGCAGAGCATTCCAAGGAATTGGACGCCTATGCAGAATCTGTGAAATATTTCCGGGAAGAAAACGATGGAAAGCTGCCATCGCTGAAATCCTTGAAACAGCGGAAAGAAGAACTGACGAAAGAAATCGCGGAGAGGAAAAAGGCATATGCTCCCCTGAGGGAAGAATCCCGGCGTTTGGAAATTGCATCGGACAATGTGTACAGCATCTTCCGAAAAACCAATGAGATGAAATCCGACCTTGCATGGAAACGCGAGTGGGAGGCCAATGTCCGTGAAAAGGCAAGGCAGGAGCAGGCTCGACAGGAACAGCGCGAGCGTCAACCGAAACGCAAGAAGCGCAGCTATGATATGAGCCTGTAAGCAGCAGGGTCTTCCACCCCGCACCCCGGAACCCTGCCGGATGCGTAAGCCCGTGCAGGGCTTTCCCATTCGGCAGGGACTTTTGAAAACGACTAGGAGGAAGTTTGAGTAAAGAGTACATCAAAGCACAGACCCCACTGCCCGCGTATTTCCCTTATCCGAAATTTCTGCTGCAGATGAGCCTTTCCCCATACGGCACGATTGACGTATGTTTTGCTGCTGGACCGCATGACCCTTTCGCAGAAGAACGGCTGGGTGGATGTGCAGGGCCGGGCATATGTGCTCTATCCGTTGGCAGGGCTGGCGGAAGATCTTCAGAGCAGCATTTCCAGTGTCACCCGTGCCCTGCGGGAACTGGAAGCCGCACAGCTGATCGAACGGCGGTCCAATGGCTTTTCCAAGCCAAACCAGGTGTTTCTAAGCTTCCCATCTGCTGCGCAGAAATGCACAGTCAAGATGGTCAAAAATGAGCAGCCTGATTGCTCAAAAGTGAGCAATACGATTGCGCAAAACTGCACACCTAACCAAATAAATAAGAACAACCTAAGATTGAACCAACTGAGTAGAACCAAAGAAGCATATGGGCGTTATCGGAATGTTTTTCTGGAAGATTATTCGGAACTGGAAATGGAAATTGCAGAGTTGGATACTCTGATCGAAGACCTTTCAGCCTATATGCAGTCTACAGGCAGGAAGTACGCAGACCATGCTGCGACCCTGCGTAGCTGGTCAGCACGGAAGAAAAGACAACAGAAACCGGGAGCAGGCATCCCGGACTATACCTACAACAAGGAGGAAAGTTTATGACGGAAACGATCCAGACAGCGATGGACAGGCTTATGACGATCTCTGTGGAACCGCAGGACTATGTTGCAGAAGATGGGCTGCTGTACTGCGGCAGCTGCAAAACTCCCAAGGAAGCGTTCTTTCCGAATGGCAAAAAACTGTTTGGGCGTGACCGCCATCCGGCTGAATGCCGGTGCAGGCAGGCTACAAGGGAAAAGCAAGAGAAAGAAGAACGTGCAAGGATGCATTACGAGAAAGTGCAGCGGCTGAAGCTGCAGGGCTTTCGACTGGGCGATGCAGCACTGGACATTTGCAAACGATCACGGGCAAAATCCACAGATGCAGCTGGCACAGCGGTATGTGGCCCACTGGCCGGAAATGCAGGAAAAGAATGTGGGGCTGCTGCTCTGGGGCGGTGTTGGTACAGGCAAGAGTTTTATGGCGGGCTGCATTGCCAATGCCCTGATGGAACAGGAAGTGGCCGTCTGCATGACGAATTTTGCCCGAATCATGAATGAACTGAATAACGCCTTTTCCGGGCGAAATGAAGTCGTGGACAGGCTCTGCGGCTATCCGTTGCTTGTCATTGACGATTTCGGCATGGAGCGGGCACGGAATATGCGCTGGAGCAGATTTACAACATCATCGACAGCCGTTACCGCAGCAGGAAACCACTGATCGTTACCACGAACCTGACCCTGACGGAGTTGAAGAACCCGCAGGATACCGCACACGCCCGTATCTATGACCGTTTGCTGGAACTGTGTACACCGATTGCCTGCACAGGCCCCAGCATGAGAAAGGATATAGGACAGGCAAAATTGGATTTACTGAAAACACTTCTGGCTTGAATGGGAGGAACGCGATTGCAAGAAAACGGCAGAATGAATTGGTTGGAGCAGATCCGCCAGATGAAGAATCGGGACATCCGCACGATTGAACAGTCTGAACTGCAGGAACTGCAGCAGGATGCAGTGGAACACGGATTGCCGCAGGAGGAAAGGCTGAAAAATCTGCTGGATAAGGTCCGAAATCCTTATTGCTATCTGGACAACGGAATCATTGTGAAGCTGAACTTTGCACCGAGAGGGAGCAGTACACTGTCTGAACGCATTGGAAGGTGCTTTCAGTCTGCCAGCTGAAAAGGCAGAGAAACTTTCGGCAAGCTGCTGAAAAAACACACAGAAAAATTTCACACTTTAATGCGATAAAGCACTGGACAAAGGATGATGATTCTGGTAAGCTGTTTGTGGGTAAGAAAATAGGAATGTGCCAACTGAGCAGAACTTGCTCGGTAGGCTTGTTCTACATAGAAAATGTGGAGCCTTTCGCTTCTCTGACGAACAGTATTGCCGATTCGTTAAGGAGGTGGAAGGCTTTTGTTATACCCTGATATGAATTTGCAGAAGAGAACACAGCAAAATACAACCCGATACCGTACAGCCTTGTACTTGCGCTTGTCTCGTGAGGATGGCGATAAGACAGAGAGCGACAGCGTTGCAAACCAGCGCACCTTGCTTGAAGCCTATGCCGCAGACCACCCGGAACTGTGTATTGTGGATGAGTTTGTGGACGATGGTTACTCCGGCTCGAACTTTGAACGGCCTGCGTTCCAAAGGCTGTTTCGGGAACTGGAGCAGGGGACCATCAACTGTGTTCTGGTGAAAGATTTGTCCCGCTTTGGACGGAATTACATTGAAGTGGGACGTTATCTGGAACGCATTTTTCCAGTCATGCGGGTCCGGCTGATTGCTGTGACAGACAACTATGACAGTCAATCTACGTGGAAGACCAGCGATTCCATCATGGTCCCGATGCGGAATCTGCTCAATGATGCCTACTGCCGGGATATTTCCGTCAAAATCAAGAGCCAACTTGCGGTCAAGCGCAAGCGCGGTGATTTTGTGGGAAGTTTTGCAACCTATGGATACCAGAAGGACCCCGGCAATCATACCAAGCTGATCGTGGACGAACTGGCAGCGGAAACAGTGCAAGATATTTTCCGCTGGAAGATCAGTGGCATGAATAATCAGAGCATCGCAGACCGATTGAATGCGAAAAAGGTGCCGTCCCCGGCTGCACGAAAGTTGCAGAGCGGTGCAAAGCTGAGCCTGCATTTCCGCAAGAGCGATGAGCCTCCATGGTCCGCCAAAGCAGTGGACCGCATTCTGCACAACGAGGTCTATATTGGAAAACTGGTGCAGGGAAAGACAAGGAGACTGGACTATCGCTCCAAAAAAGAAAATGAACGTGCCGATGAGGGACTGGGTAATCGTGGACAACACCCATGAAGCAATCATTCCGGCAGAGCAGTTTGAACTGGTGCGGCGGATTCTGGAAACAGAAACTCGCAGGCCGAACGATGCCGAAACGGTGGCCCTGTTTGCAGGCTTTCTCTACTGTGGGGACTGGGGCAGCCGGCTGGTACGCAGGTCGGCCAGCTATAAAGGAAAGCGGTACATCTATTATCAGTGCTCCGGCAGCAAACAGAACAAAGGCAGTTGCACGAGCCATAATCTGCGGGATGAAAAACTCCATAACATTGTGCGGAATGCGCTCCAGATGCAGATCCAGATCGTGATGGAGGAAGCAGAGTTTGCAGAAAGCATCCGGCAGGTCCAACAGGAACCCTACCGTGTGCGGCGCATCGAACGGCAGATTCGGCAGCTGACTGCAGAAAAGGCCCATACACAGGGCATTAAGGAAAAATTGTATGGGGATTACGCAGAGGAAATCCTCACACGGGAGGATTTTTTTGAACTACAACGAACTGTACAGCAAGCGGATCGAAGAGTATGACCGCAAAATCACAGAACTGGAAGCAGAACGGCAAAACCTACAGACTGCTCCAAACGCTTATCCGTTTCTGGATGTGTACCGTAAGTATCGAAAATTGGAAGAAATCACCCGCCCGATGATTGTCGAATTGATTGAGAAAATCGAAGTCTATGAGGGCAATCGGGTGAAAATTACGTTCCGATTCCAGGATGAAATTGCAGACCTGCTGGAGGAATTGCACCAAAAGCAGCATGAAGTGTCAGCTTGAAAGAAGGTCGTGATTTATGGCAAGAGTAAGCAAGAAAGTAAGTGTGGCGCAGCGGGAAGCCGAGAACGCGCAGCACCGTATCTGGAAAACCGCAATTTACGCACGATTGTCTGATTTCGATGATGTACTTCGGGATACGGAATCGCTGGAAGTGCAGATTTCTTACATCAAAGAGTATATCAACCACCGGGATGACCTGATGCTGCTGGATGTGTTTGCGGACAAGCGGTGCACAGGGATGAACTTTGACCGCCCGGAATTTGAACGGTTGCTGAAAGCACTGCAGGAGCGGAAAGTCAACTGCATTGTGGTAAAGGACTTCTCCCGACTGGGTCGTAATTTCGTGGAAACAGGTCAGTATCTGGAGCAAGTGTTTCCACTGTTTGGCGTAAGATTTATCGCCATCAACGATAACTATGACAGCCTGAACAGCCAGAGCCGTGACGGGATGCTGGTGCCAATCAAGAGCATGATCAACGAAATGTACTCGAAAGACCTGTCCCAGAAGATTCAGTCGTGCTTTCGCTCTAAGGAAGCGCGGGGAGAAATCTATACCCCTGTTCCATTTGGCTACAAAAAGAATCAGAAGAATCATTTGGTTCTGGATGAGGAAGTCAGCGATGTGGTAGTTCGGATTTTTCTCTGGAAGAAATCCGGCATGAAAGAGCGCGAGATTGCAAAGAAGTTGTCTGCGCAGGGAATCCAGACACCTTTTACACGCCGCTGTCAGCTGGGATACCTGAAAAACACCTTGCGGGTAAAGGACCCAGCATGGCAGACCATTTTCGTGACAAAGGTGCTGGAAAATCCAATCTACACAGGAACAATGGTCTATAACCGCATCGCCTACGATGAAACGAATCGGAAAATCGGGCAGAATCCACGGGAAAGCTGGCGGATGGTGCCGTATAGCCATCCGGCGATTATCAGCTGGGAACTGTTTGATGAAATTTCCGCATTACGAGAAGCCGAGCAAGCAGTCAAGGAAGAGCGAAAAAAAAGTGGTGCAGACAGCGCAGAGAAACAATCCGAACATTTTCAAAGGCAGAATCTTTTGCAAAAAGTGCGGAGAAAAATTGGCTTTGTCATTGGCAAAGTGATGGTGCGCTGTATTTTTACTGTGTATCTTGCCATGTTTCAATTTCAGAGAAAGACCTCTGGAACGGCATTAACAAGGAGTTGCACCAGCGGATGGAAGAACACCGTGATTTGCAGAAGCTGGTACGGAAAAAAGCTCTGGAAAAAGCAAACTCCAATCAAAAGAAATAGCTACAAAACGTGAAATTGAACAGGCGTCAGGCAATATCGTTCGACTGGAATCACAGAAGCGCAGCGGCTATGAGCAGTATGTTCTCGGAAAACTTTCAAAGGAGAAATTTCTGGAACTGAAGCAAGGTGTAGAAAATGAAATCGTATTACTGAAGCAGACAAAATCTGAAAGAGAGAAAAAGAACTGGCCGTTGTTCAAGAAGAATTGCAGCAGAAAAAAGCAGATCGCAGGAAACACCGAAGTCCTTTTGACGGTAGATAATCTGCTGCAGTATGTAAAGAAAAAATTGAAGTGGACCGCAGGAAAATAACTTATACGGAGTTTGTGTTTTAATGAAAAAGGAGAACAGACAATGAAAGAAAAAAAATCTATGATGCCCGGACAGGAATGGAATATATTTTGGTGGGTGATTATTATCTGCCAGCCTTGAAACTGCCACGGACCCGTCCGATTGGCCGCTGGGGGATGCTGCACAAGGCGTACCTGAAACTGCGAAAACCAGCCTATTACCAGAGCTTGCTGCTGAGCGGAAAACTGGATACTGTTTTAGCAAATGTGGAAGAGCAGGCAGTGGAACGATATGAGGTTTTGATCGAGCAGCTGAGCCGGCTGGAGCACGTATCGGAAAAACTGAAAGAAGAAAATCAGATGGAGTGGGTACGCCGTATGAAAAATCTGGAAAATCGTGCAGCAGAAATTGTAAAGGCAGAATTGATCTATACGTTTGAAGGACGGTGAACAGCAGATGATTGGAACCTACTACAGACTTTCCCTTGCGGACGAAGATGTGGGTGCGGATAAGGCAGAAAGCAACAGCATTCAGGGCCAACGCGGATTGGTAGAGGGGTACATCATGGCCCGCCCCGAACTGGCAACAGAGCCGCGTCAGGAGTATGTGGACGATGGCTACTCCGGCACCTCTACAAGCCGCCCGGCGTTCCAGCGGCTGATTCAGGACGCGCAGGATGGCAAGGTGAAAACAATTATCGTAAAGGACTTTTCCCGGTTCGCCCGCGATTATATCGAAGCAGGCGATTATATGGAGCGCATTTTTCCATTGCTGGGCGTTCGATTCATCTCTGTCAACGATGGGTATGACAGTGGAATGCAGGCCGGGAACGATGTACGCGGACTGGAAGTAGCCATCAAGAACATCATCAACGCATCCTACAGCCGGGATCTTTCTGCCAAAATCGCGGCAGCAGACCATGTGATGCAGAAAAAAGAAATGTATCTCGGAGGATACCGTCCGTTTGGATTCCTGCCGGACCCGAGCGATTGCCATAAGCTGATCCTCGACCCGGTAGCCAGTCGATATGTGCGGTTGATCTTTGAACTGGCATTGCAGGGCAACAGAACAGGCACCATCGCAAAAATCCTGAATGAAAAGCAGATCCCGACCCCGGCAGCGTATCATGTGGCGGAAAGCCATGTGTACAGCGAGCAGAAAGCATGGGATCTGCAGCGCAGCCATTGGACAAGTGGAACGGTTTACCATGTTCTGAAAAATGAGAAGTATAAGGGAACCTATGTGGGCGCGAAATTCATTATGCTGGTTCCCCTGTAAGCATCGGGTTCTACGCGCTCCCTTGGAACAGCAGGTACGTATTGAGGACAGCCATGCCGCCATTGTGACCCCGGAGGAATTTGAACAGGCACAAATGGTCATTATGCTGCAGCATGGGAAGCACCAGGCCGGGAACTACACAAAACACCAGTATCCCTTGAAAGGCAAGGTCTACTGCGGCTACTGCCAGAAGCTGATGAAATATCGTGTACTCAAGAAGCTTGGCCCCTCGTTTAACTGCAGATTTTCGGCCACAGCGGTGGACAGCCATTGCAAGCGAATCCCGATCTCCGAGGAACTGCTGGAACATATCGTCCGAAATGCGCTGACAGCGCAGATAAAGCAGGCAGAGTATGTACTGGAAATCCTGCACGAACGGGAACGCAAAGCGTTGATTTGCTTTTCCGCACTGGAACGGCAGGAAGAAAAAAGCTGAGTGCAGAAAAGGCAGAGCTCGTAAAACTTCGTGTTGCACTGTATGAGCAGTATGCCGACGGAAATATGAGCAAGGAAGAATTCATCCGGCAGAGAGATGCCTACAGAGTGCAGGAAGATGAAAGAATGGAGCAGATTCAAAGGCTGCGTACCGAGAAAGATCAAATTTTCCAGCCTGTGAAAAAGGATACGGATAATTTGCAAGCTATGATGAATACGGTGGGAGAAGCAGGCGATGTGATGCATTTGTCACAGAATGTGGTGGAAACCTTTATTGACCGCATCGAGGTTTTCAACGATGAACGTGTGAAAATTCGCTTTACATTTGAGGATGCATTGAACAGTTATGAGGAAAAGTAAGTGCAGCGATTTCTTGATTTAAGGTAAATACAGAATTTCAGAAGCAAAAAATCGAAGGCTCGCGTAAACCACAGACAGCACCCAGGAGAATTCGAGGGTGCGTCTGCAGCTTATGCGGGCCGTTTTATTTTGTGCTTTTTACTGCGAAATAATGTTAAACTCCAAGGCTGACAAGAATGGCCTTTAACTCCTTTGCCATGCGGATAATGACAGTCTGTTCAGTTTCATTACAGTCCAACAGCAAGCGATGAATTTCAGAGTTTGCAGAGGAAGATGAATATTCAAGACAGTCGAGCAAAAGCTCATCCGCGGAAACGGATAACATGTTGGCAATTTTGACAAGAACAGAAAGGCTTGGAACCTTTGTGCCATTTTCGATTTGGACAATGTATTCACGACTGCAGTTGACTTTTGCGGCAAGAACTTCTTGCGTCAGATTCGATTTTAAACGGTAGAAGCTGATTCGTTTTCCTAGAGAAGTACGATTTACGGACATATAGTGATCTTCCTTTCAAATGCCCGCATAAGATACTTTAATTATTTGACTTATGGAGAAATGAATCAAGAGGAACCAAAGAGGTAATTTGCATAGAAGTCAGAATTTTATTTTTTCCCTCTAGCGGAGATGGCTTCTGAGGCCAAAATGTGAACCAACAGTTCACATTTTGAGCAACAAGTGAACTGCTGGTTCACAGAAAAAATCACCTGACAGGAGTATAATAAAAGCATGAAATTAAATAGCAATAATAAGGTGGTAGGAACAACGTGGAGCAATTACTGACGCTGTACAGCGAAGTTCAGTCAACGGATGTACGGTGGCTGTGGTATCCCTTTATTGCAATCGGGAAAATCACACTGCTACAGGGTGATCCCGGCGATGGAAAATCTACCATGATGATGAATCTGATTGCGGAACTTTCAACAGGAGGTAAGACCCCGGATGGCTGTAAGATAGGCGTGCCGCAAAAAGTGATTTATCAGTGCTCCGAGGATGGCGTTTCGGATACGATAAAGCCCCGATTGGAACGCTGCGGGCAGACTGCAGGAAGATTGCTTTCATCAATGAAGAGGTTTATAACGGCCTCACATTGGACGATGAGCGCATCCGTCAGGCAATCATTGAATTCCGGCCACGCTTGGTCGTGATCGACCCGATTCAGGCTTATCTTGGCAGTGATTCCGATTTGCAGATCGCAGGCAGGGCACGGAAACTTATGCGCCGCCTTGGAATGTGGGCTGCGGGCTATGACTGCGCCATCGTTCTGATTGGCCACCTCAACAAAAAAAAGAAGGCTCCAAAGGGCTGTACCGTAGCCTTGGTAGCATTGATGTTGTGGCAGCAGCACGAAGCGTCCTGCAGGTGGAGCGAGATACAGAGAACCCTGATATAAGAATCGTACATCAAATCAAAAACAGTCTTGCGCCTACGGCAGAAGACATCCGTTTTTCCATTTCCGCCGACAAGGGCTTTCAGTGGCTGGAATGCAGGCCGCAATCTTTTGAAAATCAGAAACCAGATAGAAAACCCGAATTTGAATCGGAACAGCAAAAAGCGGTCTATTGGATTAAGCATTTTCTTGAAAAAGGTGATATGAGCGCGAATGAAATTTATTGCCGTCTGGACAATGAGGGGGTCAGCAAACGAGTGGCGCGGATGGTAAAAACGGAAATGGGAATCCACTGCTACCAGAAGAAGCGGAGATGGTATTGGAGTGTTCAGCTGGAAGAAGGTGCTATGAATGGACCGCAAGTATAAGGTTGGCGGCTATGTGAAACTTGCAAAACTGTGGGAACGCTCTAAGGATGCAGCAGTGGCCTATCACAGTTCCTACTATGCTGAAAAGTTCAGAGATGATGCGGATAAAAGGCTGGTTGGTGTTTACATCGACATTACGGGGAATAAGGAAATTTACAAACGCCCGGAAATGGTGCATCTGCTCAAAGATTGCAAAAATGGTTCCGTAAATCTGATTTTCTCGCAGACAAGGGCCTACCTTGCAGCGAATACCTGTGATTTCTGTTTTCTGCTGAAATATCTGTTTGATTTGCCGATGCGGGTGGACATTGTTACAGATGATGACGACCAGAGAATTGACACGATTCTTGATGTTGAGAATCAGCGTCAGAACCTGAAAGAATTGGCCGAAAAATATACATCAATCCGAAGGAAAGATTATCTTGAGTGGAGAATTCGACTGGAAGATGAAATGACAAAGGCTGAAGAAAAATGAACGTAGAACATATCCCAGCAGAAGATGTGGACATGCTGCCGTGTGGAGCAGACTGGCAAAGTAGGCATTTGGAGTCCGAAAAGAGAAAAGCTGAAATTCGGGACAGAATCCATAAGCAGGCAGAACAGGGCCAGAAAACGGCAAAAGACTACTTTCGTCCGGCGAAACCGACACCATCGATTTACGACAGTGACCTGAAGCGTGTAGCGGTTTATGCCCGTGTCAGCACCTCTAGCGAAGAACAGATTTCTTCCATTGAAAACCAGACTCTATATTACACCAAAAAGATTGCAGAAACGGAAAACTGGAATTTGCAGGGCATTTACAGCGATGAAGGAAAATCCGGCACATCGCTGCGGAAACGTGATGCTTTAAACGCATGATGCGAGATGCCAAAGACCAGAAGATGGATTTGATTATCTGTGCCAGCATTTCACGTTTTGCCCGGAATTTTTCAGATTGCATGACGCAGATCGCGGCCCTGAAAACCATGCACCCGGCACATCCCATTGGCGTGTACTTTGAAACGGAAAAACATCTACACGCTGAATCCAAGCAGTCAATACAGTCTTGACATTCAGGCTCTTTTGGCAGACTGGGAATCGGGCAATAAGAGTCGCCGCATGATCCTTTCGTATGACCAGCGTATTATGACAGGTCAGTACCCGGTGGCTGACCTGATGGGGTATCGGCATACGAAGGATGGACAGCTTGTGATTGAGCCGGAAGAAGCAAAGACGGTGCGGTTTATCTTTCTGGCATTTATTCAAGGGTATAACTACGATCAGATTGCAATGATCCTGACGCAGAAAAAGCGCAGCACCCTGCGCGGCAGGCAGGAGTGGAACGGTGTGATGGTAGCAAACATCATGAAAAATGAACGCCGCTGGGGTGATCTGGAAGCCCGGAAGAGCATCGTGGTGGACTACAAGCTGGGCAAGGTTACAAAGAACAATGGGAATCGCTGCTCTGCCTATGTCCCGGAACATCACGAAGCAATTGTTTCGCCGGAGATTGCACGGGCTGCACATCTTGTGGCATCCAGCAGCAAAAAGTGCGGTGTGCAGGATATTGTGGTAATCCGGCAGGGAGCATTGAAAGGCTTTGTGGGGATCCATCCGAACTGGAACGGTATCAATGCCGAAAGCATCCGCAGCCTTTGCCTGAGCACCTATCTGCCGGAAGAGGTGGCGAAACTGAACAAGATGGCAGAAATTCGGTCTGGAAAGAAGTTGGATATGGCATTGCCATCTGATTATTTGACGGTATCTGGCATATGTTTTATCAATCAAAGCAGCCCGGTCATGACAATATCAAAAAATGGGATCCGGTTCAGCAAGGCATGCCACACCCGGCTGGACAACTGCGAATATGTGGAACTGCTCTATCATCCGATTCTGCAGGTCGTGATTTTGCGAAAGAGCGATCATGGCTCTTCAACGGCGATGCACTGGCAAGATGACAATGACGTTCATAGTGCCTTTTCAGCCAGAGCGTTTTCTGGCCTGATTCTTCAAACGTTGAACTGGAAAATGAATTGCCGTTACCAGTGCCGTGGTATCTGCCGGGGTCAGGGAAATGCAAAATTTCTGATTTTTGAATTAGATGAGTCCCGGATTTTGACTGGGAAAAATCAGTATGAACAAGAAAATTGTTCGATGAATCTGAAATGCCGGTTATATCGGAGTAAATGGGTTCAGAGCATTACAGTTAGTGATGTGATGGAATCTGGCCAAGTCGTAGAAAATCCCATGATTGGTGCAATTCCAAGCAGAAATGAAGTTCAACGTGAACTGGATGATCTTTTGATGTCGATGTAGGAGGAACTTATAGAATGGAAGAAAAAAGCAGGACGCAGGAACTGAGCGTTCGGGAAATCTCCTTGATTCGTGAACTTGCACAGATACGGAAAGAACATAAAAGAGAACTGGAGTACGAAAAGTTCGATGGCTATGAACTTCCGCCGCGCACCCAGTTTTCCATGCTGAATAAACCTGCAGTGAGCATAAAATATGGTGTTATGAAATTTAATATGGCGTGCATTCGGCTTTTTGAAGGAATCAAGTATGTCCTTCCGATTTTGCACCCCAATAAGAAGCGGCTTGCGTTGATTATGTGCCCGGAAGAGGACAGTGCATCTGTTGAATGGGCAAGACAGAAGGACGAAAACTGGGTGAATAAGGATATTACATCATTGGAATTTGTGGAAAATATCTTCAGGCTCATGAACTGGAATCGGGAATGCCGTTATAAAGTGCTTGGACGGGTGGCTAATTCAGATCAGGGTCTTTGTATGTTGTTTGATTTGGAAGAAGCAATCATGTTCACCCCGAAGCCACAGGAATATACGGATCCGCTTACTGGTGAAATGAAGAAAAAAAGCAGATGAAATTCTTCCCGGATGCCTATAAGAACCGTATCGGAAAATCTTATAATGACTATATTGCAGACCATCAGATGAACATGTTTGAAGACTTCATTGGGTATCAGAGTTCTACTGTATTGGATGAGCCCGAACGGGAAGCAGGCACTACTTCAATACCGATTCCGCAACGTGAAGAATCTGAAAATATACCTTTGCCAGATTTACCGGGACAGCTTGAAAACGTACAACAATCGGGCAATGAGATTGCTGAGAGAGGAATGCCGACATGAATTCTGGGCGAGTTATGAACCTGCGAGTGACAATTCCGGCGGAAAGCCGGAGAATGAATGTTGGGAAAGATGTTATCCGTATTCTTGGAAGTCCGGCCTATATCTGCGTTTTGCAGAGGAAAGATCGGAAGTCTATTGCAATCACGCCGTGTGCTGCGGAGCATCCCATGTCCTTTAAGGTCCCGGACAAGCTACTGACCGATGGGCAGTGTCGGATGATGATTAACGGAATACAGTTCATTCAAGTGTTGCTGGAAGCAAATGGTCTGGCAGCAGGAAAAGACCATCAGTTTAAAGGACGGTATGATGCCGAGAAAAAATGCAGTTATCATTTCGCTTGAAAAAGATGAACAAAGTGCCCTCTCGCCTCAAAAGTGTACAACTTGACATCACGTCCACTTGGACGTATAATACGTCCAAATGGACGTGATGAAGGGAGCCGATATTATGCGTGCCGGAATTTTAGATGGCTTTCAAACGATAATTCCAACAGCGGCAGCCGTCTTATTGAAAAAACGACAAATGTTAAGGCTGACGCAACAAGAGATTGCTGATCGCGCAAAAAATAACTTTGCGTCAATATCAAAGGTTGGAATCTGGGGAAAGAAGTATTTTGACCTGTTCTTTTGGCTTGGCGTGTCGAGTAATTGAAGCTCTTGATATGGATGTTTCTAAATTCTATCATGGTGACTATTACCTTGAAGAAGAAGTGAAGACAATGAGAGGCAAAGGGATTGCCAGCAGAAAAAAGTCATCGATTTAAAGGACGGCATGATGCCAAGAAAGAGCAATATGGACAAATCTATGTTGAAAAGTTTACATCTGCCAGCTTGATATGCAAGGCGTTTTATGGTAAGATGAAAGTATAATAGGGAGATTATGAAGCTCGGAGAGAGGCGGTGAGGCCGATGGAAGATAACAGGATGGTTAGTTTCTCACTGGGAGGAATGGCCTTTGAATACGATGATAATAAAAATCAGATAAATATTAAAAAACACGGAATTTCATTTAAGAGTGCAGCGCGTATCTTCTTTGACTATGACCGAATCGAGTTTTATGATGAGGATCATAGCTATGACGAAGATCGATATAACACCATAGGCGATACTTCTGCTGGACGGATTTCTCAAAAAGCAGAGGGTGCATTGATTGGCAATATAGACCAGTTCATCGGAAAGGTGAATGAAATACTATTTGTTGTATATACTGAACGAGTAAGAATTGAAGAAAGCGGTACAAAAACAGATGTGACAAGATTGATTTCGGCACGAATGGCTACCGAATTTGAAAGGGGGCTTTATTATGGTAAAAACGAGTGAAATGTCTATGGAACTGAAACAGGAACTTGCATTTACAAAAAGAAGAACTCGCAGAACTGGAAGCGGCAAAGAAAATGCCAATCACGTTTGATGCGGATTGCCCTGAAACCACACCTGAGCGGGCGGTTAAATTTAGAAGAGTTAATCCGCCGCGTAACAGAATGGATGCCCATGGGGCATAATCATAATCAAGAAAAAGAACATATAGAGTGTAGGTAAGCCCTACAAGGTTCAGATCGGTTTGAAACCGACTGAAAGCCTTGTAGGGCTTATTTTTTTTTGTAAAATTTTTTGTTCCTTACTTGACAACCGCATAGGGTCAACCAAGAAAACCTACGATAACTAAAGGATTTTGACGGCTTGAGTTGTCCTTCAAATGTTTTATTTGTTGAAAACTGCAAGAAGCGGGAAATCCTGAGGGTTATATGTAGGTGGCTTTTGGAAGCTCTGTTTTGACCCACAAAAAGGAGCAGCAAATAAAGATTGCAGGAGAGTTCAAGCCTACGGTGGATTGCCTTTGTGCGATCCGCCGTGGGTTTGTTGCTGTTTATATAGAAAAAGTGAGGAGTGCAGAATGTACATGAATGACGGAAATGGCATTTATGAACGATTCAATATCCAGCGTCCGGCAGACTTTACGGGGCATTCGCTGTCGGTCAGTGATGTGGTGGTACTCAATGATGGCAGTACGGTCAAAGCCTACTATGTGGACAGCATCGGCTTTGCTGAACTGCCGGAATTTTTCAAGGAAAGGAATATGGATTTGCAGAAAGAGAACCTTTTGAACGAAGAATTGCAGGAAATCGAAATCTTTGATAAGCCCGGTCTTTTCAGCAATGGCCGACTGCGGGATGAAGAAGTGCCGGAGGGCTTATATCGCTATGATCTGCGCGGCTCGGACTACGACCCCGGCCAGCCCATTACAGTGGAGAAAACGGTGGTGGTGAACCATGCAGCATCTGTCCTGATGGCCGAAGAACTTGACCTTGGCGCAGACGGGCGGCTGGAACTTGGAGAGGATGGGCTGAACTTCACAGGCGCGGAGTTGACCGTGCGAGAGTTCATGGAGGAACAGCAGCAGAAAAGAAATGGTCTGATCCACGGCGATTCCGACCACATCGCAGTCGAGGGGCATCTCGGTACATGGTATGCCGTTGATGAAACGGAGATCGGTGGGGAAAAAGTTCTTCCTGCTGGAGCATGAGGAACACGGCGATATGGCGGCTTGTGTTGCAGTCGATGAGCAGAGCAAGCTGGTGGCAGAGGATTTGTGGAACGGCTTCGATGATGAATTTTTGGATGTTGATAAGGATAGGCTGGTGAGATTCAACGGCTTTTTTCCCAAAGCCCCAGAGCGGCACATACCTGATTCTTGATGAGGGCGGCTATCAGGTGGCAGGGCAAAAAGGAACATGGCTGGTATCAGATGAAGTAGAGGTCGATGGTCAGCGGTTTGTTCAGATGAGAAGTGAACAAACGAAGAATCCACCGCCGAGCATTATTCTTCACGAGAGTGGAGCCTTTGTGACGCAGACAGCTTTAGGTTTCGATGGAGAAGCTACCAGAAAGATGAGTGCTTTTTTACAAGGCCAAAAGCCTGAACTGCTGCACCATCAGAAGTTCTTTGAAAACGGTACAGCGGAACGCGCCAAAGAATCCGGCACAGAGCAAAACTACAATATGATAGATGGCTGCGTCAACAATGTACCCCAAAAAGCCCCGGCGCATTGGCGGCAGGTGGTCGGTGCTTGATCGGCTGCATATTAAGCAGGCTGAGCGGCGACAAAAAGACAATACGCCGCAGCAGGAACAGGAAAGAAGCCGAAAAAGTTAAAATACCGTAATATCGTTGAGATGGCTTCCCCAAAAAGGAGGCCATCTTTTTTGCGGTAGAATCAAAAATGTAAAAAACTTTTTTACATTACGATTGATTTCCCGAAGCTGATGGTATATAATAATAGCAGAAGGGAGAGATAAAAAATGCGTTTTGATGAACTTTTTGAAAAGAGAAAACTGACAGGGACAAAATTAAAGGACTATATTCGCAGCAATGGATTCTCAAAGGTATCGTTCTGCAAGAAAACAGAGATTTCTCGCCCTACTTTAGATAAGATTTTGAATGGCGAGATAGATAGCAAAAGTACATTCGATAAGCACTTGAACAAGATTCTTACCAGTTTGAGCATTGACCCGGATACTTTGATGGGATTTTCACCGAGAATACAAAGTGCAGATGCCGTGTTCTCAGAGAATGCGCCGATTGATTATCAGGTGAATGATAAGGCAAAGATGGAGTATGATTTGTTACAGGATATTCTAAACCTTTGCAGTGTTTATTATTAAAGGCGGAAGGCTATGAGTGAGCGAATTACAGCAGCCAACTTAGATGAAGTTATCAAAAGGAACGAAGTTATCGAGGAACAGATGAAGCAGAGTGCTTCGCTTATCTGGTCAAAATACAATCCGATGCAGATAAATTCTCCGATACAGTTGGCGTTACAGATTTTAAGACCATATGGTTTGATACAGCTGCCGATTGATAATCGCTATTTAAGCGGAGCAATTTTTGTTCGGGATGGAAAACGAATCCCCTTGATAAATACGGCACTTCCGAGAGCAAATCAGTATTTTACGGTGTGGCATGAAATTTATCATCTATTGTTTGATGAAGTTTCTTTTGACCATTTAATTGAATCCGAAATCCTGATGGAAGAACGAAAAGCAGAACATTTTGCTGCGCTTATGCTTCTGGGAAACCTTATGCCGTACTTTGAGGGCTTAAAGGATATGGAGTTCAAGCAAAAAAAGCGTTTCAGTGCATGAACGCTTTCCAAGCTCCCTATAAGGCGGTGCTGATCTCTCTGTATGAAAGTGCAGTAAAGAATGGGAACACGGCTATTGCGGAAGAAGTTAAGGAAAACTTTGATGTGCAGGTTGAAGATATTGCACAGAGATTCCGCGATTTGGGATTGGATGATTCCCTTGTACGGCCTTCGTATGTAGTAAATGTAAGTCCGCTGCAAGAGAAAATCAATAAGACGATTCGCAATGAGCCGGAAGTGGAATACCATAAAGACAATGAAGCATTTCTGAAAACGGTTTTAAGTGAATTTAAAATGCTGACGGGAGAGGCCGATGCTTAATATACCAGAGTATAAAGAATATGGTGGGGAAACCAAAATAGCACTTATGGATAACTCATCACTGGCATTTATGCATGAGTTGAGCCAGAGAAGTTATCCATCTGATGGAATCCTCAGCGTATACGATTTGATTCTGATACCAAAGTGGGTAATGGAAGAAATTGAGGATTCTACATACAGAAGCACCTATGTTGAACAGCTTCAGGCAAAAGGGTATCCTATTCGTTGGATTGATGAAACAAAGTACGGCACTTTTGTCAATTTTGAAGATGTGAACCTGTACTACATCGTTGAAGCTGCTGTGTCGCGTGTGTCAGAGTTGATGCGCTTTCTTCGTAGGAAAGTAAAAACCGAAGATCTGATTGATTTGCCTTCCGCAGAAGAATGGATGAATCGACTGTATGATGAATGGCCGATCCATGGAAGAACGCTGTCAACGGGTCGCACTCTTAAAAAAGAATGCGGGAGAAATCTCGTTGACGATCCTTGCTGAAATATTCGCGTGGTATCATGATGGAGTGGACAGCCTGACAATCTATACGCAGGATACGGATGCGCATAAGTTCCAAACGAATGCAGAGCGTATCTTAACGGAAAATTCTGAATTTACTCCTGCGCTGGATTCTCCAATTTCGGTGGCCTTTAAGTCAAATGACTTTATTTTGTGTCAGATGTATCGTGAGGGAGCCTTGACTTTGGATGCGGTGCGGCAGCTTCGCCGCGATGATAGAAAATTGACTTATACACGGCAGCAAGCGGATAAGTCGATTATTTGCCGCAAAGAAGTTATAACGAAAGAGCAGTTCATTGATTTGATTCAGGATGCGACAGTTCAAATCCTGTTCTAAGAGTAATATGGTAGAAAGGGTCAGCCCTAGTCTTTCGCAGGAAAGACCAGGGCTGGCTTTTTGTTTTATAGAAAGTGTTCGTTCTTTCGGGATTGCTGCTGTTCGTGCTGTGCTTCTAGTTCTGTTTCTAGAATACTATCTACATTGGCGCATACAGTTTGGAGTTCTTTGTGGTAATCTCTGAAATAGTGGTAAGTATCATACTGAGCGTCTTTCTGAATGGTAAGCTGTTCCTTTTCGGTCCGAAGGTCTTTCATGGTCGGGAACTTTCCATCGGGGGAGTGCTGCTTTAGAATGTGGAGGGCTTCTTCATATTTTGCAATATCCTCTGCATGAACCTGACGGAAAGATTTCTTATTGGTGGATTTCAGAAAGTCACCATAGACCGATTTTGTAGAAAGATACTGACCTAAATAACGAATTTGCTCATTGACCTTTTTTAATTTGGCTTCTGTGAATTTGGCATCACTTCGAGCCTTTGCCATTTTAGATTGAATGGCGTCAGTGGTATCGGAGAGTTTTTCGTAAGAATCGTATCAATGGCTTATCAAAGTGGAGTGAAAGAAAACCCAGCACATCTTTGAAGCGAGGTGTTTCAAGGATGTCCAGGCTGCAGCTTCGCGCAATCCGTTTGATGTTGCGGGTGCCGGTATTTTGGACGAGGTCATTGGCTGCTTGGTAAATAAGAATGGAATCCATAATGTGCTCTCCTTTCGAGGATGGCATAGTGAATGGAACGGAATTTTACAGGCTCAATATTCGGTTCTTTTCTCGTTCTTGCTCGCGGTACTTAAAATAGGCTTTGTGCATTTCATACATGATGCCGTCCATATCCTGCGTGGTCAACTCTCCGCTGGCAAAAAGCTCAGTAAGCTCGAATGCGAGATGCTGGGCTTCTATTTTACCCTTTTTTCCGTAGGTTGCTGCAGCGCGTTCAATAAATAAAGACTGATCCGGTTGTATGTAGGTCAGAGGCACATGGAATATATCGGCCATTTTTTCAAGTATTTCAACATTGCGAGGGTAGCGACCATCACGTTCCCATCCGATGACTGTTCGTTTGCTGACACCCAGACACTTTGCCAATTCGTCCTGTGTTAAGGAATGCTTCTTTCGTAAATCACGAACTTTCTCTCCAAATTTCATGTTTGCAACCTTTCTATGGAGCAGTTATCGTACTGTAACAATGTGCAACGGAATTTGTAAATATTCAATTCAGAATGTGCAATAATATTTCACATTTTCCTCTTGACACCGCGACACTACTTGAATATAATTATGCTATATTCTTTCAACTTTTATGGCTATTATACTGGAAATTGCGTAAATATGCAAGTGAAAAAGGTGAAATTCAAGAAAAGTTCAGAAGAGTCCATTAAGTTGAAACGGAATGAACAAAAAGGTGAAATTCAAACCATAAAAAGGAGGCCGTGAAAAAGATGAGTAATGGAGAACATGAGATCCGCACTCCGAAGGGATTGCGGATTGGAAATCGCAGTGTCGTTGATGGGAAAAATATATGCTTCAGATCAAGCGTGGAGGCTGTGAAGATTACATTTCTGCTGAATCTCTGGTGGAGCGCATTCACGGTCTGCCCGTGAAGAGTATCGAGTTTATCACAGAGGAGGATCAGCGAAAAGACGCCTGAAGCAGAATCCTTCATCGGACACTGAGAGTGCAAAGGTGGAAGTTTAGGCGGCACTTAGTTAGCCGACCAGCTCCATCAGATGTTCTTTTGGGTCTACAATACAATATCTGTTTGTTTAGAGCGATACCGTAGCAATATGTGATATTGGCCGGAACAGAATGAGCGAAAGCAGCGCAGAAGTGCGCCTGCAAGTAGTTCATCCTGTTCCGGCCTTTTTTTTTTTCAAAAAAATAATTTTAAAACTGTATTCCAAAATGCCCCTGCGGATTCCTATTAGTATAGGGACTTCCCAAAAGTAGAAAGCAGCAAGAGGAATCTTAGATTCCCGTTTTAAAAAAAAACGGGTGAATCTGAGACGATTTCTGCTGCTTTTTTCAGTTCACCCGGAGCCGAACGGCAGAAAGGTGGACAAAATGCTTACATTGAAAAAGGTCAAAGAACTGGTAGAACATCGTTGTACTGTGGATTGTACGCCTACTTGCGTTGCCAGTGATTGCGCTGCTGTATGCGGCGGGATTTGTACTTAATCTTCTGTATGGTATCTGCGGCAGTATTGGTATGATTCTTGCCGGGCTGGGCGGCTTTGCGGCTTTCCTTGCACTGTTAGATGGCAGCTATGCACAGGCGGCAGCTTCGGCGCTTGTGGCGCTGCTGTTATGCCCGTTTGCAGCACCGATGCTGCTATCGCTGGCAGGAAGTGCCTTGATTGTCACTGCAGCAGCATTATTTGCTTGGCTGTTCTGAAAACAGATGACGATGAACCGCTGTCGGCTGCACAGCGGTTTTTCTTTTTTCAGATAGCATTCAAGAAGTTATAAAGTCGGGATAGTAATGGAAGAAACTGAAATTGAAGATTATTTTGCCGATTACTTTGCTAAACTTTCGCACACTCTTGCGAGGTGCGGCAATGAATGGTATAATCATAATAAAGTATACGCAGGAGGGCGTCATGGCTGTTTCGTATAACCGTTTATGGAAACTATTAGTCGATAGAAAAATGAGCAAAGCCGATTTGCGGAAAGCCTCCGGCGTTGCACCGAACACAATGACTAAACTCCGCAGAGATGAAGAAGTCACGCTTACAGTCCTTGGAAAAATATGTAGCACACTTAATGTCGATTACGGTGACATTATGGAGTATATAGACGAAAGGGATGACGAAGAACATGACCCCGGAAGAAAAGGCGCGTCTTGCGATTGATGAAGAGCTGAATCAATCCGGCTGGGTGATTTAAAACATGAAACGGCTGAATATGAATTTTCAGTTGAGAACAATCGAAATCCTATTTCTTTTATAAAAACAAGAATTAAGAAGCCCAATAGTATTTACAATAAACTGCAGAAGATGGGATATGAATTTACAACAGAAAATATACAGACATATCTCAATGATGTAGCAGGCGTTCGAATAGTTTGTGCGTTTATTGACGATATTTATATGATATCAGATTTGATTACCCAACAGGATGATATTAAAGTTATTGAAATAAAAGATTATATAAAAACCAAAATCGAATGGTTATCGAAGCTATCATATGATTGTTGAAATACCTGTATTTTTTGCTAAGGGTAAAACACCTATGCGTGTAGAACTTCAAATCCGAACTAATGGGATGGATTTCTGGGCAACGTTGGAACATCAGCTTCGTTATAAAAAAAGGCGTTGAAGAAATGCCTGGATATGAAGAGATCAGTGAAGAATTACTTCATTCTGCAAGAGTTGTCATTGAAGCAGATAATGAAATGCAGAGAATAAAAGACAAAATTGGTATGTTCCACGAAATTTAAGCAGAAATTTGATTGAGTAGAAAGGTTGGAATATACATGAAACAAGATACTTTAGAAGGAAAAGCGAAAACAAAAAACGGAGTAAAACGATTGTGTTTTTCCATAATCTGCATTCTTCTAGAAGTAGTTTTTATTATTACTATCGTAACACGCTTGAATGAATATGCAGAAATCATAAATTTATTTACAAGGATTTTGAGTGGAATCTTGGTTTTGGGATTGTACGCATCAAATAAGACATCCTCTATGAAAATGCCTTGGGTCATCTTAATTCTAATTTTCCCAATTATGGGTGTAGGCCTGTATTTGTTGATTGGTTTGAATGGTGGCACACATAAAATGCGTGAGCGATATGCAGAAATTGATAGCAAATTGTTACCAATGCTTCCGGACAGTCAGGAGTGTTTGAGCAAAATAAAAGAAACAATTCCGAAAGCAGGAAATATAGCAAGTTACATACAAAGAAATTCGCAGTATCCAATCTATCAGAATACGGATATTGTGTATTTTGATGAAGCAGTGAAAGGATTAGAGGCACAGCTTAAGGATTTGGAGAAAGCACAGAAGTTTATCTTTATGGAATATCATGCGATAGAAGACGCTGAAGCATGGCATAAGATTCAAGATGTTCTGGAAGAGCGAGTAAAAGCAGGTGTGGAAGTTAGAGTATTCTACGATGATATGGGTTCTATAGGCTTTATTAACACAGATTTAATGGAGGCAATAGGAATTCATTGCCGTGTATTCAATCCGTTTGTTCCAGGTTTAAATCTGTTTTTGAACAATCGTGATCATAGAAAAATAACAGTTATTGATGGAAAAGTCGGATTTACAGGTGGATATAATCTAGCAAACGAATATTTTAATTACACACACCCGTATGGACAGTGGAAAGATACAGGTATTCGTTTAGAAGGAGATGCTGTTCAGTCGCTTACGGTGACATTTTTGGAAATGTGGAATGCTGTTAGTGAAAAAAGCTACGAATGATACTGATTTTAGTAAATACATTATTCATTACGATTATAAAGCACAGCAAACAGGTTTTGTTCAGCCTTATGCAGACAGTCCTATGGATAATGAGCAGGTCGGAGAAGAAGTTTATATCAGTATGATAAATAAGGCCGAAAATTACTGTTGGTTTATGACACCATATCTAATTATAACAGACGAAATGACACATGCGTTATGTCTGGCTGCTAAGCGAGGGGTAGACGTAAATTATCACACCAGGAATTCCTGATAAAAAATTCATTTATAATATAACTCGTTCTTTTTATCATGGATTAGTTAAACATGGTGTTCGTGTTTATGAGTGGACTCCTGGTTTCTGTCATGCAAAAATGAGTGTGGCAGATGACTGTATGGCAACTTGTGGAACAATTAATCTGGATTATCGAAGTTTATATCACCATTTTGAAAACGGCTGTTTTATGGCAGATTGTCAGGCAGTTGTGGAAATAAAAAATGATCTGATAAGAACGATGGGAGAATGTCGTGATGTGACAGACCAATATCAAACCGGACGAAGTGCATATTTGCGACTGGGACAATTATTTATGAGATTATTTGCTGGATTGCTATAAGAATCTGATGAAACGACCTTTCAAAAACAGTTGATTTAGAAGTTAACTGTTTTTGAAAGGCCGTTTTTGCTATATCTAACAGTCTGTTGTACAAAGAAGATTTTGCATGCACTATCCGGTATTCTGCTATAACGGCCAGTTTCGGCGTGGGGCAGATGGAACACCGCTGACCTACATGCTGCATGGGCATATCCACAAGTCGGAAGATCAGGTGCTGGTGGATCGGTTCAGTACAGAGACCAGAGCTATGATGCGGAAAAGTGCCCATCAGGAAACAGCGCAGCCGGTGCCAGAGTGGGTGGAGTGTGATCAAAGACGGCGCGACAAAGCTGACAGGTAAGGGACGTTGCTCCGTACATTAGACGGATTTTCGCCTGATTTTATGAGTGATGGACGCCGCCAATGATGGCGGGAGCTGGAATTTTGTCGCAAGAAGCACTTCAAACAATCGGAAAATTGTCGCGGCCAAATGCACTGTGGGATAAAGATGAGGGAGAGGTATTCCTTTTGAACAAGATTTATGAAGATTACATAAGAGAAAAGGTACATGAGCAACTAATCGGAATGGCAAAGCGAATGTTGGAGGATGACATTCTTTCGCTTGAAAAGATTGCGGAGTATTCCGGTTTGGAGCTGGCAGAAGCAGAGAATTTGTAAAATATGAAAAGACTTAGAGAAGATGTTGCTATATTGACTAAAAATAAGAAAACACCAAAACTTAAACAAAAAACTTGATTAAAACTGAACAATGGGGTATACTAAACGTGGAGGTGTTTTAGATGAAGTTGCTGCCGTGTCAAGGCGAGTCATTTTAAGAATTGCCAGGATGATACGGTTATTGATTTGGTCGCTAAGTCGAAAAAGACGACAGAAGACAAGGAATATGAGCTTCAGGAAATTGCTGAAGGCTTGTATGTGTACAGCATTGGAGCGTTTGTCGGAAAAAATGCTTCCGGTAAAACAACTGCACTAGAACTGCTGGATTGTTGCTATGATATTTTGGGCAAGTTTAGTCTGGAGAACAAGCACTATTCCTATGAGGGAATCAAACTAGAAATTATCTTTTTCCATGAAGGGTATGTATATAAATATGCAACAGAACTGAAAGCAGATCCAACATTAGCAAATCGAGCAACTTTTTCTAATCAGCATATCTACAAGAAAAAGTATTATAAAAACTAAGCTGAGTTCGTTGTATACCGAGGACTTTGTTGAGCAAAAAAAAATCTAGGAGAGTTACCGGAAGATACGGCAAGCACTTTTTTTGTCTTAAAGAAAAAGCGAGTATCAGCTATTTTCTTCGGTAGCGATGGTATGGGAGCGGACACATACCAGATGGCATTCCGGCTGCTCAAAACCTATCATATACCAGATGAAATGCTTTCTGCGATTATTCGTATCTTTGATAGTAATATTCAAAGCATTCAGATGCTTGACGAACATAACTATCGTGTCAACATCTGCAATCAGGAAAAAGCTTCTGTCGGACAAGGAACTTCTATATATGTTGTCCAGCGGAACGACAAAAGGTATCATCCTTTACACATTGGTTGTAGCTTCTCTCAACAGGGGTTCGATTTGCTTATCGATGAGGCAGAGGCACATTTTCATAAGACACTTGTCGAAAATATGCTGAGTCTCTATATGGATAAAACAGTGAACAGACACGGGGCAACGCTGCTGTTTTCGACACATTATTGTGAAGTTTTAGATTTGTTTAACCGACAGGATAATATCTGGGTGTGTCAGTCAAGCGATAAGATTGCCATTAAGAATATGTATGAGTGTTTTGAGGTGAGATCTGGTTTGCTTAAGAGCAAGCGTTTTTTATAATAACGCTTTCCAAACGGCGGTAAACTATGATGAACTCATGAATCTGAAAAGGAAGTTGATGAAATGAAGCTGTTGATCATGTGCGAGGGACCTAACGAGCTCAAAATCATCAACATCCTGCTGGAAAATCAAAAGCTGAAATTTACATCAGATGATTTGCTGGGCTTGGTCCCGTATCATGCACGTCAAATAAAAATCCTCTGCTGCAGTTAAGGCGGCGTTGAACTTGTATCCAGATGAGGTACATGTACTGCGTATTGGCGATGGTCAAAATGAGAAACTGGAAATACCGTCTGCATACAAAGATAAAATAACGCTGGTTGAAAAGTATTGTACAAAGCCTGAGTTGGAGATGCTGCTCATTATATCTGAAGATTTAGCTGATGAGTATGAAAAAGTGAAATCCAAAACAAAACCAAAGACTTTTTGCAAAAGCGAATATTCGATGCGGAAAAAAGAAGATATGATAATAGTACAGCGTTCTACGAGGAGTACTTTGGTCAGAATTGCGAAAAGTTGGTTGCTGCTATAAAAGCGTATAAACAACACAATGGCTCACACAAGAAAGATGAACATTACTTGGCGGAGCTCTTGAAGTAATTATGTGAAGTGAGAGGCAGATGAAATGGCGGGTGGCCTTAAGTTGTTTGATTACAGAATGACGGAAAAAGAGCACATTCTGGCAGAGACCATAATCGAGATGACAGACAAGTCGGAACTTTTCCGTACTGGCCTTGAACATTTTGACTGGTCTGAGATAAAAGTTATCCCTACTGGAGATAGACCACACGATTTCAGCTATACCCTGAAACAAGAAGCTTGGATTGAATTGATTGATGCTGTCGCGGCGTACATTAAACTGAATCCGTCTGGAGAATGGCTGTCATCGGACAGCAGAACATATTACAAGGAAAATGGATTCCGTTATACGGATAGCCAGAAGAAAAATTTTTGAAGACAGTAAGCGGTGGACTAACTGATTATATGTCAGACTGGTGGGAATGGACAAAAGACGGAAGGCCAGAGAATGTTTTATTTTTAAAGCGGTAATTTTATCATTTGAAAACGGGCAATCGTAGTATAGTGCAAATATAAGAAGTACTTTTCTATAAAAAATGAACAAGAGAAATGGAATGAAATCATAAATGGAAAATCTTTTTCCAAGAAGAGTGTACATTATCAAAAGATAGTGTAGAAAGGTATGGTATTGCAATGAAAAAGCATGCACAAGAATGGGTTGCCGAAATTGAGCAGATGTTTATGGATAGCCTGTTTTTTGTGGTAAAGTATAAGTACAATGAAAACCAGATGAGGAATACATCGATTTGGCTCCGATTCTCAAAAATTTATATGTTGAAGTAGATAAGTTCTTGAATCCTATTATAATAATAGCAATCATTCTGGCTTCTATTTCGCGCTATCGACGTTTCTCTTGATTTGATAATCAAACAAATATAATGAATCTCTGGAGTGGGGGAACTATGTATATTCAAAAAGTCAAACTTCAAAACTTTAGATCTTTTGGTGATGAAGGCATTTGCTTTTTATTCAATAAGGGAATCAATGCTGTGATTGGTGAGAATAACAACGGGAAAAACGGCCTTGATAGATGCCATCCGAATTGCGTTTTCCTGTGTCCTATATAAAAAGATATTTTCTTCAGCAAAACTGACTTTCATGTGAATGCGGCTGGAGAAAGAGCCGCATTTGCACAAATCGATGTGTACTTGAAAGATGTTCCTCAGAACTTGATAGAAATTTGGGATCCCATACAGCCTGATTGTGGAGAATTCCATGTTGTTTTCACATTGGAGAAGACCGCTGCAGGTACAGACAAGGTTAAGTATAGAGCGTGGGGTGGAAAGTGCGAAGGAAATCTGTTGTCTTCGGATACGCTTGAAGCTATTAATCTTGACTATTTAAGTGCATTGAGAGATGCCTCGAGCGAAATGAAACCTTCGCGTAACAGTAAACTTGCAGAACTGCTTGAGACCATCGCAAAAGAAACCCAAAGATAAAGAGGCTTTGGTTGATAAATTGAGAACCGCAAATCAAGAAATCCTTCAAACAGAATCTTTAGGGAAAACAAAACAGGTTATTAACGAAAATCTTTTCTCTATCGAACAGGATCTAATGTATCAGAAGGTCGATTTGGGCCTTGTTGAACCAAGATTTGAATCTATTACGGCATCTCTGAGAACATGGATTGTTCCACGTTGGTGTTTCATGGGAGAAGACCATCAAAAAATATGCCCAAGTAAGAGCTTTGGAATCTTCCGACAAATATAAAGCGTATATCCATGACCAAGAGTGTGGTCTGTATATCGATGTTGATTCCTTAATTGCTAAAAAAGAAGACTTAGATGATTCCTTGAAGGATGCCTTGGTGGGTTTGAAAAAAGTATTCCTTTGAAATTTTTCAAAATGGGTTGGGATATAATAATCTTCTATTTATTTCGGCTGTTTTAGGGGATATGTCTTTTGAAAAAAGCGGTATCTATGAGAATGTGTTCTTGGTGGAGGAACCAGAGGCACATTTACATCCTCAATTGCAAGAATTGATTCTAAACTTCTTTATGAAAAATGTGCAGCAACATGAGAATATACAGGTTATTATGACTTCGCATTCTCCAACCATGGTTTCCAAAATTGGAACTAAGAATATCAATTTGATATATGAAAGCCAGCACAAGTTATATAATTATCCGCTGGTTAACTCATCCTTAACAGATGAGGAAAACGACTATTTAGAGAAATATCTGGATGTTACAAAATCTCAGCTTTTCTTTGCTAAAGGTGTGATTTTTGTTGAAGGAATTAGCGAGGCAATTTTAATTCCTGAGTTTGCAAAGCTGATCAATCGGCCACTAGATATGTACGCTGTAGAGCTTGTGAATATAAATGGTGTCGGATTTGCGCCATTCGCCAAAATGATAAAGGTCCCTGGTAAAAGCAGTGGATTTGCAAAAGCTTCAATTATTACAGATGATGATCGTTGTTCAAATAAAAACGAGCCAACATATATTTCTAAAAGATTTAGATTATGATGATGATTTAACAGGGATAATTGATAAAATTGATCACGGGACGCCATCGACCAGATTTAACTCTATCACTGATTTATGTGGTGACAATGTTGTAAAATGTTTCGGGGCAGTAAAAACATTTGAATATGCATTGGCGTTGGAACCGAATAATATTGAATATTTACTAGACGCAAGATCTACGGTATATCCAGAAGCTGGACCTAAATTAAGAAAAAAAAGTGAATGCGGAAGCCAGTCAGCAGCTCAAAGCGCTAATGATTTGGCTCTTTGTCCGTTCGAGAAACTCTGCAAAAGCACAAGTAGCGCAGGCTTTAGGACGCATACTGCAAAAGCAACATCAGGATGATAAAAATGGAGTGACATCACCTTTTGTGGTTCCCAAATACATAAAAAGACGCAATCTATAACGTGACGCGAAGGTTGTCTGGTGCAGAGGAATAGCTATGTTTGATTTTACTACAGAACAGGTTGAATTTCTCGAGTCTTCAGGTAAAGTAGTATTGCATGCCTGCCCGGGGAGCGGAAAAACGACAATAGTTGCACGAAAACTGGCTAACTATTTACAATGTTGGAATCGACCTCATCAAGGAATAGCGGTTCTTTCGTTTACTAATGTTGCCAGTGACGAAATCCGTCACCAAGCGACTGAAATGCTTCCTGAAGGATACTGCGTTGATGACCCTCATTTTATAGGGACACTGGATAGCTTCATCGACAATTTTATTTTTTTGAGGTTTGGGTATTTATTGCAGAAAAAACCTAAAAGACCAGTAATTACATCGCCTGATGTTGTTAATTCGTATCAATTCTGGAGAAAAAGTTGTTACACAAATTGCTTGTCACATATCGGTGATTTTAGATGGAATTCAAATGGAAAATTAACTAAGAACGGAAAAGATATAATCTGCACTGGAACGCAGCAATATGCCCCTCCGTGTATCCAGTTCAAAAAGAGATTACTAGAAAAAGGCCTATTCTTTCAAGACGAAGTTTCAGGACTGGCATGTATTCTCCTGGAAAGGTATCCTGAAATCGCAAAAAGCATTGCGTTAAGATTTCCTGTTATTATTTTGGACGAGGCACAGGATACTTCAGAAGAACAAATGAGGATATTGGATTTACTGTGTGCAGCAGGTTTGGAATCAATGTATATTGTAGGGGATCCAGATCAAGCAATTTTATGAATGGCGAAATGCAAATCCAGAATCATTTCTGGAAAAGATGCATGACTCAGAATGGACACAGTTGGTTTTATCTGAGAATTTTAGAAGTTCGCAAATGATATGCAATGCAACTTATATTTTCTCTGATACTAATAAAGATAAAAAAGGCCAATAACGCATCTGGACCATTTGCGACCTATAATAAAAAAACCAGTGTTGTTCTTGTATGACAAAGACACAGCAGAAGATTTGATTATTCAAAGGTTCAAAGAAGAGTGCACTGCATGTGACATATCTGTTTCTCCTGATAAAGTTGCAATCGTAACAAGAAAAATTCATTCGGATGACAGTATAGATAATCTCTGGAAAACGCCGGAAACAGAGTTGTTGGCAAGAGCTTCTTTTTGAGTGGATGTGCGACAATAGGAAAAAAGCATATGTGTTTTGCGAGAGAGCGTTATTTCAGATGGTCGTCAAAGATTTGAAAGACATAGATGTTTCTATCGAATGGGACGTATCTCAAATTATACAATATGCAAAATGGAAACAAGTTGTTATTGAAATTTTATAAGACTTCCTTCAGCGGATGAAGAATGCGGTCAATGGGTGACTAATAGTAGGGATATTGTACATAAAATACTTGTATCTCATAATGTGGCCATGCGTGATGGTATAACTATGAACGATGCAATAAAAATCAAAACAAGAGACAAAAAAACATCCAGACTTCAGGAAAATACCGATCAGATGCTACTTTGAGATAAAATCGAAGGCTGAATATACATATTCTTCGATTCTCTTGATACATGGAACAGTAGGAAATACATTAACACCGTCATTTTGGCTAATGGAAAGGACGAATACAGAATTGATGCGCATTGCATACGTCGCAATGACACGCCCCCGAAAACTTCTTTGTTGTTGCAATGCCCAAAAAACAAGGCAAAATTCTTAACCAGTTCCCCACCACCGGATAAATGGGATTATGTCGAATTATAAAATAATATCAGAGGTTTGAAATTGAGAAAGAAATATTATAGTATGACGAAGTGTTTTGCTGTTGAATTTCTTTCTTCAAAAAGCACTGCATGGTGAAGAAAACGTCAACTGAGTTTGAACGTCAAGTGTAATAAACAGGACTCTTTCTGAAGTGATTCGAAACGAGTAAAAAACTCAACTGAAAAACGGTTATTTGGGCGAATTGACGTGTTTGATAATGCGTTGATTCGCTTTTTACCGCCGGGGGCCGGGGTTACTTCTCTACGGTGAAGTCACACGGAGACCGGTGGCCCCTTTTTGCGTGAAAAACCGCAAAATTTATAGGCCGGGGGGTCAGAGGATTAACGGCGCAAAAATGAAACAGGGAAAACGTACAGGCATCGAAGATTTGGTTCCGGTGCCATTCTTTTTTCCGAAATGAACCAAAGTGTGTGAAACCTCGTAAACAGGGAGGACATTTTTAGCTTGTTCCGGGAGGAGCGGGGCGAGCGAAATCGGCCGCCGCAACAACAATCCAACCTGGCATGGTGCCGATTTCTTCCTGCCGCTTTTCATGAATTACGAGATTTTTCTAAGAAACCGCCGAAAAACGGCGAAAAATGAGAGTGGGGTGAGGGCAGATGGAAGATGACACGGCGGAGATGATAAGGGACATGGCTTTTTCCGTCTGTCCTCAGTGCGGTACAGCCATTGTACCGAATCATAAAGGCAGACCGAAAAAAAGTTCTGCTCACCGGAATGCCGGTCACGGTGGAACAACACCCACCCGGAAGCCGGAGAACGGTCACCGTGCCGGTCAAAGATCTGCCCGGTGTGCGGCAGGGAGTTTTCCTATCGGCATCAGTACGGGTTGGAACGGAAATATTGCAGTCGGGCTTGTGCCAACCGGGGCAGGAAGAAGGAGGCGAACAGGAGTGAGTAAGAAAATTATCGGTGTGTATCCGATGTTCAACAACCCAGGGTATCTGTGTACATGCGATTGACGATGCGGAAGATAAGGTCTTGGCATCTGTGAATGGGGAAAAACCCGGAATGGTGCGAGATGGCTGAACAGCCGCAGGAAGATGGAGATGAAATGGAGTCGGGCTTTTGTTCGGTTCCTTTTTCGTGGCGTTTTCAGGGGTCATTCGCATGGGAATGGATTGAATTTCAAAGGCGAAGTTGCCCATGATATTACATTGGTGAGTGTGATATAATATGGTCAACTGAGAAAAACTACGATAACTAAAGACTTTTTTTTACGGCTTGAGTTGTTCTTTAAAAAGTTTTATTTGTTGAAAAACTGCAAGAAGGCCGTGTGACAATTGAAGAAGCAGCGGAAGATGCTGGAATGACAGTAGAGGAATTTAAGAAAGTGATGGAAAACACCTCTGCAGGCGGTCTAAGAAAAAAACATATAGAGGTAAACTGTTAAGCCCCCACAAGGCTCAGATCGGTTCGATACCGACTGAAAGCCTTGTAGGGCTTTATTTTTTTTGCTTTTTTTCAAATTTATTTGTGAAAAATGTTGTTCAAAAATATGCGGACGAGATCATTGTTCTAAGCAAAGGAGTGCAGGACTATTTTTAAGGTAACTTATGGAAGAAAAACGCACTTTTATCCCTAATGGCGTGAATAGGCCGCAGATTCGAGAAGCAAGTCTGATTACAGATAAGTTCGGGATGAAAAAAGACTCATACATACTGTTCCTCGGTCGTCTGGTGCCAGAAAAGGGTATTCGATATCTGGTTGAGGCCTTCAAGAATGTCAAGACGGATAAAAAACTGGTCATCGCAGGTGGCTCCAGTGATACGGATTCCTTTATGGACGAATTGAAAGAACTGGCGAAAGGTGACGATCGGATTCTCTTTACTGGGTTTGTGCAGGGAGCAATGCTGGATGAACTATACAGCAACGCTTACATCTACACGCTGCCGTCTGATCTGGAAGGAATGCCATTAAGTCTGCTGGAAGCAATGAGCTATGGAAACTGCTGTCTGGTTTCCGACATTCCAGAGTGCGCAGAGGTTGTGGAAGATAAGGCATTGATTTTCAAAAAAGTCGGATGTAGAGGACTTGCGAGAAAAAACTGCAAGAGGCCTGTGACCATCCTGAAATGGTTATGAAAATGAAGAATCAGGCAGCTGACTTTATCTGCGAGAAATATAACTGGGATGAAGTTGTAAAGGGAAACGATGAAGTTATACACAAAGAAAATAATATGTTAGAGTCAACTGTTCCAATAAGAATAGTAAGACACAATGCGCCCTTTACGCTTCAGCATATTCGCTCGGCGTTTTCCCCATAAAAATCTTTGAATTTTCGCGAGACCGATGCCGGTTTCTTTTGGAGAACAGGCGGCTCAGATATTCCCGGTTCAGCCCTACATAGTCGGCAATGCCGTCCAGCGTCAGTTTGTCCATATAATGCGCGTTTACATAGATGATGACGGCCTGCACCTCTTTTTTGAATTTGCTCAAGGCAATTTTGCTAAGTCCCATGC
>VOFF01000298.1_pt1 | contig 94000 bp, 96 predicted proteins | sample 5384061 | NCBI WGS metagenome assembly VOFF01 (sample SAMN12384725, study PRJNA508395) | human gut metagenome | isolation source: healthy gut E | host: Homo sapiens | reverse complement strand
GACTATCTGGAAACCATCCTTGTTCTCCAAAAGGAAAACTCGGTATGGTACGCTCCGTAGATGTGGCCCGGCACATGGAGGTGTCAAAGCCAAGCGTGTGCCATGCGGTGGCTACCTTGCGGGACGGCGGCTTTCTCACAATGGACGAAGATCACTTTCTCCATCTGACCGATGTAGGCCGCGAGGTTGCCGAAAAAATCTACGAGCGACACTGCTTTTTTACCGAGCAGCTTATCGCCGCAGGCGTTGACCCCAGACTGCGGAGGCTGACGCCTGCCGGATTGAACACATTATCAGCGATGAGAGCTTTTCACGCGGCTGAAAGAGGTAGCCGAACAGGAACAAACCTAAAACCAAATAAGCCAAGCTATCCTGCCCCGCAAGACGCGCCGGAGGAATACCTTTGCCGCATGGAAACGCTGCATGAGCTGATGGCTGTTCTGGACACCTGTACCGAGGCCCAGCGCCGCCGGTTCCTGCTCTATGCGCTTGACGGGCTGAGCCTTGCAGAGATCGGTGTGCTGTGCGGCTGCTCCAAAGTGGCTGTGTATCAAAGTGTGGAGGCGGTCAGAAAAAAATTTATAAATTTCTTTGAGAGCAGGCTTAACGAATGACCTGTTTTCTGGCTACCAAGTGAAAGGGATCATTTCCCTTATCTCAGCGAGGGGCGGACAGCGGACGAGCTGCCCGCCTCTCCGATTTTCAGGAGGTAAGCCTATGAAAACAATCAATCTGCGGTGGATGTAGGGCAGCATGCGATGTATCAGGCCCAGCGGAGATGGAGAACTATGAGCGTCGGAAAGTCTACCACCGCGCCTACTACTCTCTGGACGCATACAGCTGGGCTGGAAAATTACGCACTGGAACACAGCAGATCGCCGGAAGATATTTTACTGTAACGAGAAGAAATGACCACCCGCCTGCACCTGATTGCCACTCTGCCTGCGGCTCTGGCCCATGCCACTCCCACACAGCCCCGCCGCGTCCGGGCCTACTACATTGCCGGTATCAGACAGCCGGCAATCTCTCGGAGAGAGGGCGTAGCCACAGCAGCAAGGTCAGCGTTGCCATCCGTCGAGGTCTGCGGAATATGCGCCGCTGCTATGACGGCCTTTTTCCCGGCAGAGTGAGGGCGGGCCTATGCAGACCATCAATCTCAAACAATATTATCCATTTTGCAAAGAGGACATTTTTGTGGAGGTGTAAGATTTTGGAGAACAAGCAGCGGAACGAAGAACGCAGGGTTCGTACCCGCCGCCTGATTGAGCGCGGAGCCATTTTGGAGGGGATTTTCCCGATGGCTCCCAACCTTTCCGGCGCAGAGGTCAAAGCATTTTTGATTGCCCTGTCCCATCTTCCGGGGGCTGCGGAATTAACCGCAAATCTGCCAAAATCCGGGGACACGCCATAAGTCCCTTTGTTTACAAGGGCGCACACTTATACACCGTTGCCGGTGCTGTGCGCCCTGCCGGGGCTGTTGCGTACTTCGTCCGCGATGGGGCGCTACACTCCCCAAACCCCTTGTGCGCCCCGCGCAGCCAAACACCCGCTTTGTATGTTTGTCCCGGCTCCACAGAGCCTGTTATCCCCTCACTGAAAGGAGGTGTTCCCCATAGATTTTTGCCCTATTCCCGTCAGTATCATCAAGCGCAGCGAGGGCCGTTCTGCTGTTGCCGCAGCTGCTTACCGCAGCGGAACCAAGCTGACAAATGAATGGGATGGAATGACCCACGACTACACCCGGAAAGGCGGCATTGTCCATGCGGAGATCATGCTGCCTGCCCACGCGCCGCCGGAGTTTGCAGACCGTTCTATCCTCTGGAACAGCGTGGAGCAAATCGAGAAAGCCAGGGACAGCCAGCTTGCCCGCGAGATCGAGGCGCTTTTTCCCGCGAACTGTCCAGGGAACAGCAGCTTGCCCTTGTCCGGGCCTATGTGAAGGACAACTTTGTGGACAAGGGGATGTGCGCCGACTTTGCCATCCATGACAAGGGAACCGGCAACCCTCATGTCCATATCATGCTGACGCTCCGACCGCTGAAAGAAAACGGACAGTGGGGCGCAAAGTGCCGCAAGGCATACGATCTGGACGAGAATGGACAGCGTATCCCGGATGGGAAAGGCGGCTGGAAAAATCATCGGGAGGATACGACCGACTGGAACGATAAAGGAAATGTGGAGATTTGGCGGGCAGCGTGGGCAGCCTACACCAACCGGGCGCTGGAATCTGCCGGTAGACCGGAGCGTATTGACCACCGCAGCTACAAGCGGCAGGGCATTGATAAAATTCCCTCTGTCCATCTGGGGCCAGCTGCCAGCCAAATGGAAAAGCGCGGTATCCGCACCGACAAGGGGGAAGTAAACCGACAGATCGTCGCCGACAACAAGCTGCTGAAAGAAATCAAAGCTCGCATTACCCGTCTTTATCGCTGGTCGAAAGCGGAAGCGGAAAAACCACAAACGCAGCAAAGCAGCTTGACCGCCTTGTGGGAGGCCCAGCAGCAGTTGGACGCTCCCCGCACCCGCACCGGCAAAATCCGGGCTTTGCAGGAAAGCGCTGCACTATTCAGCTTTTTGCAGGTAAACGGCATCCAGTCTATGCAGCAGCTTCATGAAAAAATCGCTGATATGAACAGCTGTTACTATGACCTGCGGGGAAAGATCGTCAAGGCTGAGCGCCGGATCGCCATTCTTACCGAACGCGGGGAGATGTGGGAACAGTACAACCAGTACAAGTCCATCCACAAGCAGCTTGCCAAAGTAAAACCGGAAAAGCGGGAACAGTTTGAACAGCGCCACAGCCGGGAACTGATTCTGTATGACGCAGCGGCCCGGTATCTGAAAGAACTGAAAGACAGCGGCGAGGGGATAACCCCGAAGGCATGGCAGCGGGAAATCGACCAGCTGGCCGCCGGAAAGCAGACGGACACGCTTGCCATGAAATCCATGCGGGAGGATTTGAAAGCAGTGGAACGGCTCCGCAAAACCGCCGACCAACTGGCCCGGCAGGAACGGGACAAGCCCCGCGACCGGGGGCCGGAGCGGTAAAGGGTACGGCGCTTTGCCGACCCCTTTCAGGTGCGTCGCGTTTCACGACATACTTTTGCATACAGAAAAACCGCCGTACAGGTTTCCCCATACGGCGGCAGACTGTTTATTTGCCGAACAAGTCGCTGTGTGTGCCGGTGCGGGCCAGCGTCAGCACCAGAACATCATCCTCTATGCGATAGACAAGCAGCCAGTCCGGGAGAATATGACATTCCCGATGACCTGCCCAATCGCCGGACAGGTCATGGTCGCGGTTCTTATCCGGCAGCGGTTCGCCCATTGCCAGCAATGCTACGACCTGCTCCAGCAGCTCAATCTTCAAGCCACGCTTTATGGCTCGTTTGTAGTCCTTTTTTTGAAACTGGTCGTGTACTTGACGGTATATTTGGTTTCTTTCATCTTTTCAGGTCAGCAAATAACTCGTCAAGGTCATTGTAGCCCTTTACAGACGGGTCTTTTGCAATCCTTTCCGCTTCCAGCATGGCAGCAACCGTTTCTTTGTTCGGCTGTTCCAGCCTTACCTCAAAGGGAATGCCGCCTTCACGAAGCGACTGGCGCACAAAGATGTTAAACGCCGTAGTCAGGTTCATGCCAAGTTCAGTAAACAGTGCGTCCGCCTGCGCTTTCAAATCTGCGTCCATGCGGATACTGATGTTTGTGGTATTTCCAGCCATACGATCAACCCCTTTCTGCTGGCAATTATAGTATATGCCATTTGCACGAAGAAAACAATACTTTGCACGAATATTTAACAATAAATTCATTCGAGGAGGTTACACGCTTTATGAAAGAAATCATTTATGAAGAACAACAAGACTGAACCTATCCCTGTCATGGATTACCGCCAGTACCGCAGAGCGCGGAAACTGGTGCATGAGTGCTGCAACTACATTGCCGGAAACTGTATCGCCCTGGACGATGGGAGGAATGCATCTGTGTCCAGTCCATTTCCTACTCCCTGTTGTGCAGGTGGTTTCGGGCGGCGGTATTGCCGCAGGATAAGGAACTGGAAACGGCGCTGTTCCACCGGCTGAATGCTAAGAAATGCGCTGTATGCGGGGCGCTGTTTACCCCCGGTTCTAACAGGGCCAAATACTGCCCGGAATGTGCCGCACGCATGAAGCGGATTAACGCCGCAAAGCGCAAGCGGAAACAACGGGAGAAATGTCACGCTTTAGGGGCTGAAAAACCCTTGTAAATCAAGGCTTTTTTTGAGGGTGTCAAAGGCAGTCTGATAGATTTATCCTCTGACCCCTAAAATAGCCTTAAAATGCGTACAGAATCCCAAAAGAACCCCTAAGGAGGAACCCTATGTCAGACAATCGAAAATATTATTACCTGAAACTCAAAGAAAACTATTTTGATGATGATTCCATCGTGCTGCTGGAAAGTATGCAGGACGGTGTGCTGTATTCCAACATTCTGCTCAAGCTGTACCTGAAATCGCTGAAACATGGCGGGCGGCTCCAGCTTGACGAGGACATCCTTACACAGCGCAGATGATCGCTACCATTACCCGCCAGCAGATCGGCACTGTGGAGAGAGCCTTGCAGATCTTTTTGAAGCTGGGTCTTGTGGAAGTGCTGGACAGCGGCACATTCTACATGAGCAACATCGAACTTTTAATCGGCCAGTCCTCTACCGAGGCTGAGCGAAAGCGGGCTGCGAGGCTCCAAAATAAGGCTCTTTCTGCGCCCCGGACAAACGGCGGACATTTGTCCGACATTCGTCCACCAGAGATAGAGATAGAGAAAGAGATAAAGATAAAGAGAGAGATAGAGAAGGTACGCCCTGAAATGGGGCACCCTTCCCACACCTATGGCCGTTACCAGAATATTTTCCTGACGGATGAAGAACTGGCTGACTTGCAGGCCAGTTTTCCTGCTGTATGGGAACAGTACATCGAAAAACTGTCCGAGTACATGGCTTCTACCGGCAAGCGTTATCAGAGCCATGCAGCGACCATCCGGCGTTGGGCCGGTGAGGACGCTAAAAAAACGGTCACACCCTCACGCAACCGGGATTACAGCGTAAAGGAGGATGAAACTGTATGATTGAGATTACCGCAGAAATCCGGGCGTTCATCGACAAGGCAGCTGCCGGTGTGGAATTGGCTGAGGACGAGTATATAGACCCGTCAGACGGGCTCATTCACTGTAAGAAATGCGGCGGCCAGAGGCAGACCGTTGTGCCATGCTTCGGGAAATCCGGCTACTTTATGCCGCGCTGCATCTGCCAGTGCCAGCGGGAGGCTGAGGAGCAGCGCAAGGCTGCTGAAGAACGGCAGCGCCGCATGGAGCGTATCAAACGCCGAAAGGCACAGGGCCTGCAAGACCGTTATCTGTACGACTACACATTTTCCAATGATAACAGGCAAAACCCATTGATGGACAAGGCTCATGCCTATGTGGAGAACTGGAAAGAGGCATATAAGAGCAATATCGGGCTTTTACTGTTTGGAGATGTGGGAACCGGCAAGTCTTTTTTCGCCGGATGTATTGCCAACGCTCTACTTGACCAGGATGTGCCGGTGCTGATGACGAACTTCCCCACCATTCTGAACCGCCTGACCGGGATGTTCGCTGAGGACAGGTCGGAGTTTATTGCCAGCTTTGACGAGTATGACCTGCTTATCATTGACGATCTGGGTGTAGAGCGCAGTACCGAATATGCTATGGAGCAGATGTTTTTCGTCATCGACAGCCGCTATCGCAGCCGCAGACCCATGATTATCACAACAAACTTGAAACTGTCCGAGCTGAAAAACCCGCCTGATCTGGCCCACGCCCGTATCTATGACCGTATTTTGGAACGGTGTGCGCCGATTCTCTTTGACGGGAAGAATTTCCGGGAAGAAAATGCCGGTGCTACCCGACAGGCAGCAAAAGACATTGTAAACAGTAAGCACGACTGATTTTTTACCGGGCGGCACAGACCCGTTCGGAGAAAGGAGCGCCATGAACAAAGAACCCCGTACTATGCAGGTGGCAGACGCCGCTACTGCGTCCAGAGCGCCGGAAAACACGCCAGCGATGGTAAAGAAAATCGGCAAGACGACCTACAAGGTTCATGTCCATTTCAGCAATACCAGCACAGAAACCATGAGCGATAAAATCAAGCGTATGCTCAAAAATGAAATTCAGCAGATGTGACAGACTGATAAACTAAGCCGCCTTGTGCTAAACTGATGATGGTACGCACCAAAATTTTTGTCAAGGAGGACACGAAAATGCTTTACACAGAAAAAGAGAAACATGAAATTGAGCGAGTAAAGGAAGTCTTTGCGGAACATCTGCGGCAAAGCCCTGATTTTGAACTGCTCTGGTCGGACAAGGTGGGCTATGTCTGGCTGACGATTGGCGTAAATCCAGTCTATGTGGATACCGGTATCAGGATAGAATCTGCCGCCGATCTCTGCGGCAAGTGTTTGGATGATGTTGCTACGGATGTTTTATATATGACTGGCAACGATCATGCACTGGAAGCAGCCGACCCGCTGGAGTTAGCCGAAATCAAGCGGCTCTGGGAGCCATATATCAACCAGCTGCCAGACTATGCGTATCTCTGCAAAGACCTGCTGAACGGAAAAATGTAATCTGTTAAATGAGGTGTCAGGAGCCATACAGTGCTTCTGGCACCTTTTGTGAGTTTTTTGTGAATTTGATTAAAAAGTCCTTGACAATTTGTCTCTGGCAAAACCGCTAAGTCGATTTTGATTTCCTGCGGTGCGCGTCTTGCCGTATTTGATATTGCGGAGCTGCGCGAGGTTACATCCTACGATGAGTTGGAACTGGATACGCTGGGAGACAGAAAAACGGCTCTGTTCCTCATTATGAGTGATACGGATGACAGTTTTAACTTTCTCATTTCCATGTGCTACACCCAGTTATTCAACCTGCTTTGTGAAAAGGCCGATGATGTGTATGGCGGCAGGCTTCCGGTTCATGTGCGCTGTTTGATTGATGAGTGTGCTAACATCGGGCAGATTCCGAAACTGGAAAAGCTGGTGGCCACCATCCGAAGCCGTGAAATCTCTGCCTGTCTGGTGTTGCAGGCACAGAGTCAGCTCAAGGCGATCTATAAGGATAACGCAGATACCATCATCGGTAACATGGATACATCCATCTTCCTGGGCGGTAAAGAGCCGACTACCCTCAAAGAGCTGGCTGCCGTGCTGGGCAAGGAAACCATCGACACCTACAACACCGGAGAGAGCCGTGGGAGGGAAACCTCCCATTCACTCAACTATCAAAAATTGGGGAAAGAGCTGATGAGCCAGGATGAGCTTGCTGTTATGGATGGCGGCAAGTGTATCCTCCAGCTGCGCGGTGTGCGTCCTTTCCTTTCGGATAAGTACGACATTACCAAGCACCCCAATTTCCAGTACACTGCCGACGCGGATGATAAGAACGCTTTTGACATTGAAGCATTCTTGTCCGCAAGGCTGAAACTCAAGCCTGATGAGGTCTGCGATGTATATGAAGTAGACACAAAGGGCGCTTAACTTCGTTCCGCTTTTGAAGGGAGTGATCTTATCTATTCGCCGCACCTGCCCTCTATGGGCCATTGGCGTACAAAGCGGACAATCGCGAGAAAAAATAATGAAAAAGGAGGACAGCCGGAATCATGCCCCCGGAAACCGGGCGGCAGATTGTTCCGGCTTTTGTATGCCTATGAAACATGACAAACCTATTTTTTAATCAGATTCCGGCTAACAAACTATATGGCATTTTTTGAACAGGCAATCACCGTTCTTCAGACCCTCGTTATCGCGCTCGGTGCCGGTCTCGGTATCTGGGGCGTCATCAACCTGCTGGAAGGTTACGGCAACGACAACCCCGGCGCCAATGCTCATGGTTAATAAAGAAGCACAACAAAACAGGACAAGGACAGTCAGCCCCGCCGCTATTCCGAGCAAGGCAAATTATAGGGTAAAGTCTAAAAAGCATTTGTAACATTTCTATAAACTCTATTGACTTGAACACCTCCGGGAGTTATAATATGTTTTGCTATTTAGGAACGCTAAATAGCAAAACTAAAGTGAGGTAGAGAGTATGGATAACAGGTATGTGCAGCAATTCAAAAAAGGCTCTCTTGAAATGATACTTTTGTGCTTGATCGGACGCAAAGAAACCTACGGCTATGAAATCATTACAGAGCTAAATAACAGCGCGTCCGTTTTGGGCTATGCAAAAGAGGGAACGATTTACCCTATTCTGTATCGTTTGCAGGAAGCCGAGTTAATCCAATGCCGATTAGCCCCGGCAGCGGCAAATGGCGGATCAAAAAAATACTACTCCCTTACCCATAAGGGCAGAGAGGTATTAGACGAGCTGATTTTATTTTGGGCGAGCTATGAAAGTTGTGTAAATGGCTTTATTGCCACCTATCAAACAGCGGAGGTATCAGAATGAAAGAGCAATACATTAAGCAAGTGGAAAAGGAATTGAGTTTAACACGCAAAGCAAAAAAAGAGGTCGTGCGTGATCTGAATGAAGTCTTTGCTTCTGCGTTGGAGCATGGCGAAACGGAACAACAGGTAATCGAACGGTTAGGCACTCCCAAAGAGTTTGCAGAGAATACCGCCGAGCAGTTAGGCATTGACAGCGCAGCACCGCAGAAACGGAAAGGGATTATTTCGAGCGTTGCAGCCCTTGTCGTTGCCGTTGCAGCGTTTGTGATTTACGCCACTACCCAATCCGGGAAAGTGCCGGACGGGGCAATCGGACAAGCAGACGCAATGACAAACATTCAAGTTGAGGGAGCTTTTGGATTTGACGCTTCACAAATCATTTTGGCAGTCGGTGTAATCGCGGTTACAATCGCAATCATTCAGATTATCCGAACCGTCCGCAAAAACAGGAGGTAGCTATGAAAAAATTTGTTTCAATAATCGCTATTTTACTTATGCTTTCTTTGGCTGCCTGTTCCAATCAAGATACGCCGTCCGCTGCGGATAATCCAAGCAATACACAAACAGAAAGCAATACCATGCTTGACGCGGGTGTATGGCCTGTGAATGAATACACCGAGGGGCTTCCCGTCCCGTCCGGTACGGTCGGTTGGGCTATGCTTGATACGGAACATGAGAATTGCAGTATCAGTATTGTGGATATAAGCGAAACCGACTATAACGACTATTTAGAGCTTTTGAAGCAAGAGGGGTTTTCTATAATAGAGGAAGTGTCGGAAGAAATTGAGGGACAGGACTATGTTTCTATCGGTACGCTTTTGTCAAATGGCGAAAAGGGATTGAGTATCAGCTACATTCCCGATAACTTCACAATTTACATTTCTTTCCTTAAATAATGAAAATTAAAATGATTAAATCGCCTGATAGGTGGGTGCTTTGCCCTATTTGTGGAAATAAAACACGAACAAAGATACGCCCCGATACAATACTTGAAAATTTCCCTCTGTTCTGTCCGAAATGCAAACAAGAAACACTAATCAGCGCAAAAGATTTGAATGTAGCTGTAATCCCACAACAAATAGCGGAATCAGCCGGAGCAGTCAACGGTCAAGATGAACGGCGCATAAATGCGCCGCCGTTGACAGCCCTGCCTGTTTCCGCTGATGGGTAATCAAGGGAGCGACAGACTAAAGTGCTGTCGCTCCCCTCACATTATGGAAATGAAAATTGAATATCGACCAAGCTGCAACGCCACAGATTTTTTGAAAGTCCGTGGCGTTTTTTTTGCGCCCATTTTTGGCAGACCGCACATTCCTGTTGTTGTAGAAAGTGACGGGGAAATTTGCCCAAAACGGTCTTGCGTACCGTAGTAGTGATGAAAAGAATACCGCAGCCATTTGGAAGAAAGGTATGGGGCTACCGTAGTAGTGATGAAAAAAATCAAAAGAAGCGTTTGGCATTTTTCGGTTTCTTTCGTGGAGGGGGACAAACAGCGGGCAGAACACGCCGCCACTATCGCTATATTGATGAAACCAGCCATACCGTCCCCCTTGCGAATTGCAGTAAGGGCATCCTCTTTCAAAAAACTCAAAGAAGCAATTACCGGATATACAGAGTGGGTCCTGAAATTTTCCCTGGGCTGGCAGAACTGTATGCCCGCCTTCACCACAATCATCAATAATGTTTATCTGATCCTTGTACCTGTCGGGATTTTGATCGGTTCCAGGTCAGATGATTTTGCCGGGTTTGCCATGACCTTCATTTTCTATCTGCTCTTTGTACCTGCAATTTCCGGCGTGCTGAACAAAATCATGTATATTTCAGAGTCGTTCATGCAGATTGATGGGAATGTGGCTCGGATGGATGAAATTCTGAACATCCCTGAAATGCCGGAAACGAGCCATCCCAAGAAACACACCAATGATGATGTTGCTTTCAAGGATGTCAGCTTTTCCTACACGGGAGACATACACGAAAAGGCGCTGGAGAATGTTTCCTTTGTTGCGAAGCAGGGACAGATCACAGCTATTGTCGGCCCGTCCGGCGGCGGCAAGAGTACGATTGCCAATCTGATTTCTCGGTTTTGGGACGTATCTTCCGGCAGCATTACCATCGGCGGCGTAGATGTGCGCGATATGGCGGAGGATGACCTGATGCGCCATGTCAGCTTTGTGTTCCAGGATATTTTCCTGTTCAAGCAGAGCATCTTGGATAATATCCGTATGGGCAATCCTTCGGCCAGCGAGGAACAAGTGATTGCGGCGGCGAAAGCAGCGCAGTGCCACGAGTTCATCTCCAATCTGCCCAACGGGTATCATACGGTGGTCGGCTCCAAAGGCATCCATCTCTCTGGCGGCGAGCGCCAGCGGATTGCTATTGCGCGGGCTATTATCAAGAACTCGCCTATCATCGTGCTGGATGAGGCAACGGCGTTCAGTGACCCGGAGAATGAATACCTGATCCAGAAAGCCTTTGAAAAGCTGATGCAGGGTAAGACAGTTATCATCATCGCACACCGCCTCTCCACGATCCGCAATGCAGATAAGATTATTGTCATGGAGAAAGGGCACCTGATCGAAGAAGGAAAACATGACGAACTGGTGGCCGCAGGCGGACGCTATGCACAGATGTGGAACCACTATACAGAAGCGATTGGCTGGAAAATCAGCGGAAAGGCGGTGTAACTATGAGCAGATTACAAAAAGCTCTCTTTTTATCAGACAAGGGTTACGCAGATCTGAAAAAAGCAATCTTCGCCTGCACATTGACGAACCTCGCTATGCTTCTGCCGTTCTGTGTAACTGTTATGATTTTCAGTGAAATTCTGACGCCCTTTGTCAGTGGCGGCTCCATTCAGTGGAACCATATCTGGATGCTGTGGGGCGCAGGTATTGTTTCGGCCATCCTGGTATTTCTGGCCTCCAAAAACGATTACCGCAAAACCTATATTGCCTCGTATAAGGAGTCGAACACGACCCGGCTGCGGATTGCGGAGCATCTTCGGAAACTCCCTATGAATTTCTTTAACACCAAGGACCTTTCTGAACTGACCACGAATATGATGGCAGATTGCAGCAGCATGGAGTCCCTGCTCAGCAGCACGATCCCTCCGCTGATTGCAAACGGCATCACGGTGACCCTGACCTGCATCCTGCTGGCCTTCTTTGACTGGCGGCTTGCTTTGTGCGTATTTATCACGGTTCCGATTGCCTTCCTCATTATCTGGCTCAGCCGGAACCATCAAAAGAAGCTGTTTGAAAAACAGGTTGACGCAAAGCTGGATGCTTCTGACCAGGTACAGGAATACTTGGAAGGCATGAAGATCATCAAGTCCTGCGGGCTGTCCGGTTCTCATTTCAGCGCGCTGGATAAAGCTCTGTTAGCAATGAAAAAAATCGCCATCAAAGTGGAGATGGCTGTCGGCGTGTTCATGTCCAGCGCCAGCATGATTTTGCAGGCTGGCATCGGTATCACGATTTTTGTTGGCGCTATTCTTCTAACACAAGGACAGATTGAGCTTCTTCCTCTGCTTATGTTCCTGCTGATGGTCACACGGATTTATGGACCGATCCTGGCGATCCTGGCGAACTTGTCCTCGCTACTGAATTTGAATGTAGTTACAAGTCGTATGCGTACCCTGCTCACCACTCCTGCGATGGACGGTGACGGGAAAACGGTCCCGAACTGCGATATTGAGCTTTCCCATGTGACCTTTGCCTACAATCAGGAAGATGTCATCAAAGATGTTTCCTGCAAAATTCCCCAAGGGAGCGTGACTGCCCTCGTTGGCCCGTCCGGTTCCGGTAAAAGCACGATTTCCAAACTGATTGCCCGGTTTTGGGATGTTCAGCAGGGCAAGATCACCGTGGGCGGCAAAGACATCAAGAGTATGGAGCCGGAAAGTCTCATGTCTTATATGTCCTTCGTGTTCCAGGATGTGACCCTGTTCAATGATACGGTCATGAACAATATCCGTCTTGGCAATCCAAACGCAACGGACGATCAAGTAATTGCTGCGGCCAAAGCCGCCTATTGTGATGAATTTGTCCGGGAAATGCCGGACGGGTATCAGACGGTCCTCGGTGAGAACGGCAGCACTCTTTCCGGCGGTGAGCGCCAGCGTATTTCCATCGCCCGCGCATTGCTGAAAAATGCGCCCATTATTCTGCTTGACGAGGCAACAGCATCCCTTGACCCGGAGAATGAAGTCCTGGTTCAAAAGGCGATTGCCAAACTGGTGGAAGGTAAGACGGTTATTATGATCGCCCACCGTCTCCGTACAGTTGTAGATGCGGACCAGATCCTCGTTCTTGACAATGGACGGTTGGTAGAGCATGGAACCCACGATGAGCTGATGAAGAAGAACGGATTGTACCATAAACTGTTCCATATCCAACAGGAGAGTCTTGGTTGGGCTGTGTAAATTGTTTTAGAAGGGAGATGTTCCATGAAACTTCATGCGTCCGGGGAGGACTATCTGGAAACCATCCTTGTTCTCCATAAGAAAACGGGTATGGTGCGCTCCGTAGATGTGGCCCGGCACATGGAGGTGTCAAAACCCAGCGTGTGCCATGCAGTGGCTACCTTGCGGGACGGCGGCTTTCTTATGATGGACGAAGATCACTTTCTCCATCTGACCGATGTGGGCCGCGAGGTAGCCGAAAAAATCTACGAGCGTCACTGCTTCTTTACCGAGCAGCTTATCACCGCAGGCGTTGACCCCAAAACTGCGGAGGCCGATGCCTGCCGTATTGAACACATCATCAGCGATGAGAGTTTTGACCGGCTGAAAGAGGCAGCCGAACAAGAGCAAGACTAAAACCGAATAAGCCAAGCGATCCTGCCCCGCAAGACGGGGAAAGAAAAAAACCGTTGCAGGGCAGGCAGCTTTGTGCGCCCAAAATGGATTTTCCAGGTACTGCGGCGGTTTTGAGTAACATCAAGGCCGCCGTTCCTTATGCCCTCGACAAAGGAGTGACGACTACACGCTGAGACGGTTGTCTTGCTTTCCAAGGGCGAGGTCGACTCGAAAAAGATTCGGGTTGAGTTCTCTTTGGAAGATATGGATATGTCCGAATTTCAGGATGGGGCAACCTACACCCAGATCAAAGACTATGTGCTGGAGCATAGCGGGTTAAAGGTATCCAATCTTTATATCTCACAGATTAAGAGGAAATGTGGGATTGAAGTTGGCAAGAATTACAATTTGCCGAAGTCCGAGGATTCCAGACAGCCACGGTGCCCGAAGGAGAAGGAAGAGGCAATTGTGGAGGCACTGAAGGCGTTTCAGATGATATAAACATACTGGAGCAAGTTTATTTATAATTAAAATTGAGGTTTTCATATATTAGGATGGAACTTATACTTAATCAGAAGAGGTGATTTAAATGTGGCTAGAAACTAATAGATTGATTATTCGATCCATACAGCGCGGAGACGAGATTATCTTTTCTGGTATGTCTCAAGATGGGAGTCTTAGTCAAGTTGGGTTTGATGCTAATTGTTCAGAATGGATCAATGATTGGATTGAAGAGGCTTTAAAATTAACAAATAATGATAATCCAAGAGAAAATTATATACCTTGCACTGTTATACTAAAAGAAAAACAGAAGAGGTCATAGGCTCTGTTGGTTCTACATATTATGAAGATGTGGATAAGGTTGGTATTTGTTATTTTATAGGAACACCTTTTAGGAAAAAAGGATATATGACAGAGGCGATAAATGCATATGTTCAGTTTTTCTTTAAACAATATAGTGAGTCTGAAATAATAGCAACTATTCTCGATGCGAATACACCATCATGGAAAGTAGCAGAGAAATCTGGTTTCAACTTAATAGAAAAGAAAATGTACAAAGATATTGATGATGAAAAAGAAGAATTGTATCGCTTTTATGTAATACGAGGCCAGGAGGATAAATAAATGGAGATAAGAGTAGTTAATCATAATGATATCGAGGAGCTTGCCGGAGTAATGGGACAGGCATATTCAGAGGAGCCTTGGAATGAGGCTTGGGTTCAGGAAAAGGCAGTAAGAAGAGTGCAGTCCATTTTGTGTGGATTTGAAGCCCTGGGTTTAGCTGCAGTAGAAGACGGTGAAATTATAGGTGGTCTTTTGGGATTTGTGGATCCTTATGCAGACTATGATATATTCTTTGTTTCAGAAATTTTTGTTGCTCCAAAGTGGAAGAGAAAAGGAGTAGGGCGTAAGCTGCTTAGTGCCTTAGAAGAGCAACTTAAAGTAAAGGATATTCATACAATAGAACTTATTTCTATAAATGATAATCTAGAGTTTTATAAAAAATGCGGACTAAATAATGGTGATGTTAATTGCTTGGGGAAGTCTTTTTAATAAAGGAAAGGGGCATTTTATTTATGAAAAAAAGATATGTTTTTGCTCAGTAGTCTGAGCTTAAAATAAAAAGAATAGTTAAGCTCAGATGAATCCTAAGAAATTATATTTAGGAGGATACTATGAGCTATATTAGAGCAGAAGAGGTTCTGCCAAAAGAATTAATAGAAACTATTCAGCAACATGTAAATGGAAAAGCAATATATATTCCCAGCACATCTAAAAAGGAGTGGGGAAGTCATACTGATACAAGACAATATCTGATACAGCGAAATCACGAGATTAGCCAGAAATATCAAGGTGGTAGTTCTATTGCCAGTCTTGCCATGCAGTTTTCACTTTCGGAGAAAAGTATTCAAAGAATCGTTCGCGAAGGAAAGAGAAAATCTGGCAAGTTGTGAAGAAAAGTGCAAGTGGGATTTTTAAGATATAATAGTGCTGAATTTGATTAAGAATTAGAGATAAGGTGGGCTATTTTAGCCTGCCTTTCATATTATTGGAGGATATTAACAATATGAACAATTATAGAATTATAACATTAAGAGAACGGCCGGAATTAGTAGCTATTGCAGCTGAGTGGTTTCATAGTAAATGGGGCGTGCCGGAAGAGGCATACCTGGAGTGTATGGAAGCATATTTATAACAAACTATCATTCGATTGTATGCTAATGAAGTTTAGGCAGTTGCTCTCAAATATAGATGCTAGCAATAGCTACGAAGTTCTTGAAGAGACTGGTGACTTAAAAACAAACTAAAGTACTCTCTGCTGTATTATTGAAAATTGCTATAATTGCGATTGTGAATTTTGCAAACCAGGCAGGATCTGCATTGCAGAATGTGAATTTTGACGATTTTGCTCAAGCAATGACGTCGCACAAGACTTTTAGACTGAAATAACAAACAACCCTCCCGGCCATCATGGCCGAGAGGGTTTCGTGCATCTATGGGATTATCCTTCAATATCCATGTTCAGCCCGGACTTAAGTTCCACAGTGAAGTGGTCCTCCCAGACAATGATCCGCTCAAGCCATCGTTTCACCAGGGCCTCGCCGAAGGCCTTTAAGCGAGCAGGGGGCTGTTTGATGAAAGTCCTGCAGCTCGTTGATGCGGGCAATCTGTGCGTCTCTGGCAGCAGTATTGACCGTACATTTTTCTCACTGTTCCCGGAGTTTGAAGATCTGGTCGGCAATCTCGTCGTAAAAGTCCGGCAAGAAGTAAATCAGCATAAACTAACGATCCAGTTACGCCTTTTAAAGATAATTAACGATACAGCAAGCCTGAACAATTCCTCCGTGGTAAGCAATGTATACACACCAACAATTCCCCACTTGAATACATATGCTGCAAGCAGACACAGTGGAATTCCGATACACCATGTGCCAATGATATCAATAATCATAATGGTTTTTGTGTTGCCGCCACTTCTTATAATGCCTCCGCCAAGGATCATATTTTCCACCTTGACCGGAGCATACAGGGCAAATACGATGAGCAGCGTCTTTCCAAGCTCTTTTACGCTGTCATCAACACGATATAATCCGGTATATGCTCCAGCCAAAAGAATGAGCAAAGCTGATACTGTTACTCCACCAAATAAGCCTGCATACATAATCTTCTTTGATTCTGTGTAAGCCTCATTATATTCTTTCCTACCAAGCCTTTTGCCGATCATCACACCGGCAGCCGCAGACAATCCACTAAGTGCCCCTACGATAAGCCCTTGTATCGGACTGGTAAGTGTATAGGCTGCAAGGTTTGATGTGCCAAGATGTCCATAAACAGCAGACTCTACATTTTGCCCGAGACTCCATAAAAACTTACTGATCAGAATCGGCATAATCATTATCAGATAATCCCTGATTGTGATTTTTTTAAAATGTAGAGACAATACCGGTTTATCTCCATCTTTTTTGATACATAAGACAAATCCGATAACAATAAATACAAGATTAAACAACTGCGAAATAAGTGTGGCAATCGCAGCTCCCTTTATTCCCATACATGAAAATCCAAATTTTCCAAATATCAGCAGATAGTTCAGTCCTGTGTTTACAATAACTGCTCCAAAGCTTGCCAGAAATGGTATCGTGGCATATTCCTTACAGCGCAGCCAGGAGGATAAAATATTGCTGACAGCCATTGGAATATAAGAAAACGCTACGATTCTAAAATAAACCGCACCAGTATTTACAATACTCACATCCCTCGTGTACAGCCCCAGAATCTGCGAGGAAAAAACTCCGGCTGCAAGCAGGAACAATACTGACATTATAATTCCGCAGATGAGGCTCACATCAAAACTGCACCATGCCTCTTTGCTTTCTTCCGCACCAATAAACTGAGCAATTAATATCCCGGCAACCGTGCTTACTGCACCAATCATCACTGAAAAAATCAGTGAAAAATTACCGCATAATCCAACTGCCGATATATTTGTTTCACCTAACTGCCCGATCATGATCTGGTCAACAATTGAAAATGATGCCTGCAGCATACTTTGCAATGTGACAGGAATTGCTATTTTACACAATGATTTCATAAACTTTGACATTATAATTTCCTCGTACTTTCCCTTTTTATTAAGGCAACACCACACAATTCCCGCCTAACGGCTTAAGCACCGCTCCGGCGGCTGCGGCACGGCATCTGCGTTGCCAAAATGCTCGATAATGTCGGGTTGCGGTACCCGCATCGTGCTTCGGGGGAAAAGCCCCTCGCACTCTGCGACCGCTGCCCCTGCTTCGGTTCGCTGTTTCCGCCACTGGCGGCGCTCACCTTTGCAGCATCCAGTATTATCTGCGCTTTTGGCTTAGCAGCTGCAGCACCTCGCTCGCCGTATCGGCACTTAGAATTATGCGGTGTTGCCTTAAGTTTGCTTCCTGATGAATCGTTGTGAGGGAAGGATTGCTTTCCTTACTTGCCATGCTGTCATCAAAGCCGATAATCTGGATATCCTCTGGAATCCGAATGTCCTTTCCTTGCAAAAACTTCATAAATCTGCAACATCTACGATTCTAACTCTGTTCTGTGTCATTTCCATTCCTTCTTCTGCGGCATTATGATTATATGGTACATGATAAATGTGAAATTTACAAAGGTTAAGCGCGTAACCCTCTACAAAATTTGCGTTCGATTTTTGTGACGTTTTACTAATGTATTACGCATTTTCAGCAATCTGAATACACATGAAAGCTACTTATGGACATAAAAATGAAAGGCAGTTTTTTTTCACTGTGAAGGAAAGATTCCATCATGGGTTAATCATTTATGACGTTCTTATTTTAATAGGTAAGGCAAAAAGTAAAAATAATTGATAGTATTGCGCATAAGGGCCGTTCACAGCAGCGGCATGAAAGATGGAGCGCACAAATACATTGTGACTGGCGTGCAAAAGAACAGTGGGCCAAAAGCTGTGCGCTTTCAGGCAGAGGGCGTTGACAGGGAAAGTAAAGCCCATGACCATAACGAAAAAACAGAGAAGCGAGCAATGAACAAAAATAGCGGCTAAAGTGACAAGTGTAAAAACCTGGCAGCTGGTGCCCCTCTTGACAAAAGAGAAAGCTGTGATAAAATAGTTCAAAAATGAACAAAATACAGAAAGGAAAATGCGAAATGCAGCTGGTCAACCCGCTGGAGCAACAGAACGCGGTAAAAACGTTATATTCTGAATTTGTCAGCCCGGTGTGCGCTAAATATGGCTTAACGCGCATTGAGCTGGATATTTTGCTGTTTTTAGCGAACAACACCCGCTATGATACGGCAACCGATATTGTGGAGGTTCGTTTTTTAGCAAAATCTCAGGTGTCGGCGGCAATCAAAAATCTGGAAGCCCGCGGCTGCCTGCGGCGGGAATACCAGTTGGAAAATCGCAAAACCGCCCACCTGCGCCTGTGTGACCCTGCGCAGCCGATGATAGCGGCCGGGCGCAGCGCACAGGAACAATTTGGCGCGGCGCTGTTGGATGGATTTACCCCCGAAGAGCTGGAGCATATGCAGCGCAGCATGGAGCGCATCCGTAAAAACGTGGAAAAGTATCTGGAGGATAAAAACAATGACAATGTTGATTAAATTTATCGTGTGCTTTATTGCCGGCATCGGCGCGGGCCTTGGCACCGGCTTTGCCGGCATGAGCGCGGCGGCGGTCATCAGCCCGATGCTCATTACCTTTTTGGATATGCCCGCTTACGAGGCTGTGGGCATTGCACTGGCCAGCGATGTGTTGGCCAGCGCGGTCAGCGCTTATACCTATGGCAAAAACAAAAATCTGGACATCCGCAACGGCGTTGTGATGATGGTATCGGTTTTGTGCTTTACCATGGTGGGCAGCTGGATCGCCAGCCAGGTGCCCAACAGCACGATGGGCAGTTTCTCGGTATTTATGACATTCCTGCTCGGCGTTAAGTTTATTGTAAAGCCGGTTATGACCACCAAGAACGCAATGGAAGCGGTAGACCCCAAAAAGCGGTTTGTACAGTCGGTGATCTGTGGTGTGATGATCGGCTTTATCTGCGGGTTTATCGGTGCAGGCGGCGGCATGATGATGCTGTTGATCCTGACCAGTGTGCTGGGGTATGAGCTGAAAACCGCTGTGGGTACCAGCGTATTCATTATGACCTTTACAGCCTTTACCGGTGCCGTCAGCCACTTTGCCATCGGCGGTATGCCGAACCTGTGGTGCCTGGTGTTCTGTGTGGGGTCCACGCTGTTGTGGGCGCGCATTGCCGCACGCTTCGCCAACAAGGCCAGCCCCGCCACCTTGAACCGCGCCACCGGCGTTGTGCTGGTTGTGCTGGGGGTGGCGATCATGGGGGTAAACTACATTAAATAATTAAGGCAACACCGCACAATTCCCGCCTTGCGGCTTAAGCACCGCTCCGGTATCTGCCGCACCTCGCTCGCCGTATCGGCACTTAGAATTATGCGGTATTGCCTTAGAAATGAGTAATTAGAAATTAGCAATGAAAGGAAAAAGCGCACAGCGCCGATAGATCGGGCGCTGTGCGCTTTTTTATATCGTTTAGTAAATGGATTACTGGACGTCGTCGGAGGAAGAGTCGTCGGAGGAAGCTTCGGTGGATTCTTCGGCTTTCTCGGTGGGGTCTTCGGGCAGGGGCTCGTTATCTTTGGCGAGGGCGGCGTTCAGTTCGTCTTCGCGCATCTTGTTGATGGTGCTTTCAATGGTAAAGCACTTGTTCAGCGGCTGGTAGACGCACAGCAGGGCAGGAAGCATCGGCAGCCAGAAGTTGGTGAACGGCAGAATGATCGTCGTCAGCGGGAAGAACAGCAAAATGGCGCCCCAATACACGGCTTTGATGGCGATGGCACCCAGGCTGCGGGGCAAGTAGCCCAAGAATAGCAGCAGGCTGTTTTTCAAAATGCCGTACAGCGGCAGATCCAGCAGGGCAATCTGCGGCCAGATGTAACTTTCCAAGCCCAGCGTTACCACAAAGCTTAGGATCAGCAGCACCCAGGTAACAATACCGGCGCTGATGACCGACATGTGGAACAGGGTAAAGATCTGCATCGAAAGCACCAGACCGGTCAGCATGCCGGGAACCAGGCTTTCCCTGGCGTTGCGCTTCCACACGCGGCGGTAGGTTTCCCACCAGTAGCCAGGTTCATCGCGCAGGCTGCGCAGCACGGTATCAGCCATGGCGCTCAGCTCCGGGCCTGCAATCAGGCCGCCGATGATACCGGCCAGCAGCATGAACAGCAGCGCGTGCGTTTCAACGGCAAAAAACATACCGATAATAAAAGGCAGGCAGCCCAGGAAAGCCAGGAAACCGGCGCGGAAAAAGTTCCACATATCGCGGCCCATAATTTCGGCCAGGCGGGCAACACCCTTTTTGCGCGGGGCGTCCGGGCGCACGCCCGGTCCGGGACGGGTAAAGCGGTCAGAAGAGAAAAAAAGTCCCATGGCGGTAGAATCTCCTTTGTTTTAACAAGCACTGCGCTTGAAATATACTTATTTATTATATCAGTGTTGGCGGCCAAGAGCAACAAAAAAATGCGGGTGGGATGTGGGCGGTATGCCGCGGTGACATGTAAAATCTGGTTTTAATCTTTACAAATCATTACAAAACAAGTACAATAAATCTATACGTTGCCCGGAGCTTTGGACCGGGCAGGATTTTATCCATCCAGCTGTATGAGCAGAAAAGAGGACCCAGCCGATGAAACGTAATATCCTTTGCACTCTGGCCGTTATGGCAGCTTGTGCGATCCTGGTTGCCTGCGGCAAAACCGATGATCAAATCTCGCCCATTACGCCGGAATCCAACGCCGCCAGCAGCGAGGCCGAGGCTACCCCGGAACCCACCCCGACCCTGCCCCCGTATGAAGCCAACGTGCTGACCGGCGAGGCTAAAGGCGAAAATTATCCCGAGGGCCAGCGCATTACCGCCCTTATGGTGAACAACCTTGTGGACGCCCGCCCGCAGCGTGGCCTTTCCAAGGCGCAGATGCTGTTTGAAATCAAGGTGGAAGGCGGCATCACCCGCTTTATGCCGGTGTTCAATGATTACCACGATATTGATGAGATTGGCCCCATCCGTTCCGGCCGTGACCAGTTCTTCCAGCTGATCCTGCCCTGGCAGGCCCTGTATATCCACGAAGGCCAGTCTGTTGTCATGCAGCAGTACGCCCTGGATTATGATTACGGCCTGCTGAACAACAATGATGGTGCTTCCGGCTACCGTGATTACAACCGTGTGAACTGGCGCGGCCTGAGCTATGGCAACGGCCTGGCACTGGAACACACGATGTACACCAGCGGCGAAAACATTGAAAAGTATATCACCAACAACAATGTGGATATGAACCGCACCTACAATTCCACTTTCTTTAACTTTGTGGATTACCGCCAGGATAACCCGGTGCGCGACCTGACCCAGTCCCAGGATTCCCAGCTGACCACCAAGGACGGCCCGGTGGTGAAGGACGGCGAATATGTGGAGATCAGCCACAGCCAGTCCTACAAGACCCGTTTTCTGTACGATAACACCAACAACGTCTACCTGATGCAGCAGAACTTCTCCGGCAACTGGCGTGATACCATTGACGAAGAGTACAACGATTATCAGCTGCAATTCCCCAATGTGATCGTTCTGTTCACCGATATTCACACCTACCCCGGCCACGAAACCACGGACCTGCAGTATGTAGAATACAGCTGGGGCGGCATCGGCTATTACTTCTATGGCGGCAAGTGCGAAAAGATCTACTGGCAGAAGGGTACCCCGCTGGAAGCCCTGCGCCTGTACTATCTGAATGAAAACGGCCAGTGCAGCGATACCCCCTGCGAGATCAATATTGGCAAGAGCTATGTGACCATTGTGGATGTGGACGAAGCCATCAACCTGAAGGTGGGCAACCTGGCCGACTTTGACCTGGATGCCGCAACGGTAAGCGCTTCCAACACTTCCATTGATGCCGACGCCAAGGCGGGTGAAAGCCTGGGGACTTCCACCACCGACCTGGTCAGCGCAGCGCGCAACAACCAGGCTGTGGGCAACACCGAAAGCAATACCCAGAGCACCACCCAGAGCAGCACCACCACCAATACCAGCAATGACAGCCAGAGCGCGGAGTCTGCCCCCCAGCAGGACAACACCCCGCAGCAGGATACCGCCGACCAGAGCAGCGCAGATGACACCGCCAGCGCTGACAGCGGTGAGGATATCCCCTGGGCAGACTGAGCGTGACGCCGGAGCGCCACGCTCCTGTGCCTCTCCTTTGAAACCACCCTATCGCAAAAAAAGCATGTTCTCATGCCTTTTTTGCTTCGCAGGTATTCCAAGCGTCGGCGCATGTCTGCCGCTTGGAATGGCTTTTAGAATTTTTTCGACAGTCTAAAGTGCCCGCCCGCAGGGCGGGTACTTTTTTATAACAGGAGTCTGTATGACTGAGCGTTCAAACAAGAAAAAATACCCCCTGTGTGCCGCAGCCCTGGTGCTGGCTGTGCTGCTGGCAGGCTGCGCCCCGGCGGAAGGCGCCGCAGCGGCCACAGCGCAGCCCACAGCAGAGCCGACAGAAGCACCCACCCCAACGCCGGAACCCGAAGCGAACCCCCTGACCGGGGAGCAGGGCGATTATACCAACCAGCGCCCGGTGGCGGTCAGCATCCGCACCGGGGATGGCAGCACCCCCCAGTGGGGCATTGCCGCTGCGGATGTGCTGATTGAGGGCGTGACCGAGGGCAAGACTGCCGGGTTGACCGCGGTGTTTGCCAGTGTGGACAGCGTGGAAAAAGCCGGCCCGGTGGCCCCTGGGCGGGACCTGCCGCTGCAGCTGGTGCTGCCGCTGAATGCCGTTCCGGTACACATTAACAAAAGCGTGTATGCTTCCAACCTGCTGAACGTGCTGCAATACCAGGATCTGGACGGCTACCATGCGGGCACCGCAGGTTTTGCCTTTGACGAGGACCGCGCCAACAGCGGCTACCGGGAGGAAAACTGCTGGTACACCACAAAAGATCTGATCAACACCGGCCTGGCAACCTATAACACTGATACCGCCGGTGCCAACATGCCGCTGTTCCACTTTGTCCAGCGCAAGGACCCGGAGCAGCAGAATGCCAAAAGCCTGTATATCACCTTTTCCAACAAGGATACCGAAGAACTGGTTTATTCGCCGGAAGTGGGCCTGTACCTGAAAAACAATGCCGATGGCAGCCCCATGATGGATGCGGGCAATAATGAGCAGGCAGCGTTCACCAATGTGTTTGTGCTGTATGCTTCCTCCGGCGTAAAGGATGACGGCGTGACCCGCCAGTATGACCTGACCGGAGGCACCGGCATCTACCTGACAAAAGGCGGATGGGAAACCATCCAGTGGACCAAGGGCGATGCCACAGCGCCGCTGCAGTTGATCGATGCCAGTGGTAAAACGCTGGATGTGAATCCCGGCAAGAGCTTTCTTGCCATCTGGGGCGGCTATTATGGCCAGGCTCTGCGCCTGCTGGACGGGGACGGTAACGAGCAGGCATTGCCGGAAAAACCGGCCCTGCTGGACAGTGCTGTGCCGGATGAAGCCGCTGAGGCTGCTGAACAGGCACAGCAGCACGCTCAGGCCCTTGTGGATGCCCAGGACAAGCTGAACCAGGCCCAGACTGCCCTGAACGAAGCCCTGCAGGCCCAGCAGGATGCAGCCGGAACGGCAGACAGCTCCGATGACGATGCCGCCAGCCAGCGTGTGGCGGAGGCCCAGGCGGCCTATGATGCCGCCGCTGCCGAGCTTGCCGCTTTGCAGCCCGCGGAGGAAACCGACGGGAACACCGAGCCCGCCGCCGACAGCGCCGAGGAACCCCAGAGCGAACCGGATTCAGCCAACGGGGAAAACGCAGGCTGACCCACAACAGAAAACCCAAAAATAAAATGCCGTCCCTGCCAAAACAGGGGCGGCATTTGGTTGATATTGGCGGTGTTGACGGGATTACTCTTCCGCACCGTCCAGGTAGCCATAGGGCACAATGTCAAAGGCTTCGGCAATGTGGTCGCGCATCCACATTTCGGCGTCCAGGCGCAGGCTGTAGCCACAGCCGGGGTCGGTCATCCATTCCTCCGGCTTGTGCTGCGGCAGAACGTGGTTGGCCATCATGTTCATGATCACGCCGCCGTGGGTGATGCAGGCAGCTTCCTCGGTATGGGTGCGCAGCTGGTATTCAAACAGCTTCATCAGCATCACGTTGGTGCGGTCGTAGAAGGCTTTGCGGTCCTCGGCACCATCGGGGTTGGTGCGGCTGGTGGGGTCCATCCACTGGGCAAACTCCGGGTCCTTGACCAGTTCAGTGATGGGGCGGTTTTCAAACTTGCCAAAGTTCATCTCCCGCAGGTCCTGCAAAATCGTGAGCTTGGCGTTGGGAAACAGCACTTCCGCTGTTTGCTGGGCGCGCAGCATGGGGGAGCAGAACACAAGCGGAACATCCGGATACTGGAACTTGGCTTTCAGCTCCTCCAGCTGGGCGCGGCCCTCCGCGCACAGGGGCAGGTCTGTGCCGCTGCCGATATAGCGGCCATCCAGGTTGCCCTGGGTCAGGCCGTGGCGGATCAGATGCAGTTTATAATATTTCAAAAACAAAACCTCCTGACGGATATATGTTGCAAAAAAAGATTACAAAATGGTTACAAAATAAGAACGGGTGAAAAAAAGACACACAATATTTGTACAGGAAAACACGCAAAATGTCAATATCTAGTTTGTTTGGCCCGCTTTGAAGGAAATACCGAAAAAATTGACAAAAAATTGGCGAATTTGATGTTTACAAATCGTTTTTTGGCAGATATAATTTACACCATGTAGAATGCAGTAGAGCCCGCATTTGTGCCGCAGCCAAAAGCGGCGCACAAAAGCGCGGTTCCTGCCAATAGGATGCCTACCTGGCCCAACGCGGCGCAGCGAACCCTTAAGCTACATTCCGGTGTGCTTTGGGGATTTCTGCGCATTTTGGGGTCTTTATCTGCCGCAAGCCCGGCAGGGTGTAAAGCGGCAGGCAGCGGTGCAAACCCGCAAGGCGGAAAACAGAACGGCGGGGGCGTGCCGGCCCCTAAGGTGCTGCAGGAACCGGCGGAATATCCGGCCCCTGCGCCCTGGCGATGTAGCGCAAACCCTGTGCGGCCTTTGCGCGCTGCGTTCTGGTAAAGTGTGAAGGATGGCAACAAGATGGCAATAGAATTTAACCGCATCATTACCTTGCTGCGCAAAGAGCGGGGCATTACCCAAAAACAGGCGGCGCAGGAGCTTGGCATCAGCCAGGCGCAGCTTTCCCATTATGAGAAAGGCATCCGGGAATGCGGCCTTGAATTTGTAGTGCAGATTGCGGATTACTATAATGTTTCCTGTGACTACCTTTTGGGGCGCAGCGCAGAGCGCAGCGGCCAGACCATCAAGGTGGAAGAACTGCCCGATGCCGGCGGCGCAACCTCCGGCAGCATTTACCGCGGCAGCGTGCTGCCCACCATGTATAAAAAACTGATTGAAAATTCGCTGGACATTTTGTTTGACCGGTTGGATCAGTGCAGGGATAAGCGGGTGGTTACCTCCGTCAGCAATTATCTGATGCTGGCCGTCTACCGCATGTTCCGCCGCCTGTACCAGGCTGCGCCGGGCAATGTGGCCAGCATGTTCCGCGTAACGCCCGCCCGCTGGGAGCGTGACGCCGACGCCGCCATGTTCTTGCAGGAAGGCGAGCTTTCGGCCACCATGGCAGGGGAGAACGGCGCATGCCCCGACCCCGCTGCCTTTGAGATGAACACCGAGACCCTGGCCAGGGATTACCCGCGCCACGCCACCAGCCTGATGAACCTGATCAAGAACAGCGAGGAAGTCATCCGCAAGCACAATGCCTGAACCGGATGCCGCTGCAAAATAACAAAAATTCTGCCTGCCCCAAGGGATTGGGACAGGCAGTGTTTGTATAAGGGTGAACGGTGCGGCAGAGCTTACAGTTTGGCAAGCTCCTTGCGGCAGGCTGCACAGATGCGCTTGCCGCGGAAAAGAATGCTATCCCCGGTTACTTCACCACACAGGTCACAGCAGCCGTCTGCGCGGTACTTGCGCAGCAGGATGGTATTACCATCGGTAAAGATTTCAATGGGAGTATCAGTGGTGATACCAAACGAATCTCGCAGTTCCTTGGGCAGAACAAAACGGCCTAAGCTGTCAACACTGCGGACGATTCCAGTAGATTTCATAGGCTAACCTCTTTCATATGTAGTACATCACCTGGAAAAAGCGACACCAACGCTTTTTGTATACACAGTATACCTTTAATTTCCACTGATGTCAATATTTGGCAATCGAAAAAATGAAATTTCCCGGCGTTTTTGACAAAAAAAGAAAAATAACGTTTTATCGTGTATAAAAATTGCAATTTATGTACGTTTTGGTCATCTTTTGCTACAACTTTGATACCAGTACAGGATATGATACAGATAACGATGGTGGATTTGAAAGGCTGGTGTGCAGGGTGGCAAGATACAAACAGGAAAGCGCAAACTATCGCAAAATAGTTGCGGTGGTCCTGATATTGTTGGCAGTGCTGGCGGCCGTTTGGCTGGCGGAAAGATGGTATACCAGGCATAAAACATCGGCGGCTGCAGCGGGTGTAAACCCCATCGGCCAGCTGCTGACCGGCCAGCCCGACCCGGCGGAGCCTTATACAGGTACCATCAGCCTGGTGGTGGCCGGGTATGACCGTTCGGCGGAGGACGGCGAAGAAGAGATCGGCCTGACGGATATGATCCTGTATCTGCAGTGGGACTGTGACCGGAACAAGCTGGAGGTGCTGCAGGTTCCGCCCAGCCTGTATGTGGGGTGGAGCACCGGCCAGGCGGAAGCAGGCGAGGGGGAAGAAAACGCCGCAGACCCCACCGGCCAGGGCAGCACAACGGGGCGTATCAACGCCGTAGCCAGGGAGACAGGCGGTCTGCAGGGACTTTGCGATGAAATCACCGCTATGACCGGTCTGCCGGTGGATGGCTACCTTGGCATGGACCTGAACGGCCTGGGCGATATTGTAGAATACATCGGCGGGGTAGAAGTGGATATTCCGCAGGAAATAGAGAACGGCGGTTCCTACCTGCCCAAAGGCAGGTACCTGTTGGACCGCAGCTCGGTAGAGTTCCTGGTGCGGGAACGCCGCAGTTATGCGTATGGTGATATGGATCGCCAGCGCGTGCTGCGCAGCGTGTTTGCCGGATTGCTGCGGTATGCCCAAAGCTGTACCCTGGTGGATGCCGCCAAGCTGGTGCCGGTTATTATGCCCTATATGCAGACCAATTTGGATATGGATACCCTGATGCAACTTGCCGCCAGCGCGGAGAGCCTGCAGGCAGAACAGGTGGTGTTTACCATCCCCAGTGCTTACGCGGTGCAGACGAACAGCGTCGGCGCGATCGTGTGGGACCCAGAGATCATGGCGCCGCTGCTGCGGGTGCGCTTTGGGCTGGACTGTGACCCGCAGGACCTGAACCTGCCCGCTCCCGCGCTGGAAGCCAGCGAAGCGGACGCGGGGGAGAGTTATGCCTATTCTGATTATATCGAAGGCAGCGTGCAGAACCTGAGCGAGCTGGCAGTCGGCGAGGAATGAATCTCCAGAGTCAATAGGAAAAAATTTCTGCACAAAAGTTGTAACAAAACGCAGAGCTGCATCGTTTTATTGAGTGAAACCAGGAACGAGAACATTCCCCCTGCATCACAGGCAGGGGCAGATTAAGGCAATACCGCATAATTCTAAGTGCCGATACGGCGAGCGAGGTGCGGCAGATGCTAAGCCAAAAGCGCAGATAATACTGGATGTCTTATCGAGCATTTTGGCAACGCAGATGCCGTGCCGCAGCCGCCGGAGCGGTGCTTAAGCCGTAAGGCGGGAATTGTGCGGTGTTGCCTTAAAGATAAGGCAGAACCGCATCCGGCAGGGCAGCACACAAACCGCCAGGCGGATGCGGGGGCGCCATAGAGTTGTAAGGAAGAAAAGATGGCAGTTTACAGAAAAAAGCAGCCTGCCCGCCGTCCGGTGCGACGCGGCTGGAAGCGGCACGCGCGCACAGGGATGTTCCTCTTCGCGTTTGCGCTGGTGGCCGTTACTGTGGGGGTGATTTTGCCCCACGCGGGGGTGATGAGCGCTGCGGCAGAGGGCAGCACGCTGACAGAGAAGATTTTTACCACCGTGCAGAACAAGAACCTGCCGGTGATCGCAATCGACCCCGGCCACGGCGGCACTGACCCCGGCAGCGAGGGCAGCGGCCTGTGGGAGTACGAGATGACCTGGCAGGTGGCCAACGAGCTGGTAAACCTGCTGGAGCAGGATGGCCGCTATGCCCCGGTGCTGACCATTACCGAGGAAGAAAGCCAGAACAGCGATATGCCGCGCGTGGAACCGGCGGAACGCGCCCAGCGCGCGAATGACGCGGGTGCAGTGCTGCTGTTTTCTATCCATGGCAATTCCGATCCGAGCGGCACGGCCAGCGGCTTTGAATGTTACGCCATTCCGCCGGGGCAGCAATACCATGACGAGAGCGTGGCCCTGGCCCGCCTGACCGCCCAGAAGATCACCCAGACCGGCCAGCCCCTGCGCGGGCAGGATGGTGTGCGGTACATTTATTTTGATACATACGATAACCGCATGGTGTATGAATCCAGCGACGAGACCCCGCACAATGAACCGACCTTCCGCCTTTTGGCGGACGCCGACTGCCCGGCGGTGCTGGTGGAGCAGTGCTTTTTGACCAACCCCCAGGATGCCGCCCGCCTTGCCACCCCCAGCGGTGCTAAACAGGCCGCAAAGGCGTATTATGAAGCAATATGCGAATGGATGGAAGGCAGGTAAACGGCAGAAAGTAGGAGTTGAAGGTAATTAGGAATTAGAAATGAGAAATTAGCAAAAAAGAACCGGTGCAGTTTGGGCGGGGTTCGTAAAACAGTTAAACCGACCTATGGTTACGATCATAGGCCGGTTTTTATGTTATGCACTGGCGCGGCAGCGCCCAGGGCTCCCTTGTGTAAAGGGAGCTGTCAGCGAAGCTGACTGAGGGATTGCTTTACCGCAGCATCGATATACTCACAAACTCCACAGAAATTTCTGCCGACATCGTTGTTGGGAATACGGATGACTCTCAGACCATATCCCTCCAGAAAAGCGGTGCGGTCTGCATCTTTTTTGATGTTTCTATCCTCATAGTGTTGAGAACCGTCCAACTCAATGACAAGCTTTGCTTCTGCGCAATAGAAGTCAGCGATATATTTTCCCAACACCTTTTGTCTGGAAAAACGGACAGGGTAGGACCGCAGAAAATCATACCATAGGTGCCGTTCTTCCTTGGTCATTTCTTTTCGCAGCTGTTTTGCCAAAGGAACCAACTGCTTATTGTGCTTTGGCTGCATGACAATCCCTCCGTCACGGCTTACGCCGTGCCACCTCCCTTTACACAAGGGAGGCTTTGGTGCTGCGCAAAATTGCAGACCGTACAGTACACCGAAAGGTGTATAGAAGTGCGCTCTTTATCAGTTCAACAAATTGTGATTTGTAGAGTTACTTCTCTCTACATTTAATGCCATAGTTTCCTCGACTTCCAGAGTCATATCCACGATATATTTCATGTTTAATTCCATCTATAACAACTTCATCATCTGCAGTAAATTCATATAAAAATCCGTTATCTTCACAATATTTGATAATTGCCTGCTGTGCTTTTGCAACAGTAGGATAAACAGTGCTATCTTCATAAGGAATCCAAATAGATTTTTTAAACAATTTCAACATGATAATAAATGATAATAACTCCTTTCAATGTTTGTAAATTCAAGTTTATCGGTCTGTTTAATCATATCATATGGCTACAATATATACAAGAACAGTCCCGGCAGACATTACTGCCGGGACTGAAACTGTTTTACGGACACCCTCCTTTGCACCGGTTCTTTTTTTTCTATAATCAGGCTTCTTCTTCCGCAAAGTTCCCAAGGGCTTTGGCCTGCTCGATGACTTTGGCTTCCAGCATCTGGGGCAGGGTTTCGTAACGGACAAAATCAAAGGTGAACCAGCCGCGACCCTGGGTCAGCTGACGCAGGAAGGTGGTAAAGTCCTGCATTTCACTCATGGGCACTTCGGCTTCCACAACCTGCTCGCCGTCCTCGTCCGGGTTCATGCCCAGCACGCGGCCGCGGCGCTTGGTTACTTCGCCCATGATATCGCCGGTGTTGTCGGCGGGTACATGGGCTTTCAGGGTGCCGATGGGCTCCAGCAGAACGGGGCCGGCTTCGGGGATGGCGGCCTTGTAGCTCAGCTTGGCGGCCATGATGAACGCCATTTCGCTGGAGTCTACCGGGTGATAGCTGCCGTCCAGCAGGGTGGCTTTCAGGCCAACCATGGGGTACCCGGCCAGAACGCCGTGCTGGGCTGCCTGACGCACACCCTTTTCCACAGCAGGGAAGAAGTTCTTCGGCACGCTGCCGCCGAACACGTTTTCGGCAAACTCAACGTCCTCACCCGGAATGGGCTCGAACTGGATCCACACATCGCCAAACTGGCCGTGGCCGCCGGTCTGCTTCTTGTGGCGGCCCTGGGCCTTGCAGCTCTTGCGGATGGATTCGCGGTAGGGTACGCGCGGAACTTCCAGCGTGATCTCAACGCCAAACTTGTTCTTCAGCTTGGCAACGGCAACTTCCAGGTGCTGGGTGCCCAGGCCGCTGATGATCTGCTGCTTGGTTTCGGGGTCAACGGTAAAGGAAATGGCCGGATCTTCTTCGATCAGGCGGGCCAGCGCGCCGGAAACCTTGCCCTCATCGCCCTTTTTGGCAACCCTGACAGCCATGCGGTAGCAGGCAACGGGGTAGCTGGGGGCGGGCAGTGACAACACGGGCAGGATCGCATAGGGTATCGCCGGTCTTGGCGGTGGCCAGTTTGGCAACTGCGCCAATATCACCGGCCACAATGGCGGGGGTGTCGGTCTGTTTTTTGCCGCATACGGTCAATGTTTTGCCCAGGCGCTCCGGCTGGCCGGTGCGGGCATTGATGACGTTGCTGGTTGCGCTCAGCTTGCCGGACAGGACCTTGATAAAGCTCAGCTTGCCCACAAACGGGTCGGCAACGGTCTTGAACACATAAGCGCAGGTGGGGGCGGTGTCGTCTACGGTGATTTCAACCGGCTCACTGTCAGCGTTTTCGCCAACAACAGCGGCGGTTGCGGCGCTGGGCAGCAACTCCTTCATGTTGTACAGCAGCATATCCAATGCCTGCAGGTTGACGGCACTGCCGCAGAACACGGGGGTGATCTGGCCGGTGCGCACGCCTGCGGCCATGCCGGTAACGATCTCTTCGGTGGTGAACGGCTCGCCCTCAAAGAACTTTTCCATCAGGGTCTCGTCGGTTTCGGCAATGGCTTCGTACATAGCCTGGATCAGGCCCTCAAAGCGGTGGCCGATATCGGGCAGGTCGATCTGCACCTGTTTGCCGCTTTCGTACTTGAATGCCTTCTGGCTGAACAGGTTGATGTAAGCCACGGTGCCATCGTCCAGGCGGGCAGGCACAACACAGGGGCAGATAGAAGGGCCGAACTTGATTTTCAGCTGTTCCAGAATCTTGAAGTAGTCAGAATTTTCAAGGTCAGATTTGGTCACGAACACCATGCGGGCCTTGTTGTTTTTCAGTGCCAGTTTATAGGCCTTTTCTGCGCCGACGGTAACACCGGAACGGCCAGAAACACAGATCAGGACACTTTCCGCAGCGGTGATGCCCTCGGCAGCGCCGGTTTCAAAATCAAACAGGCCGGGAACATCAATCAGGTTGAACTTGGTGCCGTTACTTTCCACGGGAATCACGCTGGAATTCAGCGATGCTTTGCGGCGTGCTTCTTCGGGGTCAAAATCGCTGGCGGTGGTGCCGTCCTCAACACGGCCCATGCGCTCAGTTGCACCGCTCAAATACAGCAGGGATTCGGTCAAAGTCGTTTTGCCGCAGCCTGCGTGGCCGGCCACAAGAATTGTTGCGAATGTCCTTACTGGCGTATTCCATTGTCTTACAAACCTCTTTTCGCGCCGGGATAAGCTCTCCCCACCCGGCATATGTATTTATTGTGATGTGGTATGCTCCACATTTGGCATGTTTTTACTTTACCACACTTTTTGCCTAAAATAAACAGTTTTTTGAATATTTTTGAAAATATTTGTGAACGAATAATGGGTGAGCAGGCACGGCGCAAAATTGGTGCGTTGGTGCGTGCAATGGCAGGGCGCTGCCGCCGTGATTTTGCCATAGCAGGAATAGAAATCCGTTCCAAGGGGTACCGCACAATTCCTGCGCTGTTTGGAATGATGCAGGTTTGCTGTCAGCTTTTCTGCCGTTCCAGCCGCACAATGGCCACGGTGATATCATCCTGGCGCGCCCCACTGCGGCGCACAGCGCTGGCGGCAACGGCTTCGGCGGTCTGCTGCGGGCTTTGGCCCAGCCGGGTGCTCAGGGTCAGCTGGTCACACAGCCAGGCGGAGCCATCGCACAAAGCACCGTCGCTGACCATCATCACGGTGTCGCCCACATCCAGCGTTAAGGCGGTGGAACGGCCCGTTACGGTGGGCAGCACCCCCATGGGCAGGCTGGCACCATCCAGCGTGCGCACAACGCCTGCCCGGCATAAAAAGCTGGGGGCCGCCCCCGCTTTGAACAGTCCGGCCCGCCCGGTGTACAGGTCCAGCGTCAGCAGGTCCAGCGTTGCACCGCTTTCCTGCCCTGCGTTTTTCAGGCCCAGTGCCACGTTGACCAGCCGGGCAGCGCTTTCGGCGGCAAACCCGGCCTGCAGCAGCTGGGCCGTCAGTTTGGCGGCCATCTGGCCGTCCACGGCGGCGGGCTTGCCGGTGCCCATACCGTCACACAGCAGCATCTGGGCGCGGCCTGCACTGTCGCAGAATTGACGGCAGGCATCCCCGCTCACGGTTTCCGGCGGGGCAGGGCGGCTGGCCAGGCCGAACACGGCGCGGTAGAGCGGGCGTTCGCCAAAATGCAACATGGTCACGGTGCGGCAGTTGGTTACTTCCGGTGGATCAAAGTCCCGGCGGCAGATGCGGCCCATTTCCTCGGCCAGGGCGCGGCACTCGCCGGGGGTAAAGCTGGTGCGGGGCAGGGTAACGGCGGCGGTAACCCGCCCGGCCAAATCAGTCAGGACGGTACATTCCAGTGGTTCCAGCCCAAGAGAAGCAAACAGCTGGGTGGTGCGGGCTTCGCGCCGGGGGTCCGGCAGGCCAGCCCGGCCCAGGCGGGCGGCCATTTGGGCTAAAGCTGTGGCCATGGCGCTGTACTGCTCGGTCAGGGCGGTGCGCAGCAATTCGGCGCGGGCGCGGGTCTGGCGGCGGCTGCACCATAGCCGGTAACCGTGGCTGACGGTGGCACACAGGTCCGCCGGGTGGACGCAGGTGGAAAGCTGCCCCGGCAGGTCCTCCAGCTCCACGCGGCCGTTGTGTTCCAGCGCGCCGCGCAGGGCGTACAGCCCATCCATGGCGGTGGAATACCCCTGAACCCAACAGGTATTGCGGCGGGCGCAGTTCTGGCACAGGTGCTGGGCGCAGAACTCTACCACATAGTCATAGCTTTCGCCGCGGGGCGGCATCTGGCAGCTGCATACAGCGTTCACTGTTTCGGCAATGTCGGATAAGGTATCTGCCACGCCGGAAAGTTTGCGTGCCGCGCTGGTCAGGCTTTGGGTGCCGACCGGTGGGGCAGGCGGCGGAAACACCGCCCGCAGAGCCTGCTCCGGGCAGAGCAGAAAGCCCAGTAGCCCGGCCCCGGCGGCAAGACCGAGGGTGAGTACGCCGGTCAGGTTGGGGGCGGCCAGCGCCCCCAGCGCACACCCGGCAGCAAATACGGCGGCCCCGCTGCGGCGCTCGCCGGGGCAAAAGACCGCTGTCCCCAGCCCGCCCGCAGCCACGGCCAGCGCGGCAAAACAGAGCGCCGGGGCGGCAGCGGTCAGGGCCATGGCAAGCACAAGAGCCAGTACGGCGGTGTGCTCCAGGCTGCCCGCGCAGGCACAGCACAAAATGCAGAACGCCGCCCCCGCCAGCCCCGGTGCAAACCCCGGCAGGGCAGCGCGCTGCAAACAGGCGGCGGCCATGGCGGCCCACAGGCAGGCCCCGCGCGGGGTGCCGATGTGGAGCTTGTGGATGCCCAGCCCTACCAGCACGGCCAGCGCGGCGGAGCACAGCAGGCTGGCCGTATCCGCCGGGCTTGCGCCGCCCACCAGGGTGACAAGCCCCTGTTCCAACAGCAGAACGCCCACCCCGCAGGCCGCGCCGGGCAAAAAGCCGGTCTGGCCCAGCTGACGGCCCACAATGCGGGCGGTCAGCGCCCCGATGCAGGCCCCCGCCAGCTTCAAGGCGGTATCCAGCGGCTGGAACAATAGCAGCCCGGCCAGGCAGCCCAGCGCGGCGGCGGGGGCATATGTATTGCCGCAGCCCAGCAGCAGGCCAAGGCCAAAGGGCGCGGCCCCGCCGTAAACCTGCCCGGCACTGAGAAGCAGCCCGGTACCGCAGGCGGCAAGCTGCCATAACACGGCGCGGTTCAGCCCGTGCAAAAGCGGGGCGCGGGGCAAGGCGGGCGGTGCCGTTTTGGCGTTGGCGGTGCGCACAGCCTGCCGGATGCGCGGCGCGGTGGATGATGTGGCTGGTGTGTTTTGCATGGTGATCCCTCCCTCAACCATGCTGTGTGCATGGTGTTATTATTGTATCGGAGGGCACCCGCACTTTTTGCCGCTGTGCGCAGAAGCCCCAAAACGCCTGGTAAAGGCGGAAAAACAAGCGGACTTCGACGGCAAAAAAGCATTGCGGACAAGCCCCTGCGCAAAGCAACAGCCCCACCCGTAAAATGCGGGTGGGGCTGTTGGAAATGAGTGCTTTGAATTGCCGGAATGATTATTCGGCGGCCTTTTTGGCGTCGGCTTTCTTCTGGAACTTTTCGTTCTGGATGATAAAGCGCTCGTGGGTGGCGCGGCCAACTTCGCCGGCGTCGTCATATATCACGGCGCTGAAGGTCAGCTTGCGGCCGTCCACGGCGGTCAGTTCACTTTCGCAGCGCACCATCATGCCAACGGGTGTGGGGGCGTTGTGGGCCAGTTCCAGCTTGGTGCCAACGGTGCCGCAGCCGGGGTCCAGCTCCGGGGCAACGCTCTGCCAGCAGGCTTTTTCAACCAATGCGGCAAGGGCGGGGGTGGCGATCACATTCAGCTCACCGCTGCCCATGGCGGCAGCGGTATTGGCGGCGGTTACGGCAACGCTGGCGCTGCCTTTGATTCCGGGATTCAGCATAGTACAATACTCCTTTTATCAGCAACAATTTTGCGGGGGCAATATGCCTTTTATTATACACGCTTTGCTGCCGTTTGAACAGCATATCTGTTTGACGCGGCAAAAAAACAGGGGTATAATATCTTTTAATATAAAAGAAGTAAACGCAGCCCGTTAATGCGCTGCGCTGCCCGGCTTTGTGTTTTGATCGAGGAGAATAGAATGGAAGCAGCCAATAAGATCGCCATTATTACCGATACCTGCTGCGATCTGCCGCAGGAATATCTGAAAGAATACCCCATTTTCTGTGTGCCGCTGGTGGTGACAAGCGGCACCGAGAGCTACCGCGATAACATTGATATTACGGTAGAAACGATCTATGCCCGCCAGAAAAACGAGAATTTCAAAACCAGCCTGCCCCGCCCGCAGGATATTGAGGATGTGTACAGCGCGATCGCCCGCCAGGGCTACACCCATGTGATCGTGCTGATGATCGCAGAGTGCCTTTCCAGCGCCAACAACCTGATGCGTCTTGCCGCCGAGGAACACCCGGAGCTGACCGTGAAAGTGTTCGACAGCAAAAGCGCCAGCATCGGTCTGGGTGCACTGGCGGTTCAGGTGGCGCGCTATGCGGTGCGCGGTGTGGCGTTTGACCCGCTGTGCGAACTGACCAAGCGGCTGATCGATGACACGGTGGTGTATTTTTCGCTGGATACGCTGGAGTACCTGCAGCGCGGCGGCCGCATTGGCCGCGCCACAGCGCTGGCGGGGGGACTTTTGCAGATCAAACCGATTTTGACCTTTGACCGCAAGGACGGCATGATCTCCACCGCCGCCAAGGTGCGCGGCCGCCGCGGTGTGCAGCAGCGGCTGATTGAGCTGGCAACGGAGCTGGCAGCCAAACACCCTGGCGAGGAGTATAACCTGGTCGTGTGCGATGGCAATGTGCCGGAAGAGGGCGCAGCGCTGGAAGCAGCTCTGACCCGCGCGTTGCCCAACGCCCACCGTGTGCTGCACGGCAAAATTGACGCCACCCTGGCCGTACACCTGGGGCCGAACCTGCTTGGCGTTGGGGTGCAGTTCCTGAACAGCAAGCTGCCGGCGTAACGTGGCCAGCAAAACAATTTAAAAAATAAAAACTGCCTGTACCGGGCGAGCGGATGCTCAATAGTACAGGCGGTTTTCGTTTTTATAGCGGGAAGAACGGGGAAGATAATAAAAAAATATAAGTAAGGTAGGGAAAGGAACCCGGACGCAGGCTGTAAGATAAAGTGCCCGGAACACCGAGTGCTGCGGCCAGCCCCAACTTTGTCGGGCTCCACTACGCATCATTCCGGGGGCCTTATCCCACAGCCTGCTGGCGAGTGGCGGGGATAGGAGGATGGGAAGGAGACGAAATATATACAGGACAAAAAGAAAAAGGCAATCTTGCGAAATGGATGGCTGGATTTATCAGTCAATGGAAATTGTCTGAGCGGTGGGCTGCGGCTTTACATACTTGGGCAGGGTGATAGCCAGCACACCGTTGTTGTAGGCGGCACGCACTTTGGTGGTATCCACGCCGGTCACATCAAAGCTGCGAGTATAGCTGCCAAAGCTGCGCTCGCAGCGCAGGTAGCTGCCCTTTTTCTCGGCGTTCTCAAAATCGCTGTGGCGCTCAGCCTTGATGGTCAGCACTTTATCGTGCAGATTCAGGGCGATATCTTCTTTGCGGAAACCGGGCAGGTCGCACTCCATCACATAGGCATCGCCGATGTCACGAATGTCCGTCTTGAACTCTGCAAGGCTGTTATCGCCAAAGAAAGAACGATCAATATCCTCAAAATCGCGGAACGGATTGTAGCGGCGGTCTATCAGCATAGCCATAAGTCATATCTCCTTAAACATATCCATAAAGTTTTTTATCAGTATTGGCTCAGCAGCTCCGACACCCTTGGGAGCGGTGTCATTTTCTGTTGACGAGTATTACAGTACACTATAATTATGAATAAAATGTGAACCGTGTGTGAATTTTTAGCAGTCTTTGAATATGAGTGCTAAATGCAGATAAAATTCACAACCTGACGATGAAATTGAAATGCAAAACAAAACATAAAGAAAATAGCACATCTTTTTCATTCTGCCCAAAACGGGCAGGAAAAGGCTTGAAATCAGGAATGGGGCGTGGTATCGTTAAAGTGTTATCTCGTATGATATAGAAGATAAAAGGGAGGTGGGGCCATGCAGGAGCTTGGCCGAATGATAAAAAAGCTGTGCAGCAAGCTGTTCAGCCGCATTGTAATTACCGGGGTGCTGATTTTGATCCAGGCGGCATGGTTCTGGTCTTTGTTCACAAGCCTTTCCAGCTATGCGCACTGGCTGAACCCGCTGATGATAGCCTTGAGCGTTATCATGTGCGCGGTGCTTATCCGGCAGGATTCCACCGCGCCGGAGTTCAAGATCAGCTGGATGGTTCTTTTCATGATCATGCCGGTGCAGGGCGGTTTGCTCTACCTGCTGTGGGGCGATAAGCGCCCGGCATTCCGCCTGCGCAAAAAGCTGGATTGGGCCTATGACCGCATCCGCCCACTGCGCCGCACGGACCCTGCGGCACAGGCCATGCTGGAACAGGCCAACCCCCGCGCGGGGCGCACCGCAGCTTACCTGCGGGATTTTGCCGCTTATCCGGTGTATTCCGGCACCAACGTTAAGTTTTACGCTTCGGGAGAAGCGGTCTTTCCCGATCTGCTGGAAGCGCTTGAATCAGCACAGGAATCGATCCTTTTGGAGTTCTTTATTATCTCCAAGGGCAAAATGTGGGATGCCGTACATGATGTGCTGCGTCGTAAAGCGGCTCAGGGCGTGGATGTGCGGATGATTTATGACGATGTGGGCTGTGCCACTGGCCTGCCCGCCCAATACTGGAAGACTCTGCAGGTGGAAGGGATCCAGGCAGTGCCGTTTAACCCGTTTGTGCCGTTGCTGAACTTGGTGATGAACAGCCGCGACCACCGCAAGATTGTGGTGGTGGATGGAAAAACCGCCTTTACCGGCGGTTTTAACCTGGCGGATGAGTACATTAACCAAAAAGAGCGCTTTGGCTATTGGTGCGATACCGGCGTGCGGCTGCAGGGCCCCGCGGCGTGGAGCTTTGCCACGATCTTTCTGGAGCTGTGGGCCAGCCAGCGCCCCGATGATCCCGGTCTGGATGCTTACCGCGAGGAGCAGCCGTTCCCGGCGGAAGAGCCGACGATCGGCCTTGTGCAGCCCTACAGCGACAGCCCGGTGGACGATGAGAATGTTTCCAAAAATGTCTACCTGGACCTGATCACCCAGGCGCAGGAAACGCTGTGGATCACCACGCCGTACCTAATCTTGGATAACGCCACCATGACGGCACTGCGCTTGGCCGCAAAGCGCGGCGTGGATGTGCGCATTTATACCCCCGGTATCCCGGATAAAAAGATGGTTTACCAGCTGACCTGCAGCTACTTTGAGCCGCTGATCCGCTCCGGGGTCAAGATCTACACCTTCACGCCGGGCTTTCTGCACGCAAAAACCTGGCTGGTGGATGGCAGGATCGCCGTGGTGGGGTCCATCAATCTGGACTACCGCAGCCTGTACCTGCATTTTGAATGTGCCGCCCTGCTGTATGGCTGTGCCGCGCTGGCCGATGTGGGCGAATTTATGATGCAGCTGGAAAAACAGTCCCATCTGGTAGAGCTGAAAGAATGCCGCACCAGCGCGCCGGGCCTGATGGTATCCGCCTTGCTGCGGCTGCTGGCACCATTGTGCTGATAGAGCTGACTCTTGTGTTTACCCAGTAGGTAGGGGCGCTTACGGATTTGCTTATGGCATCCACCACAAGGTTTCGGAACGGTCAAGACCGTTCCCTACAGAGTTTGTTGTAACAGGTGGCAGATATTTGTGGCGCATCCCCCACCGTAGGGGCGCACATTGTGCGCATGCTTCGTGTTCCGAACCACTCTGCTATGCGGGCCGATGATGAGCAGCGGCCCCTACAGATTGCCTGCAGTGCTTGCGGCAAACAATGGGTTTTCTCCGGCAGAATGTGGACGTTTGCACCCCAGCATGCACCAAACGGCAAAGAACAACAGATAAACAACAGTAGTACAACAAGGCATGCGCTTTGCAGTGTTCCTGAAATGACAGAAATGATTTCAGAAACCTGTGAAGCGCATGCTGTTTATTTTTACCCCAAACGGGCAAAAAATGCTGACAGGATGCACAAGCGCAATACATAAAAACTAATAATCCTGTACAAAAGCAAAAGCACAAACTAAAATTCTGAAATTATGTTACAGAATTCTGTTGACAACTTGAGGTTGTTGTGCTATGATGCAGATGTTCCCAAAAGGACCTGCTGCACTGGCGGGAACAAAACCCGGCGGGGGCTGCCACCCCTGCCAGAAAGAAGGGATGCTTTGGAAAAGATCACGGCAGAGCGCGTGCTGGCGGAACTGGCAGAGATCGCGTTTGCCGACCTGGGGGCCGAACCTGCCCCGCCCGTAAAAGTGGGCGATAAGCTGCGTGCGCTGGAGCTGATTTATAAGTATCTGGGCCTTGGCGATGGCGCTGCAGCGGAGGAGCCCGTTGTGATTGTGGATGAAGCACCCACCGAGCAGGAGGTGACGCCATGAGGGTGCGCATCCGGGATGTGGTAGCGCCGGTGTTCTGGCCGGTGCACCGCGCCATTGCCCGCGGCACAGTTCAGGAACTGGTGGCCAAGGGCGGGCGCGGCAGCGGCAAATCCAGCTATATTTCCATTGAGCTTGTTTTGCAGCTGCTGCGCCACCCCGCCTGCCACGCGGTGGTGCTGCGCAAGATCGGCGGCACGCTGCGCACCAGTGTGTATGCGCAGATCCAGTGGGCCATTGGGGCGCTGGGGCTGGCAAAGCAGTTCCGCTGCACCGTCAGCCCTATGGAGTGTACTTATCTGCCCACAGGGCAGAAGATCCTCTTTTTTGGCACCGACGACCCCGGCAAGCTGAAAAGCATCAAGGTGCCATTTGGAGCCATCGGTCTGGCCTGGTTCGAGGAGCTGGACCAGTTCGACGGCCCCGAGGAGGTGCGCAGTGTGGAGCAGAGCGTGTTCCGCGGCGGCAGCTTTACCCTGGCATTCAAAAGCTTCAACCCGCCGGCATCGGGGCGCAGCTGGGCCAACCGTTATGCGCTGGAACAGCGCCCCGGCAAGCTGGTGCACCACTCCACCTACCGCGACCTGCCGCCCGCCTGGCTGGGCGAACGCTTTTTGACGGATGCCGCCCACCTGGAACAGACCAACCCCACGGCGTTCCGCCATGAATATTTGGGCGAAGCGGTCGGCTGCGGCACGGCAGTGTTTGGCAACATCCAGCTGCAAACCCTGACAACCGAACAATGCCAGAGCTTTGACCGGGTGTACCACGGGTGGACTGGGGCTGGTATCCGGACCCCTGGGCCTACAACGCTGTGCATTACGATGCCGCCCGCCGCACCCTGGTGATCTTTGACGAGCTGACCCGCCGCCGCACCCCCAACCGGGAAACCGCCCGCCTGCTGCTGGACCGCGGACTGGACCGCACGGCGCTGCTGACCGCCGATGCCGCGGAACCCAAAAGCTGTGCGGACTACCGCGCGGCGGGCCTGCCGTGCCGGGCGGCAGTCAAAGGTCCCGGCAGTGTGGCCGCCGGGATGAAGTGGCTGCAAAGCCTGAACGCTATCATCATTGACCCCGTGCGCTGCCCCGAAACTGCAGCCGAGTTTACCGGCTATGAATACCTGCGGGATGCGCGAACCGGGGAGGTGACCAACGCCTGGCCGGACGCCGACAACCACCACATTGACGCGGTGCGCTATGCGCTGGAAAGCGTGTGGCGGCGGCGCGGCAGCTGAACCCACAAATAGGAAAGAAGGAATGGATTGAAAAGTTACTTGGAACAGGCATTCGGCCGGGGAGATGTGACCTCGGCCCGGATGCAGGCGGCCATCCGGGAATGGCTGAACCTTTATTACGGCACCCAGTCCCCCGGCGAGGACGCCGCCGACCGACTGGCGGTGCTGGTGGTCAGCAAGCTGTGCCGCACCGTGTTTGCGGAGTATGAAAGCAGGACCGCCGAAGCCCTGGCCCCCAGCCTGCAGGCGCTGGATGCCGTGCGGGTGCAGGCCATGCAGTACGCACTGGTTGGCGGTGAATGCCTGCTGAAACCGGTGCTGCATGGCCGCGGGTTTGACTTTGTGCCCATCCGGCGGGACTGTTATGCACCCCTTGGCCGCGATGCCCACGGCGCTTTGACCGGCGTGGGCACCATGGAGGTGCTGCGCCACGATGGCCGCGGCTACCTGCTGCTGGAGCGCCGCACCGCCGGGGCGGACGGCCTGACCATCGAGACCCGCTTGTTTGAGCTGGCGGGTGAGGCGTTAGGCCGGGAGGTGCCGCTGGCAACGCTGCCCGCCACCGCCCAGCTGCAGCCAAGTTTGCTGCTGCCGGGGGTGCGGGGCGTTGGTCTGGCTGCACTGCGCACCCCGCTGCTGAACTGTGTGGATGGCGGCCCCGACGCCGTGGCGGTATATGCCCCTGCCGCCGGCTTGATGCACAGCGCCGCCCGGCTGGAATACCAGATGCGGCAGGAGTTTGAAAACGGTGCTTCCCGTGTGTTTGCCTCGGAGGACCTGCTACGGGAGGATGGCTATGGCCGCCGCACCTTGCAGGATGATCTTTTCATCGGCCTGCCGGATGACCCCGCCAACGTGGGGGTGACGGTGTACAGCCCGCAGCTGCGGGTGGAACAGTTTTTGACCCGCAAGCAGGATATCCTGCGCAGCTGCGAAAGCCTGATCGGTTTCAAGCGCGGCATTTTGAGCGAGGTGGAAGCCGCCGAGCGCACCGCAACGGAAATCACCTCCAGCGAGGGCGATTATAACCTGACCATCCAGGAATTGCAGGCTATGTGGCAGAACGGTGCCGGCCAAGCGCTGGAACTGTGCGCCGCGCTGGGCAAGGTGTACGGCATGCCGGGCCTGAGTTTTGACGCCGGGAAAGACCTGACGATGGACTGGGGCGATGGCGTGCTGTTTGACCGCACCCGCACCTGGAACGAGTACATGAGCATGGTAACATCCGGCCTGCTGCGGCCGGAACTGGCCCTTGCCTGGTACTTTGACCTGCCCCATGCCGATGCCGCCCAGCTGGCAAAGATCCGTAATAAGGAGCTGATGCCGCAGGCAGCACAAGCGGCCCCCGCAAACAACGAAGAAAAGAAAGGAGAAACCCAGATTGGAGCATAAATCGACAACCCGCCGCACAGCCGGTGCAGCCCGCACCCTATGCCGCCGGAACCGGCAGTGCCCCGCTGCTGAACCGTGAAGCGGAATTTGCCTGCATGAGCTACCGGGAGCGCCTTGCCTTAAAGCACAGCGACCCCGATACCTACCGCCGCCTGCGGGAAAAGTAAGCGGGACGAATAGACTTGCCGCAGACCGTCGAAAAGTGATTCGTAGGGGCGCAGTGTGCGCCCGCCGCCATTTGCCATTAAAATAATACTGCAACGCTGAACCTGCGGGTAAACATTGCTCGCCCCCGCATGCTCTACAAGGCAAAATTTGAACTTTTCGATAAGCTGAACGGGTCAAATAGACCCGCAAAAATTGATTGATTAAAGGAGAAATTCTATGGCAGATACTTATACCAAAATTGCTGATTTGATCGACCCGGAAGTGATGGGGGACATGGTGTCCGCCCGAATCCCCAAAAAGCTGCGCGTGGCACCCTTTGCCAAGGTGGATGATACCCTGGCCGGTGTCCCCGGCGATACCATCACGGTGCCCGCCTATGCCTACATCGGCGATGCCGACATTGTGGCCGAGGGCGAGGCTGTGACCATTGAAAAGATGACGACATCCACCCGCAAAGCCACCGTGAAAAAGGCCATGAAGGGCATTGGCCTGACCGATGAAGCGGTGCTTTCCGGCTACGGCAACCCGGTGGGGGAAGCCAACACCCAGCTGGCCATGGCCATTGCCGCCAAGATCGATAACGACTGCATGGATGTGCTGCAGACCGCTACCCTGACCTATGACGGCTCGGCGGGCATTATCAGCTATGCGGGCGTTGTGGATGCGGTGGACGCCCTGCAGGAAGAGCAGGCCACCGAAAAGGTAATCTTTGTTCACCCTAAACAGGTGACCCAGCTGCGAAAGGACGCCGAATTCACCAGCACGGACAAGTACCCCGCCAATGTGCGGATGTCCGGCGAGATCGGCTCCATTGCGGGCTGCCGTGTGGTGCCCAGCAAAAAGGTGCCGCTGGTGGAGGTTGGCTCCGGCAAAACCAAGTGCTATGCCTGCCCTATCATCAAGCTGGAAGCCGACCACGACAACGAGGACGAGGTGCCCGCTCTGACCATTTACCGCAAGCGCGCGGTGAATGTGGAAACCGAGCGCAAACCCAAGATCCGCACCACCGAGATCACAGCGGACGAATTTTACGTTGCCGTGCTTTCCAACGAGGCCAAGGTGGTGCTGGCAAAGTTCAAGGCCTAAGGCAATACCGCATAATTCTAAGTGCCGATACGGCGAGCGAGGTGCGGCAGATGCTAAGCCAAAAGCACAGATAATACTGGATGTCTTATCGAGCATTTTGGCAACGCAGATGCCGTGCCGCAGCCGCCGGAGCGGTGCTTAAGCCGTAAGGCGGGAATTGTGCGGTGTTGCCCTAAGGTGTATCTGAAAACAAAGAAAATCCTGTGAGAAGGAGGAATGCCTTTGCCGGATTACGAATTTTATACCGCCAGCTACCTGGGCGAAAAGATCCCGCAGGAAAGCTTTGCACGCTTTATTACCCGCGCCGCTCGCCAGCTGGAGCGCTACAAAAGTATGTTTGATGTGCGCCCGCGCGCGGGCCTGCGGGAACCGGAAGCCTGCGCCCTCTGCGCCATGGCGGATGCAATGTATGCCTTTGCGGAGGAGGACAAGCGCTGCCGCGTGGTGAGCGCCAGCGTGGGCAGCGTGAGCGAAACCTATGCTGCCCCGCCGGAGCTCTGCGCCGAAACCATCCAGAGCCGGGAAGGTTACCTGCGTGCCCTGGCGCAGGACTACCTGGTGTTTGGCCGCTATGCCAGCGGCGGGGTGGGCTGATGGCCGCGCCCTTACAGTACCCCCTGTGCTGCCAGACCGTTACCTTCTACCATGCGGACCCGGCGGCACATACCATCACGCGCACCGTTGTGCAGGGCGTACACTTTGATACCCGCCGCCGTGAAACCGCGGCAGGCGGCAGCGGCCCCGCAGGCAGTGCGGCCACGGCGTTTTTGCTGGTTATCCCGGAAAAACATGCGGCGTTTGGCCGGGATTATACGCTGGAACCTCATGACCGCGTGCTTGCAGGCACCGGGCCGGAGGTGAGCTACACCCAATGGCTGGATTTTACCCCCGCCAAAGTGCCGGGGCTGGCCGCTGTGCAGTATGTAGACTGTAAAACAGCGGCCGGGCAGGCTGCCCATGTGGAAGCGGGCGGCTGGTGGACCCGCTCCGGCAGCGGCGCGCACAGCCTGAGTAACTGACCGGAAAGGGGGAGACAAAGCGCGTGAACGAAACCTATTTTGAACAGTTGCTGCAATGGCTGGCTCGCTGCCCGGCTCTGACCGGTATTGATCTGCGTGTGGACGACCTGCCCCCGGCGGCGGGCACCGGGGCGCTCTTCCCCAAAGGGGTGGAACAGACCGACCGCTGGCAGAACCTGCTGGGGCAGGTGACGGCCCGCCAAAAAATGCAGCTGGTGCTGCGCCTGAACCTGCCCTTTGTGCCGGGGGATGCGAATCTGAGTGCCCAGACCGCCCGCCGCCTGTTGGAACTGCAGGCCTGGGTGGCGGAGCAGAGCGCGGCCGGCTTTGCCCCGCAGCTTGGCAACGCTGACCCCGTACAGGAGACCCTGACCGCCGGGGCCGCCCGGCTGGAACAGGCCAACGATGAGGGCAGCGCAGTTTACACCGTTACACTGACGGCACACTATACGATGAAATGGAGTGATACATTTGAAGATTGAGCGCAAATATATGGCGCACTTTTTGAACGCGGCGTTTGATTCCGGTACCGCCAGCTATTGCCGCTTGGGCAATGACCTGGAAGAATATTCCCCGGAACTTTCCGCCAATGTGGAAAAGAAAAATAATATCCTGGGCCAGACTTCGGTCACGATCGACAGCTACCAGAAACAGGGCGAAGTGGCACCCTATTATGCCGAGAAAAACGACCCGCTGTTTGAAAAGCTGCAGGCCATTATCGACGGTGACCTGACGCTGGATGACCTGAAAACCGACATTGTGGAGGTTAAGCTCTGGGGCGAAGCATCCGCCAACGCCTACCCGGCTATCAAGGAGGAATGCTACATTGAGATCGTCAGCTATGGCGGCGATACCACTGGCTACCAGATCCCCTTTAATGTGCATTATACCGGCGTAAAAACCAAGGGTACCTTCAACATTAGCACCAAAACCTTTACGGCGGCGTAAGGCAGAACAGGAGGATGGATGATTTTACACAATGGGGATGTTTTGTTTGGCTGGCCGCTGCAAAGCCATGTGATTACCGCTGGGTGGTTTTATAATGACGGTAGCCTGCACCGGGCGCTGGATTTCCGCGCGGCGGTGGGCACGCCGGTGTATGCTGCGGCAGACGGTACGGTGGAAACCGCATACCGCTGGAATGGCCGCCGCACCCAGGGGGATACCAACAGTTACGGCAACATGATCAAGCTGCGCCATGCGGATTACCGCGGCGGCCGGCTGGAGACGCTGTACGCCCATTTGAGCAAACTCTGCGTGGCCCAGGGGGAGACGGTATACGAGGGCCAGCTGATCGGCTACAGCGGGGATACCGGCAACTGTTACGGGGCACACCTGCATTTTGAGGTGCGGTACAAAAACCGCCGGGTCAACCCGCTGAACTGGCTGGATGCAGATTTTGCGGCGGCATCTACCGCGGTGCGGCTGGGCGGCTACCAGAGCGTTGCCCGCCCGGCAGCGGAAAAAACACTGCCGGTCCAAATGCAGACGGTAACGGTGGGGCCGATTTCCAACGGTGACGCTGCCCGGCTGTATGCCCTGTGCGGGGACCTTGGCCTGGTGGAATCGGGGCTGTACCACGCCGCCTATACGGAGGTGTGAGCAGGATGGAAGCAATTCTGGTGGCGCTGATCACCGGCGGGCTGAGCCTGCTGGGGGTGGTTATCACCAACATGATGGCTGCCCGCCGCGCGGAACAGCGGATGGTAACGGCCCAGGCGGTCACGGATGCCCGCTTGGAGGAGCTGACCCGCGAAGTGCGCGCTCACAACAACTTTGCCCAGCGCGTGCCGGTGCTGGAAGAGCAGCTGCGTGTGGCAAACCACCGCCTGAGCAACCTGGAAAAGGCGCATACCCCCCGCAGGCCAGGCCATAAGTTAAAAGAAAAGCATAAAATAAAAAGGAGGAGACCATGGATCTGACAACTTTTGGTATGGCAGGGGTGGCGGCGATTACGGTTATCTGCTACCTGGCGGCAACAGCGGTCAAACAAACGCCGCTTGCCAATAAATGGTTGCCCACCATCTGCGGTACGCTGGGCGGTGTGCTGGGGGTGCTGGCCTGGTGCGGAAGTGTGCCGGATTTCCCGGCAGGCGACCCATTGACAGCGCTGGCCGTGGGCATTGTTTCAGGCCTCGCGGCAACCGGTACCAACCAGCTGATCCGCCAGCTGAAACAGCCGGAATAAAATAATAGGGGGAATTACCCTATAAATAGTTGAAAATCCCGCCGGGAGCTGCGCATATGGCTCCCGGCGGGATTTTTGGCTCCCGGCGGGATTTTTTGCTTTTTGCTTGCATAATTTGCGCCAACGCCTTATAATGAGTAATATCTATGATGGGAGGGGTGCGCATGGCGCAAATTACGCCGGAACAAACAACAAAAGCCATACACCCGGTATTGGGAATTATGGGGGGCCTTGGCCCGGCGGCGAGCTGCTACCTGTACCAGATGATCACCGACCATACCCCCGCCCAGAAAGATCAGGACCACATTGATATCGTCATCTCCTCGCGCGCGTCCACCCCGGACCGCACAGCCTTTATTGTGGGCAAAAGCAAGGATGACCCCTTTGATGTGATGGAGCAGGACGGCATCAGCCTGGTGCGCTACGGTGCTACCGTGCTGGCCATTGCCTGCAACACCGCGCATTATTTTTATGACCGCTTGGCCGCGGCCCTGCCGGTACCGGTACTGAACATGCCGCGCCTGACCGCGGCGGATGCCAAGGCGGCCGGGTGCCATAAGCTGGGTATTCTGGCAACGGACGGCACCCTGCTGGCGGAAACGTATCAGATCGCCTGCCGGGATATCGGCCTGGAATGGGCCGCCCCCGGCGAACAGGCCCAAAAGGGCATCATGTCCATCATCTATGATGAGATCAAGCAGGGCAAGCGCGTAGACATGCAGCTGTTTAACGCAGCGGTGGATGACCTGCACGCCCAGGGGTGCGATATGGCGGTGCTTGGCTGCACGGAACTGAGCCTTGTGAAGCGGGACGAACACCTGGGACCGTTTTTCATCGACAGCACCGAGGTTCTTTGCAAGCACGCCATGCGCGCCTGCGGCGTGGAGCCGGTGGGATTTGAGGATTGAGTTAGGAGTTAGGAGTTTTTGCGGTAGGAAAAACGGAGCGACTGAGAGTTGAGGCAATACCGCATAATTCTAAGTGCCGATACGGCGAGCGAGGTGCGGCAGATGCTAAGCCAAAAGCGCAGATAATACTGGATGTCTTATCGAGCATTTTGGCAACGCAGATGCCGTGCCGCAGCTGCCGAAGCGGTGCTTAAGCCGCAAGGCGGGAATTGTGCGGTGTTGCCTTGAAAAAGCTCCGTAAAAAACGGCTCGGCTCCGGCCTAAGAGCTGCCTGCGGTGTCAGCCTTACCTCAAATTACGAATTCCGCATTTCTGATTGCTAATTGCGCATTATCGTTTTTATTCCGGGAAGGAGTTATTATAAATATGGAAAACAAAAAGTTTTACATCACAACACCCATCTATTACCCCAGCGATAAGCTGCACATTGGCCACAGCTATACCACCGTGGCCTGTGATGCACTGGCACGCTACAAGCGGATGCAGGGCTATGACGTCATGTTCCTGACGGGCACCGACGAGCACGGCCAGAAGATCCAGGATAAGGCCGCCGCCAAGGGTGTAACGCCGAAGGAATACGTGGATGCCATTGTGGCTACCGTCAAGGACCTGTGGAAGACCATGGACGTCAGCTATGACCGCTTTATCCGTACCACCGATGACTATCATGTCAAGAGTGTGCAGAAGATCTTTACCAAGCTGCATGACCAGGGGGATATCTACAAGAGCACCTATAAGGGCATGTACTGCAAGCCGTGCGAAAGCTTCTGGACTGAAGCCCAGCTGAAAGACGGCAAGTGCCCCGACTGCGGCGGCCCTGTCTATGAGGCAGAGGAGGAAGCCTACTTCTTCAAGACCAGCAAATACGCTGACCGCCTGCTGAAATATTATGACGAGCACCCGGATTTCATCCAGCCCGCTACCCGCAAAAACGAGATGATCGCCTTCATCAAGCAGGGCCTGCAGGATACCTGTGTATCCCGTACCAGCGTTTCCTGGGGCATCCAGGTTCCGTTTGACCCCAAGCACACCATCTATGTGTGGATCGACGCACTTTCCAACTACATCACCGCACTGGGCTATGATAACGATACCTACCACGACTTTGATAAGTACTGGCCCGCTGACATCCACATGGTCGGCAAGGAGATTCTGCGTTTCCACACCATCATCTGGCCTGCCATGCTGATGGCTCTGGATCTGCCCCTGCCCACCAAGGTGTTTGGCCATGGCTGGCTGCTGCTGAACGGCGGCAAAATGTCCAAGTCCAAGGGCAACGTGGTAGACCCCGTCAAGCTGTGCGACCGTTACGGCGTGGACGCTGTGCGTTACTTCCTGTTACGCGAAGTTCCGTTCGGCAACGATGGTGCTTTCACCAATGAAGCCCTGATCAACCGCATCAATACCGACCTGGCCAACGACCTGGGCAACCTGCTGTCCCGTTCGGTCGCTATGTGCGAAAAGTACTTTGGCGGTGCTGTGAGCGCCAACGGCCAGGCCGATGCCCTGGACGATGAGCTGAAAAGCCTGACTGCCGCCCTGCCCGGCAAGGTGGATGCCGCCATGGATGCTCTGGATGTACCCACTGCACTGATCGCTATTTTTGAGGTTGTGCAGCGCGCCAACAAGTATATTGACGAGACTGCCCCCTGGGTGCTGGCCAAGAGCGAGGAAACCAAGCCCCGCCTGGAAGCTGTTCTTTACAACCTGTGCGATGCCCTGCGCACCGTTACCGTGCTGATGCAGGCTTACCTGCCCAACACCGCACCCAAGATGGCCGAGCAGCTGGGTTTGAGCGACCTGAGCTATGCCGACCTGGCAAACCATCCGGCCGAATACCATGTGCACAAGGGCGAAGCCCTCTTCCCGCGCATTGACGTGAAGAAGGAAATCGAGTATCTGGAAGCCGAGGACGCCAAGCAGAAGGCTGCTGCCGAAGCCGCCGCTGCCCCCAAGGCCGAGGAAAAGAAAGAGGAAGCCGTTGCTGAAATCACCGACCATGAGCCGGAGATCAGCTTTGACGACTTCTGCAAGGTGGAGCTGCGCGTGGCCGAAGTGCGCGCCTGCGAAAACATGAAAGAAAGCAAGAAGCTGCTGCACCTGACCGTGTTTGACGGCGAGCGCGAGCGCTGCATCCTGTCCGGCATTGCCAAGTGGTATAAGCCGGAAGATCTGATTGGCAAAAAGATCGCCATTGTGGCCAACCTGGCCCCCCGCCCGATGATGAAGGGCAAGTATACCAGCGAGGGCATGATCGTTGCCGCTGACACCGCTGACGGCGGCTGCGAGATCGCTTTCTACAGCGATAACGTGCCCACCGGAACGAGAGTACACTGAGGAAGGTAGGAGTTAGGAAGTAGGAGTTAGGAATTTTTGGGGCGCAAAGGCCGTTTTGAATTAGCAATTAGATTTGAAACTGCCAGATAGCCTAAATTAGGAAAAGTGTACCAGAAGATAAAACAAAATGGGAAAGCGTTTGGAACACTCAAATGGCTAATTCTGCATTGCTGATTCCTAATTAACTCCCACTTCCCCCAAAAATTATGACAAAATCTTCCTCTCCCTCTCGTTTGGATGCCTTTTTTGGCAACCCGGCGGCTGCGGTGGGCATGGCGGTGGTGTGCAATGTGCTGTGGGGGTCGGCGTTTCCGTTTATCAAAATGGGGTACCGGCTGTTTGCTATTGACGCCACCGATACCGCTTCCATCATGTGCTTTGCCGGTGTCCGCTTTATGCTCAGCGCGCTGCTGGTGTATGCCGGGGGCGCGGCGCTGCGGCGCGGGCCGCTGCCCATGCCAAAGGGCAAAAATCTGCTTTCCTGCTGCGGGCTGGGCCTGTGGCAGACTGCTGCACAGTATACCTTTTATTATTCCGCCGTTGCCCTGCTGACCGGGGCTATGGGCGGCATTCTGAACAGCACCCAGAGCTTTATGGGGGTTATCCTGGCACACTTTTTGTACGGCAAAGCCGACCGCATGACGCCGCGCAAAGCTATTGGCTGTGCGCTGGGGTTCAGCGGTGTGCTGGTGGCAACTCTTGGCAACCACGGCAGCGGCAGCCCGGCGGGCGTTGCCTATATGCTGATCGCTTCGGTGATTTTTGCACTGGCCGGGCCGTGGAACAAAGCCGTGACCCAAAAGGTGGATTCGTTCACCGTCTCCTGCCTGAACCTTGGGATCGGCGGTGTGGCGCTGCTGGTCATCGGCCTTGTTCTGGGCGGCAGCCTGCACCCGCAAAGCTTTGGCGCTGTGCCGGTGCTGCTTTTCCTGGCATTTATCTCCGGTGCCGGTTATGTGATCTGGGCACTGCTGATGAAAAACAACCCTGTTTCCCGCATTGCCGTGTTCGGCCTGATCATTCCGATCATGAACGTTCTGCTCTCCGCCATCCTGAACGGCGAGCCCCTGTTCGAATGGCAATACCTCGCCGCCCTTGTGCTGGTGTGCGGGGGAATCTATTTGGTTAATAGGCCGGCAGCAGGGAAGAAAAAGGAAAATTAGGAATTAGAAATTAGTAATGAGAAATTAAGAACAATGTTTGGCAATTTCTAATTGCGAATTCCTCATTCAACGTAAGGGCAAAGCTATGACCAACATCTTCGATACCCACGCGCATTATTCGTCCCGGCAGTTTGATGCGGACCGGGATGCGGTGATGCGGGCGCTGGGGGAAGGCGGCGTGGTGGGCGTGCTGGAATGTGCAACGCATTCCGGCGATGCCGCTGCGGTGCTGGAACTGGCCCACAAATATCCTTTTGTACATGCCGCGCTGGGCATCCACCCCGAAAGCCTTGGCGAGGAGGACGCCGCCACTGTGGCCACTTACCACGGGGACTGGCGGGCCGAGCTTGCCGCCATGCGCCCCCTGTTTGATGACCCCGCTGTGATCGCGGTGGGGGAAATCGGGCTGGACCACCATTGGCCGCTGCCAGCGCAGGAACAGTACGACCTGTTTGAAGCGCAGCTGCAGCTGGCGCAGGAGCTGGACCTGCCGGTCTCGGTGCATGACCGCGAAGCCCACGCCGAAATGTATGAGCTGCTGCGCCAGTACCGCCCCCGCGGGGTGCTGCACTGTTACAGCGGCAGCGCTGAGGACGCCGCCTGGCTGACGGCGCAGGGCATGGCCCTTGGATTTGGCGGCGCTGTGACTTATAAAGGAGCCAAGCGCGCGGCCAAGGTGCTGGCCATGGTGCCGCACGAACTGGCTGTGCTGGAAACCGACTGCCCCTATATGTCCCCCGAACCGGTGCGCGGCACCCGCAACGACAGCCGGAACATTGCCCATGTGGCAGCCAAGATCGGCGAGATCTGGCAGATGGATGCCCAGAGCGTCCTGGATTTGACCGCTGAAAATGCAAAACGCATCTTCAATCAATAAGGCAGCGCTGCACCAAGCTGTGCAGCCTTTGCCGCAAACAATTTATCTGGAGGAATCACCATGAAAGCACGCATTCCCAAACACCGCGAATTTATCATCGACTTCCCGAAAGAGGTTTCTCAGGAAAAGGCAGACGAAGGCTGGGAGAAGCTGACCGCCCTGCTGGAAGATTACAAGAAGGCCCATAACGGCCAGAGCGTTTACTCCCCGACCTTCATCGAGGACCTGGAGCCCGCCGTGAAGGAACTGCAGGCAGAGTACGGCTTTACCTACACCGTTGAAACTGCAAAATAATTGCTGAACCCGCTGCGGTCCTTGCTGAATGTGAGGATCGCATTTTTGTTATAGAATTTATGGCAGGCAATCGTATTCTTCTTTATGGTTTCTACACAATTCAGCCGTAAACTGAATGTGTAGCAAACATAAGGAGGATGATGAGATGCTGCAAACAACACACAAAGGTCTGTCTGGCACGGCGCTCAAAACCATTGCGCTGGTACTGATGCTGATGGATCATATTCACTACTTTTTTGAGTTTACCGGATGCATCCCGGAATGGTTCAGCATGCTGGCGCGCCTGTCGGCACCGCTGTTTTTGTTCTGCACGGTGGAAGGCTTTGCCCATACGCATGACCGCAAGCGGTATTTCTTCCGTATCTGGTGCATCGGTGCGGGCATGGCGGCGGTGCAATTTTTCATGATCTATGCCAAGGCGTTCCGCCGCGGGATGGCTTTTACCCGCAGAACGCGATCTTCCAGGATTTTGTTCTGCTCTGTGTGATCTGGCAGGGCATCGACTGGGTGCGCGCCAAAAAGTATGGGAAGGGCATTGCCGCTATCGCGGCAGTGGTCGGCTGGCCGTACCTGTTTGCTGCAGTGCTGGGAATGTTCCCGCAGCTTATGCAGAGGCCGATTGTCAGCACCGTGCTGGCGTTTGTCATCACCAGCCCGGTGCCCATGTGGACCAGCATCACGGACGGTGGTTGGGGCTACCTGGTTAGCGGCGTGCTGCTGTATCTGCTGCGGAACCACCGCAAAGCACAGGTAGCTGTGTGGGCACTGAACAGCTTTTTGTGGGATTTTGTGCTGGTGTACCTGCAGCTGCGCGGTCAGCCGGGGTTTGAACTTTCCCAGATGTTTACCACCTATTACGAATGGTTTGGCGTGGCCGCCGCGGTGCTGATGCTGGCTTACAACGGCACGCGCGGCAGCGGGCATAAACAGCTGTTTTACTGGTTCTACCCGGCCCATGTCTACCTGCTGTATGGGGTGTCCTGCCTGGTGTATCGCCTGATTGCATAAAAAGGAGGAAGATGTTATGGCGCATATTCTTGCGGTTGATGATGACCCAGATCTTTGCACACTGCTGAAAACGGCACTGGAACGGGACGGCCACGCGGTAGAAATCCGCACATCCGGCGTGACCGTGACGGAAAGCCTGTGCCGCTGGGCGGACTGCATCCTGCTGGATGTGATGATGCCCGGCGAGGATGGCTTTGCCACCTGCCGCCGCATCCGCGCCATAACGCAGGCACCGATTTTATTTTTGACTGCCCGCACCGATGAACAGTCGGTTCTGACCGGCCTTGGCATTGGGGCGGACGATTACCTGACCAAGCCGTTCCGCGTGGCGGAGCTGCGCGCCCGCGTGGCCGCCCACCTGCGGCGGCAGAACCGCGCCCCCGCCAGCCGCATGGTGCGCGGCGGAATCGGGTTCGACCTGGCGGCCAAAACCGCGATGGTGGGGGAGCAACCGCTGCCATTCACCCGGTCGGAATACGCAATCAGCGAGTATCTGGCCCTGCACGCGGGGCAGACGTTCAGCAAAGAACAGATATATGAAGCTGTTTTTGGCTATGATGGCACAGCGGACGATACGGCAGTGACCCAGCACATTAAAAATATCCGCGCCAAACTGCGCACAGCGGGCGTTGCCGCGCCGGAAACCGTACTGAAAACAATATGGGGAGTGGGCTACCAATGGAAAAGCGAAACCTGACCCCGCTGCGCAATGTGCTGGTGCGCTACCTTGTGGTGTGCGGCGGTGGAAGCATTGTGATCCTGCTGGTGTGGTGGGGGCTGTTTATGTCGCTTATACGCAATGGGTTTTTGCTGCCTCCCGTTACCGGGGCGCAGGTGTGCAGCGAAGCACGGGATTACGCCGCAACCGCCACCGTTGAAACCTTTGACCCCAACGCCATTGACCCGCTGTGCCGCTATGCCATATTACAGGCCGGGACAGCGCATGTGCTGCAAACCAACATGACAGCCGGCCAGCTGAAAAAAGCGAGGAACATATTAACGGGCGGCAGGCAGTGGGTGGTGGCATCGTACCAATACGTGGTGGATATGGCGGATGGCGCACGCTGCATTTTGCAGTATGATTATTCGGTGCCCTATGCGGACCCGGCGCTGCGGGAAGTCCTGCCGGATTTCCAGACCATGTATATTCTGCTGCTGATTTTGCTGGAGGTGATATGGCTGGCGCTGTGTACCCACTGCACGGTGAAGGTGCTGGCAAGGGAGACCCGCAAACTGACCAAAGCCACCGCAGCAATCGCCGCCCAGCGCCCGGAAGAAATCGAGGTTTCCGGCGCTAAGGTGAGGGAGTTCGCCGAAACGTTGCGGGCTATGCAGACAATGGGCAGCCAACTGACAGCCAGCCTGCAAAGCCAGTGGAAGCTGGAACAGCAGCGCGCCGAGCAGACCGCCGCCCTGGCCCATGACCTGAAAACCCCGCTGGCGATCATAACCGGCAACGCCGACCTGCTGGCGGAGGATGAGAACCTGACCGAAGCCCAGAAAGCCCAGATTGCCGCCATGCAGCGCGCCGCGGAAAAAGCGGACCGCTACCTGCAAACCCTGCGCACCGTCAACACCGCCGAAACCAGCCCGCAGGAGCCGATGCAGCGGGTGCAGGTGCAGGAAATTCTGACACGGTGCACTAATGATGCCAAATTGTTGTGCAAAAATAAAAGTATACAATTTGTACTAAACAACGCAATGGAAAACGCCCGAACCATCCCCGCACAAAGGCAGGCACTGGGCCGGGCACTGGATAATATTTTAGAAAACGCCGTTCGCTTTACCCCCGCTGGCGGAACCATCACGCTGGATGCTGTGGAAGAGGGACAGGAAATTGTTTTCACTGTAACGGATACCGGGCCGGGGTTCAGCCCGGAAGCCCTGCAGAAAGCGGGCCGGGAACTCTTCACCACCGATGCCGCCCGCGGCCAGCACTGGGGCCTTGGCCTTGCTGCCGCCCGCCGCACCGCCCAAACCCATAACGGCACCCTAACCGTAAGCAACGGGGAGAACGGGGGAGGAAAAGTGGAATTGAGAGTTAGGAGTGAGGAGTGAGGAGTTTTTTGGGTCGCAGATACCGTTAAAGGTCGGCCAAAATATATAAATTAAAATGTAACGTTCTTGACCGTTCCGTTGCCTTGGCAAACATCCCATGTGAGGAGATGATTTTGAGGTTCCGGAACGGTCAAGACCGTTCCCTACAGATATTTTATAATGTTAATTGCAAAACCTAAAACCGCCGCAATAACTCCTAACTCCTCCCTCCTAACTTATTTTCTCGTCTCGGTCCAGTACTCTCCCATGCTTGCTCCCGGCTGGCCGGTGCATTCATTGGAGAGATAATGGGTCAGGGCATCGTTGGCGGGGGTCCAGGCGCGTGCGGTGGGTTCATCGGGGTATTCCACTTCGGCATACATAAAATGGCTGGGCAGCCCGGCGTCCACATCGTTCACTTCCAGCTTCAGGCCGTTCTTCAGGGCATAGGTGCGGCGCTCCTTGGCAATCAGTGGTTTGCCGATCAGGCGTTCCAGCTTTTCAAACAGTTCCGGCGTGATCTCGGTTTCAATCTCTTCCCGCATCAGGCCGGTTTTGTCCGGTGCGCCCTTAAAGCAGAGCACCAGCGCGGTGCGGCCGCCCTGCAATGCTTCGCGCCGGATGCGCACTGTGGGGCGCACGCTGATGTACCCTTGGTCCATGCGGTAAGTTTCCAGCAGGGGAAGCCCCTGGGGCCAGCCCTGCACCATCCATTTGCGTTCAATTTCCATGGTGTTCACCTTACTCTTTCCTGATTTCTACCCGGAATGTCGTGCCATCCTGCCCGGATTCCGCCCGGATAGCGGCGTGGTGTGCCTGGCAGATGCTTTGTGCAATCGCCAGCCCCAGCCCGGTTCCGCTGCCGGTGTGGGATGGGGCCGCGCGGTAAAAGCGCTCAAAAATATGGGGCAGCCTAAAATGGAGTACAGTTTATAGTAGTGTATAGCGTGTACCAAGTTATAATTATGGGGTTGAAAATAACAGTATACACAGATAATGTGGAAAAATGTGTATGACGTTTATATAGAAAATAACATTGAAAAAGAAATTCAAGAATGGGTAAATTCATTAAATTTAAAATAGAATAATAATTACATGAGTGACAGAAGATAAGAATCTGAATTCCCTGTCACTTTTATATTATTTGATAAGAAAAAAGAACTGGTTTATATCCGATAAGAATATAGACTGGTTCTTATTTTTAATATGCTATTATATACACAGGGAGTCGGGGAATGTCGAACTATAGCAAGCCGGAAAAGAAAGCATTGATATCGGTATGAAAGAGTTTTGCAAGTGCAACTAATTCAGATGCCTTAATGTTCATGCGATTTGTTTCCAGTTTGGCATAGGTACTTTTGGTGATGGAGATACCCATAAGGTTTAATTTTGCAACTACTTGGTCTTGAGTCATATTGTTTTTATATCGAATTGCTTGGATATTTTTACCAATATCCATATCTGGTCTAATCTTTTGCATAATGATGAACTCCCCTTATAAAATAAAAAGATTCGTAATACAGAAATATATATATTGATTCTAAAGAATTTAAATTTTATAATGTTTCGTAATAAGGAATTATTTTTAACAGGAAGAGGTAAAAGTATAATGGATGTGGAGATGGAAAAGAGAAAATTTTTAAATCTATGTGGCAAAAGAGATCGAGCATTATTGTCAGGTGAAAAAAGAATGACATTGGGGGATATGGAACGATTGACATATCTGACAGAATTTTTTGAACTGGAGAACTATGGAATCGCCTTATGGAAAGAATTTGGTGATGATGTAAAAGAGCCATTTGAAGCGATGATGAAAATGTTAGATGAGCCGGAGTGCATAGAAGATCGATGGCTTGATGACGAAGCAAAAGGGGAAAAGTGGTTGTTAGAATTTCAGGAACTGGCATTAACGGAAGAATACAGGGAATGGATTCGAAATTATATCGATAAAAAATATGAAGAAAGAGGATTACCATATCCGACAGGAGCAGACTTCGATTAAGAGGTCTGCTTTTTTCTGGTCTTTTGGGAGGTGATAAGAGGTGGAAGTAAGTATTTATGAACTCTTGGCGGCAGCAAGAGAATCGGCTAAATCTGATTATATAAAAGGGGACAGCATTTTGTGTGAGAAGAGATTTCATCCAGATACCCATTACATGGTAGAAATAGAACTGCTGAAAAATGATAACAAGCTGGGAAAAAAGGGCAATTATATACGGAAGTTTTTGACAGAACCGGAGTATCTTCCCATTTTACAAAAGCAGGAAAAACATCTCATAAAAATAAAAAGACAGGCAATTGTTCAAAAAGGAAACTTGCGATATATCCCTCCCCCGGACAGGCTGGACCGCCGCCGGGAGAGGGATCTTTTATAACCGGCTGGGAAGGAACAGTAGTGTTCCTCTGGCGATAGTGGTATAAAAAAGCCAGATTTTCCGCAGGTTTTGGGACGCTGGAACATAGAAAAGTGTTCACGAATGGCACTTTTGCAACGATCCGTTGCAGCAGTGACAACATTTTTGACCTTACGTTAAACAGAAAAAATGAAAGGATGTGATTGCGATAATCATAGGAATTGATCATGGCTATTATGCCATTAAAACAAGACAAGTGTCTTTCCCAAGTGGAATTATTGGGTATGATTACGAGCCGTATACCATGCAGAATGTTCTGCAATATCAAGGAAAGTATTATGTCTGCGGTACGGGAAGACAGACGCTGGTAAAAAATAAAACGTCCAATGATAATTATTATCTGCTGACGTTGGCAGCCATTGCAGAAGAAATCAAGCATCGGAAAGCGGAACGAAAGACAGAGGTAATTCTGGCTGTTGGACTTCCGCTTTCAAGTTTTGGAAGAGAGAAACAGGGATTCAGGGAGTATCTGTTGCGGAAAGAGCAGCCAGTGCGATTTTTATATGAAAGTGAGTTATATGAGATAACAATAAAAGATGTGAAACTGTTCCCACAGGGATACTCTGCGCTTGCTCTGCATCCAGAGTATCTGAAGAATGAACCGTCTGTTCTGCTTGTTGATATTGGTGGCTGGACCGTTGACCTTATGAGGCTGGACAATGCTGTTCCGAATGCAGCAACGTGCAGAAGTCTGGAACTTGGAGTAATCCGATGTATTGATGAGACAGCAGAACAAGTGCGTAGAAATACCGGACTGTCTGTGACAGAAACTCAAATTGAGCGTGTGCTTCGGAGGGAATCTTGCAGTATGGCAGAGGAGGCCAGACGGATCATACAGGAAAACGGACGGAAATATATAGAAAGAATACTGTCTGCGGTGACAGAATCCGGGTTTGATCTCCGGGCAGTACCCACCGTATTTATGGGGGGAGGCTCCGCAATTTTAAAACGCCACGTGACCGCACAGGACGCGATTTGCCGCCCCGTTTTTATAGAGGACGTCCATGCCAACGCAACAGGGTATGAACGGATTGTAGAGCAGATGTGGACGAGATGACACGCCCGGTATATTCGTTCCGCCCGAACCTGAAAAATCCAGAACACCAGAGGGCATGGGAGAAATTTCAAAGTGTTCCAGAAGGGCAGAAAAGCCAGTATCTGGTTCAGGCAATTCTGGAAAAAGAGGATCGGAAATGGATGGAAGAAGTCATTCAAAAGACGATAAAAGAAAGTGTTCGGGAATTAGGAATATGTGGCACTACGGAACAATTGAAAACGAAACCATCATCGGAAGAAATACCAGATCAGATGATGGATTTTCTATCTCAAATGGAAAATTTGTAAAGGGGGTGAGGCCTATGATTGCACGATACATACATTGTTGGATCTGCTAGGGGTAAGGCAAGAAATGCATCGATATCTTTGGTGGGTATTGTGAATAGCTTTCCATGCGGCTTTGGAGTATGTTGTGTGTAGCAAAAGTGAAAGGAGAAAGGTTATGGCAGAGATGAAAAATATCTGCGGAAAGATCCCGATGGACTTACATGAGAAAGTAAGAGAAGAGATTGAACTCACAGAAAGCAGCACACAAAAATTTTTACAACAGGTCATTGAAGAACATTTCAACAGAGTGGAAGGAAAAGGAGAAATAAGCATGGGAGCAGTAAGAACAGTAGCAGTACAGGTATCAGAGGAATTATTCCAGAGATTAAAAGTAGTCATCGGAAAGAAACACATGAAACAGAAAGACTTCTTAATTCAGATTATATAGATAGTCAATATCAGTTGACAGATAAAACTCAAAGAGTAACCACATTATGCAGCCATTGCCTGAGCAGCATAGAATCTGCTGCGCTTCACCATGGGTGGTAAGCCGCCATTAGCGGAGCAAATACGACGATTGTTCCAATAGCTCATAAAGTATCTCCAAACCAGCGATTTCAGCTGCTCCACGGTCAACTGTTCGGGATCGTAGCGGTCATATAATAGTTCTGTTTTCATCCTTGCCCACATGCTCTCGCAGCGAGCATTGTCATGGCAGCGACCGCCTGCACTATTCATGCTCTGCCGGATACCATACTGTGTGATTGCTCTGCGGTATAGATCGCTTGTATACTGAGCACCGCGGTCAGAATGAATAATTGCACCGTGCAAAGCCGGATAAGAAGCTATTGCGTTGTCCAATGTCTGAACGCACAGCTCTGCCTTCATGTTTGTACTCATAGCAATACCCAAAACACTCAGATCGAAGCAGTCGAATATGACGGAAGTGTAGAGCTTTCCATCTTTTGCTTTAATCTCTGTAATATCCGTAATGCATTTTTTAGAGGCTCATCGGAACGAAAGTCTCTTTTTCAGCAGGTCGTCTGATTTCATTGCCTCTCGGTCAGCCTTTGTGATTCCATTGGGCTTGCGTTTTGGATGATGAGTCAGTCCGATCTTTTTCATGATACGATATACCGTCTTTTCTCCCGGAATCTCTACGCCATCAGGCTTTTTCATCCGTAAAGCCTGATACATCCGCATACGTCCATATGTATCGTTGCATTGATCCTCACTGCAAATTTCCCGCATGATTTCGGCAAGTCGTTGGTATTTCCACGGTCGATTTCTGTTTACCAGATACCGATAGAACCCTTGCTTGCCTTACTTACACCCAGCATTTTACAGCAAAATGCAATTCTTCCTTTCTTCTTGCCGTCTTCTGTTTTTAGGGCGATGAATTTCATTCGCTGCCCTTTGCTGACTTCCGACGGCTGGCGGCGAAAAAAAGCGCTGGCTTCTGCTAGAAATTCATCTCTTCCTTTAGCCGCCGTATTTCTTTCTCCTGCTGCTTTACCTGCTTGCGCAGGGTATTCAATTCCTCGGCCAGACTCATTGCTGTCTGCGGCGTATGTGCTCCGCCTCCGATGTCCAACCGCCCCTCTTTGACCGCCCTAACCCATCCGTACAGCGTATCTACCGGTATCCCCAATTCGACCGCTGCTTTCGAGGATCCTATTTCATTCGATAGCTTTACGGCCTGCACCTTATATTCCGTGTTGTATTTTCGTTGATTCCGAGCCATCTTTCGTTGCCTCCTGTTTGTCCTTTTTCTATATATTGGCCCTTTGAGTTCTCTATGTCAACTTTTATTGTACAACACCATTATAGAAGAAGCACTGGAAAAGGTAGAGGTCGAATGGCAAAGCAAAGATCAGCCTGAAGAATCCGAACAGACAACTGGAGAATTGGGAACAGAAGAAACTCAACCGGAAGAAAGAACTGAGCCGGAAAGGGACAGCGAACCAGAAGAGGAAACCGAACCAGATGGAGAAAGTGAACCGAAAGAGGAAAACGAACCAGAAGGGGACAGCGAACCGGAAGAGGAAACTGAACCAGAAAGAGAAACTGATCTGGAAGAAGCCAAAACAGAAGAACCAACAGAATGGTAACCAATTGATACAGAATAACGAAGGGCGGTATGAGAGATCATGCCGCCTGTTTTTATCAGCAAAAAGGAGGTTGATAGCCGCAACCATTCAATTTTTTGATCTCTTTAGCGGAATCGGGGGATTTCGTGAAGGCTTAAGACGGGCAGGAAACTTTGTCTGTGTCGGACATTGCGAGGTGGATACTTATGCGGATAAGAACTACCGATTGCTGTTTGATACGGAAGGGGAGTGGTATTGTAATGACGCAAGAACAATCGAACCAGAACGAATGCCAGATTTTGATTTACTCTGTGCAGGATTTCCTTGCCAGGCTTATCCCGAATAAAATAGGAATCCCGAAGCCCAGCCGGGAATCCTTGCAGCGCAAGGATTTCTGCATAAAAACTTCGGAATAATATTTTGAAGATGGCACCTGATATAATGTTGCTACGGATGAAAATCCGAATCAACATTGTGAGGTGTATTGATGTGAACAAAATTGAAATCACAGTCCTTTCTGCGAGTGTATTAGATGCCTTAAGTGTGCGCGGACTCAAGGCTAAAACAGTACGGGAATTTGAGCGGTATGGGACTCGACGGATCGTGCAGCATTGTTTGGACAACGGTCAAACAATATACTTCAAGGAAACGGTTCAAGATTTTGTTTGGCAGGAACGAGCGAGGATGGAATCCGGAGCATTACCGCATTACCAGTGGGTCTTAACCCGGCGTGCCGCTGTTTATCTTGACCAAATGGCGAAACATGGAAAAATTCAGGGTGAGCCCCTGCGGTCTTGGGAGGCGGAACACAATCCATTATTTCAAAACGCACCACACAGTCCAAGCAATTCTATGAAGGTAATAGACATTATCTGCAGAACCAGAGATGCGGTCATACAGTTGGAGTTATCCGATAAGACAAAAACAAATTATATCTATTGCGGATTTGGACCCATCTTGAATTTTTTTTTTGCTTCTCGCGGTGAGGAGTTCTATTCTCCAGAAACGCTTGCTCTTTTCGTAAATAAAGCAAAAAAAGAAAATTATGCGAACGGAACAATCCCAAAAGCATCTTTTCAAACGATGCGCAAAGCTGCCCGCTGGATCGAGGAATGCCTCTCGACAGGGCGGGTATCTCAGCGGAAGTTAAGAAAATATAATTTTGCCTGCGCTCCGCCAGAGTTTGAAAATCTGCTCTCGCAATACCAACTGTACATGGACAATGAGAACTATCTGAAAGAAGGCACCCGCCAGTTTTATCTTTCATCGGTTCGGACATTTTTCCGTACTATGGGCATTTTGGGAATATACCGCTATGCTGAGATTACCCTGGCGGATGTCACCAGGTGTCTGGCAAAGATTTCAGAAACTTTTCCTTGCGGTATATTAATTTGACCGGAAGTATGCGATCCTTTGCGCGATTCATGGCTGAAAAGCATCCTGAGCTTCTCGATATTTCGCCAGCACTGGTGTTCTCTGCTGCAAAACGTCGGCGTGTTTATGTAGGATACACTCACGAAGATGCCCAAAAGATTTTCTCTGCAATAAATCGCAGCAGCACAATGGGGATGCGAGATTATGCAATGATTATGCTTGCGTATACAACGGGCCTGCGAGGGTGCGACATTGTGAATTTGAAGTTCAACAGCATTGACTGGGATGCCTGCGAATTACGCCTTGTACAAGAAAAAAAACGAATATTCCTGTATCTTTACCGCTCGATACGACAACTGGGAATGCGATTGCTGATTACATTCTCAATGCTCGGCCAAAATGCGATTCCGAGTATGTGTTTTTACGGACACAGCGTCCTTATACCAAGCTCAGAAGTATGTGGACTGTGATTGCAAAATATGCTCGTATCGCACTGGGAAAGAGTAGAAGGAGAATGGCCCTCATGCTTTCCGACGGGGAATGGGGGAGACAGCTACTGGAAGCAGATATTCCCGCACCCTTAATCTGCAATATTCTGGGGCATACATCGTCTATGTCTTTGCGCCAATATACCGCGTCATCCTTAGAGAAATTAAAAGTGTGCGCAGGTACTATTTCTGCAATCCCCATTGCGCAGGAGGCTTTGTTATGATGCGATATCCTTTGAAAAGCAGCTTTGCAGAACAGATTCGCAGCTTTGTAGACTACAAGAACAGTCTCGGCTTTCCTTACGATGAAAGCTGCCGTATTCTATGGAAGTTTGACAATTTCTGTGCAGAGATTTCCCGAAAAATTCCTTGGATCGTGAGCTTGCTCTTGCGTGGCTGGAGAAACGAGATACGGAAAACACAGCAGGCCACCGAAATCGCATTATGGTCATACGGGAGTTTGCAAAGTACCTTCGGGCTGTTGGAACAGAAGCATATATGATTCCCATATCCATGACCAGCAAAGGCCCTAGGTATGTTCCACATATCTTCAATGAAGCGGAGATAAAAGCGTTCTTCCACGGTGCTGACAGCTTTCGGCCTCACGAGAAAGCTCCAGCCAGACATCTTGTTATCCCGGTATTTTACAGATTGCTGTATTGCTGCGGATTGCGGCCCGCAGAAGCGAGACTTCTCAAGAAGGAAAATGTGGACTTGGTTCGCGGTGCTGTCTACGTTGTGGAATCCAAAGGGCACAAGGACCGTGTCGTTGCGGTTGCAGATGATTTGCTTCAGATTATGAGAAGCTATTCCACCCTGATTTCAGAAATTTACCCGGACAGCGATTACTTTTTTCCGAGATACGATGGGGAGGGGCCGTATACGAAGCGTTGGACAGAAGAAATGTTTTGGAGATGCTTCAGTATGGCCGGAATTACTGCGTTTGAGGGACCTAAACCTAGGGTTTACGATTTCAGACATACTTTTGCAACGGAATGTATCTGTCGTTGGATGCGAGAAGGCCGTGATATTGATGCAATGCTGCCGTTTCTCTCCGCATACATGGGACACGCCCGTTATGAAGATACGCTTTACTATGTCCACATGGTTCCTGATTTTTATGAGCGTGTTGGAACAGTAGACCGTACTGCATGGGAAAAATTGCTTCCGGAGGTGCATGATGAAGGTTAAGGATGCTCAGTTCTTTGCAGTTGTAAGTTCATTCCTGAATGTTTATCGAAGAGGTTGCAGCATTTTTTTCTTCGACATTTTTCGAACATTATAACGTACCTATCCGGTCACCGCCATGCTCCGATTTGATTTCTATATCAAAAATCAGATCGGAGGAAAGATAAATGGCTTATAACAAGACAAGTGAAGAACGAAAGTGGAATTATTGGAAAGAACAGGAAGAAAAGAAACTGCGTGAACTGGGAATGGAAGAAGAGAAGATCCAAAAGCTGCGCCAGATGGACAGGGAAGACTTTCTGGAAGAGCGCAGATACCGGGAACATCTGGATGAAACGATGCAGGATATGGATTCCATAAAAGAAAAGGACAGCGAGCTGTTTGCAAGGGATGTAAAGGAGCTTCTGGATCACATAGGTGATAAGCGAATCTATGAACTATTGAAAGAAACGGAGCATCAGACACTGGAAATCCTCTTACTCAGTACATGGGGATATTCTGGAAGAGAAGTTGCTAAGATTATGGGAATGGCAGAACAGACGATTTATACCAAAAGAAACCGTTTGAGAAAAAAATTAAAAAATTTATCAAAAATTGAATAATTATGGCGTTTTTCGTCGGCTATTTAATAGGCAGGTAAATTTTGCCAGTGTACTTTGACAATCCTATACCAGCATTACAGGTACGTTCCCGTAAGTAGAAGCGTGGCAGGAAGACGCGAGGACAGATGAAAAGGGCATGGAAGAAATTAGACCAGAAAGTGAGAGGCAGAGTTCTTTTGTGGCGTTTTCGTTTCGAGCGAATCATCTTTAACTGAAACAGGACCGTGGCGGTCTTTTGCGAGGATCACTTACGAGGGGATAATGATACATAGGAACTGCCAGTGAGCAGAGGATGGACTTTGGGTTGTAATCAGCAAGACCTTTAGAAAATCCGTGAGCGGTGCAATGCCAAGCATCCGCCTGTAATGTTCCCGTAAGGCAATGGGGGAGTCGAGGACAAATACAACGCCAAAAAACAAAAGTATAAGAAATCAAGGAAGAATGTGTCGTTGATATCAGATACATACGGCTGTAGGGAGAAATCCTTTACAGCCGTATTGATGTGATATCAGCACGCATATCAGGTAACAAATTATGTATTACACAAGAGAATATCTAAATAGAGCGCATCGTGAAATTGATACTATCTTTCGGGTACTGTTCCCGGAGCATGGAATGGCAGTAAGGGAAGAACAGATTATGTTATGCCACAAAATGCTGGATAACCTGCTGGGAAGAAACATAGCACTGTGTGACGCGGGTGTCGGTATCGGCAAGACGTATGCTTATCTGGTGGCCTGTGTTCTGATGAGAAAATATTCCCTCCTTGCAGAAGGATGTTCCCCTTATGAGCAGCGTCCGGTCGTGATATCCACTTCCAGCATTGCACTCCAGAAAGCAATTCTTACAGAATATATCCCTTTTCTCTCCCGGATTCTTCAGGAGAACGGGACGATTCAGGCCCCTATTAAAGCTGTGATACGAAAAGGGAAAGAGCATTTTGTCTGCGATGAGAGGTTGGAGCAACGAATCGTTGCAATCGAAGAGAAAAACAAAAATGCGTTGCAGAAAGAAGCGCTGCTGTCGTTGAAAGAACATTATGATATGGACGAAGTGTCCAACTTAAGTGGGTTTGACAGAAGGATGGTGAGTGTACCGAAGTTCTGTTCGGGAGACTGCCCGAAAAGAGGCTCATGCAGGTATCAGCAGTATCTGGAGCGTTCCAGAGATCATGAAATGTTCATTCAGATCTGTAATCACAATTATCTGCTGGCTGATGGTTATCACAGGCTGCAGGATTACCGCCCGTTATTAAAAGACTACCGAGCATTGATTGTCGATGAAGCACATAAGCTGCCGGATGCGGCAAAGCAGATGTTTGGGAAGAGCCTCTGTTATGACGATATCCGGGAAATCTGCTTTTATCTTGGAAAAGAGTACCAAGGACCGGAGATAAGAAAACTGTCCGGGACGATCCGGATGGTGCTGGACATCATAGGAGAAAACCACAGAACCAGATATGGGATAAAAGAAGAATTCCACATGACAGAAGAGTGTGCAATGTATTTATATGAGGGGATACAGACCATGAATAAGATCATAGAAAAATTAGAAAAGAAGATTCCAAAGTGGATCAGAAACAAGCTGGAAGAAACCAAAAGTGTGCTGGAATGCTTTTTCCATCAGGATAAGAAGTATGTGCTGCATCTGAAGCAGGACCATGACCACCGGATTATATTGTGTGCATCCAGCAGACGGATTCCACAGTATCTGGATCAGATGTTGTGGAGCAGAGGAATGGGAGCGATTCTTACAAGCGGAACTTTAAAAACCGGACAGGGATTTTCCCATATTCGGAAAATGACAGGACTACAGGGAGTACGGAGAGTCCGGGAATATGTGGCAGACTCCCCGTTTGAATATCAGAAGAACTGTCTGTTATATCTGCCAAAGAATTTGAAGACATGCAGAAGAGAAAGTCAGGAAGAGGCAGAGATGATAGCAGGCCATATCCATTCGCTGATCTGTTCGACTTACGGGCATACGCTAGTGCTGTTTACATCTTATCATTTGATGGGAAACGTTTACCAGATGTTAAGGGATGAAATTCCGTTCCCGATGATAGAGGTGTGGAGACATTCACCGGAAGAGATCACAAGATTTAAACAGATGGACAATGCTGTCCTTTTTGCAGCCGGCTCCTGTTGGGAAGGAGTAGACTTCCCTGGAGATATGGTATCTTCGCTGATTATAGTAAAACTGCCCTTTGCTGTTCCTGATCCCATCAGTGAAGCACAGAAGAAGGAATATGCCAGCCTGAAAGATTATATTCAGGCAGTGATTGTTCCAGACATGCAGAAAAAACTAAGACAGGGATTCGGACGTGCTCTCCGCACCGAGACAGATACTTGTGTCGTGTCCATTTTAGACGAGCGTGCAGGAGAAGGCGGCAGGTATCATGAGGAAGTAATGTGTGCGCTTCCGAGCTGCAAGATGGCAAAAGATATCAAGGATGTCCAGCACTTTATCCGAAACCGGAAAGGCGTGGAATACTACCTGTAACCGTTCGTGGTTCTGCTACAGAAAAAGCAGATTTTGCACGAAAAGTTTGGTGGTATTTCAAGGGCGTTTTCGGTGGGATTGTTGGTATTGATGAATAGCTATTTCGGCATGAAGTGGGTATACTGTGTATAGCGTTAGAGGAAAGGAGGCAGCTTATGATATACAAGGTGGAAACGATAAAAGATGGAACAGAAAAATATTTTTTCATCAGAAATCTGGAAACAATGAGTATTGAAGAACTGCCAAGTAAATATCTAATGCATAAGATTAAATGTAAACGTTCACCAAATACAGTGAAACGCACAGCATTTTCAATCTGCTATTATATGAAATATATGGCAGAGAAAGAAATGGAACTCACAGAAGTCTATCAGTTAGATTATGAAAAACAGACAGAACACTTTGTGGAATTTTTATACTGGCTTAAAGCCGGAAACCATACAGAGCAAACGGCTGGAGAAAAGAAGTGTCCGAATGAAGGAACCTGCAACGCATACTTAAAAGATGTGTTCAGGTTCTATTTATTTATAGAGGCAGAATATGAACAGTACGGAAGTCTCAAAACCTTATCGTATAACCAGATTATAGCGGTTAATCAGGTGGGAGTAAAAAAGGTACTGCGGAATCATTCTTTTAAAGCCTATCTGAAGGAAGAGGAACATCGTGGGAGAACAGCAAAAGAAAATCAGATTATTACAATTTTACAGGCCTGTACGAACCGAAGAGATCAGCTTCTGTTACTTATGTTAGCAGAAACCGGATACAGGATTGGGGAACTACTGGGAGTAAAATATGTCAAAGATATTGATTATAGGAATCACATGATAAGGGTATGCTTCCGGGAAGATAATGAAAATGAAGCAAGAGCCAAAAATGCGGAATACAGAAGTGCCAAGATAAGTAATGATACGTTTGAATTTCTCATGGATTATCTGGCAAAATATCGGAAAATTCTGCAACATCAGGATTACCTGTTTGTGAATATCATGGGTGAGAACATTGGAAAGCCATTAAGAGTGGACAGTGTATATGATATGTTGGACCGAATGGAAAAGAAAACCGGAGTTAAAATCACACCCCACATGTTACGTCACTATTTTGCAAATATGCGAAAGCAGGCAGGATGGGAACTGGAAATGATCAGTCAGGCATTGGGGCATAAACATTTGGATACGACTATAAAGTATCTGGACTGGCTGGATGATGAACTGATAGAAGCAAGTAATGAGTTTTATGCACAACACACTGCTATTTATGGGGCGGAACGTCTGCTGGAGTAGGGAGGTGTGAGAAATACCTATATATTTATTGCAACAGGCAGAACACATAACAGAATCTGAAGTAGATATTGAGAAGAAAAAGCAGGAACTATATTCAGAAATTGATGCACTTGGAATAAAAAGCGATTCAAGAATTAACAAATTGAAAAAGTTCTTGGCAGATAGAAAAATCTGGCATCTGGAAGAAATGGATTATCCTTTGCGAAATTCGTATGAACAATATTTAAGAGGACAGATACGATCACAAATTGTATCTTTCTATTTGAAAATATATGATACGGTAAAACAACAACATATCTATCAACAGATGCAGACGCTAAATGGAAAGCGGATATATGAATGGAAATATCAAAATAAAATTTATTTTCTGAAGTATTATCCGGAAAAGGAAATAGCTGAGACCTTTGAAACTTCTTATAAAACAAACCTATTGGGTGGGATTTTACACAAAATTGTTCAGAAGTTTTAAAGAAACAAATTTTTTATACGTTGAGTCGTATCATTGCAAATACTTCAATGTCTAAGGCTTATAGAAATGTCAGGTTAAAATCCTTAAAACTTCTTTATGATTCTTGTGTTCAGTTAAATATTACGGATATTGGATTGCTGGAAATGGAACAAGTGGAAACTATTTTAAAGAATTTTCCCGAAACGAGTCAACGAAGTATTTTAGGTGAATGCAGAAGAGATGCGTTTATGCAGCAGGAACAGATCCAATGGGAAGCAAATGTATGGTATCTGGAACGATTACATCTTGGAAAACATCGAATAGACGAAAGTAAATCCTTAATTAGCATTTCTTTTATGGAAGTCAAGGAAATACAGAATCGAGAAATTTTACAGGCATACATGAAATATGAACTGGGAATTACTGGACAGGCAGTCAGCACGATTGTACGAAGATTTGTATGTATTAGAAATTTTATTGAACTGCTGGAACAAGAAAAGATACTGGCGATTCATGCAACTGTCGCAGAAGTAAAAAAGTATGCAGACGGCTTGCGAGAACGGGGAATACAGGCAAAGGGATTTAATGAAAGAATTTTCGGTATCGGTCATTTTTATAAATTCATGGAAGTTAAACAGTATATTACAAGAATGCCATTCCGAATTGAATATTTCCAACAAAAAGAAGTAATAGTACATCATGATCGTAGCGTTGAGGAAACAGTATATATGGAAATTTTGAAAAAATTATATCTTTTTCCAGAGCGATTACGATGTATGTTCCTACATCTGTGGTGTCTAGGATTACGGGCGAGTGAAGTGTGTACATTGAAAGGAAATGCTTATTATCAGCAGGGCGAGGATTATTGGATTCAGGTGTATCAGGTCAAAATGAAGAATTATAAAAGGATTCCAATCCCACAGGCACTTTATCGGATTATGAAAGTATACTTGAAAAAACATGAAATTCAGCCTGAAGAATTCATTTTTAAAAACAGCAGAGGTGGTGCTTGTCTATATGGTACATTCCGAACTCAGATGATAGAAGCGTGCCGGGAAAATAAGATTGCAAATGGAGAATATTTATTTCAATCACACGATTATCGACATACAGTAGCAACTATGTTTTATGACAGTCATGTATCACTGCAAAGTATCCGGGATTATCTTGGACATACTTATGAAGAAATGACAAGACAGTATATTGATTATATGCCACAAAGGATTGCAAAAGCAAATGATGAGTTCTTTGAAATGCAAGGAAGTAGTTTAGCATCATGGCTAAAGAAAGAGGAAAAAGATGGAAAATGATATTATATACTTCAGCGATTTCCCCAATTTACAAGAAACAGGGACACGTAAGGATAATGGAAAATTTGATTTAACGTTGCTTCCAACGCAAGAATTAAAGGAAGAGTTTCGAGGTTATATTATGTATCGCTGCAAAAACGGAACGTTTAGAGCATTGATTCAGGATCGAACAGCTTATAATCATATTGCAAAGTTTTTGAACAGCAGAATAAATCGGAGAATCAAAAGCCTTGGAGATAGAAATCCAGAAAAATGGATATCACTTTTAAAAGGCTGGATGTTAGAACAGGGAATAACTATTGTAAAAGAAAAGAAGAGTGTGTATGGTACAGTAAGCTATGGCGAAGCAGTGACGATATTATATTTCAGAAACGTACTGAAATTTTTAGAGCCAGAAGATTTACGGGATGAGATAGAAAAAGATGTTTGGGAACTAAAAAATCTGGATATTAAAATCAGATCCAATCCAATTTATAATGTAAAAACACTGGATTTCAGAAAAATATATCAGCCAGATATCCGGGAAGAATGTAAGAAAGCTGTTTATATGAATCTACAGTATGAAGCAATAGGAACTGTACAGGGAGAACTGACAATAATGAGGATATTCTCAGAATATCTCCAAAAAGAGTATTCCAAAATAAAAAGCTGCAGTGAAATAGACAGAGAAGTGTTGGAAGAATTTTTGATACATCTGTCAACAAAAGATACTTCCCATAGTGCGAATAGTTCTTATGTAATTTCATTAAGACGACAGTTAGAGACAATCGGAAAAATTTACAGCTATGAAAGATTGGAGCATTTATTTATTAATACGGATATTCCACCGGAAGTAAATGCAGAATTTAGAGTGTATTCTGATGATGAAATGAAACGACTGAATGCGGAAATTACACAGATGGATGTACAGATTGCAAGATGTCTTCTGATACATCAGATGCTTGGAACTAGGATATCAGATACCCTTACACTGAGACCAGATTGTCTGACGAGAGAAAATGGCCAAGATATGATTGAAATATATCAAGTTAAAACTAAAAGATATAAAAAACCGATCAGTAAAGAACTTGCAAAACTGTTACAGAGTTCTATTGAATATACACAGGAAAAGTTCGGTGATACAGAATACATATTTGTTAATGAAAAAGAACCTGACCGCCCGATGCAGTATATGGCTATAAAAACAAAAGTCATGTCCATGATACAGGAAAAGCAGTTGAAAGATGATCATGGCGAATTATTCGGGTTTGGAACGCACATGTTCCGGCACTACTATGGCGTCAAACTTACAGAAATGCATCTGGATGACTGGACGATAGCGAGACTATTGGGGCATAAAAGACTGAATAATGTACAGCATTACCGGAAAATGAGCAATCAAAGAATGGCAGACGAAACCAGAGAAGTAAGACAGAGGATGAGTGACATCATATATATGAGTCTGGCAAGATGGGGTGAAGAATATGAGCAAATACGACAAGATGATTGAGGAAAATCAGAGAAAAAGTAAAGAGAAAATTGAACTGGCATTGCAAGCAATACAAGATATGCTGGCAAATAAAGAACGTATCAGCGTTCCAAAGCTGATGAAGAAAACTGGATTGTCGAGAGGATTCTTTTATAAAAATCCAACCGTCCGGGATACATTGAACCAAGCAGTAGAGCAACAGGCCGGAATGATAGATCCAAGAAGAGAAATCCTGAACATGGCGATGGAAAAACAGATTGAACTGTTGAACCAGAAGGTGGCAGCTCTGAGCAGAGAAAATAAGGAACTGAAGAGAAAGAACGAAAAGTTACAGAAGGCATTACGGAAACAGGATTTGAATTTTATTAAGAACTTATAACATTGAAAATAATAAGATGGAAGAGATGTGTGCAGACACATCTTTTCATCGTTGAGGATAAAATATATAGAATGAGAGTGGGATTGTTTTATGGTATACTAAAAGTGAAATGCTAACTTTGATATGAGGTATAAAACAATATGACAGAAATACAAATTAAAAATTTAATTAAAGAATATGAAAAAGAATATATTGAGTTTATGGAAATTGAGAAATTACCACAGTATAAGATAGATTTTTTTGAAATTAATGTTGAGGAAAGCGATGCAGCAGGATTCGCTTCAGCCGCCCAAGCTTACTATAATACGAAAACAGATGAACATATATTAAGGATATGCAAAAGTTCGGAAATACCAAGGTATATTGTGTTTCATGAATTTACGCATATTTTAGATACGGAAATGTATGCAAAGCAAGATTCTTGGAAATATATGGCTTTGTCTGGTTATACAGAATATCATGCAGCACAAGTTGAATTGATGATAATGTTAGGAGCAGATAGTATACAAACTCAAGATTTTTCATTTACAGTTGATGTTGAAATAGGTAATAGTACAGTTAGGAATTACCTAAACTCAAGACATCAATTAGTAGTGAATATGATGAATAGAACAGATTTTCCAAGAGATATTGAAGCATTAAAAACAACGGTAGGTGTGCTATATAATTATTTTGGAGTGCGTTCTATATGTAAAATGTATGCGAAAGATTATACTGAAGAAGTGGATAACACAATTATTATTCAGAAACTTTCAAAAGTATTATTTGAAGAGATAAATAGCTTTATGGTTGGATGGTTTAATGAAGCACAAGTAGAGCTGAGCTTTGTGTCATATATGAAAATAATGTGGCCTATGCTTCAAAGCTATTTTGGAAAAGAATGAAAGATAGTAACAGTAAACACAGTTTTGTATACAGTTAAACCCAGTAAAATCAACGCATGAGGGGAACTGGCTACATTTTACTTCCCGGTCCGGTGGGATGGGCGTGCCGGTGTTGTGCACCGTCAAAACCGCCTGGCTGCCCGCTGCGGCCAGCCGCAGGGTCACAGCGCCGCCGGTGCCCGCGTACTTGATGGCATTATCCAGCAGGATCACCGCCAACCGATGCAGGGAGGCGGCATCCCCCTGCACGGTCTGGCCGGGGTTCGTCCGCTACAATCAGGATATTCACCGGCAAATCTCCTTCGGCTTTCTTCAATTTATAGATACAGTATACCACAATCAGCTGAAAATAGGCTGAAAAAATGCGGCAGGTTTTGCGCCTGCCGCATTTTTGCCGCAAAATCTGCGAAATTCCGCAGCGGTTTTACTCTTCTTCCAAGATCTCTGCGGCAACCTCTGCACGGTCGCGGCGGGTATCCATGGCGGTCTTTTCAATCATGCGGTGGGCTTCCGCTTCGCTCATGCCCTTGTGCTCGATCAGATAGCACTTGGCACGGTCCACCAGCCGGATCTGGGCAATTTTATCCCGCAGTTTGTCGTTTTCCTGCCGCAGATAATCCAGGCGGCGGCAGCAGGCGGCGGCCATCTGAACGGCCTGGCGGAACTGCACCCCGGTAAAGGGCTTTGCCAACACCAACACACCGTGCTGCTGCAATTTATCGGAAATCTGGTCTGCGGTGCCCGCCTTGGCAAGCAGAATGACACCGGCGTTTGATTTTTCTACCGCATAGGTCGAAAGTTCGTGGCCAAACTCGTCCGGCAGGGGGGTGTTGATGATCACGACCTCGAAATCAATATCCCCCATGCGGCGGCGGGCTTCGCCGCCGCTGGCCACAATGGTGGGGCGCAGGTAACCCAGCTCCGCTACATGCTTTGCCAGGTATTCATTTGCGTTGTTCCCCGCAGAGGCAATCAAAGCTGAAGGCACAAACACATCACCGCCCATCTGTTAAATTACAAAATCTGCCCTGCTTTGGGAAACATCAAATCTTCAAAAAGCAGTTTTCACGCTCCCATGCCTGGGGGTCGGGGGCACTTTCGTAACCATGGCACAACTGGGTCTGGTATTCAAAGTATTTGTTCATCAGCGGCACAGGCAGCTCTTTGGCGATAAAGTTACTCTGTGCGGCAATGGTGATGGCTTCGCGCAGACTTTCGGGCAGGCTTTCCAGCCCTTCGGCGGCGCTCTTGTGGAACAGATTGCGGTTGACCGGAGCGGGCAGCGGCATCTTTTTTTCAATGCCGTCGAGCCCAGCGGCCAGAATCAGGCCAATGACCAGATATGGGTTGCAGGAGGGATCGGGGCTGCGCAGCTCCAGGCGGCAGAATTCGCCGGTGGCGGAAGGCAGGCGCACCAGCTGGCTGCGGTTCTGGCGGCTCCAGCTCACATACTTGGGGGCTTCGCAGCTGCCAAACCGTGTGTAAGAGTTGGGAATCGGGTTGCAGAAGCAGGTCAGCTCCCGCGCGTGGGCAAGGATACCGGCAATAAAATGTCCGGCCTCGCTGTCGGGGGCAATGTCGCCCTGGAACAGGTTTTTGCCGTCCCGGTGGATGGAAACATTCACATGCATGCCGCTGCCGGCCTGGTCCTGCATGGGCTTGGGCATAAAGCTGGCAAATAGGCCGTTGCGGTCCGCAATAGCTTTGACGGTGCTTTTGAAGGTGTTCAGGTTATCGGCCGATTTGAGCGCGGTGGAATACATAAAGTCCACTTCGTTCTGGCCAAAGCCGCTTTCGTGGTGGCTGTGCTGGGGGCGCAGGCCCATATCCTCCATGGCAAAGCAGATCTCGCGGCGGATGTTCTCGGCCTTGTCCAAAGGGGCAATGTCAAAGTAGCCGCCGTGGTCCATCGGGATGCGGGTGGGGTTGCCGTGCTCGTCGGTCTGGAACAGATAGAACTCACATTCGCAGCCCACATCGCAGCGCAGGCCCATGGCCTTGGCGCGCTTGACCACCGATTGCAGGTACCCGCGGCTGTTGCCGGCAAAGGGGCGGCCATTGGGCAGGGTGATATCGCAGTACATGCGCATTACACGGCCCTCGGTGGGGCGCCAGGGCAGAATGGTCATCGTGTCCGGGTCCGGCCAAAGCACAAGGTCGCTCTCCTCAGTGTTCATAAACCCGGCAATGGAGCTGCCGTCAAAGCAGACACCCTGCTCGAAGGCATAGGGAAGGTCCCCGGCAAAGACAGAGATGTTTTTTTGATTGCCGAAAATATCGCAGAACGCCAGACGTACAAATTTTACGTCGTTATCTTCGACATAGTTCAGGATATCCTGTGCAGTATGCTTCATGGTGGAATCCTCCAAATTTAGGCTGCAGATTTGGCAGAGAGGGGGAGAGTAGTTAGGAGGCAGGAGTGAGGAGTTGATGCAAATTAGGAATTAAAAATTCCGTAGGGCGCACATTGTGCGCCCGTTGCCTTTTGGTTAATCCCATTATAGCATATGGAGCAAAGTTCCGGTATGGTCGATAGGGCGGAACGAGTGCCGGGAGTTTATTCAGCATTGAACCCAATAAACTCCTCCCTCCTAACTCCTAACTTTCAACTGACTCCTACCTAAACTCGAAAGGCCCACCTCGCGGCGGGCCTTTCGAGCTGGTGTAAGAAATAGGAAAAGGAGAATGGCGTGTTAAAAAGCCGTGCCCGGCATTTTGTGCAAAGCACAAACCCTTGCTGCCGGGGGCTTTTTGGGTCACTGCTTACTCAGTGTAAAACAGCATACGGCTGTAGCACGGCAGCGGCCAGTAATCCTCATCGACAAGCTCTTCAGCAGCGTCAGCGGCGGCGCGCAGGGTATCCATGGCGGGCAGAACCTCATCATGGAAAGCATGAGCCTTAGCGGTCTCATCGTCCAGGGCGCTGACCTTATCGGTCACAGCCTTCAGAGCGTCGGTTGCATCAGACATCTCGTCAGTGTATTTGGAAAGTGCAGTCAACAGCTTTGCTTCGGACTTGGTGGAGATGCCTTCCACAGCAGCGGTCTTGGCTGCGGCGGTGCTGGCAACTTCGCCCATATAGCTGGTGGCGGCAGGAATCAGCTGCTTGGATGCGATCTTGAGCATGGTGCGGGCTTCGATGTTGATAATCTTGGAGTAGTGCTCCATCTCAACTTCGTAACGGCTCAGCATTTCGGTCTTGGTCAGAACGCCGAACTCTTCCATCAGGGAGATGTTCTTCTCTTCCTTCAGGGCGACCATGGCATCGGGGGTGCACTTGCGGTTGGGCAGGCCACGGCGGGCAGCCTCAGCTTCCCAGGCTTCGGAATAACCGTTGCCGTTGAAGATCACACGGCGGTGGTCGTTCAGGGTCTTCTTGACCCAGGCGGCGGCAGCGCACTCAAAGTCAGCAGCGCCCTCCACATCGGCAACAAACTGCTTCAGCTCTTTGGCAACAGCAGTGTTCAGGATGGTGTTGGCATCGCTCAGGTTCTCAGCGGAACCGGGCATACGGAACTCGAACTTGTTGCCGGTAAAGGCGAACGGAGAAGTACGGTTACGGTCGGTGGTGTCCTTGCTGAACTTGGGCAGAACATCAACGCCAAGGTCCATCTTCATCTTAACAGGGCCGGCATAGGGGCTGTCGGTGCAGACAGCATCGATAACAGCTTCCAGCTCTTCGCCGACAAAGATGGAGATGATGGCCGGGGGTGCCTCGTTAGCGCCCAGGCGGTGGTCATTGCCGGGGGTGGCAACAGAGGTACGCAGCAGGTCAGCGTATTCATCGACTGCCTTGATAACGGCGGTCAGGAAGACCATGAACTGCAGATTTTCCATCGGGGTATCGCCGGGATCCAGCAGGTTTTCGCTCTTGGTGCTGAGGGACCAGTTGTTGTGCTTGCCGGAACCGTTAACGCCCTCGAACGGCTTTTCGTGCTGCAGGCAGACCAAGCCGTGCTTATCGGCAATCTTCTTCATCATTTCCATGGTCAGAAGGTTGTGGTCGATGGCAACGTTGGTGGTATCGTAAATGGGGGCGAGCTCATGCTGGCAGGGGGCAACTTCGTTGTGCTTGGTCTTTGCGGGGATGCCCAGCTTCCACAGCTCGGTGTCCAGATCCTTCATAAAGGCGGAGACAATGGGGCGGATCACACCAAAGTAGTGCTCTTCCAGTTCCTGGCCCTTGGACGGTGCAGAGCCAAACAGGGTGCGGCCGGTCAGAACCAGGTCCAGGCGCTTGTTGTAATCCTCTTTGCGGATCAGGAAGTACTCCTGCTCCGGGCCAACGGTGGTGGCAACGCGCTCAACATCCTTGCCGAACAGGTGCAGTACCTTGCAGGCCTGGTCGCTGATGGCCTGCATGGAACGCAGCAGCGGGGTCTTTTTATCCAGTGCTTCGCCGGTGTAAGAGCAGAATGCAGTGGGGATGCACAGCACGTCATCTTTTACAAAAGCATAGCTGGTGGGGTCCCATGCGGTGTAGCCGCGGGCTTCACAGGTGGCGCGCAGGCCGCCGGAAGGGAAGGAGGAAGCATCTGGTTCGCCTTTGATGAGTTCCTTGCCGGAAAACTCCATGATGGCGGTGCCGTCCGGCTGGGGGCTGACAAAACCATCGTGCTTTTCACTGGTGATGCCGGTCAGGGGCTGGAACCAGTGGGTGTAATGGGTAGCGCCCTGTTCAATCGCCCAGCGCTTCATCACGCTGGCCACAACATTGGCTACTTCCAGGTCAAGGGCCTGACCCTTTTCGATGGTTGCCTTCAGGCTCTTGTAGGTCGAGCTGGGCAGACGCTCACGCATTTCGTGCTCGTTGAAGACTTTGCTGCCGTACAGTTCCATAACGGTTGCTGCCATACTTACCGAACTCCTTTTCCTCTGTGGTATCATCACGCAAATAAGTCGGACTTTTTATAAAACAAAAGGCACTGCGAACAGGATTTGTGTTCGCAGCGCCCTTGCTGTCTATGTGCTTATTATACGGGCCAAACGCAAAAAAAGCAACTGGCAGAAATGACAAACCGGATTGGCGTTTGCCTTGATGTTTTAGGGAAAATGCTTGTATTGGGGGATGGAGCCATCCAACCCCCAATGCGGCCTAATAAAATAAACCGGGCCGCCAACCCCGCTTGGGGGCGACAAGCCCGGTATTGCCTTAAACGTGTGCTGCGTTCTTTTGGACTTTTGCGGTACAGCACAACAGTGGCTGCAATGCCCAGCAGGCTGATGCAGTCCGCCGCGCGCCAGAACCACATTCCAGTCCAGCGCACCTGTGCGCTGCCCTGCCAGCCGGGAGCCAGGGTAACGGTCAGGTAACCGTTCTTGTGGGTCAGTGCGGCTCCGTCCGCAGCGGTCATATGGTAGCCGGGGTAGTAGAATAGCGGCAGCCGGATGGATGCTTCGGTATCGCCGGTGTTCTGCACCGCCAGCTGAATGGTCAGGCCGTTTTTGGTGTACTCTGTCAACTCTACGCCGTCGTCCGCTTCGGGGGTCAGGCGGCCCCAGACGCTGTCATCGGTGGTGGTGTCCTCGGTGGGCAGGTATTCGCCGCCACCCACCTGACCGGGCAGGTCATCCACCGCGGCAAGGCTCATGTAGGTAACGGCTTCGCTGGTGGTGCATTTGTCATACATCAGGTACCCGGCGGGGATGATGGTCAGCGCCAGCAGGGCGGCGGCCATTGCCTTGGCGGCTTCGGGCCGGACTTTGCGGTACAGCACCACCGCGCAGCAGGCGCACACGACCAGCAGCATGGTGGCCGGGGTGAAGAACCGCCAGGCAAACTGCAGCTTCCCCAGAGTCTTGCTCAGCGCCTGCAATGGTTCGCAACGGAACAGCGCGTACCAGGGGCAAAGGTCGCTGGCGCACCAGGCGGCCAGCAGGCCAAAGCCCAGTGTCAGGCTGCCAATGCGCGCGGCATCGCGGCTGCTTTTGCGCACGGCGGGGTCCAGCACAGCCAGCAGGAAGAAGAATGCACCCGCGGCCAGTGCCAGGCCCAGCGTCTGCGGCATTTCGCCCGCAATGCCGCTCTGGATGCTCTCCGCCACGCCGCTGCTTTGGCCGAACATCAAAAACATCTGGCCCAGGTAAACGGAGCTGTCGTACAGGTAGGCGGCATCATACTTGCCGCTGATGCGGCACACCCCCTGCACCATGTATTGCAGCAGCGGCACCATAAACCACAGGTTCCACACAATGGCGGCCCCGGCGGCTTTGCACAGAGCGGGCAGCACCGGGCGGGTGAAGGTTTTTTTGAAATACAGCAGGCAGAAGGCGGCGGTAAAGAACACCGCAAGTTCGGTTGTCAGCAGATGGCTCTGCAGCAGGCCGGTAAAGCCCAGGGCAAAGGGCAGCCAGCACCAGGGCTCGGCCTTTTTGCCATCAGCAGGGGATTGGCGATAAATCCGCCACAGCCCGTACACGACCAGCGGCAGGAACGCCATGGCGGTATATTCGCCCACTGCAGCGCGCACAAACACGTTGGTCAGCCGGTAGAACGAAAGGGTGTACAGCGCGGTACCAAGCAGCGCGGCACAATCGCTGCGGAACATTCTGCGCAGGGCATAAAACGTAATGCCCACGGTGGCCGCTGTGATGGATGCAACGTAAACTTTGTAGCTGGTTTGCAGGCTGAAACCCAGGATGCGCAGCACCGCAGCCGGGTACAGGAACACATCGGAGTACATCAGGCTGAACGGATAGCCTTTTTCGTTGATGATGGCCGGGTCCATGCGCACGGGGAACTGCCCGGCCAGCAGCCCGGCTTTCAGCCCCTCAATGCGGGAAAGGTGGATGGAAAGGTCGTGCCCGTACGTCAGGTAGCCGAGCCCCAGCGGCAGGCAGGCAAACACGCCGATGCCCACCAGCGCCATGGCGATATACCGCCCGCGCAGGGTATGGATGGGAAATTTGACCCGGCGGGTCAGCAACAGGATCACCCAGTCCAGTACGGCGCAGAACACAAGCCCCGTCAGCAGCCGCATATACGCCCACGCGTGGGTGGGTACGATCTGTGCGCCGGTAATGTAGATGACCTGGTTTTTGCCGCAATCCGCGGTAAACTGCAGCTGTGCGGTTTCGCAGCCGTAGGGCATCCACAGGCTGAACACCGTGCGGGTGCGCTCAGCGGGCAGCTTGGCGGCATCGTACTGCGCGGTGGGCATGATCTCATCCAGAAAGCTGACCTCGCCGTCCTCGCCGTCATTCACATAGTTGATGCAAACCTGGTAGCTGCCGCGCGGCAGGTCGATCCAGCGGGTGGTGGCAAACAGGCCGGTAAAGTTTTCCACGCGGGCGCCGCGGTCATCATTGGTACATTCCTCCGCGTAGGGAATGATCAGGTCCGGCGTAATATCAATCACGCCGCCTGTGCGGAAATCCCCCACAAAACGCAGCGCCAACACCATAAATTCCACCAGAACCAGCAGCAGGACCAACCCGTTCTGGCGGCTGAAAATTTTTTTGAGCTTTTGCAAACAAGCACGCTCCCTTCTCAACATGATCTTAAGGCAGCACCGCACAATTCCCGCCTTACGGCTTAAGGTGCGGCAGATGCACCGCTCCGGCGGGATGCTGCGGCACGGCCATCTGGCAGTTGCCAAAATGCTCGATAAGACATCCAGTATTATCTGCGCTTTTGGCTTATGGCATCTGCCGTACCTCGCTCGCCGTATCGGCACTTAGAATTATGCGGTATTGCCTTAAATACTATCTTATTTATTATAGGGGATTGTACGATGGTGCGCAAGAGAATTTGCACCAAACAGGAAAAAAGACTCTTGCTTTTGGAAATAAAAGTGATGTATAATAAAGCGTCCATTTATTTGTGGTAGTTGTGGAGAGGATGGTATATATGGCGACAAAGTACGTTTTTGTTACTGGCGGCGTGGTCTCCGGCTTGGGCAAGGGCATCACAGCAGCCAGCCTGGGCCGTTTGCTGAAAACCCGCGGCCTGAAGGTGGCTTCTCAAAAGCTGGATCCTTATATCAACGTGGATCCCGGCACCATGAGCCCGCTACAGCACGGCGAGGTGTTCGTGACGGATGACGGAACCGAAACCGACCTGGATCTGGGTCATTATGAGCGCTTTATTGATGAAAACCTGAACAAGTACTCGAACCTGACGACGGGCAAGGTCTATTGGAACGTGCTGAACAAGGAACGCCAGGGCGCTTATCTGGGCCAGACGGTGCAGATCATTCCCCACATTACCAACGAAATCAAGAGCTATATCTACAATCTTGCCAAAAGCACCGAAGCCGATGTTGTCATCACCGAAATCGGCGGTACCACCGGTGATATTGAGAGCCAGCCTTTCCTGGAGGCCATCCGCCAGGTTGGCATTGAGCAGGGCATGGAAAACTGCTGCTACATCCATGTGGTTCTGGTGCCCTATATTTCCGGCTCGGACGAATATAAATCCAAGCCCGCCCAGCATTCCTGCAAGGAACTGCAGGGCATGGGCATCGCCCCCAACGTCATCGTGCTGCGTGCCGATGGCCGCGTTGGCAGCGATATCAAGCGCAAGATCAGCATGTTCTGCAATGTGCGCCCTGATTGCGTGATTGAAAACCTGACCATGCCCAGCCTGTACGAGTGCCCGCTGATGCTGGAAGCTGCCGGCCTGACCAACGTTGTTTGCCGTCAGCTGCACTTGGAAACTCCGGCCAGCGACCTGACCGAGTGGAAAGAGCTGATCTCTCGCATTGCCACCCGCAGCAAGACCTGCACCATTGCCCTGGTTGGCAAATATGTCAAGCTGCATGACGCATACCTGAGTGTAATGGAGTCCCTGTATCACGCCGGCTTTGAGAATGAGTCCAAAGTGGAGATCCACTGGGTGGACAGCGAAAATCTGCTGGATCAGGAGCGCTGCGCTGAAGAGCTTTCCGGTGTGGATGGCATCATCCTGCCCGGCGGCTTTGGCGACCGCGGCATTGAGGGCATGATCCAGGCCGCCCGCTATGCACGGGAACAGAACATCCCGTATTTTGGCATCTGCTTGGGTATGCAGATTATGGTTATGGAATATGCCCGCGATGTGCTGGGCTATGCCGATGCCAACTCCAGCGAGTTTACGCCGGACGGCGAGCACAATGTTATTGCTCTGATGCCGGACCAGCAGGGGAACATCCCGAAGGGCGGCACCATGCGCCTGGGCAAGTACCCCTGCATTACCGCCGAGGGCACCAAGCTGCGTGAGTGCTATGGCAAAGAAGAAATTGACGAACGCCACCGCCACCGCTATGAGTTCAACAACGACTACCGTGCAGAGATGCAGAACCACGGCCTTGTGATCTCCGGTACCAGCCCGGATGGCCGCCTGGTGGAAGCTGTTGAGCTGCCTGGCCGTGATTTCCATGTGGGCGTACAGTTCCACCCCGAATTCAAGAGCCGCCCCAACCGCGCACATCCCCTGTTCAAGGGCTTTATCGCTGCTGCGCTCAAGTACCAGCAGGAGCACACCATCACGGACCATCAGCCGATGGCAGATTGATCGGCATCCTGACACCATAAATACCACAAGGCACCGAACCTGTAATTGGCCCGGTGCCTTGTTTTTATGTGTTATATTTTGTGTGGATTATGCGGGAACAAAAAACAGATTTTCAGGATTCTGTCTCTTTTTCTCTTTTGTTTACCTCTCTCTCGCTGGCTTCCACCATCGAGATCACGTTCAGCAGCACCAGCCGCACCACAGCGGGGTGCAGGCAGCTGTTGTTGATGGCGTTGATGACGGATTTTTGGAGTTCTTCAATTTTTGCGGTTGTGGTCATTTCATCACCCTTTCTGCCATCGGGGAGCCGGAATATTCCGGGCGCGGATAGCTTGTATCTTCGGTTCGCGTACCGCCGCAGGCTGCCAGCGTAAGCGGGATGACCAATGCAAGCACCAACAGCAAAGTCAACGTGGCCAAAATCTGCATGAATTTCTGCATTAAATCTCCCTCCCGTTCACGCTCAAAGAACCGCATTCAATTCTGCCGGGGATTTCAAACTTGCTGGCATTGCAGTGGATGACCTTATCTACCTGGTCAATGGCAATGCCCACAAACTCGCTGGTGGCCCCGCCGGTGGAATAATCAAAGCTGGGGTCGCCGGTGGAGAACCAACCTAAAAACGTGTAGCGGGAGTTATCGCCAATATAAGATTTGCCGTACCGGCTGCTTAACACACCGGTCAGGTTGTTTTCCCAGTACCAGCGGATGCGCCCCGTGTCAATGTCCACACGAGTGCCAGCATCTTTGCCCATACGAATCCAGGCATTGTCCAGGTCATAAGTGGTTGTGCGCGCCTTATTGTGAATCTGCCCGGTCGTAATGTTTCCGCCGTTGATAATGGTCTTATCCTGGTTCCAGGTACTCAAATCCGAAAATGTTACCACGCCGGATAGGTTGATCTGTGCGCTGGTGATCTCTGTTCCGCCCGCCGTCAGCTTGATGGTGCTGCTGGTTCCGCTTGTGCTGGCCGTCAGCTTAATTTCGCTCACCGTCTGCTTGATCTCGGTTTTGGTTTCGTTGGCGGTCAGATAGTCGCCGGTGCTGGCCGTCCAGGCGGTAGGCGCGTTGCCCATCTGTACCATGGGGTGCATGATGGTCAGATCGTTGGTAACGGTGGCGTTATCGTTCGCGGTACTCACAAACAGACCATCTGCATAGCCGTCCGCGGTCGCCGTAAAGGCCGCCCAGCGCAGCTTCCAGCCGTTGTCCAGCTCAATGTCCTGCTTCGCATTTTTGAATGCATTGCCGTAATAACTTTTTGCGCCGCTGCTGTTCTTGGTCTCAAACTGCAAAAACAGGCTGTCCGTGCCGGAATTAAGTTTGTACAGCACCGATGCGCAGTAGGTCATGCCCTTGGCAATCACCAGCGTTTTGTCCGCACCAAAGTGGAAGCGGGTGTTCTGCGCCCTATTGGTCACTCGGACGGATTCACCGCTGATCGTGTATGTCCCTTTTTTTCTCAGGTCATTGCCGCCTGCATCCAGGGTCGCATTGTTCCAGTCGTCGGTGCCGGCAATAATATTGTTGCCGCCGGTGATCCGCTGCGTTACCGTCTGGGTAATGCTGTCGGCTTTCTGGTCAATCGCGGATACTGATTCTTTAACGGTTTTGAATTCCCGCTTTGTGCTGTCCAAATCGTTGGAAATGGTCGTGGTGGTTTCTTCCAGGCTGCTGACTTTGGTGTTGATGCTATCCGCCTTTTGGCTGATGCTGGAAACATCCGCTTTCAGGCTGTTCACCGTTGCGGTAGTGGCGTAATCCTGCAATTTGCTGTCAACGGCATCGTTGGCGGCGCTGGTGGCGGTATCCTTCACGTTGGCCGTTACCGTTTCCGTCACCGACTTTGTGACCTCGGTCTTGATCTCATCCGCCGATTGGGAGATGAGGCTTTTAGCGCTTTTCTCTGTTATGTAGTCCCCGCTGCTAGCTGTCCACGCGGTCGGCGCATTGCCGTATTGCAGCATGGGGTGAAACAGTTCAAACTTATTGGTGCAGTTGTCATTGCTGTCGAAATCGGCTTTTTTCAAAACACCGTTTTGGCCGGGGGTCCATGTACCATACCGCAGCACCCAGCCGTCTGTCTGCTTAATTTCGAGCTGGTCAGCGGTTTTTATGTAGGCAATGTAATATTTGCCATTATCGCCCGTAAACGTAATGCCCAGCCGCAGCGCATCGGTGCCGGAAATGAGTTTGTACATGACGGACATGCATAATGTGACGCCTTTTTATAATGCGAGCGCCCGCGGTGTTGAACATAAAATACCCGTTGGTGTTCGCATTGTTTATTGTTGCGCTGCCATCATCGCCATACACAACGCTGCTGCCAGGGCCGCCAGAGAGGGCGTTCTTGAAGCTCTCGCTGCCCAGGATCAGGTTGCCGCCGCCGGTGATTTTGGTGTCTTTTTTTCACCTCAGAGGAAAGCCCGTCTACCGTTGCTTTCAGGTCGGTATACTTGCCGGTCAGGTCGCTGGCCTTTACTTCCAGGCCGTCCACGCTGGTCTTGATCTCCAGCATTTTGCCGGTCAGGTTCTTGTAGCTCTGGCTGTTCACGGCGCTGGAGCTTTCCCGGCTGGCGCTGCCCACGCTCTCAAAGCTTGCCTTGCCGGAGGAGATTGTGGCGCTCATCAGGTAGGTGTCGAACTCCCGCCCGCGTGCGTCCTTAACGTGCACGATCTGCCCGCAGGCAAGGCCGGAACTGCTGGGCACCGATACTTTGCAGGGGGTGTAGGTCACGTTTTTCAGCGCGTTGTACAGGTTTTGGACAACGCTTTTCAGGTTGGCTTCGGTGCCGGTTGTCAGCAGCAGGTTGCCCTGCACTACATAGGTGTTGGTGGCAGTGGTGCTGTCGGGGTAGATGACCCCCACGTCACTGTCCGACTGCCGGATCTGGACTTTCTCAATGGCCTTGACTGTGTAGTCCTCGTAGCTCAGGCTGTCAGCATAATAGGCGGTGCTGTTGCTGGCACCGTCCGGGGTGATTTTAACTGTGCTGCGCTTGTCTGTGTAGGTCAGGAATTGCAGCTTGCCGTCCGCGTTCATGTGGGCATAGCAGCCTGCTGCTTCCGCCGCCCAGGAGATGATCTGGCGGCAGGTCAGGTCGTCCGCGTAGAACGCCTGCACGCTGTAGCTGCCGTTGATGGGCAGGCTGCTGCTGGCAAGCGCGACCCCTGCCCGCTGGCAGGCCAGCTGTACCAGCTGCCAGATAGTTTTGGGGAACTGCGCCTGATTGGCGTGCAGCCAGCCGGAGAAGTCCGCATCCAGCTTGGACATGGTGTCGTAGGCCGTGACCTTGTAGCTGTTGCGCTTGGTGCGGGTGGGCTTTTCAGCATAGAAAACGCCCACCTTGGTGCGGTTCCCGGCATCGTCCTGCCGGTAGTAGGTCAGGGCATCCCCGGCGGTAATTTGCAGGCTGCCGCCCGGGTCTGCCCAGATCTCGGCTTCAATGTAGTCCGAAAACGCAGAGCCGATGGCGAATTCCTGCCCGGCGTTTACCGCAGTGTGCAGGGTAAGGCTCTTCACCGCGCTGCCGGGGGAGCCGCCCTTTAATTCGGTGCCGCTTGGGAGAGTGAGAATTGGTTGGAGCAAATATACACCTCCTTTGGTTTTAGTTAGGAGGTAGGAGTGAGGAGTTGGAAGGTGTGCGCGTGTGCGCACGGGTTGAAAATTGGGCCGCAATCCCGTAGGAGCGCACAGTGTGCGCCCGTCGCCTTGCGGTAAATCCTGTTATGGCATCTACCGCAAAGCCCCGGAACGGTCAAGACCGTTCCCTACAGAGCTGGACCTTAGGCCCGTTTTAACTCCTAACTCCTACTTCCTACCTCCTAACTCTCAATCAGCATTCGATAATGTTAAACTTCAAATTCTTCCACTGTTTCGTCTTGGCATTGTGCCAGGCGATGCCGTATTTGCTGCAGTAGCAGGTGGTGGTTTCGGTTTCGGTGGAAGAACCGGCTTTGGGATGGGTGAACTGAAACGTTGCCTTGCCTGCAAACAGCCCGATGGTGTACTTGTATTCGTCGTCAGTCAGGCAGCTGTAGGCGATGGGCCAGGTGGCAACCTTTTCCCGCACCACTTCCCGGTGCATGTATCCGGCTTCGTCGCGCCCGGAATCGCTGGAATCCAGGTCGGAATAGCTCGGTTCGATGTCGCAGTCCGGTGCGTACAGGGATTTGCCATCGATCTGGAACAGATTGGTCAGGGTCACGTTACACACCTCCTGTGGCAATGGCCTGTTTGCGCTGCCAGCGCTGCACGGCGCGGCCTACGTCCTCGTCGGTCAGCTCAATGCCGTACACGGCGGAGAGGATCTCCCGCAGCACGGCCACAACGGCTTCAAAGCCAGCCATCTGGCCCGCCTGCAAATCTTCCATGACTTCGGCCACAGCCTGCTTGATGGTGTCCAGCGGAGCTTCCACGTTGGTGCCGTGGCTCTGGTCGCCCAGCACCGCCAAAAACTCCCGGTTGGCCGGGATGACCGCGCCCTGCGCCAGGTAGGGAATTTGCGGGGCGGTCAGGGTGCTGATATGAAACCCGACATGCCCGCCGCCGAATATGTCCGGCAGGTCGAACGACAACCCGTTCAGCGCGTTGATGACCGCATTGATGCCGGTCACAACGGCGGAGATCATCCGATTGATGAAGCCGATGATGCCATTGACGGCGGTTTTGATGGCGTTCGTCATCTTATCCCAGACGGTGTTGACCGTGTTGCCGATGGCCTGCCAGGCAGCATCCCAGTTGCCGCGGAACACGGCGCTTAAAAAGTCCGCCAGCCCGCGCAGCACAACAACGGCCAGATCAATGGCATCCGCAATAGCCCCAACGGCCACGCCAACAACGTCCGCAATGGCGTTGAATACCTCAGCAAACGCGGGACCGAATGTGGCGATGATCCACTTGGCCACCGGGGCCAGCAGGTTGTTCCACAGGTCCAGCAGGCAGTTGGCAACGCTTGCCACCAGCAAAAGAATGTCGTCCCACAGGGGCTTGAGATGGGAGGACCAGATGGTAGATAAAATCTGCATCAGGTTAGTAAGGATCGGCTGCAAAACGTTCTGCCACAGGGTGGTAAAAATGCCTTGCAGGTTTTCCAGCGCCAGGGCGGCACTCTGGGCAATGGGCTGGCCGTACTCGGCCCAGGTCAGCTGAACGCCGCCCAAAAGATCCTGCCAAACGGTCAGGGCAGCGGTTTTCATCTGCTGCCAGGCTGCATCCCACAGCGCGGCGGCGGGGGCAAGCACAGCCTGTAATGTAGCCCAGAAATTTTGCAGCTGCTGGTTTAATAGAGCCGGCGGACTTAACTGTGGCGGTTCGGCATCTGCGGCTTTGATTGTTGCAGCGCTGCTGCTTTTGCGGGTGGTGGAAGCCGCCGCAGCTCCGGCACTTTCGGCAAGAGAAGCCTGCAGCCGGTCCAGCTCATCAAATTCCGCAACGCTGCGTTTGGCGGCCTTGGCTGCTTTGGTGGTGCCACTGGCAAGTTTGGCCTGGGCTTTGGCGGCTTTGTTGGCGCTGACTGCTGCTGCGGCGGTCTGCTGCTCAAACTTTGCCACCGGCACGGCGGAGAACGCAGCGTTTACACTGCGGCTTATTTTTTTCAGGGCAGTGCGCAGGCCGTTCAGCGGCTGCTGCGCGGTGTGGGTAGTTGTTTGTGTAGACAGGGCAACCTGAAGGCTGCCTGTATAGGATTTTGGCAAAAGCATCTACCTCCTTATGGGGACTTAATTGGCCAACAGGCGCTGCAGCCGCTGGCGTTCCGCTATCTCTGCCGGATTCAGGCGAGGGCGCAGGTCAACCATGGCTTTGTTTTTGCGGTAGTAGTCCTGTTCCCACGGCTGCAATTTTTGGCCGTGGTGCAGCTTGCTGCGTACCCGCAGCAGGGTAGCCAGCTGGCCGTCCCCAATGCTGTTGAACCAGGCCATAAAGGTCCACCAGTGCAGATAAGGCAGGGCGCGCACTTCGCACCCGGCGGCTTTGTTGATGTCGGCGACAATCAGCGGGGCGTCCTGTTCCCAGTCCAACAGCGGCGGGGTAGGGGAGCGGGGCAGCGTTTGCCCGCAGTTCAAAAAATCTGCCAGCTTCTGCATGGCCTCCGGATAGTCGCTGCGCGGCAGATCGCCCTCATAAAATAGGGCCAGGGCCACCCGCCAGCGGATGAATTCCGGCTCGCTGGCATCGTTCAACCGATGCAGAATATCCAGAATATCGCGGTAATCCGAATGAATCGGATATGTTTTTTCGCCAACCTCCAGCCGGGTGGGCAGCTGCCAGCTGCTCATACCTGCACCCCGCGCGCGGCGCGCGCTGCCTGGGCCTGCTGCACGGCCAGCGTGGCTTTGGCATCCGCGCACTGGCGGGCACCGGCTTCCAGAATGGGCTGCAATGCCGCAAACAGATTGGTGATGACCCGCTCGCCGTTGCCGGCAACCGCCAGCAGATTGGTGCCGCCCAGCATGGCGTCAAAATCATTGCCGGGGCCAAATACTTCCGCCAGCAGCCCCTTGGCGCGCTGATCCGCCTGGGCCAGCAGCTGTATGGCATCGGTCCCAGTGGGGCTTTGCGCCTGCACCTGCTGTTCCAGCTCTTGCAGCTGATTTTGCAGGGTGCAAAAACGGCTGTAAACATTGGGGTCGCTGGGGTTAAAGCGCAGCACTCCGCCGCCGTGCTCCGGCCCGCCATTGACCGCGTATTCGCGCAGGCCGGTATCAATCGTAAGTTGTTCCATAAAGCCTCCTTTAATGTAACAGAAATCTGTAATCGCAATAGCTAAAAAATGGTGAAGCGCTGCTGCACACTTCACAAAGAAAAAAGGTGAACAAGAGAATTTTGGTGTACCCTCTGCCAAGGGAACGCCAAACAAAACTTACAGCGGAAATACCGGAATCCTAGTGTGTACCTGAAAAGTCAACAAAAATTTAGTCCATCTTTTTCTTGTTTTCAAATACACTTTAAGGCAGGTGAACGATATTGGGAAAAGAAATCCTAAACGTAAAACGTAGCCCGGCAGCCGCCGATTTGGGCATTATACAGAACAATAAAAGATAGCGAAAAACCTATCATTCCAGTATTCTGTAAAATTCTGGACCTTGTGGCTATCATAACGCAATATTACAGAAATGTCAACAATAAAATTCAGAAAACCGAAATTGCGATGGAATACCGGTACCGTAATACTCCACAAAAGCCCGCAAACATAAAAACTCTCCGCCGCACAGTGCAATGTTGTGGGCGGAGGGAGAGCCGTGTTTAGAATGATTTGCTGCGTTAGAGCGCGGCAGCAAAACAAAAATGATGCAGACAAAAGTAAACGAGAGGAGATAAGTAGACCGGAAACATCCGGCACAACACAACAAAAAAGCTCCAGCGCCTTCTAACCTTATGGCGCTGGAGCGAACTTACTTGATTGGAGTCATAGCCTCATACCCGATTGTATTATTTTTCGGACCGTTTGCACATTTTCATGGCAACCTCATCCTTTAACTTTGATCGAATGTTTTTAAACCTGGTTTTCTTTGTTTTGCAAATCGGAAACGGGTTTCATTCGCTGTTGTTCGATGATTTTGCGTTTGCTTGAAATTTCTGATTCCCTTTGGTTCGTTATTTGCTGCCTGGAAACATTTTGCAAGGAAAACGATTCTTGGTGCATCTGTGGAACGGGGAAGTGAACTTCAATAATTTTGTGCAGGGTACCTGAATTTGATGCCAGAGGTTGATTCCTCTTTGCTCTAGTACATCGGAGTTTCTCCTTTTGGGGGCGGTGCGCTTGCACCAGCCAGATCAGGTGAAGCATTATTTGTTCGGCGGAGTTAAATCTTTCATAACAATCACCGGTGATTCAGGGTTTCTATTTACGCTTTTGCGTACCAGGTTTTGAACCTGTAATTTTCTATTTAGAATCCTGTCGTCAGTTCTTCATCTAATCTATGTAAACGCGGGGAACTTTTTCTGACGGGATTTCCTGAGCACTGCATTTTAAGCAAGCTACGAACCTTGCATCTTAACTTTTATATCTTTTACAGGTAATGACCTGCGGCTGTTAATGAGGTTCGTTTGCTTTCAGCAGGCCCAGGCCCGCCGGTGATGAATGGGATCTTTGAAATTAGCCATTGGACTTGAGCCTCCTTCCTTACGAATCCTGCCGGCTTTGCCATCTTACTTTCAAGTCCTTCGGTAGCCTCCCGGTCCCTGCTTTCCCGGAGTTCTTCAAGTGTTCCCATTTAGACCTCTTACTGGAAGCCTTTGCGAAATCTGCTTGAAGCTGTCGGGAAAACCGCCGTGCCTTGTTCCGATGCTATTGAAAGTGGCTTTTGCTTGGAGCTTTTAGCTCCTTATCTCCGGCTGTTTTCTTTCTGTGACTATACTATACAATACCCTAAGGAATTTGTCTATTCGCAGATATCCCAAACAAAATATGAATTATTCGTGCATGTTATGGATAGATATTGCCTTGACGAATGTGGTATAATAAATATGTTGGGTGTGCAAAAGCGTGGGCCTGTCGGTTGGCAGGCCCACGCTTTTTAGTTTGTATTGAAGAATCGTTAAAGTAATAGAGGCTAAAAGAAGTCAGCTCCAGAAATCATCACAATAAGCATTTAGTAATCAGGCAGCCCCAATTCCTAATGGCTCATTCCTAATTTCTAATTCAACTCCTAACTAATTCACATGCTCTCCGGCACCGTAACCTTGAACATGGTCAGCACGTTGTGGATCACGCTGCGCACGGCCAGGCACAGGGCCATGCGGCACTGGCGAACGGCAGGGTCAGCTTCCAGAATGCGGCAGGCATTGTAGAAGCGGTGGAACGCCGTGGCAATGTCGATAACATAACGGGTAATGCGGGCCGGGTCATACTTTTCTGCTGCGGCAGCAATCTCAGCCGGGAAAGCGGAAAGCAGACGCAGCAGAGCCTGCTCGCTGGGGTCAGTCAGCAGGCTGGCATCCAGGGCATCGGCACCCTCAAAGGTCACACCGGCGGCTTCCAGCTTTTTCAGCACGGAGCAGATGCGGGCGTGGGCGTACTGGACATAGTAGACCGGGTTTTCGCTGTCGTTGCGCACAGCCAGGTCAAGGTCGAAATCCAGAGTGGAGGAGCTTTCGCGCTGGTTGAAGAAGAAACGTGCGGAATCAATGGGCACTTCGTCCAGCAGGTCGGTTAGGGTGATGGCCTTGCCGGTACGCTTGCTCATACGCACCGGTTTGCCGTCGCGCATCAGGTTGACCATCTGCATCAGCACAACATCCAACTTGGTGCCGTCCAGGCCAACGGCGTCCATGGCACCCTTCATGCGGGCTACATGGCCGTGATGGTCGGCACCCCAAATGTCGATGGCACGGTCAAAACCGCGCACGGCCAGCTTGTTGTAATGGTAGGCGATGTCGGCGGCAAAATAGGTGGGAATGCCGTTGGCGCGTACCAGAACTTCGTCTTTGGCTTCCTCTTCGCCGTCGGCGTTTTCGTCCTTCTTGCGGTTTACAACGCCGTACTTGGAAGCATACTGGGCGCTGCGGTACATGATGGCACCGTCCTCGGCCTTGTAGCAGGCACCCTTGTCCATCAAGATTTTGATGACATCATCCACAGCGCCGCTCTTGTGCAGGTCGCTTTCGTGGAACCAGACATCATAGGTGATGCGGTACTTGCCCAGGTCGCGCTGCAGCCCGGCAATGTTCTTGGGCAGGGCATCGGCAATCAGGGCATCTTTCAGCTCTTCAAAGTCCTTATCGACATAAGAATCGCCGTGAATTTCGGCAAACTCTTTGGCGCGAGCAATAATGTCAGCGCCCTGGTAGCATTCTTCCGGCAGGGGAACGGCCTCTTCGCCTTTGTACAGCTGCAGGTAGCGGATGGCCAGGCTCTTGCCGAACTTCTGGATCTGGTTGCCTGCATCGTTGATGTAGAACTCGCGGGTCACATCATAACCGGCCCAGTCCAGGCAGGCAGCCAGGCAGTCGCCCAGAGCACCGCCGCGGGCGTTGCCCATGTGCATGGGGCCGGTGGGGTTGGCGGAAACAAATTCAACGTTGTAGCGCTTGCCTGCACCGCCGTCCGTGCGGCCGTATTCCGGCTCAGTGGCAGCAGCCTGCAGCACGCTGGTAAACCAGTGGGCACCCAGGAACAGGTTGATGAAGCCGGGGCCTGCGATCTCTACACGGTCGAACAGGCTGCCCTCCAGGTTCAGGTGGTCCACAATGGCCTGTGCAATCTGGCGCGGAGCCTTGTGGAACGCACGGGCACCGGCCATGGCGGCGTTGGATGCAATATCGCCGTTTTTGACATCGGCGGGAATCTCAACAATAAATTCCGGCAGCGGGGCTTCCGGAAGGGAACCGTCCACCACAGCAGCATTCAGCGCGCCGGTCAGCAGCTCACGCGCCGTATCCAGCGCAGCCTTGCGGGGGTTATAGTATTTGTAATTCACGTTGTACCTCCAGTTTGGAAGTTAGGAGGGAGGAGTTAGGAGTTAGGAGTTTAAGGTGCGGCCTGCGCCGCAATTTTGAAAAACAGCCGCACAGCTGATCGTTAAAATTTGTGCGCGTCAGCGCACACCAAAGACTCCTAACTCCTACTTCTTAACTCCTAACTAAAAATTTATTCAACTTCAGTTTCCTGCTTTTTCAGCGGCTCTACTGTGATAAGCACGGAATTGCGGCTGATTAAGGTTTCGGCGCCGGAATCCAGCGTGTAGCTGAACTGCAGCTCGCCGCCATCCGGCAGCAGGTTGTGCTCAATCACATCAGCGGCCACGCCAAGGCTGATGGAACCGTACCCGGTTTCGTAATGGCACAGGTGGCGGATGCCTTTTTCAATAATCAGCTGGCTGGATGTT